>Ga0265297_10000268_pt1 | contig 172525 bp, 134 predicted proteins | sample Munlanlwell13791_FD_192502 | JGI IMG/M metagenome (GOLD analysis project Ga0265297, IMG submission 192502) | Leachate microbial communities from a municipal landfill in Southern Ontario, Canada - Leachate well 137-91 | ecosystem: Engineered > Solid waste > Landfill > Unclassified | place...
GAGCGCGGAGGCGGAAGGGTTTTCTCCGTGGGTTCCGTGTGCTCCGTGCGAAGCTCCCCTCCCGCGCTTCGCGCTCGAAGCTCGCCGGCTTCGCCACCGCTCCCCGAGCCACAGACAAGAATGTCTGCGCCACGTTCCCCCGAGGCAACGTCGAACATTGAACGCCGAACGTCCAACGATGAATGAGGGGACAGGAGAAAGCGCCTCGATCGCGAGGTTTCGCACGGAGCACACGGAGAGCTCGGAGGCGGAAGGGTTTTCTCCGTGGGTTCCGTGTGCTCCGTGCGAAGCTCCCCTCCCGCGCTTCGCGCTCGAAGCTCGCCGGCTTCGCCACCGCTCCCCGAGCCACAGACAAGAATGTCTGTGCCACGTTCCCCCGAGGCAACGTCGAACATTGAACGCCGAACCTCCAACGATGAATGAGGGGACAGGAGAAAGCGCCTCGATCGCGAGGTTTCGCACGGAGCACACGGAGAGCGCGGAGGCGGAAGGGTTTTCTCCGTGGGTTCCGTGTGCTCCGTGCGAAGCTCCCCTCCCGCGCTTCGCGCTCGAAGCTCGCCGGCTTCGCCACCGCTCCCCGAGCCACAGACAAGAATGTCTGCGCCACGTTCCCCCGAGGCAACGTCGAACATTGAACGCCGAACGTCCAACGATGAATGAGGGGACAGGAGAAAGCGCCTCGATCGCGAGGTTTCGCACGGAGCACACGGAGAGCTCGGAGGCGGAAGGGTTTTCTCCGTGGGTTCCGTGTGCTCCGTGCGAAGCTCCCCTCTGCCGACAGGATTGTCAGGCACCCTGCCCCCAGGGCGATTTGCATTTGCCGGGAACGCTGCTACGTTCCTGGAAGCTTGCCAAATTTGGTTCACAAAGCTTCCGCCTGAGCCGTCCATGGCCAAATACCGCACCATCGTCCAAACCCTGGAACGCCGCATCGGCAATGGCGATTACCGCGTCCGCCCCTTCCCGGCAAACCGGAAACTGGCCGCGGAACTGGGCGTCAGCCGCCCCACGGTGCGCAAGGCCGTGGAAGAGCTGGTGCAACACGGCTTGCTCATGGAATCCCCCACCGGCCGGATTGCCCCGGCCCGGCGGGAGAAGAAAATGCACCTGGCCATGCTGGCCCCGGCGTATCCGTCGCTGAACGTCGCCGGGCGCTTCGCCACGCTGGACCGGCTGGCCGCCCGCCGCGGCTGGGAGATCAAGCTGGTGGGCTACCACCACATCCACGACCCGGTGATCCTTGAGGCCATCGAGGGGTTCGATGCCCTGTTCCTGATCCCCATCGGCGATGCGTTTTCACCCGCCGCAATCGCCAAACTCCAAGCCCGCGCCGTCAAGGCCGTGGCCCTGTGCGCGGACCTGACCCAGGACGGCATCCCCAGCCTGCGCTTCGAAAACCCCGGCGCGCTCCACAAGGTCCTGGACCACCTCCACGAACGGGGCCACCGCTCGGTCGCCTGCCTGAACACGCAGCCCAAGGATGGCATCATGCTGGAGCGCATCCGCCACTGGCAATTGTGGAAGAAAATCCGCAACGTCTCCGGCCCGCTGATCGATCACCCCGTGGAACATTTCACGGATCCGGCGCCGCGGGCGCGCGCCGTCGCCCGCCAGTGGCTCCAGGAAGGCCGGCTCGCGGTGGACGCGGTCTTCTGCACCACCAGTTTCGCGGCCATCGGCCTGATGCGGGCCCTCGTGGACCATGGGCTGTGGCCGGGGCGCGACATCGCCGTCTGCGCCGGCGACGGCGTCCTCTCCCAGGAACTCATCCCCTCGCTCACCTCGCCCATCTGCCCGCCGGACGATCCCTACTTCGAAATGTGCCTGGACTGGTTCGCCAGCGACGAGCCGCAATGGTCCGGCCCGCTGCTGGTGCAGACCCTGGAAGGGGAACTGTTCATCGGGGAGTCCACCGCTCCGAACCCGGGCGTCCTCCGCCGGCCGGACGCGGCCGCGGAGAAAGCCTGACGTGTCCATCCACCCACCCGCCGGGCGCGTCGGCCCGGCCAACCAGAAAGGATAAAAAAGGGGGCCAGCGCAATCACAACCCGAAAGGGCAATGGTTGGTTGTGTTGGCAAGCCGGCCCGCGAGCCGGCGCTTTGGTTCCGGACATTGGAATTCTGATCGCCATCAAACACGGAGAATGTCTCATGAAAACCAGCCACGCAATCCTCACCATCGGCGCCGCCGGCGCCGCGGCCGCCGCTTTGATCGCCCCAGCCGCCTTCGCGGCGGATGTCATCTGGGACGGCGACACCTCGACCGATTGGGCCAATAGTGCCAACTGGAACGGCGGCACCGTGCCGACCAACGGCGATGTCGCCGAGTTCATCACGTCCTACACCAATAATCCGACACTCACCGCCAGCACCAACAACGTGGGTCTTTGGTCAACCGGGGCATTACCCCAAAGCACGATCATCTCTTTGGGGGGGAACACCCTCAATCTCGCCGGCACCACCACCATCAACGGCAATGCCAACACCGCCATTCTGCTGGACAACACCGGTGGTCGCTCTTTGAACATCACCGGAGCCGGCACGATTGCCGTTCTGGACAACACGAGTTTCCTCGTCAACAACAACACCGCTCAACTTGGCATTGGCAGCACACTTAGTATAGCGGACGGGAAAACCCTGACGCTTGGCGGAAGCGCAATCAATACCACGGTGTCGATCCTATTCAATACTGCCATCGCCGCCAGCACCGGCGCGGTTTACATCGACATGAGCAACTCCACCGGCAAGGTGAATTTCGGTAATTCAAGCCATCTTTATACCGGTGGCACAACCGTCCACTCAGGCATCCTGACTCTGGGAACCGCCAACCCCTACGGCGTGATTCGCGGCGCCTTGACGATTGACGCCGCCGGCAAAGTAATTGCGAGCGCTAACAGTTGGTCCTTGGGCCAAATGAACGACGGCAGCGCTGTCAGCAGCATCACGATTAAGGGCGGCGAACTCAACTTTATCGACAACGCCAATGGCGGCACGGTCGCCAGCAGCATCACCATGACCGGCGGCACGATCAGCGGCTCCGGGTATGATTGGTACAATGCCATTACCAGCACTCCCACGTTCACCACCAACGCCAGTTCCACCACCGCCACGGTCAGCAGCGGGATGCAACTGCGGTTGGGGAGCGGCAGAGTGACGTTCGACGTCGCATCGGGCACGGCACCCGACGGTGTCGATCTGCTCGTCAGCGGGGCAATCAAGAACTACTCGGGCGGCAATACCGGCGGCATCACCAAGACCGGCGCTGGCACGATGGTTCTCTCCGGCGAGAACACCTACCAGGGCTCGACCATTGTCAGCGCGGGCACGCTGGCGATCTCGGCCGGCAACATCAACAGCACCAGCGGGATCACCATCAATGGCGGCGAGCTGAAGTACAATTCCGCCACCGCCCTGAGCAAGGCGATCACGTTCACCAGCGGCAAGCTTAGCGGCACCGGCACGATCGGCACCGCGCTCACCGTCGGCGCCGGCGCGACCCTGAGCCCCGGCAACAGCATCGGCACCCAGGCGTACACCAGCGGCCTCACCATTTCGGGCGGCACGCTCGACATCGAACTGGGCCGCGATGGCACCACCCCGGTCAGCGACCTCGCCGACGTCACCGGCGCGGTCACGCTCAGCACCGATCCCAACCTGAAGCTGACGCTCTACTCGGGCCTGAACAATCCCGTGGCGGGCGACATCTTCTACCTCATCAGCAACGACGGCACGGATGCCATCAGCGGCGTGTTCACCAAGCTCGATGGCACCGCCACCACCCTGAGCGAGGGCAGCGAGTTCGCCTGGAACTCGCAGCAGTGGAAGATCACCTACCTGGCCGACTACAACACTGGTTTCACCGGCGGCAACGACTTGGCCATCACGGTCGTCCCCGAGCCGGCGGCCTTGGCGCTGCTGCTAGTCGGCGGGGTCGGCCTCCTTCGCCGCCGCCGGACGGTGTGACGGAATCTGGGAGCGCCGAGCCCCAGCTCGGCGCGTCCTCATCGTCCTCAAAGTCCTCACTTGCCCCCCCCGGTGTCCACGCCAAAAGAAGAAAAAAAAGGAAGCACACATGCAGAAACGCATCACCTCCACCCCGCAACCGGCCCGCATCGCCGCCGCCCTCACGGCGTCCGCGGCGGTTTCGTTCCTTGGCCTGACGGCGCCCTCCGCGTCGGCGGCAGATGTCATCTGGACCGGCGGCACCGGGACCGATTGGGCCGATCTTCTCAACTGGAACAGCGGCGCCGGGCCGGTGCCGGCCAGCGGCGATGTCGCCGAGTTCAATACCACCTTCACCAATCAGCCGGCGCTTAGCGCCAACACCAACAACGTGGGCCTCTGGCTGGCCACGGGGGCCGGCCAGAACGTGACCGTCGCCACGGGCACCAACACGCTCAATCTTGCCGGCACGACCACCATCAACGGCAATGCCAACACCGCCATTCTCTTGGACGACACGGCCAATCGCACCCTGACCATCGGCTCGGGCGGCACGACCGCCGTTCTGGCCAGCACGAGTTTCCTGGTCAACAATACCGGGACGCTGACGCTCAGTGGCGGGGTAAACATTGCTGCCGGAAATACCCTGACGCTCGGCGGGACCAACGCCGCGGGAAATATCGCCATCGGCGGCCAAATTGCGGCCACCACCGGCGCGCTCTACATCAACACCGCCGGCACGGTGACCCTTAACAACAGCTCCGGCAATCTCTACACGGGCGGAACCATTGTCAACTCAGGCATCTTGACACTAGGAACCGCTACGCAAACCGCAGGTGAGATTCGCGGGGCCTTGACTATCAACAGCGGCGGCACGGTTAACGCGGGCGCTGGCAGCTCCTGGTCCCTGGGCTTTGGGGCTGGTACTAGTGTCAGCAGCATTACCATCAATGGCGGCAGACTCAACTTTACTGGTGGCACCGGGGGCGGCACGAATGCCAGCAGCATCACAATGACGGGCGGCACTATTACCGGCACCGCCTTTGATTGGTACAATAGCATCACCTCCACTCCCACTCTCACCACCAACGCCAGTTCCGCGACTGCCATCATCAGCAGCGGCATGAATTTGCGTCTGGGTGCCAACAATGCCACATTCAACGTCGCGCAGGGCACGACGCCCGGCGGCCTTGATTTGCTCATCAGCGGGCCGATCACTGCAAGTCAATCTGGAGGCATTACCAAGTCGGGGGCGGGAACCCTGGTCCTTTCCGGTTCAAATAGCTACACCAATGGCACGGTGGTTAGTGCGGGTACGCTGATCGCGGAAACTGGCAGCGCGCTGGGCGGCGCCAGTTCCGGTAACGTATCGGTCAGTTCGGGCGCGACCTTGGGTTACATCGCGTCCGCGGACGAGCAACTCAGGATCGGCGGCACGCTCTCCATTGCCGGCGGCTCTGGCACAACCATTGGCGGCTCGATTGGCTCCACCACCACGAGCGCCGAAATCAATGTGACCGGGAACGCGACCAGCACCGCAGGCGCCGTCAAGGTAAACCTTTATGGAGTTCCCGGTGTCAATGCGGCTGCCGGGACGAACACCTACGTGCTGATTAATGGCGGCGGCGCGGGCAACTCCTTGGATACTGCCAGCTATTCGCTTGGTAACATCTATAACGATACCAACTATAGCGTCGGGGCATTGTCTGCAACCGCCAGCCAGCTTCAGGTGGCAATCACGGGCGGCCTGACGCCCATCACGGCGGCTTACTGGAAGGGTGGCTTTGCCGGCGCCACGAATGTCTGGGCGATATCCGATGGCAGTTCGACGAGCAACTGGACCACTGATTCGGCCGGCAACACCGCCACCGGGCTGGTTCCCGGCTCCGGCGCCACCGTTTCCATCTCGAACACCGGCACCGTTACCACTGCTCCGACCTCCACGATCCTGGGCGCCAACATGTCGATTGGCAGCTTGGTCATCCAGGACACCGTCAACGGCCTGGGTCTCAATGCCGATGGCAACACGCTGACGATTGCCACCGGTAGCGGCATCACCGTCAACAGTGGCGTTCCTCTCGCCACCATCGGCGCAAACGTGGCTCTGGGTGCGAACCAGACCTGGACCAACAACTCCACCACGGCCCCGCTGATCGTCAGCGGCGTCGTCAGTGGTGGATCCAACACCCTGACCACGGCCGGCGCGGGCACGATCGTCCTATCCGGCGCGAACACCTACACCGGCGCGACGACCATTAATGCGGGCAGCACGCTGCAACTCGGCAACGGCGGCGCCACGGGCTCGCTCTCGACCAGCAGCGCCATCACCGACAACGGCACCCTCGCCATCGCCCGTTCAAATACGGTTCAGGGCACCGATTTCTCGGCAAGCCCCATCACCGGCACCGGCGGCCTGACGGTAGGGAGCGGTGGCGTTGCGACTCTTACGGCTTTCAATACCTATAACGGCGGAACCGTGGTCAACTCGGGAGGAATCCTGAATCTGAACCCGACAGCTTACAACGGGCGTGGGACCATTAACGGGGCTCTGACCATCAACAGCGGCGGTACGGTCAATGCAAAGGCTAATACCAATACTTCGCTTGGCTTTGATACCACCTACGTCACCAGCATTGCGATCAACGGCGGCACGCTTAACTTTAACAGCGGCACCAATACCGATACCACGTCCGCCAACAACATCACGATGGCCGGCGGCAACATCACCGGCTCGGCCTTTGGTTGGTATCTTCCCAGCGGTGCCGCCACCCTTAACACCACCGCCACTTCCACGACAGCCGTGATCAGCAGCGGCATGTACTTGCGTTTCGGTGCCAACAACCTCACGTTCAACATCGCGCAGGGCACGACGCCCAGTGGCATCGACTTGCTCGTCAGTGGGCCGCTCAAGTTCTACAGTGGCCAAAACACTGGCATCACCAAGACCGGCGCTGGCACGATGGTCCTCTCCGGCTCGAACACCTACCAGGGCTCGACCATTGTCAGCGCGGGCACGCTGGCGGTCGCCTCGGCCGGCAGCATCAACAGCACCAGCGGCATCACCATCAATGGCGGCGAGCTGAAGTACAATTCCGCCACCGCCTTGAGCAAGGCGATCACGTTCACCAGCGGCAAGCTTAGCGGCACCGGCACCATCGGCACCGCGCTCACCGTCGGCGCCGGCGCGACCCTGAGCCCCGGCAACAGCATCGGCACCCAGGCGTACACCAGCGGCCTGACTATTTCGGGCGGCACGCTCGACATCGAACTGGGCCGCGATGGCACCACCCCGGTCAGCGACCTCGCCGACGTCACCGGCGCGGTCACGCTCAACACCGATCCCAACCTGAAGCTGACGCTCTACTCGGGCCTGAACAATCCCGTGGCGGGCGACATCTTCTATCTCATCAAGAACGACGGCTTAGATGCCATCACCGGCGAGTTCACCAAGCTCAACGGCGCCGCCACGACGCTGGCCGAAGGCAGCCTGTTCAACTGGAACTCGCAGCAATGGGAGATCACCTACGCGGCTGACTACGGCAACGGTTTCACCGACGGCAACGACCTGGCCATCAAGGTCGTCCCCGAGCCGGCGGCCTTGGCGCTGCTGCTAGTCGGCGCGGTCGGGCTGCTCCGCCGCCGCCGGACGGTGTGACGGAACCTGGGAGCGCCGAGCCCCAGCTCGGCGCGTCCTCATCGTCCTCAAAGTCCTCAGACACACCAGCACCGACGTAATGTGTGAGTATGAGCTTAGGGACAGGAGAAAAACGCCCAGCAACCCGAGCCGAACAGCCCACGCTGAAGCGTGGGACCTGCCGTCCAGGCGATCCCTTTAGCCCACGAAAAACTCCGATCCTTTTTTAGCCCACGAAACACACAAAAAAACAAAGCTTTCGTGCTGTTTAGTGTGTTTCGTGGGGAAAAGGCTGGTGTGGATTTGTGTAGCTTAGGGACAGGAGAAAAACGTCCCCCGTTGGAGTTCACACTTTAGTGTGGGACCTGCCGTCCAGGCGATCCCTTTAGCCCACGAAAAACTCCGACCCTTTTTTAGCCCACGAAACACACGAAAAAAACAAAGCTTTCGTGCTGTTTCGTGTGTTTCGTGGGGAAAAGGCTGGTGTGGATTTGTGGGCCAAAAAAATCTTCGTGGAAAAAGAAGCATGAAACGCAAGACCCCATTCACCCTGATCGAGCTGCTGGTGGTGATCGCGATCATCGCCATCCTGGCGGCGCTGCTGCTGCCGGCCTTGCAGCGGGCCAAGGAGGCCGCCAAGACGGCCTTCTGCCTGGGCAACCAGCGGCAGTGCGGGATGGCGATGCTGGCCTATGCGGGCGATTTTGACGGCGTGATCGCCATGGGTGGCAACCTGGGATCGAACCAGGGCTATTATCCGTGGCAAGACTTTCCCTGGCTGAATTTCCTCAATGCCCAGAAGTATCAAGGGCTCCAGTTTTCGGGCTTCGAGTACCTGCCCGTGCGCACGGCGGCCTGGCATTGTCCGAAGAACGGGAAGCAAGGCACGGGCGCGTGGTGGGGTTGGAGCACTTTCATCACCCCTGACGGCGATAACGCGGGTTCCTACGCCGCCCTCCAACCGCGCTACTGGCCGTACTACCCGGCCACGTGGGGCGGGCTCGACTCCAGTCCCTGGCAGGCCAGCGACATTTGGGCGGCGTGGGATCCCACCGTTCCAGGCAATCAGTGGGAAACGGGAAGCTTCCGGGGCGTCCGCCTGGCGGGGGTGCAGCAGTCGCGCGACTACGTGGTCCTGATCGACAGCGCCATCCGCGATGGCGGTGGGGGCCCCCTCGGGTACAAGGAGCCGGTGGGGAATTACGAAACTTCGACCGGGGGCGGCTGCGGCACCGGCGGCGGCCAGTCGGGAGCGGTGTGGCTGGCCCATCCCGGCAACCGCGCCAATGCCTGGTTCGCCGACGGCCATGCCGAGAGCTGCGACCGCCCACGGCTGCGCGGCGTGGCGAATTTCAATCCGAACGGCGCCTGGACTTCCGGCACCTACCACGGCATCAGCCAATGGTGGGACAACGATGGCCTGCCGCTGCACTGACCGTGAAATCAAGCCTCCCCGCCCCAAGGGTCGGGACATCCAACAGCCCAAGTCCCTTCAACTGGCGAAAGTTGGTGGCATTTTGAACCCTGACTTGTGCCAAACTCCGGGGATTTTCCATCTCCCGTGGGATGGCTGCGAAAGGCAAACCATGAGAACCCATCTGTTGACGCTGATTTTGCTGTTGTCCCCCTTCCTGGGCGTTTATGCCGCGGACGGCCGCGGCGGCGCCGGCACGGGCGGCTGGAACTGCGGCTTCGAGGGCGCGGACGGCCTGCCCGCCGGCTGGAAGCGGGAAGGCGCGGTGTCAATCGTGCCCCAGGACGCCTTCAAGGGCGCCAACGCCCTGGTCCTCGAGCGCGGCGCGGCCGAGCGCGAGAAGCCCTGCACCGTCAGCGGACCGGGCTTCCCAGTCGCGGTCGGCACCTGGGAGTTCGCCTGCGCCGCGGCCAGCGACCTCGAATCGCCCGACGCCTCGTTCAGCGGCGAGGTCGCGGTCGAGACCCTCGACGCCGGCGGCGCGGTGCTGGAGCGGACCGTCCTCGCCGACCCCTTCGGCAAGCGGCCCTGGCAGCTCAGCCGCAAGCGCCTCGCCATCTCCGCCAAGGTCGCGGCGGCGCGTTTCACCGCCAAGCTCAACAAGACCATCGGCCGCTTCCGGGTCGATGAGCTTTCGGCCACGCCGGTGCTTGACGAGCGCAAGCCTTCGGCGGTCGAGCGCATCGTGATCAAGGCGCCGCCCCTGGGCAACCTGTTCAAGCCCGGGGATCCCCGCACCTTCACGGTCACCGTGGAAGCGACCCGCGAGCTGGCCGAGGCCGAGCGCGTCGTCACTTGGACGGTGCGCGACTACTGGAGCGCCGAGCAGGCCCCGGCCGCGACCGTGACCGTCGCCGCCGCCGGCAGGAACAAGGATCGCTTCCGCTACACGGGCGGCATTGACTGCGCCGGCATCCCCCTGGAAATCGGCCGCTACTACGAGATCCACGCCCAAGTGCCGCTGGCCGACACCGAGCCGTACCGCAACTGGACCAGCTTCGCCATCCTGCCCATCGCCCCCGCCAAGGCCTACCGGCCGGCGCAGATCCCCTTCGCCTCGCGCAACTGGGACAACCGGGTCGGCGAGTACCAGCTTCTGGCTGACCGCGCCGGGGTGCGCATCCTCGGCCTGTGGGGCGACAACGGGATCGCGACCGCGGCCAAGTGCGGCATGGGCATCCTCACCGGCGCGCCCGGCGGCGTCCACGCCATCGAGCACCACCTGGACGGCTACGAGAAGTGGACCGACGAGGCGATGCGCGCGGACATCCGCAACTTCTTCGCCAAGAACGGCAAGCACCAGCCCGGCCCGATCGTGATCACCTTGGGCAACGAGCCGAACAACACCGGCGAGCGCCTCAAGGAGGCAGTGCACGCCTACAAGATCGCCTACGCCGAGATCAAGAAGGTGGCGCCGGAGACGGTCGTCGTCGCCACCTCGGTGGGCGCGACCGAGGAGTACTTCCAGCTCGGCTACCAGGACGCCTGTGACGCCTTCGACTTCCACACCTACGAATCGCCGCGCGACGTGCGGGCGGCGATCGCCAGTTACCAGGCACTGATGCAGAAGTACAACTGCGTCAAGCCGCTGTGGTCAACCGAGATCGGCCTCAACGCCCAGGGCATGACCCGGCAGTACATCGCCGGCGACATGGCGCGGAAGATCGTCGCCTTCTTCGCCGCCGGCGGCGCCAACCTCTCGTGGTTCGGCTACAACTACCCCGACGCCGACGCCAAGGCCGCCGGCACCACCGGCGACGCCTTCAACATGGTTGACAGCCGCTACAACGTCTACAGCCCGCGCCTCGACTACCTGATGTATTACAACCTGGTCAACGGCATGTTGGCCAAGGCCTTCGCCCAGGAGCGCACCTGGAAGGACGGGATCAGCGGCTGCCTGTTCCGCGATGGCGACGGCAACTGCTTCACCGTCCTGTGGAAGGACAAGGGGCGGGCCGACGTCGGCCTGCCCCTGCCCGGGGTCAAGGCGGTGCGCTGCGTGCGCATTGATGGCCGCGTCTCGCAGCTCGCCGCCGGCGGCGCCGGCGTCGGCCTGAGCATCGGCGAGGATCCGCTGCTGCTGGAGTACCGCGGCCCCGCCACCCTGCCGGCAGCCCTGGCCGAGCCGGTGCTCCGGGTTGCCCGCGCGCCCGAGCGCCTGGTGCGCGGCGCCGCCGCGACCATCGAGCTGGCGACCAAGGCCGATCCCAAGCTGGTCACGGTGCTCGCGCCGCCGGCCTGGACGGTCGAGCGCGACAAGGCCAACCCGCTGCGCTTCACCGTCACCTCGCCCGAAGGCAGCCTGGCCAAGGCCGGCGACCTCCTGGTCCGCCTCGCCGGCACCGACGGAACGATCCATGCCGAGCTCAGCTACCGGCCCGACATCGCCGGCCGCCTCGGGGTCGAGATCCACCCCGTGCCCGCCGCCACCCTCGGCGGCCAGCCTTCGGCCCAGCTCGTGGTCCGCAACCTCGGGGCGCAGCCGCAGACGGTGAGTTGGACCTTCGCCCTCACCGGCGAGCAGATCATGGCCAAGGGCGAGTTCGCGCCGGTGCAGCCGGCCACCGCCTTCCTTGCCGACACCGGTTCCGGCTCGGTGACGGTACCCGCCAACGGAGCGCAGACGGTGACCCTGCCGCTGTCGGGAATCGTTCCGCTCCGGCTCTACCACGCCAAGGCCACGATCACCGACGCCAACGGCGGCAGCATCAGCAGCACCCGCGTCCTCGGCGGCTTCGCGGCGGTGCCGCGGACTACGGCGATGACGCTTGACGGCAGCCTCGACGAACCGGCCTGGGCGAAAGCAACCCCCTGCCTGCTCAACCAGGCCGACCAGTACTTCGGCCTCACCAAGGCCAACGTCTGGAAGGGCCCCGCCGACCTGTCCGCGACCCTGCGCTGCCTCTGGGACGACCAGTTCCTCTACCTCGGCGTCGAGGTGACCGACGACATCTTCGCCAATCGCAAAGCCGACGGCGAAATCTGGGCCGGCGATGGCCTCCAGTTCCTCTTCGACCCCGCCCGCCACCAGGCCGAGAAGCCTGGCAAGTACGATGCCGGCTTCGCGGTCGGCGGCAAGGGTCCGCAGGCCTGGTACTGGCTGACCGGCACTCCGGCGGTCAACGCCGGAGTGCAGCCGGAGATCACCGTGGCCATGAAGCGCGGCGCCAACGGCAACGCCACCTACGAGGTCGCCATTCCCTGGGCCAAGCTGGCCCCGTTCACGCCCGCCCCCGGAGCCAACCTCGGCGCCTGCATGATCGTCAACGAGGACGACGGCCCCGGCCGGGCGAGCTTCATCGGCTGGTTCGGCAACCCGCACACCAAGCAGATCGACACCGCCGGCGACCTGGTGCTCATGGGGAGCGAGCGCCCCGCGCCACCCCGCCGGTTCTGGCCTTCACTCTGGCCGCGCTGGCGCGGCGCTCGTGGTGAATAATTCACACTGGCAATCAAAACCCCATCCGTTCCCCCGCAACCATCAAGAAAGGCATGACGCATGAACCAGAGCGAGACCCAGCCCCCGTCCCCGTCCCTTGCCACCGTCCACGAAACCAGCCTCGCCGCGGACGGCTGGCTGGGTCGCTATGTGGCCGTGGCCGACCAGCGCCAGGTCCTCGACGCCACGGTCGCCGACACCTACCTGGCCTGGGTCAAGGAGCGGCAGGATCCGGGGCGCTGGGATGGCGAGCATATCGGGAAATGGCTGGAGGCGGCCGCGCTGGTCTGGCGCCGTGGCCGTTCGCCGCAACTGCTGGCGCAGATGGATGCCGTCGCCGACCAGCTCATTGCCCTCCAGGACGCCGACGGCTACCTTGGCAGCTACCGCGAGGACCTGCGGTTCCACAAGATTGACTGGAACGCCCAGCCGATTGGGATGGCGGCGCGCTTCGACCTGTGGTGCCATCTGATGATCCTCAACGGGCTGCTCGACCACCACGAAGCCGCCGGCCGCCCCAGCTCCCTGGCCAGTGCCGCCAAGGCGGCGGACCTGGTCTTGCGCACCTTCGGCGACGGCCGCCAGGACATCATGCGGGTCATGCACAACCGCGGCCAGGGGCCGCTGACCGCCATCCTGCCCATGGCCCGGCTCTATGGACTGACCGGCGACCAGCGCTACGCGGACTTCTGCGGGTATTGCATCCGCCAATTCGGCCGGCCGCATACCCTGCCGATCCGCATGGTGGACGACCCCGCGGCGGCGGCGGCGGACGTGCTGGTCTACGAGCCCGACCGGCAGGAGGACGACGGCGTCAAGAAGTGCGAGCTGGAGCTGACCATGCGCGGACTGCTTGAGCTCTACCGCCACACCGGCGAGAAGCGGCTGCTGGCGACCTCGTCCGCCGTGTTCAACCGGCTCTATCAGCCGATCTTGCCGACGCTCGCCGTCTGCGGCTACCTCCTCGGCCCGGAGATTACGGATCCGGTCATCCATCACAACCCCCTGGTCGAGACCTGCGACATCCCGCCGGCCCTGCGCTGGTGGGGCGAAGCCTTCCGCCAGACCGGCGAGGCGCGCTTCCTCGCCGCGCTCGAACGCTCCCTGTACAACCAGTTGCTCGCCCACCACCGCCCGGAAGGCGGCCACATCGGCTTCGATGCCCGCGCACCCGCGGACCGGCAGGGCGGGACGATGCGGAAGCAGTGGCGCGACGACGCCTGCAACTGGCGGGAAAACTGCTGCCTGAGCATGGGCGCGCTGGGGCTGTGCTGGATTCCTTCCGCGGTGGCCTACGCCGCCAGCGACGAGGTGGTCATCGCGCTCTACGCCGCCGGCACGACCACCTGCCGGCTTGGCGCTGCCGAGGTGCGCATCACCCAGGAGACCACCTACCCGGTCGGCGGGGAAGTCCGGCTGCGCCTCGGCCTGCCGCGGCCGCTGGCCTTCCGCCTGCGGCTGCGCATTCCCGAATGGGCGGAAGGGGCGACGGTCGCCATCCCCGGAGAGGCGCCGGCGCGCGCCGTCCCCGGCACGCTCCACGCCATCGCCAGGACGTGGCGGCCGGGGGACACACTCACCCTCTCCCTGCCGATGCGGATCCGCTGCACGCCGCTGCCTGGACCGGAGAAAATGACCCTGGTCGAGCGCGGGCCGCTCATCCTTGCCGCGCCGCTGCGCCTCAATGACGGCATCGGCCCGGAAAGCCTGCGGTTGCCAACCCGGAAAGGCGTTTCCTGCACGGTCCAGACCCCCGCCGCCGGCGACCCGGCACCCACCGTGTTCACCCTCGCCGTGGCCGGCGAAGGCCAGGCCTCCCCGCGGCTGCGCCTGACGGCGCTCAGCGACGCCGGCGTCGGCGGGGAAGGCGATCCGTATCGCGCCGTTTTCCCCATGGCGGCAGACTTTTGAGTATCCGACGCAACTGCCCTGAACATTGGATTTGGTTCCGGCTATGCCAGGTTAGGGGTAAAACGTAATTTTCAACGGGATGTGTGTGTGGTGTTCTGTCCCGTAGGGATCATGGGGCAATAGGCAGGGGCGGCGCCCCTGCACCCAGGCCCCCCCCGTTTTGGCGTGCCATCGGTACGCCGGGACATCGTCAACATCCGGATTTCCGATTTTCGAATGCCTGGACGGGGCAGATCCCCCGCGTACCTACGGCACGCGAACCATTGGCAACAACCTGAAGCAGGGGCGCCGCCCCTGCCTATTGCCCCACCGTCCCGCCGGGACGGAACAGCCGCGAGGCGCGGCCGGTTTTGAATAGCCACAAAAATTCACAAAGACAGCCACCCATGTCCACCGCATCCCTGCTTGACCGCGTCCTGCCGCCGGCCGCCGGCCATACCGCCATCGCCCCCCTGTTCTGGCAGCGGGGCGAAAGCCCGGAGCTGATCCGTTCCGAGCTGCGGCGCATGCATGCCTACGGGATTGACGGGGTGGTGGTCGAGTCGCGGCCGCACCCCGACTTCCTCGGCCCCGGCTGGTGGCGCGACCTCGACGCCATCGTCGAAACCGGCCGCGAGCTGGGGATGCGGGTGTGGGTGTTCGACGACCAGGCCTACCCCACCGGCGGCGTCGCCGGCGCGGTGCCGGCGCATCCGGCGGCGCGCAAACGCTTCCTGCGCCTGATCGCGATTGAGGCGCCCGGTCCGGTGCCGGGCGGACGCGTCCTGGTCACGCCCTGGTTGGGGGAGGATGAACGTCTGGTCGCGGCGACGGCGGCGCGGCTGGCAAGCGACGGCACCAGCCTGGACGCCGCCAGCCTGAGCGACCTCGGCACCGCCCTCGACCACGGCGCCCTGCGCTGGGACGTGCCGCCCGGACGCTGGCGCGTGATCCTGGCGGTCGATACCCCGCGCGGCGGCGAGGAGTGGACCAAGGACCACCTCAATCCAACCGAGGCCGCCGGCGTTGATCTGCTGCTGCACACGGTCTACGAGCCGCATTTCGCCCGCTACCGGGCCGATTTCGGCAAAACCTTCGCCGGCTTTTTCAGCGACGAGCAACGTTTCGGCAACGCCGCCAGCTACGACGCGGCGATCGGCCGCCACCCGATGGTCCTGCCCTGGGGGCCGACCCTGGAAACGCGCCTGCGCCAGCGCTGGGGCGACGGCTTCGCCGGCACGTTGCCCCTGCTCGGGCACTCAGCCGACGCCGCGACAGCCCACACCCCCCATGTCCCTTGGGCGACCGTGTGGACGCCCTCCAGCCTGGCCGCGGTGGCCCGCGCCCGCCACGCCTTCATGGACGAGGCCACCCTCGCCTGGCGCGCGGCCTGGAACCGGATCGGCGACTGGTGCCGGCAGCACGGCGTCGAATGGACCGGCCATATCTGCGAGGACAACAACGCCCACTGCCGGCTCGGCTACGGGTCGGGGCATTTCACCCGCGGCCTGGCCAACATGCAGGTCAGCGGCATGGACGCGGTCTACCAGATCCAGCCCGACGTCCGCGATGGGCGCTGCCTCTCACCCTTCGGCGATCTCGATGCCCGCTTCTTCTACTGGGGCCTGACCCGGATGGCCGTTTCGGCCGCGCACCTCGATCCGGCCAAACGCGGCGTCACCCTGGCGGAATGCTTCGGCGCCTACGGCTGGCAGTGCGGCCTCCGCGGCATGGTCTGGCTGACCAACCACCTCCTGGCGCGCGGGGTCAACCGCCTGGTGCCGCACGCCTGGTCAATGCGTTTCCCGGACGCCGACTGCCCGCCGCACTTCCACGCCCTCGGCAACAACCCGCAGTCGCCGCACTTCCCCCGCTGGGCCGCCTACGCCGCGCGCCTCTGCCGCCAGTTGACCGGCGGCGAGCACCGCTGCGAAGCGGCGATCCTCTACCACGCCGAGGCGGAATGGGCAGGCGACTGCCAGTACTTCCAGGACGTGCTGCGCGCCCTGGCGGTCCGCCAGCTCGACGGCGATGTGGTCGCTGCCGATCTGCTGACCGGCCCGCGGGTCTCGGCCCGCGAAGGACGCCTGGTGGTCGCCGACGGCCCCAACTATGCCTGCCTGATCCTGCCCTGGGCCGAGCGTCTGCCGCTGGCCGTGCTGGAGACTGCCGCGGACCTGGCCGAAGCCGGAGTGCCGGTGTTCGCCCTGCGCCGGCTGCCGGACGCCGCGGTGGACGGCGATGGCCGCGACGCGCTCGCCCGTCTGGCGGCGAAGGCGGTGGTGCTCGATGACGCCACCCTGGCCCAGGCGCTGATTGACCGCGGCCTGGCGACCGTGACCGTCGAGCCGCCGGCCGAGCGCGAATTGCTCCGCCTCTGGCGCTACCGCCGTTGCGGCCGCGACCTCCTGCTGGCGGTCAACGAGGACACCGCGGCGGGCATGACCGCAACCCTGCGCCTGCCCGCCGGCCTGCCGCGGCCGCTGGCCTGGGATGCGATGGCCGATGCCCAGGCGCCGCTGCCGGCGCGGCGGCGCGCCGACGGCGGCTGGGATGTGCAACTGACGCTCGACGCCAACCAGGCATTGCTGCTGATCGCCCCCGGCGACGGCCTCGACCACCTGCCGCTCCAACCGGCAACGGCTTGCGGTGACGAGTTGCAGCGTCTCGACCGCGGCTGGGCGGTGACGACGGCGGTCGCGCTCGCCGCGCCCCAGGCGCAGCCGGCCATCACCGGTCCGGTGGATCTCACCGCCGTCCTGCCGGGGTTTGCCGGCACGGTGAGCTATGCCACCGCGGTGCAGCTCGACACGGCCGAGGTCGTCCTCGATCTCGGCGAGGTGCAGGAAGTCGCCTCGGTGCGCCTCAACGGCGTGCCCCTCGGCACCCGGCTCACGCCGCCCTACCGCTTCGCCCTCGCCCCGGCCGCCCGCATCGGCGCCAACCAGCTTGAGGTCGAGGTGGTGACGACCCTGGCGCCGGCGCACGGGGACAATAACTTCGACCGCGCCTGGGTGCAGCGGCCGGCCGGGCTGATCGGTCCGGTGCGGCTGTGCCGGGCGCCATCAAACTATGGTTGTTGAAGAGTTGCGACACGGTGTGGGAAAGGAACTGCAAAATGAGACAAGTTGTGATGATTCTGGCGCTGGTCCTGGTCACCGGCCTGGCGGCGCGGGCCGGGGATGCGGCCGTGACCAATCAGGGGAATGGCGAGCTCGTGGGGCCGTTTGGGATCGGTTCCAGTCAAAGCAGTTCGAACCATCACGACAAGTGGATCCCGCGGATGGCCGCCATCGGCATCAGGACATTGCGGAGCACGGGCCACATCGGCTATGTCGGGAGTCAGCCCACGTCCTGGGATGATCGTCCGGCTAGCTGGGATGGGGATTTGAACTACCTGGCCGCCCAGAACTTCAGCACCGGTGAAACTCTCTACAGTTACAGGCCCGGGAAGCATGGATTCCCCATGGACGACCTGCCGGGCTGGTCCCAGTGGGTTTCCGCGGTCGTGGGGCATGCCAAGGGGAAAGTCAAGTACTGGGAGGTTTGGAACGAGCCGCCCAACGGCACCAGGCCGGAACAGACCGCGGCCGATTACGCCAAGCTCGTGGTCGCCACCCATGATGCCGCCAAGGCGGCCAATCCCGATTGCCTGGTCGGCCTGGCCGCCAAGTCCGTTGATGTGAACTATCTGGAGCAGGCAATCAAGGCCGGGGCGAAGGACCATTTCGACTACATCACCCTGCATCCCTACGAGAGCTTGGGAACCGCGATGAACGTCCCGGGCGCCGAAGCGCTCTTCATGAACATCGTTCCCACGGTGCGGAAAATGCTTGCCGCGCAAAACCCGGCGAAGGCCAACGTGCCGGTCATTTTCACGGAGATCGGCTACGATTCCAGGAACGGGGCCAAGCTCCAGGCCGATGCCGTGGTCAAGACCTATGCCATGGGCATCGCCCAGGGCGTCGCCTGCATCCAGTGGTTTGAAGGCATGGATGGTGACAGCGGCCCGCTGGGGCTGCTGCAAGCCGATGGCACCCCGCGCCCGGCCTATACGGCGCTGGCGCAGATGATCAAGTGCCTGGGCGAACATCCGGCCCCTCTGGGATGGGTGCTGCTCAACGGCAAGGGGTACGGCTTCGTCTTCAAGGGCGCGCAAGCCAACGTCCTGGTCGCCTGGGCGCCGAAGGGGACGGCGGAGACGATCAACTTCGGCCAGCCCGTTTCGCTCGTGGATCCGCTGACCGGTGCCGTGACGCAGGCGGACAGCGCCACGCTCACCGACAGCCCGACCATCGTCAATGGCGTGCCCAACAACCTGGTGAAACAGGCCCAGGACAACCAAGGCAAGCCGTTCCCCTGGGATGGCGACTATACCGGCGCGAAATCGGTTTCCGTCACCTTCGGCCAGACGAATCTGGAGAAAGGGCTGCACACCCAGTCGGCCGCCACGGTCGCCGCGGACGTGATCCGTTACGGCGGCTCGGCCCGCGCGGGCAGCGTGCCCGGCGGCAACGTCTTCATGGTCGATCCGAACTTCCTGACCTATGCTTCGACGCCCATCGGGATCACCGTGGTCGTCCGCCGCAATGCCGCCAATGACAACGCCGGATTCTCTCTCAAGTACGAGTCCACGACCGGCCAGAGCAAAAGCTGCGGCTGGTACACGGTGCCGGACAACAAACAGTGGCACACGATGACTTGGCGGATCACCGACGCGCAGTTTGTCGGCATGTATGGGTACAGCTTCACCCTCGATTCCGATGGCAGCCGCTTCAACAAGTATGACATCCAGAGCGTGACCGTGACCAAACTCGACCAGTGAAACCAAATCGGTAAGGATTCCAGCAATGTCACCCATGACTCCCCGCGAGAGATTCATTGCCGCCCTTGAGAGGCGTCCGGTTGCCGGGCGCGTCCCCCATTTCGAACTCGCCTTCCTGCTGACCATGGAAGCCTTCGGGAAACTCCATCCGGCCCACCGGAACTACGGGCAGTGGGACCAGATGGAGGAGAAGGAGCGGCAGTTGCACCGGCTGGACATGGCCGACGTGCTGATCGCCACCGCCGAACGCTTCGAGCACAGCGCGATCAACCTGCCCATCGCCGCGTTCCAATGGGATGACCTGACGGAGATCCGGCGGCTGGTCGAGATCGTGCGCGAGCGGACGGGCGACCGCTACGCCCTGCTGCTCAACCTGGACGCCACGCCGGGGATTCCCAACGGCGACCAGGTCTACGAGTTTTCCATGCGCCTGGCCGACGAGCCGGAGAAGGTCAAGGCGGAGACGGACGCCGAGATCAACCGGATTCTCGGGGTGGCCGAGGTCCTGGCGGGGTTTGGCGGGCTGGATGGTTTCACCATGTGCTGCGACTACTGCATGAATGCCGGGCCGTTCCTCAGTCCGGCCCAGTTCGGCGAGTTCGTCGCCCCGTTCCTGGCCAAGCAGATCAAGGGCTTCCGGGACCTGGGCTTCTACACCATCAAGCACAGCGACGGCAACATCATGCCGATCCTGGACCAGTTGGCGCAGTGCCGGCCGCACGCCCTGCACTCGCTCGATCCCCAAGGCGGCGTGGACATCGCCGAAGTCAAGCGCCGCTACGGCCACGAACTATGCCTGGTTGGCAACGTCAACTGCGGGCTGATGGACACCGGCACGGACGAGCAGGTGCGCGAAGCGGCGCGGTACGCGCTCAAGCACGGCATGCCCGGCGGCGGGTACATCTTCTCGACCAGCAATTGCGTCTACACGGGCATGCGTTTGTCCCGCTACGAGCTGATTCTGGATGTCTGGCGGCAGGAGGGGAATTACCCCGGAGCAAACGGCGAATGACCCCGGCGCGGGTCTTGGCATGGCGGCAGGAGCCGCCGCCGCCGCCGTGACCGTGACCGGGACCGCCCTTCCGAAGGAGCAGTTGCCGAACCCGCGCCTTTTTTTTGATTTTTGGCCGGAAATAGGCTATAGTAAGTATCTTTTTTGGATTTCCCCAATTCTCATTTCCGCTTGCAGGAGGTTGACCACCGACATGCTTTCTGACAATGATACAATGAAGTTGTACATGCAGAACATCGGCCAATATCCGCTGGTCACGCCCGGTGAGGAAGTCACGCTGGCCAAGCAGATTGCCGATGGCTCCATCGAGGCCCGGACCAAGCTGATCCGCTCCAACCTGCGCCTGGTGGTGAAGATCGCCCATGACTTCAAGGGGCTCGGCCTGCCGCTGCTCGACCTCATCTCCGAGGGGAACATCGGCCTGATGCGCGCCGTCGAGAAGTTCGACCCGACCAAGGGCGCCAAGCTTTCCAGCTACGCCGCCTGGTGGATCAAGCAGTCCATGCGCCGGGCCCTGGCCAACCAGGCCCGCACCATCCGCATCCCCGTCCAGTCGGCCAGCAAGATCAGCAAGATCCAGGCCGCCAAGACGAAGCTCACCGAGGCGATCGGCCGCGACCCCACCGACGCCGAAATCGCCGTGGAAGTCAACCTCACCGAACGCACCGTCACCGGCCTGCGCCTGGGCAAGACCACCACCATCTCCCTCAACGACCCGATCCAGCATGGCGAGGACGGCGAATTCCGCGACATCATCCCCGACGAGAAGACCACCTCCCCCGACGAAATCGTCCAGGACGAGGAAATCCTCTCCCACATGATCGAACTGGTTGACCGGCTCGACGAGCGGGAACAGCAGATCCTGCGCCTGCGCTTCGGCCTCGGCGGTGAGCGCTCCCGGACCCTGGAAGAGGTCAGCCAGCACATCGGCCGCACCCGCGAACGGGTGCGCCAGATCCAGAACCAGGCGCTGGAAAAGCTCCGCTCCATGCTGGAGGACGAAGGGATGCAGACCGCCGTGGCCTGAGCCGGCGCCCGCGGACTCCGCGGCCGCCCGCCAATGCCCCAACGGCCAGCGCCGGCCCACCCGGGATTCGGGATGGCCGGCGCTTCTTTTTTGCCTTCGCCGGCAAAATGGCCGCCGCCGCCGCTCAGCCCTTCTTCCAGGGCGGCTGCCAGGCGCCTTCCTGGTAGAGGCTGTAGAGCGCCGTCGCCGGGCCGGCCAGCTCGCCGATGTGCGTCCCCAGCGCCGTGGTGACGATCTTGCAGGGGGTGCGCACGTCGCGCCAGGCGAAGCGCGGCAGGTGCCGCCGCACCGGCTCCAGCAGGAACTCGCCGGAATAGATGGCCAGGGTGCCCAGGACGATCACCTCCGGATTGTAGGCCATCTGCAAGACGCCAATCCCCTGGGCCAGCCGCAGGCAAAGCTCATCCCACAGCTCCACCGCCATCGGAATCCCCTGCTGGGCCGCGATCCGGATCGTCTCGATCCGGACCTTCGCCAAGTCGCCTTGGACCTCCGGCAGCGCCAGCACGGCGTGGGTGGGGCGGCCGCGCAACAGCTCCTGGGCCCGCTGGGCCACCCCCAGCCCCCCGCAATACGCCTCGAGGCAGCCGCGCAGGCCGCAATTGCAGACCGGCCCGGTGATGTCCAGGACGATGTGGCCGACTTCGCCGGCGTTGCCGTTGGCGCCGTGGAGCAGCTTGCCCTCGGTGATCACGCCGCCGCCGATCCCCGTGCTCATGGTCAGGTACAAGGCGTTGCGCACGCCCTGGGCCGCGCCGAAGAACCATTCGGCGAGCATCCCGGCGTTGGCGTCGTTGTCGAAATAGGCCGCCACCCCCAGCGCCGCCGCCAGGTCGTCGCGGATCGTCGCGTTGCGCCACGGCATGTTGGGCGATTCGACGACGACCCCCTTGTCCAGGTCGATCGGGCCAGGGGCGCTGATGCCGCAGGCCCGCAGATCCGTCATCGCCAGCCCGGCCTGCTTGACCAGCCGTTGGCCGATTTCGGCGATCCGCGGCACGACTGTCGCGTAGGGCTGCTTGCCGCCGCCGTCAATCCGCTCCTTCGCGAGAATCCGGCCCGTGGAGTCCGCCAGGCAGACCGCGATCTTGGTGCCGCCCACATCCACCCCGAGTACGGGGAACACTTCCTTGCCCATTGACCCATCCTCATGCGCGCATCCAAACCCTACACCATTGGCCGGAGCGAACGTCGCCAGCCGGCCCGAAAAACGGAAGCAACTACTATAGCCGCGTTCCGCCGCCGCGGCGGGGCAGCGTCAGCCCTCCCCGGCGAAGCGGCGCTTGCGCAGGCCGGTGTCGCGCGAACTGGAACCCGGCAGCGCTCGAACTCGCCCGGCTCAGCCACCCCATCGTTCCACGAGCAGGAACGCCCGAGCCTGGGCCAGGCCGCGAATCCGGATTCTGTCCCATTGCGATTCCCGTTCCGGCTAAAATGACCTATTGCCTGGATCCGTGGCGGAAGTTTTGCTGGAACGTGACAGATTCCCGTGCAACTCCTTGGTTTCAAGCGGGTATAATAAGCATGTCAAGACCAATTGCCGGCGGCCACGGCCGCCCACCAGCCAGCAGGAAGCCATCACCATGAAATGCCTCGCCGCCCTCTTGCTCCTCCTGGGCCTCGCCGGCCTCGCCGCCGGCTGCGCCGCCAGCCCCAAGCCGCTGGCGGCTGTCAACGCCGCCCCAGCCGGCCCAGCCATCTATCGCAACGAGGCCATCGCCTTCAAGATTTCCTGCGAGGAACGGATTGCCGACGGCCAGAAGGTGGTCTTCATCGAGCCGCTGTCCGCAAACATCCAGCAGATCGTCGTCAGCTCCATCACCTTCCGGAACTGGTCCGAGAACCGCGTCTCCTGCCATGTTGACGCCAACCTGGACTACACCCAGGGGGGGCAGCCCTACTACCTGGCCAACGAGTTCACCGCCTTCGCCCGGAAGGTGGCGGCGCCCGCCCGGCCCGGCACCAAGCTGATCGACCTCCACCTGCCCGAGGCGAACTTCGAGATCCGCTACACCGGCAACGTGGTCTTCACCCCCGAGTTCAAGCGTGAGCTGAACAAGCTCAAGCTGTGGGAGACCCATGGCCCCGTGGACTTCACCGCCCCCGCCCCGATGCTGGCCCGCGTGAGTCCCCGCTGACCCGCCTTCTGGCCCCTTTGCCCCTTTCGCGCGCCGTCGGCACGCCAGCCTCGGCCGTTTTTTCATGGTGCCCAGCCGGCGGCGAGCCATGGGGGAGGGCCGGTTGCGCCCCGCGGCTCAAGTGCCTTATATTAGGGTGTCATCAAGATCAAGGCCCCAGCCGCCACCCCGGCCTGGACGCCATCCGCGGACACAGGACGGAAACGCTTCCATGACCCCGCCCGCCACCGAACGCCTCGCCTGCGATTTCCTGGTCATCGGCACTGGTGCCGCCGGGCTCACCGCCGCCCTCAAGGCCGCCCGGCACGGCTCCGTGATCCTCATCGCCAAGGACCATGCCGAGGAATGCAACACCCGCTACGCCCAAGGCGGCATTGCCTGCGTCACGGAAGCGGATGACAGCTTCGCCTCGCACATCGAGGACACGCTCCAGGCGGGCGCGGGGCTCTGCCATGAAGACGTGGTCCGGGCCGTCGTCGAGGCCGCGCCGGAGCGGATCCAGGAGCTGATCGAACGTGGCCTCCACTTCACCCGCCGCGGCGAAGTGGAGGAGAATGCCGGCCCGGAGGCGTCCGCCTACGACCTGGGGCGGGAAGGCGGCCACAGCCGGCGGCGCATCCTCCACGCCGGCGACATCACCGGCGAGGAACTCATCGCCGTCCTCCTCCAGCGCTGCCGCGAGGAGCCGCGCATCCGCCTGCTGGCCAACCACATCGCGATCGACCTGATCTCCTCGCGCCACGTGAACTGGCAGGGGGAGAACTGCGGCCTCGGCGCCTACGTGCTCGACAAGGACAACAACCGGATCCTGACCATCCTCGCCCGCCACACCTTCCTCGCCACCGGCGGCGCCGGCAAGGTCTATCTCTACACCACCAATCCGGACGTGGCCACTGGCGACGGCATCGCCATGGCCTGGCGTGCCCAAGCCGACATCGCCAACATGGAGTTCTACCAGTTCCACCCCACCTGCCTCTACCATCAGCAGACCAAGCCATTCCTCATCAGCGAGGCGGTGCGCGGCGAGGGCGCCACGCTCAAGGTCCGCCGCCGCGGCGACTACGTGGAGTTCATGCAGGCCCACCACGAAATGGGCAGCCTGGCGCCCCGTGACATCGTCGCCCGTGCCATCGATGCCGAACTCAAGCGCTCCGGCGAACCTTGCGCCTACCTCGACATCCGCCACCAGGACGAGGGGTTCCTGCTCCGGCGCTTCCCCAACATCTTCGCCCATCTCCGCGAACTCGGCATCAACATGGCCAAGGACTTGATCCCGGTCGTGCCGGCCGCGCACTACTGCTGCGGCGGCGTCCGCACCGACGTCCGCGGCCGGACCAACGTCCGCCACCTCTACGCCGTTGGCGAAGTCGGCTGCACCGGGCTGCACGGTGCCAACCGCCTGGCCAGCAACAGCCTGCTGGAGGCGCTGGTCGTCGCCCACAATGCCGTCGCCGCCGCCGTCGCCGAAAACGCCTCTGGCGCCACCCTGCCGGTGCAGCCGGAACAGGTCCCCGACTGGAACAGCGGTGCCGCCAAGGACTCGGACGAGCAGATCGTGATCACCCACAACTGGCAGGAAATCCGGCGATTCATGTGGGACTACGTCGGCATTGTCCGCACCGACAAGCGGCTGGAGCGCGCCAAGAACCGCATCAGCTTGATCCGCAGGGAGATCGAGAAATACTACTGGGATTTCACGGTCACCGCGGACCTGGTCGAGCTGCGCAACCTCGCCTCGGTCGCCGAAATGATCATCGACTGCGCCCGCGCCCGCCGGGAAAGCCGCGGGCTGCACTACAACGTTGATTGCCCCGTCAACAGCCGCTCCCCCGGCAAGGACACCATCCTGCGCCGCCCCACCCCCGCCGTCGTCTGGATGGAATGACCGCCATTGCCGGGCGCGTCCCTTTTCGGGCGGCGCCGAGCCTGAATTATTCAGGGCGCCCCCAATGGTCGGGGCATTGACCACCACTGGCCGGTAAAACTAAAACCGTCCCCAATCCCGCCGGTCAGGCGCCGCAGCACTGCTTGAACTTCTTGCCGCTGCCACAGGGACAATCGGTGTTGCGGCCGATCTTGGGCAGCTCGCGGCGAAGGGTGACGCCGGAGCCGAGGCTGAAGGACTGGGAGACGGCGCCAGGCTGGCGGCGCGCCGCCTCGGGCAGCGGCTCCTCGGCCACGTCGGCCTCCGGCGACACCGCGATCTCCGCCCGCGGCAGCTCCGGCTGGGCTTGGGGCCGGCGCGGGGTCAGCCCCGCGAACTGGGAGAGGATCTCGTGCTGCTCCTGGACGGGCAGCATGGCGAGCAGGTGCTGGAACGCCTGCACGTTCGTCGCCGACCGGAACATGTTGCCGAGGATGCGGTCCTTGATCTCGCCGGTGAGGCGCTCGAACATCTGGAACGCCTCCTGCTTGTATTCGACCAGCGGGTCGCGCTGGCCGTAGGCGCGGAGCTGGATGCTGTGGCGGAGCATGTCCATGTTGTAGAGGTGCTCCTGCCAAAGGGCGTCGATGCCCTGGAGCATGATCTGCCGCTCCAGCCAGCGGATGGCCTGGGGCTCCTCGGCCTTCTCCTTGAGCTGGTAGGCGGCGTCAATGCGGTCGACCAGGTGGCGGGCCAGCGCCTCCACGTCCTTCTTGCCGCCGGGCCAGGCCAGGTCGTCCATGGTGAAGCCGATGGGGAAGGTCCGGGTCAGCCACTGCAGCAGGTCGGCGCGGTCCAGCTCCTTGCCTTTTTCGTGGCTGGCCAGGGCGGCCTCGATGCGGTTGCAGATGGCGGTGAAGGCGACGTCGAAGAGGAGGTCGCGCGGGTTGTCGGTCATCAGCGCCTGCTTGCGCAGGCCGTAGATGACCTCGCGCTGCTTGTTCATCACGTCGTCGAACTGGAGGGTGCGCTTGCGGATGGAGAAGTGCTGCTGTTCGACGCGGCGCTGGGCGTTTTCGATGGAGCGGTTGAGCAGGCCGTGGGAGAGCTGCTCCCCCTCCTGCATGCCGAGGCGCTCCATGATGCCGGCGATGCGGTCGGAGCCGAAGAGGCGCATCAGGTCGTCCTCCAGCGAGATGTAGAAGCGGGAGGAGCCGGGGTCGCCTTGGCGGGCGCAGCGGCCGCGGAGCTGGCGGTCGATGCGGCGGGAGTCATGCCGTTCGCTGCCGATGACGTGGAGGCCGCCCAGCTCGGTGACGCCGGAACCGAGCTTGATGTCGGTGCCGCGGCCGGCCATGTTGGTGGCAATGGTGACGCTGCCCTTCTGCCCGGCCAGGGCGATGATCTCGGCCTCGCGCTGGTGGTTCTTGGCGTTGAGGACGTTGTGTGGAATCCGCTGGCGCTGGAGCAGGCGGCTCAGAATCTCCGAGGAATCAACCGAGACGGTGCCGACCAGCACCGGCTGCCCGCGCTTGTTACACTCCGCGATCTCGGCGACCACGGCGTTGAACTTCTCGCGCTTGGTCTTGAAGATCCGGTCGTCGCTGTCCTGGCGGACGCAGGGCTGGTTGGTGGGGATGGCGGCCACGTCGAGCTTGTAGATGTCCTTGAACTCGGTGGCCTCGGTCTCCGCCGTGCCGGTCATGCCGGCCAGCTTCTCGTAGAGCCGGAAGTAGTTCTGGATGGTGATCGAGGCATAGGTCTGGGTCTCGCGCTCGATCTTGACCCCCTCCTTGGCCTCCACCGCCTGGTGCAGCCCGTCGCTCCAGCGCCGTCCCGGCAGGATGCGGCCGGTGAACTCGTCCACGATCAGCACCTTGTTCTCCTGGACGACGTACTGGACGTCCTTCTCGAAAAGGCAGTAGGCGCGGAGGAGCTGGGAAATGTTGTGGATGACCTCGCTGCGGTTCTCGAAGGTCTCCTGGGCGGCCTGCCGGCGCTTGGCCTTCTCTTCCTCGGGGAGGGCCGGGTCGTTGTCGATCTGGTGGTAGACCTCGCCGAGGTCGGGGATCATGAAGGCGTCCGGATCCGCGGGCGCAAGCTGGCGGCGCCCCTTCTCGGTGAGGTTCGCCTCGCTGTTGCGCTCGTCGATGCTGAAGTAGAGATCCTCCTTCAGCCGCTGGATGAAGCCGCGGTTGGTGTCGCTGTAGACTTCCGACTCGCGCTTGTCGGCCTGCTTGCGGACCGCCGGATCCTCGAACAGGCGCAGGATCTGCTTGTGCTTGGGCATCCCCAGCTTGACCTGGACCAGCTTGGTGTAGGCCTCGTCCTTCGCCTCGGCGCTGGCGCTGGGGCTTTCCAAAACCTCGCGGACCTCCTGGACCAGGCGGGTGACCAGCAGGTTCTGGAGCTTGAACAGCTCGGCCACCCCCGGCTTGAGCTTGTCGTACTGGTGGCGGGAGACCGCCGCCGGGCCGGAAATGATCAGCGGCGTGCGCGCCTCGTCGACCAGGATGCTGTCCACCTCGTCGACAATGGCGAAGTAATGGTCGCGCTGGACCATCTCCTCCTTCGAGCCGGCCATCCCCATGTCGCGCAGGTAGTCGAAGCCAAACTCGGAGTTGGTGCCATAGGTGATGTCGCAGCCATACTGGGCGCGGCGCTCGGCCGGCGACATGGAGTTCTGGATGCAGCCGACGCTGAGGCCGAGGAAGCTGTAGACGGCGCCCATCCACTGGGAGTCGCGCAAGGCCAGGTAGTCGTTGACGGTGACAAGCTGGACGTTGCGGCCGCTGAGCGCGTTCAGGTAGAGTGGCAGGGTCGCCACCAGGGTCTTGCCTTCGCCGGTGGCCATTTCGGCGATGCCGCAGCGGTGGAGCACGACGCCGCCCATGAGCTGGACGTCAAAGGGGATCATGTTCCACACGTCCTTGCGCCCCGTGTATTCGATCTCGCGGCCGCAGAGGCGGCGGCAGGCGTTCTTGGCCGCGGCGAAGGCCTCGGGCAGCAGATCGTCGAGGGTCTCACCCTTCCGGAAGCGCTCCCGGAACTCCGCCGTCTTCGCCCGCAACTGCTCGTCGGTCAGCGCTTGCAAGCCTTCCTCAAGGCGGTTGATCTCCGCGACCAGTGGCCGCAGTTGCTTGACCATCCGCTCGTTGCGGGTGCCGAAAATGAACTTGAGTATCCAGCCGACCATATGCCAACCTCACCTCTAAACCTGCGATGGGCCAACGAAAGAATCGGATACTATAGCGAGGATTTCAAAAGGCGGGGGGCGTCAGCGCCCCCGTCACTCACTGCCGCCCCCATCCCATCCGAAGTAGTTGCCAACCCGGCGGTTCGACTTCGGGCGCGTTGCGCGGGCGCGAGCGCCGCTGTGCTGAGCGCGAAAATCCGGGGAGCGGCACTGCCGTGTCCGTCCCCAAGCAACCCGCCGGACGTTAGGCGAAGATTTGCCTCCCCGGATTCCTCATGGCTGGCCACTGGCCGCCAAACGCCGCATGGGAGCTTGGAGGGCATCATCTTCCTTCGGTCAATCTTGCGCCCAGCGACAATGAACGTTCCGTCGCCAACCGCGTGAACCGTGCGCTTCTCCTTGCGTGCGGTATCGCTGCTTGCCGCCACCGCCTCTAGCACGACGATGTTGTGCTTCTTGAAGAGTGATTCCATTCACCCGTGACGATGGCAAATACCGGAGTGAAATCCATCACCATGGTTCAGGAGACCGTCATGATGTTGGCTTTCTGCCCAACGTCCTCCTTTGATTCAACGCATCCACCGACACTCTTGCACCCAAAATTTTAGATCCAGTATACAGGGTAGTGCCGTTTGGGATTTGCAGATAGGTTGTTTATCACTAATGCGATTAGCAGCATAATCAGTGCTCCAGCAAAGACCGGCATCAAGACATAGACATACCCCAAGGCATGAACCCTGTCACCTCCAATGACCGCGATGAGCGCCGTGGCCCCGCCGGGGGGATGCAATGTGCGCGTAAAGTGCATAGCTGCAATTGCCAGAGATACCGCAAGCGGGGCACTGAGCACACAGCGCTCACCCAGCGTCAAGAGAACAGTTACTCCCACAATCGCGGAAAACACATGTCCCCCCACGAGGTTTCTTGGTTGCGAGAACTCGGCCATTGGCGCACCGTAGACAAGGACTGCCGATGCCCCAAAGGATCCAATCATGAAGACGGCATCCGCACCAATGGTGTAACGCTGGAGAATCTCGATCAACAGGATTCCGCTGAAGGCACCAATCCAGGACCAGATGATTTTGCTGATAGGTTTCCGTGGAGGACATTGCCCCTTGGATCTCATCTTGTCAAAATAGCTCTTCATGAATCGCAATGCCTTTCAGTTTCTGATTCATTCTTATCCCCACGTTACGGCTCAGCGGGTGTCAATCCGTCCGCTGAAGCCGTTTGTTGGGGGGCCATGGGGGCATGTGCCGTCCAGCGCGCCTCGATGGTGTCAGATGATAAATCTGCACCGCATTTCCATTCGACGTAGTAACCGCCATTGCGAACCTGCGAAAACTGGGACCAGTCCTTGAGCGGCAAGAACGCCTGTGAACTTAGATATGGGCGAACGTCAAAGATGCCGGAACACCCGTCATCGGCGACAACCCACAGGGTGCCGTCTTTCATTGGTTTGACTTCTGCGATTCTCATTGATCCAATCCTCTGATGGACAGTGGGTTTTGACCGTTGACGGCCAACTCCCAGTCCGCCAGCAAATCCTCTTGGTGGATATCAATCCAAGCAACGACCAGTTTGTGCTTTCTGGGCGGCAGGCCTCCCGCCAGGACGGTTCCGTCGGCAATCGAGTAGACTGCCACCACCCCCTGATATTCCGCATGAATGTGAGGGGACGTGATGCTTCTCAATATCATGGAAAAACATTCGGATCAGGATACGTAAAAAATCGATATGGTTGGCATGGACATTCTCCATCAACATTCAATCTCTGTGGCACCCAACTTGTTATTGAACGGTTTTTCCGGGTTTGCCGGCCGAATCGGACGGGGCGGCGACTGGCGGCCTGGGCGGCCAGCCGCCGCCCAGCCTCTGCCACAAGCGGGTGGGCCGGCGGTTCCCGCCGCGGCGGGCCGGCAGAAGGCACTGTACCCACCGCCCGGGGGAAAACAAGCCTCCGGGCGGGGGCGCGGCGACCCCAGGGGGGGGAGGGCTATCCCCAATCACCCGTCCCCACTTACGCCCGTCTCCACTTACGCGCCGCCCTCCGCGGCGGCGGGGGGCGGGCGGGAGGCCGCCGGCACCGCTGCCGCGCGCCAGCGCAGGACCAGCAGCGCCAGGGTCAGCCCGATGAATGAGCCGGCCACTACGTCCGCCGGGAAATGCCCCTTCGCCAGCACCCGGGCGGCCATCATCGCCAGCGCGCCGGCGAGGTAGAGGGGGCGCCCCGGGGGATGCAGCACCCAGAGCGCGGTCATCGCCGCCGTCACGGTCACGTTGTGCCCCGAGGGGAAGCCGGCATAGCGGTAGTGCCAGCCAGTGCCCGGGAAGAAGCCGTAGATTCCCTTTTCGAACAGCAGCTTCGGCCGCGCCCGGCCGCACAGCCCCTTCAGCAGCAGCTCCGCCAGGCTCGGCAGCGCCACCGCCCAGCAATAGGCCTGGAAGCGGGCAAGGCGCTCCCGGTCGGGCCGCCACCACCGGCACCAAATCGCCCCGACCACGCCCGGGAGCAGCACCCAATGGGCCTGGCCCAGCTCGGAAAGCCATTTCCCCAAATCCTGCCACGCTTCCGGCCGCGCCGCCGCCCAGCGCGCCACCGGCCGGTCGAACCAGAGGATGCTGGCGCCGACGAAGGCCGCCACGGCCGCCAGCCCCGCCCACCATTGCCAGGAACGCCAGAACCTCATGGCGCGGCCCCTTCCCCGGCGGCGGCGTAGAGGATGACCCGCACCCGCCGCCCCTTGGAATGGTTGAAGCCGTCCACCTGGGCGATCCGGCGCACGGGCAGCCCGGCGGCGGCGGCCAGGGCGCGGAACTCCGCCTCGCGCCGCCGGCTGGGCTTGAGCGCCAGGGAGCGGTTCAGCCGTTCCTGGAGCGCCGCGGGCAGCCCCGGCCAGGCCAGCGGCGCGGCGGCGTCCTGGACCAGGGCGACGGTTCCCGCCGGGTCGGCCTTCAGCCGTTCCACGGCCTGGGCCGGCGCCAGCTCCAGCCCGGTGCGCGTCCCGAGCGCAAAGGCCAGCCCCATCTCCTCGTAGCCGGTGCAGGCGGCGGTGACCGGATGGCCGACTTCACGTTCGTAGGCCCGCACCATCGCCACGATCTGGCGGTTGACCCAGAGCGGCTCGAACCGCGGCAGCACCCATTGGAGCAGCGGCGCGAAATAGAGCACGGCGAAGAGCACGCCGGCGTGCGGACTCCGCACCAGCCGCCCGCCGCCGGGCCGGAGCAGGATGAGCGCCGCCAGGGCCACGGCCGCCGGCAGCAGGGTCAGCGGCAGGAGCCGCCCCGTGAGGAACAGCCCCGCCAGCGGCGCCAGCAGCGCCAGCGCGGCGCCGACCAGCCACCAGCCGGCGGTGAGCAGGGCCGTGACGAGCCGGCCGGCGCGCGTCGGCGCCGCCGCCGCTGGCCGCGCCCCGGCGTCACCGGCGCCGGCCAGGCCGCGCCCCGCCAGCAGCGCCAGGGCGGGATAGAGCGGCAGCACATAGTGCGGCAGCTTGGTGGAGACGGTTTCGAAGAGCAGCCAGGCCGGCAGCAGCCAGGCCAGGCAGAAACGCGCCGCCCGGTCGGTGTCCCGCGCCCGCCAGGCGTCCACGGCCCCCCGCCAGACGGGGAGGAGGAAGGGCCAGAGGAAGAAGAGGCTGGCGGCCAGGTAGGTGCCGAAGGGGGCGCCGTGCCCCTGCTGGCTGGAGCCGAGCTTGGGCAGGAAATCCTCGCCGAGCGCCTCCCGCAGATAGGCGCCGCGGGTGGCGACCTGCACCGCGATGAACCATGGCGCCGCAATCAGCAGCAGCAGCGGCACCCCCAGCCACGGCCGCAGCGGCCGGGCCCAGGCCAGGCTCACGGGCCGCGCCCACCACTCCCGCCAGAGCCGCGGCCGGCGGCAGGCGGCCAGGGGGGAGAAGCCGCGCGACTTTTCGAGGAGCCAAATCCCCAGCAGCGTCGTCAGGCTGACCAGCGGCGTGACCGGCCCCTTGAGCAGCACGCCGGCGCCCAGGGCGCACCAGAAAAGGAGAAAGATGCCCCAGCCAGTGGCGGCGGGGCGCTCCCCAGGGGCGGCGGCGGGGCGCAGGTAGAGGCAGGCCAGCGCCAGTTGCGCCGCGGCCACGGTCGCCAGCAGGGTGGCGTCGGCAATGGCCGCGTGGGTCTCGACGATGAGCATGGGAGTGGCGGCGAGGATCGCGGCGCCGGCAAAGGCGGGGCCGGGGCCGAAGAGGCGGCGGCCGGCGGCGAAGGTCAGCAGCACGGCGGCCGTCCCGCCCAGGGCCGAGACCAGGCGATAGGGCCAGATGGCGTCCTTGACGCCCGTGAGCCGGACCGCGGCGACGTGCAGCCAGTGGATGCCGGCCGGCTTCTTGTTGCGGCTCTGGTCAAGGACGTTGATGCGGACGTAGTCGCCGGCCTCGACCATCTGCTTCGAGGCCTGGGCGAAGCGCGGCTCGTCCCGGTCCACCGGCGGCAGGGCGGCGATGCCCGGCAGGTAAAGGGCCGCGCAGAGCAGCAGCAGGAGCGCCGCCGCCGGGAGGCCGCGCCGGCGGGGGGATGGGGAGACGGAGTCAGTTGCCGGAGGGTTCATGCCAATTCAATCTTCGCTGTTGAATCTTCAATCTTCCGCGCTTCCCCCCGGGGGCGGGGGAGAGCGGCGCCATGCCAGCCGTCCCCCTCACTTCAGCTTGAGCTTGTCCAGCCCGCCCAAGAGGTCGCCCAGGCTGCCCAGGTTCCCGCCCTGGCGCGCCGCCTGGGCCTGGCTGAACTCGCGGTAGGCCGCCTCTTCCTGCTCCGCGGTGGACTCCTGGGCCGCGACGCCGGGAATGGCGAGGCGGATGCGGTCGCCCTCGACCGCCTCCACCCGCACGGTCAGCTCCTTGCCGGGGGCGAACCGCGCCGGCAGCAGGTTGCGCCGCGCCGGCCCCTCGGGGAGACCCATGCGGCTGATGTGGAGCAGGCCGCTCTTGCCGCCGGGGAGCCGGACGAAGGCGCCGAACTCCTTCAGCGCCTCCACGACGCCGGGCAATTCCGCGCCGGGGACGACCGAGGCCGCCAGGCGTACCTGCTCGACCGCCGCGGCCGCCTCCTCGGCGTTCAGCGAGACCACGGAGAGGGAGAGCCGGCGCCGCTCGCGGTCAACGCTTTCGACCAGCACCTCCAGCGCCTCCCCTGCCTTCACCGCCTCGCCGGCGTCGTTCAGCCGCTTGCCGCGGCCAAGCTTGGAAATCGGGATCAGCCCCTCCACCCCCGGCGCCAGCTCGACGAAGGCGCCGAAGTTGAGCGTCTTCACCACCGTGCCGAAATGCCGGGTGCCGGCGGTGAACAGGAACGGCTCCGCGCTCCACGGGTCGTTGGCGGCGGCGCGCAGGCTCAGGGAGATGCGCTGGCGGTCCCAATCGATCTCCCGCACGACCACGGTGACCTTCTGGCCGGGCTTGACCAGCTCCTCCGCCTTCACGTCCCGCTTCCAGGCCAGTTCGGAGAGCGGCACCAGGCCGTCCATGCCGCCGATGTCGACGAAGACGCCGAACGGCATGATCTTCTTGACCGTGCCCTCCAGCCGGTCGCCGGCGTGCAGCCGCTCCTTGAGCTGTTCACGGGCCTTGGCCTGCTCCTGCTCCAGCAGCCGCCGGCGGTTCAGCACCAGCCGCCGGCCATGCTCGCTGTATTCCTGGATGAAGAAGAGGAACTTCTGGCCGAGGTAGAAGGCGGCGTCGAGCTTGCCGAGGTCGATCTGGGAGTAGGGGCAGAACCCCTTGTGTGAGCCGACCATGACCTCGAAGCCGCCCTTGGTCTCGGCGGCGACGCGCCCCTCGACCGGGATGCGGGCCTCGTGGGCCTGCATCAGCGACGCGTCGGCGGTGGCGGCGTTCATCCGCCGGCTGAGGCGGATCTCGCCTTCCTCGGCGCTGACGCAGATGGCCTCGACCGTGTCGCCGACCTGGACCGTCAGCGCCCCGCCATCGTCCAGGAACTCGATCCGGTCGGCCATCGCGTCGGAGGGGGCGTTGACATCGACATAGACCGTGCTGGAATCGATCGCGGTCACCTTGCCGGCCAGCTTCGCGCCGACCTGGACGCGGGTGGTGGTGCGGGAGGGCTTGCCAGTCTCGAACTGGGCCAGCAGCGCCCCGAAATCCATCTTCTCGTCAGCCATGTTCGCCAAATCCTTCCTGTGAGGTTGCCAAAGTCAAAGCCGGTCGAACGCCAGCATGTTGGGGCGGGCGCGGACGACCTCGCTGTCCGGCGCCGTGAAACGGATCTCCGCCCGCTCCAGGCAGGCCGGCCAGAGCCAGATGCTGCCCCGCGGCGCGGCGAAGACCGCCCCCCGCGGCGTCCGCAGTTCCGCCGCCCCCTCCAGCACCAGCAGCAGGGAGACGGCGCCGCCGGAATCCAGCGCCAGCCCGCCGCCGGCCGCCGGCGTGAGCAGGTCCACCTGGAACTCTGGGGTGGGCGGGATGTAGCCGCGGACGCCGGCGCCGTTGTGGGCCGGGGAGAGGAAATGCACGCCGTCCTGGCTGTAGGTCAGCATGGCCAGCAGCACTTCCGTGTCGACATGCTTGGGGGTCAGGCCGGCGCGGACGACGTTGTCCGAATTGGCCATGCATTCGAGGATGGTGCCGCGGAGGTAGGCGTGCGGCTCGTTGGCGGCCAGGTAGATGCATTCGCCAGGCTGGAGCTGGAGATGGTTGAGGAAATAGGCGGAGACGGCGCCGCGGTCGTCGGGATAGGCGGCGAGGAGCCGGAGATAGAGGTCGTCGTGCGCAGTCCGCACGGGCACTGCCTGCACGGCGGTGGCCAGGGCGCGGCAGAGGGGGGGGATCTGCCCTTGCGGGGCGCGGAACAGGGCGGCGTAGGCGGCGCGCAGCCAGGGATCGTCCGCCAGCGTCGGGCGCACCCCGGCGGCGGCCAGGAAGGCACCCAAGGCGGGGAGCCGCCCGGCCTCGGCGCGGATTTCAGCCACGGGGCGGAACTGGCAGAGGGCCTCGAAGGGGGTGATGGCAATGGCGAGTTCCGGCTTGGGGAAGGGGTCGGGGTAGTGCGCCGGATCCTTGGCATGGAGGATGCGGGCGACGGCGGGGTCGGGGTGGGCCTGGATCGAGAGGGCCGCGTCGCAGCTCAGGATCTTGAGCAGGAAGGGGAAGCCGGTCGCCTCCGGGTCGCCCAGCACGGCGGCCGGTTCGGCGGCGGCCAGCTCGGCCAGGGAACGCTCCCGTCCGTCCACGGTCAGCCGGGCGGGCAGGCTGGGGTGGCCGCCGATCCAGAGTTCGGCCTGGGGCTGGCCGTTGTCGGGCCGGCCGAGCAGCTCGGCGATGTAGGGTGGGCGGCCGGGGGCGCCCCGCTGCCCCCAGGCATAGGGCTGGACAGCGCAGGCGAGCGGATAAAAGGTCGCATCCATGGTTCGGGAACCTCCAGAAAGGCGATACTATAATCCCGGCACGGCGGGGGGTGGCGGTTCGGCGCCCTCCGGGCGGAGCCACTCGGGGGGCGTCGCCATTTCCCGGCCGGTCGGCTCGTATTCGGGCAGGGTGCGCAGCAGGCGGAAGCCAAGCATGTTGCCGTGGGAGGCGGGCGGCAGCCGGCTGCGGCAGGCGGCGCGGCAGTCGCTGGCTTCCGCCAGCCAGTTGCCGCCCCGCAGCACGCGGGAGACCGCGGGGTCGTCCAGCTCGGCGCCGACGGGGGCCGCCTCGGCGCCGCCATCATAGGGCTGGAAGCGGTCGAGGCACCATTCCCAGACGTTGCCGAGCAGGTCGTGGAACCCCCAGGCGTTGGGCCGGCGCAGCATGACTATGTTGGTGTGGTGGTTGTTGTTTTCCTTGAAGTCCGCATAGAGCCGCAGCCGGCGGGGGTCGCTGCCGAAGAAGAAGGGGGTGGCGGTGCCGGCGCGGCAGGCGTATTCCCATTCGCGTTCGGTGGGCAGCCGGTAGGTGTTGGCGGGCAGCCCCTCGCGCCCGCCCAGTTCCCGGGCGAACTCCACGCACTGGTGCCAGCTCACCTCCTCCACCGGCCGGCGGGTCTCCCGGAAGTAGGAGGGGTTTTCCGGCATGATTTTCAGCCATTGCTCCTGGGTGATCTCGCTGACGCTCAGGTAGAAGGGGCGGTTGAACCAGGCCCGGTGCCGGCTCTCCCACGATGTGCGCCCCGCCTCTTCCGGCGGGCTCCCCACAAGGCCGGAACCGGGCGGGACCAGGCGGAAGCGGATGCCAAGGCTGTTCTCGACCTCCAACGGCAGCCCGGAACGGAGCGAGAAGGCGACCTGGGCCGCCTGCGCCTCGGCGCTGCCGGCGGCCAGCTCCGCCGTGTCCGGCAGCAAGGCCGGCTCGACGGCCCGCAGCCGCGCCGGGAGCAGGGCCCGGGCGCCCAGCGCCGGCGCGGGGAGGCCCTTGAGCGGCGGCGGCTTGACGGCCACCGGCAAAGTGGGAGTCGGCTGCCGCGCCGGCGCCAGCCGCCGCGGCCGGATCAGGAAATGCTCGATCAGGGCGACGGCGGCCACCACCTGGATGGCGATCAAGGCCAGCCGGAAGCGGCGCCACCAGCCGCGCCGGGGCGAGGCGGGCGGCGCCACGACCTTGACCTTCCGGTGGCCGGCCTTCACCACAAAGGTCGGGGAATGGGCGGATTGCGGTTTCATCGGCGCCTCCGCGGCAGGTCAGCGTTTGCGCCAGAGTTCGTGGAGCCCCCAGCCCAGCAGCAGCAGGGTCGGCACGCTGCCGGCCGCCAGCGGCGGCAGCACCCCGGTCTTGCCCAGCACCCCAAACAGTTGATGGACGACGTAGTAGATCAGCAGCAGGCCGATGGCCTCGGCAAAGCCGCGCAGCCGGCTGCCACCCTGGGGCCCGATCGAGAGGGCGACGCCGCACACCGCCGCGGCAAGGCAGGAGAAGGGGAAGGAGAGCCGCCGCCAAATGGTGGTCTGGAAGACGCGCCGGGTGCTGGCCGGCAGCTCGGGAGTGGCGGCCAGGATCTGCCGCATCTCCCGCACGTTCAGCTCCTCGGCCGGCTTGAGGCTGGCAAGGATGCGCCCGGGGGAGTCGCCTTCCTCGGCCACCTCGAAGGTGGGCAGGCGCCGGCCGGCGTCCACGGGCAGCAGCCCCTCCTCGTCGTAGGCGATGCGGATGACGTCGCGCAAAGTCCAGACCCCGGCATGGTAGGTCGCGGTCGCGGCCCGGACTTCCCAGGCGACGCGGCGATCCTCGCGGAACTGCTTGACCAGCACCCCCCGCTGCTCCCCGGCCGGGTCGAAGCTGGCGAAGAACCAGTCGCGGTTGGTGCGGCCGCTGCGGAAGGCCAGCCGCGCCCCCATCTTCTGCCGGGCCCGCGCCGTGTCGCTGGCGGTCAACCGGTCAATCAGCGTCTCGGCCTGGGCCGAGCAGGCGGGGGCCAGCCGTTCGCTGGTCCAATAGGAGACGACGGAAAAAAGGGCGCCAATGACCCACACCGGCAGGAACGCCCGCGGCACCGACACGCCGCAGGCCCGGAGCGCCGTCAACTCATGGTTGCGGCTGAAGTTGCTCACCAGGTAGCCCGCCGAGAGCAGCAGCGAAATCGGCAGGACCGTGACCAGGCTGGCCGGCTGCCGCAGCAGGAAATAGCGGAGCATGGCACCCAGCGGCGCCTTGGCCGAGATCAGGTCGTTCAGCACATCGAAAAGCTCGACCAGGATGAACAGGGCCATGAACCCCGCCAAGCAGCAGGCGAGCGGCAGCGCATATTCGCCGGCCACGTACCGGAGGAGGAGCCGGGAGGTGCGGCGGGCGGGGGCGACGGAAGGCTTGGGCGGCAGTGGTACGGGCATGGCGTTCACTCCGTGGTCTCCGTCACCCGGTCGCGGATGGTGCGGACTCCGCACAGCCAGTCCGCCAAGGAGCGCTTGGACTGGAACAACAGCAGGGCCACGGGCAGGCTCCAGCCGGTCGCCAGGGTGGCGAGCGCCAGGAAAAAGGCCCGCCCCAGCCAGATCTCATGCCCGTCCTTGGTCGCGACCATCAAGCCGAAATACCATTGTCCGACGGTCTGGCCGCGGAACCCGAAGGCGGCGGTGAGATACAGCAGCGCCCCAGCCAGGGCCAGCGGCGCCAAAGCCAGGCCGTCCAGCCCCCCCGGGACGTGCGCCTGGCAAAACCGCAGCGCCCCCCCCAGCGCCACCGCCAGCAGCAGCAGGTCCAACGCCCCGGCGGCCAGCCGCAGGCGGAGCGGCGCCGCCGTGAAGGCAAAGGTGGCGCTCCCCAGGCGCGCCGACAGCGGCGTCACCGCTTCGGGGCGCCGGCCGCGATCAGGCAAAAGTTCCACGGCTCTCGCTCCTCACTTGAAATCGCCCTCCCCGCGTGTTTATTGCGGGGTGACGCGCCCCCCCGCCAGCCAAGGCGAAACTACCTTGGGCGCTTGCAAGACGGAAAAACGCCGATAACATACACAGCGAAAATCAGAAAGGGAAACGCGGGGCACCCGCCCGGGCACGGAGCTTTCCATGATTGAAGAACATCCCAAGGATTTGAAATACACCCAGCACCACGTCTGGGTCAAGACCGAGCCGCGCAAACGCATCGCCCGGATCGGCGTCACCCCCGAACTGGCGGACAAGCTCACGGAGATCCTTGGGCTCGACATGCCCATGGAGGGCGACGAACTGGAGATGGACGCCCCCTGCCTCCACATCCACCGCCCAACCAGCATCTACGAGATGCTCTCCCCCCTCAGCGGCCGGGTCACCGCCGTCAACCGCGACGTGATGGACTCCCCCAACCTCATCGCCCTGGGGCCCTACAAGCACTGGCTCTTCTGCATGGAATATGACGAGGACGACGAGCTGGACATGCTCTTCAACGCCCAGCAATACACCACCTACCTCGACAGCCTGTAGGCCACCCCCGGCCGCGGCCCGCCCATGAACTTCACCTCGCCGCTGCTCCCGCCCCTCACCACGGGGCATCGCCATGCCGCCCCGCCACCCGCACCCGCACCCGAACCCGCCCCGGACGGCAGCGGCAGCGGCGGCACACCCCATCCCGGCGCGGGGACGCTCGGACTGCTCGTGGCCGGCCTCGCCACCGCCATCCCCCAAGCCCTGCTGCTCCTGACCAACGCCCTGCCCTGGTGGTGGCAGTCGCCATGGCTGCCTTGGATCCCCGCCCTCCTGACCTCCCTCGCAACCTGGCGGCTGGCACCGGAGCTGCCCGCCCCGCCCGCGGCCAAACCGGGCGCCAGCGGATTCCGCCTGCGCCTCGCCAGCCTGGCCGGCGCCGGCTTGCTGCCCTTCCTCGTCTGGTGGCGGCGCGCCCCGCACAACCTCTACCTGGCCGCCGGCGCCATGGCCGCCCTGCTCGCCGGCGGCTGGCTGTTGTGGGAAATCGGCGACGCCATCGCCCGCCTGACCGACCGCCACCGTGAACCGCGCTGCCACTTCGCCGCCATCCTCACCCGCATGCTCCTCTATTACACCATCATCCTCCCCATCGTGGCCATCCTCCTGGTCTTCGCCGCCGCCTGGCTCCTGGGAACCGGAACCAGCCACCACGACCTGCTCCGCTATTTTCAGAACATCCCGCCCCTGCTCCGCCTGGCCGGACTCCCGGGGCTGCTGCTCCTCCCCCTCCTCGCCACCCGCCTTCTCTGGCGCCGCACCCGCCCAACCGCCACCACAGGAACACCCCATGCCCCCCACCACTGACATCATGGTCGCCTTGGACGTCAACACCCTCGAGGAAGCCGACGCCCTGGTCCAGGCCATCGGCCCCGCCATCACCTGGTACAAGGTCGGCAAACAGCTCTTCACCCGCCACGGCCCCGAAACCGTCGCCCGCCTGAAACGGGCCGGAAAAAAGGTCTTCCTCGACCTCAAGTTCCACGACATCCCCAACACGGCCGCCCAAGCCGTGCGCAGCGCCGCCGCCATCGGCGCCGACCTCACCAACGTCCATGCCGCCGGCGGCCCCGCCATGCTCCAGGCCGCCGCCGAAGCCGGCCGGGCGACCGGCATCCAGGTCATTGCCGTGACCGTGCTCACCAGCCTCGACGCCACCCAGCTCGCCGCCACCGGCGTCCCCACCCCACCCGCCGACCAAGTGCGCCTCCTCGCCCGGCTCGCCTTCGCCGCCGGCATCGGCGGCGTCGTCTGCTCGGCCCACGAAATCCAAGCCATGCGCCGTGAGTTCGGCCCCGGCTTCCTGCTGGTGGTGCCCGGCATCCGCCCGGCCGGCGCCGAGCACGGCGACCAGAAACGGGTCATGACCCCCCGCGAGGCCGCCACCGCCGGCGCCGACTTCCTCGTCATCGGCCGCCCCATCACCGCCGCCGCCGACCCCGCCGCCGCCGCCGCCGCGATCCGCCAGGAACTCGCCGCCGCCCAGTGAACCGCCAGGAATTCGCCCGTGTGCAAGTCGGCGAGGCGGGCGGCACCACAAAGGGCGGAGGAAGCTACTTTGACCCGCCATCATTGACCATCGCCAAACGGAGCCTGGCGGCCCTGGGGCGCCTGGCAGGGGCGGCGGCCACCTTTGACCGGCCGGTTTTGGACGCCCATTGCGGCGGGGCGTTGGCGGCGCTGCCGGCCCTGCTGGCGGCCGGGCTGCTGCGCCACACCGGGCTGCTGGATCGGGCGAAGGCGGCGTTCTATTCGCTGGAGAGCAGGCTGCTGATGCTGGCGTTCATGGCGCTGGCGCGCATCCGCTCGCCGGAGGCGTTGCTGAAGACGTCGCCGGGCGAGTGGGGGCTGCTGCTGGGGCTGGACCGTGGCCCGCACCCCAAGACCGTGCGCACCCATCTGGCGCGGATGGCGGACGGCGCGGCATGATGCCTGCACGCAAAAACTCCTTGCCGAACTCAACCAAACCCAAACCCGCTACCCAGTCCTGCGCCTTGCGGAGTCCGCGCCCGCCGAAAGCAGGGGCACCGTCCCCGGTGCCATCTATGGGGAGCGGGGACGCCCCCCACGGATCCCAGCCGCCCCCACCGGGCTTCCCGCCAAGCCCGATGGCCGCGCCGGCAAGGATGGGAAAACGCCGGGGCCGGGATATAGTAACTGGCTCAAATTGCTGTCATGGGAACGGGAGCATGAAAGTCCACGAGCCGGAATATTGGGCGCCGCCGGCCAACTTCCTGGCCGCCTTCGGGCGGGCCGGGCTGCTGAAGACGCGGAACGCCGGCCGGGCGGTCTTCCTGCTGCTGGAGGCCTGCTTCTGGCTGCCGGACGTGCTGGCGCGCCGCCGCGAGTTCGTCCGCCAGATCATCATTTGCGGGATCAAGAGCCTGCTGGTGACCTCGACGGTGGCGCTGTTCACGGGGATGATCCTGGCGTTGCAGGCGGGGCTGGTGCTCAAGGACTACGGGCAGCAGGTGCAGGTCGGGACGCTGGTCTCCCAGAGCATGTGCCGGGAGATGGGGCCGTTCATGACGGCGCTGATCCTGGCGGCGAGCGTCGGGGCGGCGATGGCGGCGGAGCTGGGGACGATGACCGTCTCGGAGGAGGTCGCCGCGCTCCAGGTGATGTCGATCAATCCGGTGCGCTTCCTGGTGATGCCGCGGCTGGCGGCGATGATCCTGGCCTGTCCGGCGCTGACCATCTTCTCCAACGTGGTCGGCATCCTGGGGGGGATGCTGGTGGCCGACACCCAGCTCGGCGTCTCGCCCCAGGCCTATTATGACAACGCCATGCTCTACCTCCACAACAAGGAGGTCTACGTCGGGCTGCTCAAGGCCCTGGTGTTCGGCGTCATCCTGACCATTGTCGCCTGCCATGCCGGGCTCTCGGCCAGCAACGGCGCCGTCGGCGTCGGCCGGGCGACGCGCCAGGCGGTGGTCACCTCCTTCCTCTTGATCCTCGTCTCCGGTTACGTCATCACCCGCTTCTTCTACTGAGCCATGCTGGAACTGCGCGACATCCACAAGGAACTGGGGGGCCGGCCGGTCCTGGCCGGCGTCAGCCTGAAGGTCGAGCGGGGGCAGACCCTGGTGATCCTCGGCCCCAGCGGCGCCGGCAAGAGCGTCACCCTCCAGCACCTCGTCGGCCTCCTGCGCCCCGACCAGGGGCAGGTGCTGGTGGACGGCGAGGACATCCATGCCGCCCCGCCGCGGGAGCGGGAGCGGCTGCGCAACAAGTTCGGCATGCTCTTCCAGTCCGGCGCCCTCATCGCCTGGATGAACGTCTTCGACAATGTGGCCTTGCCGCTCTACGAGAAGACCCGCCTGGGCGACGCCGAGATCCGGGCGATCGTCGAGCGGCGGCTGCAACTGGTGGGGCTGGAGGGGCAGGGCGAAAAGATGCCGGCGGAACTCTCCGGCGGCATGCGCAAGCGCGCCGGCCTGGCCCGGGCCATCGTCCGCGACCCCGCCATCATCCTCTACGACGAGCCGACCTCGGGGCTCGACCCCGTCCTCTCGCGGATGATTGACCAGCTCATCCGCGACTTGCAGCGGGAGCTGAAGGTGACCTCGGTGGTCGTCACCCATGACTTGCAGAGCGCGATCCTGGTGGCGGACCAGGTCGCCATGCTCTACGAGGGGCGGATCGTCGAGCTCGCCCCGCCCCGGCAGTTCCTGGCCAGCGGCCATCCATTCGTCCGCCGTTTCATTGACGCCCAATTCGCGGCCCGGGAGTTCAACCACCCATGAACAGCAAACGCCGATTGACCTGGCAGGAATTGTCCCTCGAGTTCCTGGCCGGCCTCTTCTTTGCCTTGACCTTGACGATCCTCATCGTCTTCACCGTCATCCTCAGCCGCGGCCGCTTCTCCCGCAAGGCGGTGGAGCACCTCGCCGAGTTCAAGGAGGTCTCCGGCCTCAGCGAGGGGGACAACGTCCAGCTTTTCGGCGTGACCGTCGGCCGCGTCGAGAAGGTCTACCTGGAAAACCTGCACGTGCGGGTGCGGCTGCGGCTGCTCCAGCCGGTGCCCATCTACCGCGACCACCAGGTGGAGATCCGCCACTCCTCCGTGCTCGGCGGCCGCTATGTCGCCATCGTCCCCGGCACCCCGGCCAGCGGCGCGCAGCCCACTGGCGAGCCGCTCCACGGCGTGACCCCCACCGACCTGGTGAACGAGACCACCAAGATGGTCGAGACACTCCGCGACGAGGTGGAGAAAATCCGCCGCACCTTCGACCAGGAGCAGGTGGTGCCCAAGTTCGCCCGCTTCGTGGACAACATCAACGCCGTCTCCGAGGACATCCGCGCCGGCAAGGGCAGCCTCGGCAAGTTGGTCCAGGATCCGGCCCTCTACGACCGCGCCAACGAGACCCTGGCCTCCCTCAACGCCGTCACCACTGGCCTGCGCGACGGCAAGGGCACCCTTGGCAAGCTCATGGTTGACGATGCCCTCTACAACGACCTGCGTGCCATCAGCGGCGACCTCCGCGCTGGCAAGGGCACCCTTGGCAAGCTCATGGTTGACGACGCGCTCTACACCAACCTGACGGCCGCCAGCGCCGACCTGCGCACGATCAGCGCCACCGTCGCCAAGGGGGAATCAACCCTGGGCCGGCTGCTGCTGGACGACGGCAAGCTCTACCTCTCCCTGCGCGCCACCCTCGACAGCACCCGCGAGGTCGCCGAATCGGTGCGCGCCGGCAAGGGCACCCTCGGCAAGCTGGCCATGGATCCGGCCCTCTACGACGACACCCGCCAGACCATCCTGGAGATGCGCGGCGCCATCCAGGACTTCCGCGAGCAGGCGCCCATCTCCACCTTCGGCAGCATCCTCTTCGGGGCCTTCTGACATGGGGCAGGCCAGAGCCGTCCAATACCAGCCGGGAACGGTGATTGCCCAGTTCCGGATCGAGCGCGAACTCGGCCGGGGCGCCATGGGCGTCGTCTTCCGGGCCATCCAGGAGAAGCTGGAGCGGCCGGTGGCGCTGAAGATCCTCAGCGACTCCCTGGCGCTGGACCAGGAGTTCGTCAAACGCTTCTTCAACGAGGCCCGCGCCGCCGCCGCCCTGGCGCACCCGACGATCATCCAGGTCTACGACGCCGGGGTCGTTCCTCCCGACCTCTACTATTTCGCCATGGAATACATCGAGGGCGAGACCCTCTATGAGCGGGTCAGCCGGCAAGGCCCCCTGGCGCCGCCGGAGGCCCTCGCCATTGCCCTCGCCATCGCCGACGCCCTCAACTACGGCTGGAAACGCCAGGCCCTCATCCATGGCGACATCAAGCCGGAAAACATCATGATCAGCGCCGCCGGCGAGACCAAGCTCGCCGATTTCGGCCTGGCCAAGGTCTCCGGCCATGAGTTCTGCGGCGACGGCATCATGCTCACCCCCCTCTACGCGGCACCGGAGCTGATCCGCGGCGAAGCCCGCCCCGGCGACTGCCGCCCCGACATCTATTCCTTCGGCGCCACCCTCTACCACCTGCTCTGCGGCGAGCCGCCCTTCCCCGGCACCGACCCGCAGCAGGTCCTCCACCGGCACCTGGAGGAGGCGGTGCCGCCGCTGGCCGAGCGCAACCCGAAAGTCTCCCGCGAACTCTCCGACTACATCTGCAACCAGTTGCTGGCCAAGGATCCGGCGGCCAGGCCCCAGGATTGGGAGCAAGTGCAGAACTCGCTGGAATGGTTCCAGCACCGGCGCATCCGCAAACTGACGGTCAACCATGACGCCGTGGAACGGGTGGCCCAGCACACCCCGGCGGCCACCGCCGCCACCGCCGCCACGAAGCGCGGCTGGGGGGGGGCGCTGGCCGCCCTGCTGCTGCTGGCGCTGGTGGCCGGCGGCGCCGGGCTTTTGCTCTGGTGGTGGCGGCAAGCCCCGGAACCGCCGCCACCGCTGCCGGAACCGCCGCCAGCCCCCGCCCTCATCCGGCCCCAGGAGGACACCGCCGAACTGGCCTGGGAACGGCTGAAGCGGCGCCTCGCCGCCGAACAGGTCCCCGTGCGCGCCCTGACCTTGCTCCACCAATATCAGCAGCGGCATCCGCGGCCACCGCCGGAGTTCGCCGCCTACGTGGAGCGCTTCACCGCCTTGGCGTCGCGGCCGCCCGCCGCCCCCGAACCGCCGCCCCCGGTTGCCCAAACCGAACCGGAGCCGGAACCCCCGGTCGTCCAAGCCGAACCGGCCCCGGAACCGCCACCGCAACCGGCCGCCGACCGCCGCCTGGAGCTGGAGGCGCTGACGGAGTTCCTCTTCGACCTGAACCTCGCCATGAGCCGCTTCCCGGCCCGGCCCGGCGACGAACTGCTCCACAAGGGCCGGCGCTGGCTGGAACAGTATCCGCGGGAGACGGATGAGGCCTTGGCAATGCGCCTGCTGCTCGACACCGCCCTGCCCGCCCTTGTTGAAGAATACCTCCCCGCCCTGGTCGCCCACAAGGAGGCGCTGCGCGGCACGCCCGTGCCGGTGCCACTGCCGGGGCAACCGGCCACCCTCCTGCCCCTGCGCGACCTGACCCTGGCCGAGTTCACCGTCACCCAGCGCACCGAACACGGGGAGCTGGCCCTGCGCCTGTCCTGGGCACGGCCGGACGTGGACCGGCGGGCGGGGCTCACCGCCCTCGGCAAGGCCGCCGCCGACCAGTCGCTCCTGGCTGGCCGCGCCGCCACATCCTATCTGGCCTGGCTCCTCCTCTCCCGCCAGCCGGACGCGCTTCAGCCCGCGCTGGCGGCCCTCCCGGAGGCGGAGCGGCGCCCCTGGCTGCTGGCGGCGGCGTTCCTGCAAACCGCGCCGGCCGAGGGGCACGCCCTGCGCCAATTCCGCGAGGCCGAGGCCGCCGCCGCGGCCGGCCGGACCGGCGACGCCTGCCGCCTCTTCCTGCAACTCAAGGCCAGCGCCACCGCGGTGGCGGTCCGGCGCGAGCCGGAGATCGCCCGCTTCCTCGCCTTGCACGAAGCGGAAATCCCCGAATTGGCGGCGCCATTGCTGGTCCGCCAGGCACAGGCGGCGGTGGCCGGCCAGCCCGCCCTCGCCCTGCAACTGCTGGCGACGCTCCAGGCGCGCTACGGCCGGCTCGACTTCCCCGAAAAGCCGGAGCTGCCCAAGCTCCAGCAACGCGCCCTCGACACCCTGACCGCCACGCCGCCGGACCTGCCGCTGGAGCGGGCCACGGCCGGCCTCGGGATGCTCTTCACCCCCCAGCCCGCCGCCTGGTCGGGCGCGCTGGCCATCCCCTATTATGCCAACCGCCGCCATGCCCAGCCCTCCACCCAGGGAATGCATCTGCTGCCCCTCCTCCAGCCGCTGGCCCTCCTGGAACTGGGCGACTGGGCGGCGGCCCAGCCCCTGCTCCAGACCGATGATGCCACGACGGGGCTGAACCCGCCGCAGGCCGCCGCCCTCCATCTCGCCAAGGCGCTGGTGGCCCAGCGCTTCGAGGATGGCGCCGCCGCCGCCTCTCCGGCCCAAGCCTATGCCCGCATCCAGGAGCTGCGCAACGCCCAGTGGCCCGCCAACCTGCACCGCGACAGCCCGGCGGAGGGGGCCACTGATGACGCCGCGGCGCGGGCGCGCCGCCATGCCCTTAACCGCTACCTCCAGCTCAGCCAGATGCTGGCCGACTCCGTCCTCCTCACCCGTTCCTGGAACGAGGCGCCCTCCGACCTGGAGCCGGAACGGGTGCGCCGGCTCGCCGCCGATCCCGGCGCCTGGCCTTGGCTGTTCACCGCCGCCGCCGTCGAGCTGGAGGCGGGGCGCGGGGCGGCCCTGCGGGAGCTACTGCGCCAACTGCCGGACACCAACTTCGGGGCGCGGGCGGCCCGCCAGGCCGGCGCCTGGCTCGATGGCGCCGCCGGGCCGCCACCCATGCCGAACCAACTCCCGGACAGCCTGCGCCAGCCCTACTACGCCCGCTTCCTCCTGGCGGCCCAGCTCAGCCAGTCCCGGCCGCCCCCGAGCCTCCAGGAACGGGAGATGACCGCCTGGCTTGGGCGGCAGGTGCCGGCCCCAGACCACTGGCTGGCCGCCGCCACTTGGTACGAGCTTCTCCTTTGCCGCGTCGGCCAGGAGGTGAGGTCCGGCAACGCCGCCGCCGCCTTGAACCAGGCCAATCTTGCCTTGGAGCGGGGGCGGACTCCGCATGCCGCCGCCTATTACCCGCGCCTCTGCCTGCTGCGGGCCGGCCTGGAGGCGCTGACGGCGCCGGCGGCCACCGCCCAGTGGACCCTGGGGCGCGTCCGGCTCAGCCCCGTGGCGTCCCCCTCCGAGCTGGCCACCGCCGCGGCGTTGGCGGCGAACTTGGCGGCACCGGTGCCGCGGGCGCAGCTTTTCCTCGGCGGCTTCATCCACTGGGCCCAGGCCAGCCGTGCCGGCAACCTCCCGGCCGTCCGGGCCGGGCTGGAGGAGATGCGGCAGGGCGCCGTGTCCCTGGCCGAAAAACGGCTGGCGGCGTTGCTGGCGGAAGCCGCCGCCCCCGCCGCCCCCGCCGCCCCATGACGCCTTGAACTGCCTCTCCCTTTCCGTTTCCCCATCCATGCTCTGCGAAAAATGCCAAACCCAAGACGCCACGGTCCACATCCAGGCCATCGTGGGCAAGAAGCGCCGAACCCTCCACCTTTGCGCCGCCTGCGCCGCCGGGCAGGGCCTGACGCCCGATCCGGCCGCCAGCCTGGCGGTGGCCGGGCTTGACCTGCCGAAGCTCCTGGCCCAGTTGGCCAAAGCGCTGCCGCCGGTCGCCGCGGCGGAACCGGCCGCGGAGCCCGAGGCGCCGGCGGCAGCCGGCGCGACCTGCCCGGAGTGCGGCCTGGCCGAAGCCGACCTGCGCAAGGCGGGGCGCCTCGGCTGCCCCAACTGCTACCGCGTCTTCGCCAACATCCTAAGCGACCTCCTGCCCGCCATGCATCGCGGCGTGGCCCATCTCGGCAAACGTCCTGGCGCCGCCGCCGCCGGCGGGAAGCTGCTGGCCTTGCGGCTGGAGCTGGCCGGGCTGGAGCGGGAGCTGGCTGACGCCGTGGCCACCGAACAGTACGAGGCCGCCGCCAGCCTCCGCGACCGCATCGCGGAGGTGCGCCAGACGGCGGCAGCGGAGATGGCCCCATGACCCGCCCCTTCCTCCCCGCCTGGATTGGCCGCACCCCACCCTGGCTCGCCGGCCCGCGGAGCGGCCCCGGCCGGATCGCCCTCGCCACCCGCGTCCGCCTTGCCCGCAACCTCGACGCCGAACCGTTCCCCGGCCGGGCCACGGCGGCACACCGCCGCCAGCTCCAGGAATGGCTTGACGAGGCCGTCCTGGCCTGCTTGCCCGCCTGCCCGCGCCCGTTCGGGGGCGACATCAGCCAGTGCGGCGCCGTGGAGCGGGCCATCCTCCAGGAGCGCAACCTGATCAGCCGCGAACTCGCCCGCCATGGCCGCGGCAGCGGCGTCCTCGTCGGTGCCGCCGAACGGCTCGCCGTCATGGTCAACGAGGAGGACCACCTCCGCCTCCAGGCGCTCCTGCCCGGCCTGGCCTTGCCCGCCGCCGCCCGGCTGGCCGACGAGCTGGATTCGGCCCTCGCCCGCCGCCTCCCCTTCGCCTTCGACGAACGCCTCGGCTACCTGACCGCCTGCCCCAGCAATGTCGGCACCGGCTTGCGCGCCTCCGTCATGCTCCACCTGCCCGCCTTGCGGCTGGCCGGCCAGTTCCCCGCCATCGCCCGCGCCGCCGCCGCCATGCAGATGGCCGTCCGCGGGCCGCATGGCGAAGGCTCCGAGCCGGCCGGCAGCCTGCTCCAGATTTCCAATCAAAGCACCTTGGGCGAGAGCGAGGAGGCGATCCTCGCCCGCTTGCAGGCGGCGGCCGAGCGGCTGGTGGCGAGCGAGGAGGCGGCCCGGGAACGGCTGCTGCGGGAGGGGCAGGTCCGGCTCCTGGACCAGGTCGGCCGGGCCTGGGGCATCCTGCGCCAGGCCCGCCTCATCGAGACCCCGGAGGCCATGGACAACCTCTCGCTCCTGCTCCTGGGCAGCGAGCTGGGGCTCTTCACCCGCCTCGGACCAGACACCGTCCGCCCCCTCTTCTTCGCAGTCCAGCCCGGCCAGATCCAGTTCCGCGCGGGGGCGACGCTGGACGCCGCGGCCCGCAACCGCCGCCGTGCCGACCTCCTCCGCGAGCGCCTCGCCGCCGCCGCCGCCGGCTGAGCCCGCCCGGCGTCAGCGCTGGCCGAAGACCGCGGTGCCGATCCGGACGAGGGTGGCGCCGCAGGCGATGGCGGCCTCGAAGTCGCCCGACATCCCCATGCTCAGTTCGGGCAGGGGCGTTGCGAACTCCGCGGCCAGCCGGTCGCGCAGCTCGCGCAAGCCGCCGAAGACCGCCTGCAAGACCGCTTCCGGCGCCGCGAAGGGCGCCAGGGTCATGAACCCGCGCAGGTCGAGGTGCGGACTCCGCAGCGCCGCCGCCACCAAGGCCGGGGCTTCGGCGGCCGTGGCGCCCGATTTGCTGGCCTCGCCCGAGAGGTTGATCTCAAGGAGGATGACCGGCCGGCGCCCCTCCTCCCCGGCAATGCGCTCGAGGCGCGTGATCAGCTCGGCGCTGGCCACCGAATGGATCCAGGCCGCGTGCTGGAGGGCCGGGCGGCATTTGTTGGCCTGAAGCTGGCCGATCAGGTGCCATTCGCAGTCGGCCGGCAGCCGCGGCGCCTTCTCCCGCAGCTCCTGGACGCGGTTCTCCCCAAAGAGGCGCTGCCCGGCGGCATGGGCGGCGGCGATGGCTTCGGCGGGGAAGGTCTTGCCCACGGCCAGGAGCCGCACCGACTCCGGGGCGCGCCCGGCCCGGCGGGCCGCGGCGGCGATGCGCTCGCGGACAGCCGCCAAGTTGGCGGGGATGTGCTCGAATCCGGGCATCGGGGATTCTTCCGGGCGTCTTGCGAATGCGGCGGGGCGGTTCATACTATAGCCCGCATCCGCTTGTCACGGCCAGCCGCCGGGGGAACCATCCGCGTGAACACCGACCGAGTCCTGATCCATGGGGAGAGCTACCGGCTCGCCTTCAGCGAAGAGCAGATCCAGAGCCGCGTCCGCGAACTCGGCGCGGAATTGGCCCGGGCCTACGCCGGGCGCAGCCCCGTCTTTGTCGGCGTGCTCAACGGCGCCGTCTTCTTCCTGGCCGACCTGGTCCGCCAGTTCCCCGGCCCCTGCGAGGTGGATTTCGTGAAAATCTCCTCCTACGGCGCCGGCAAGGTCTCCAGCGGCCAGGTCAAGGAGCTGCTCCCGGTGAGCACCGACCTGCGTGGCCGCCACGTGGTGGTGGTCGAGGACATCATCGACAGCGGCCGCTCCCTCGAGTTCCTCCTCGCCCGCTTGAGCACGCACGCCCCGGCGACGGTCAAGGTCGTGGCCTTCCTCCAGAAGCCCCTCGCCGGCCGCACGGAAAACGGCGCCGACTACCTGGGCTTCACCGCCCCGCCCGGCTTCCTCGTGGGCTACGGCCTGGACTGCAACGGCGCCGGCCGCAACCTGCGCGCCATCTACGCCCAGGAAAACCCCACCCCCACCCCCGCCGAGGCCGCCACCGAGGCCGCCCCGCCGGAGTGACGATGGCCAACGGCGGCGCGGCGTGCCTTTGCCGATCGGACAAGGGGGCGGGGGCACCAGGGATGGCGGGGGATCCTTCCTCCCCCTGAATCACGGGACAGGGCCGCGGCCCTGTCCGCTGTTGTGGCGCTGCCATGCTGCGGGTGCCGGCCGGTTTCGGCGGGCTACGTTGCCGTCTTGCCGCCGCGGTTTTCCGGCCGCCCGCGATCTACGGATATGTATGACAAATTACAATTGTGTCGGTGATGGCCCCTGGGCGGCGCCCCCATGAAATCATGCAACCAGCGTGGGGCAAGGGAAATAGCTTGAGTTCACACATTTTTGGCTGCGGGGTTGCTACCAACTTTGGCGCCGAACCCGAAGAGGTGAAACCAGCATGACCGACAATCCCCGACAGCGCCGCCAGCCATGGCCTTTCCGCGGCCCCGCCGAGCAGGGGCTCTATTCCCCGGAGCAGGAACGCGACGCCTGTGGCGTCGGCATGGTCTGCGACCTGAAAGGGCGCCGCTCCCATGCGATCGTCCGCCAGGGGTTGCGGATCCTGGAGAACCTGGCCCACCGCGGCGCCACCGGCGCCGACGCCCGCACCGGCGACGGCGCCGGCATCCTGATCCAGTTGCCCCACGCCTTCTTCAAGGAGCGGTGCGCCGCCGAGGGCCTCCGTCTGCCCGGCCCCGAGGAGTATGCCGCCGGCCTGCTCTTCCTGCCGCGCGACTCCGGGCAGCGCCGCCGCTGCGAGGCGATCCTCGAAGACGCCACCCGCGCGGCGGGGCAGGAGTTCCTCGGCTGGCGCCAGGTCCCGGTCAACCGCGCGGCGGTGGGCGAGATCGCCCGGGAGTCCGAGCCGGTGATGCGCCAGGCCTTCATCGGCCGGGGCAAGGGGGTGGCCGACGCCGCCGCCTTCGAGCGCAAGCTCTACGTCATCCGCAAGCTGGCCGAGAACGCCGTGCGCCAGCTCGCCCTGCCGGAGGGCGGTGCCTTCTACATTTGCAGCCTCTCCTGCCGCACCTTCGTCTACAAGGGGATGCTCCTGGCCGACCAGATGACGCCGTACTTCCCCGACCTGGCCGACCCGCTGCTGGACAGCGGCCTGGCCATGGTCCACCAGCGCTACAGCACCAACACCTTCCCCGCCTGGCAGCTCGCCCAGCCGTTCCGCTACCTGGCGCACAACGGCGAGATCAACACCCTGCGCGGCAACATCAACTGGATGGCCGCCCGCCAGGGGCTGCTCAAGTCGCCGCTGCTCGGCCCCGAGCTGGAGCGGCTCTATCCGCTGCTGACCCCGGGCGCCAGCGACTCCGCCATCCTCGACAACGCCGTCGAGCTGCTGGTCCAAGGTGGCCGCTCCCTGCCGCACGCCATCATGATGCTCATCCCCGAGGCGTGGCAGCATCATCGGACGATGGCGGACGAGAAGCGCGCCTTCTATGAATACCATGCCTGCCTGATGGAGCCGTGGGACGGCCCGGCCTCGATCCCCTTCACCGACGGCAAGGTCGTCGGCGCCGTGCTCGACCGCAACGGCCTGCGCCCCTCCCGCTACACCGTCACCAAGGACGGCCTGGTGGTCATGGGCTCCGAGACCGGCGTGCTGGAGATCGCCCCCGCCAACGTCGCCAGCAAGGGGCGCCTCCAGCCTGGCCGGATGTTCCTGGTCGACACGGAGCAGGGGCGGATCATTGACGACGCCGAGGTCAAGGAGGAGATGGGCCGGCGCAAGCCCTACCGCCAGTGGCTCAAGGAGAACATGATCCCCCTGGAATCGCTGCCCGAGCCGGCGCCCGCCGTGGAGAAGGACCCGGAGCCGCTGGCGGTGCGCCAGCGCCTTTTCGGCTACACCCTCGAAGACCTGCGGATCATCCTGGCGCCGATGGGGCAGAAGGGGGAGGAGCCGACCGGCTCCATGGGCACCGACACCCCGCCCGCCGTGCTCTCCGAGCGCCCGCGCCTGCTGTTCGACTACTTCCACCAGCTCTTCGCCCAGGTGACCAATCCGCCGCTCGACGCCATCCGCGAGGAGCTGGTCACCTCCCTCTCCTGCAACTTCGGCGCCATGCGGAACCTCTTCGAGGAGACGCCGGCGCACTGCCGCCGGCTCAAGCTGGAGCAGCCGGTGCTCACCGCCGAGAACATGCGCCGCATCCGCCTGCTGGCCATGCCGGGGCTGCGCGCCGCCACCGTGCCGATGCTCTTCCCCCCCGCGGCGGGCGGCGACGGGCTGCGCCAGGCGCTGGAGACGCTGCGGGCGGCGGCCGCCAAGGCCGTCGCCGGCGGCGCCACCATCCTCATCCTTTCCGACCGCCAGGCCGGGCGCGACCTCGCGCCAATCCCGGCGCTGCTCGCCACCGCCGCCGTGCATCTGCACCTGGTCCGCCAGGGGCTGCGCACGAGCTGCGGCCTGGTCGTCGAGACCGGCGAGGCGCGCGAGGTGCATCACCTGGCGATGCTGGTCGGCTTCGGCGCCGGTGCCGTCCATCCCTGGCTGGCCTTCGAGTCGCTGGAAGCTCTGGCCAAGGAGCGCCGGTTCCTCGACGGCGTGGATTCGGCCACCGCCAAGAAGCACTTCATCAAGGCCCTCGACAAGGGGTTGCTCAAGGTGATGTCCAAGATGGGCATCTCGACGGTCCAGAGCTACCGCGGCGCCCAGATCTTCGAGGCGGTCGGCCTCAGCCAGGAGCTGGTCGCCGAGTTCTTCGAGGGCACCGCCTCCCGCATCGGCGGCATCGGCCTGGCCGAGATCGCCGAGGAGGCCCGCCGCCGCCACGAGCAGGCCTTCCCCCCCGTCCCGATCCCCGCCAGCCCCGACCTCGAGGCGGGCGGCCTCTACCAATGGCGGCGCGACGGCGAGGCGCACCTCTACAACCCGCTGACCATCGCCAAGCTGCGCCAGGCCACCTGGACCGGCGACGCCACCCTCTACCGCGAGTACTCCCGCCTGCTCAACGCCGAGGCCAAGGCCCTCTGCAACCTGCGCGGCCTGCTCGAACTCCAGCCCGCCGCCCAGCCGCTGCCGCTGGCGGAAGTCGAGCCGTGGACCGAGATCGTCAAGCGCTTCAAGACCGGCGCCATGTCCTACGGCTCCATCAGCCAGGAGGCGCACGAGACCCTCGCCATCGCCATGAACCGCCTCGGCGGCAAGAGCAACAGCGGCGAGGGCGGCGAGGACGAGGCGCGCTACCGCCCCGACCCCCAGGGCAACTGGCGGATCAGCGCCATCAAGCAGATCGCCACCGGCCGCTTCGGCGTCACCAGCCACTACCTGGTCAACGCCCGCGAGCTGCAGATCAAGATGGCCCAGGGCGCCAAGCCCGGCGAGGGCGGCCAGCTCCCCGGGGAGAAGGTCTATCCCTGGATCGCCAAGACCCGCCACTCCACCCCCTACGTCCAGCTCATTTCCCCCCCGCCGCACCATGACATCTATTCGATCGAGGACCTCGCCCAGCTCATCTTCGACCTGAAGAACGCCAACCCCGAGGCCCGGGTCAGCGTCAAGCTCGTCTCCGAGGTCGGCGTCGGCACCGTCGCCGCCGGCGTCGCCAAGGGCAAGGCGGACGTGATCCTGATCAGCGGCTGGGATGGCGGCACCGGCGCTTCGCCCGAGACCTCCCTCAAGCACGCCGGGCTGCCTTGGGAGCTGGGGCTGGCCGAGACCCACCAGACCCTGGTGCTCAACCGCCTCCGCGACCGCGTCCGCCTGGAGTGCGACGGCAAGCTGATGACCGGCCGCGACGTCGCCATCGCCTGCCTGCTCGGCGCCGAGGAGTTCGGCTTCGCCACCGCGCCGCTCGTCACCCTCGGCTGCATCATGATGCGCGTCTGCCACCTCAACACCTGCCCGGCCGGCATCGCCACCCAGGATCCCGAGCTGCGCCAGCGCTTCGCCGGCAAGCCCGAGTACGTCGTCAACTTCTTCCGCTTCATTGCCGAGGAGTTGCGCGAGATCATGGCCCAGCTTGGCTTCCGCACCCTCGACGAAATGGTCGGCCACTCGGAGCGGCTGGACATGCGCGCGGCCATCGCCCATTGGAAGGCCAAGGGGCTCGACTTCTCGCGCATCCTCCACCGCCCCGAAGTCCCCGCCACGGTCGGCACCCGCTGCACCCGCCCGCAGGACCACGGCCTTGACCAGGCGCTGGACAACCGGCTGATCGAGCTGGCCCGCCCCGCCCTCGAAGCCGGCCAGAAGGTGGAGCTGGACGTGCGCATCCGCAACGTCAACCGCACCCTCGGCACCATGCTCAGCAGCCAGATCTCCAAGCACTACGGGGCCGACGGCCTCCCCGCCGGCACCATCACCGTCCGCTGCTCCGGCGCCGCCGGCCAGAGCTTCGGCGCCTTCGGCGCGAAGGGGCTGACGCTGACCGTCGAGGGCGACGCCAACGACTACTTCGGCAAGGGGCTCTCCGGCGCCAGGCTCGCCGTCTTCCCCCCGCGGGAGGCCACCTTCACGGCCGAGGAGAACATCATCATCGGCAACGTCGCCCTCTATGGCGCCACCTCCGGCGAGGCCTACATCCGCGGCATTGCCGGCGAGCGCTTCGCCGTCCGCAACAGCGGCGCCAAGGCGGTGGTGGAAGGGCTCGGCGACCACGGCTGCGAATACATGACCGGCGGCCGCGTCGTCGTCCTCGGCCCCACCGGGCGGAACTTCGCCGCGGGGATGTCCGGCGGCATCGCCTACGTGCTCGACGAGGACGGCCGCTTCGCCCAGGAACGCTGCAACCTGGCGATGGTCAACCTGGAGACGCTCTTCGACCCGGGCGAGGCCGCCGAGGTCCGGGGACTGGTGCAGAACCACCTGGCGCTGACCGGCAGCCCGGTCGCCCGGCGCGTCCTCGACCGCTGGCCCGAGCTGCTCCCGAAGTTCGTCAAGGTCATGCCCAAGGACTACAAGCGGGCCCTCGCCCTGCTGCAATGGGAAAAATGAAGCCAGCGACATGAATGACCGTGGGTGCAACCCACGTCCCAGCCACCAACCTGAATAGCCGTGGGTGCAACCCACGGATCATGGGTGCAACCCACGGACCGTGGGTGCAACCCACGTCCCAGCCACCAACCTGAATAGCCGTGGGTGCAACCCACGGATCATGGGTGCAACCCACGGACCGTGGGTGCAACCCACGCCCCAGCCACCAACCTGAATAGCCGTGGGTGCAACCCACGGATCATGGGTGCAACCCACGGACCGTGGGTGCAACCCACGGAGGATCCATGGGCAAGCCAACCGGATTCAAGGAATTCCAACGTGAGACGCCGAAGCCGCGCGCGGTCCAGGACCGCGTCCGCGACTACCGCGAGATCTACCACGCCATGCCGGAGGAGAAGATCCGCCAGCAGGCGGCGCGCTGCATGAACTGCGGCGTCCCCTTCTGCCACAGCGGCTGCCCCCTGGGCAACGTCATCCCCGACTGGAACGACCTCGTCTACCGCGGCCGCTGGGATGAGGCGCTCCAGCGGCTGCATGAGACCAACAACTTCCCCGAGTTCACCGGCCGCCTCTGCCCGGCGCCGTGCGAGGAAGCCTGCGTGCTCGGGATCAACGAATGCCCGACGGCGATCCGGCTGCTCGAACAGAGCATCGTCGAACAGGCCTTCGAGGCCGGCAAGGTGACCCCGCGGCCCCCGGCGGCGCGCACCGGCAAGAAGGTCGCCGTCATCGGCGCCGGCCCCGCCGGCCTCGCCTGCGCCCAGCAGCTCAACCGCGCCGGCCACGGCGTGGCCGTCTACGAGCGCGCCGAGAAGCCCGGCGGCCTCCTGCGCTTTGGCATCCCCGACTTCAAGCTGGAAAAATGGGTCATTGACCGCCGGACCAAGCTGATGGAGCAGGAAGGGATCGAATTCCGCTGCGGCCAGGATCCCGCCCAAGCCCCCGAGTGCCTCAAGGCCTATGACGCCACCGTCCTCTGCGTCGGCGCCACCAAGCCGCGCGACCTGCCCATCCCCGGCCGCGACCTCGCCGGCGTCCACTTCGCCATGGACTTCCTCACCCGCCAGAACCGCGTCCTCACCATGGACGCCACGGGGCGGCCGGACCTGAAGCCGATCACCGCCACGGACAAGCATGTGATCGTCATCGGCGGCGGCGACACCGGCGCCGACTGCGTCGGCACCGCGCTCCGCCAAGGCGCCAAGTCGGTCACCAGCTTCGAACTGCTGCCCATGCCGCCCGAGGGCCGGCCGGAGAGCCAGCCCTGGCCCTATTGGCCGATGAAGCTGCGCACCAACGCCTCGCACTACGAGGGGGGCGAGCGCTTCTGGAGCATCCTCACCAAGGAATTCCGCGGCGGCGACGGCAAGCTGCGGGAACTGCTGACGGTCAACGGCGAGTTCGTCCCCGACCCCAAGGGCGGCCCCCGGCCGCTGCTCCGCGAAATCCCCGGCTCCGAACACCTTTGGCGCGCCGACCTCGTCCTGCTCGCCCTCGGCTTCCTCGGCCCCGAGCCCGACGGCATCGTCGCCAAGCTCGGCCTGGCGCTGGACCGGCTGGGCAACATCCAGACCGACGCCGACTACATGACCGCCACCCCCGGCATCTTCGCCGCCGGCGACGCCCGCCGCGGCCAGTCCCTGGTGGTCTGGGCCATCAGCGAAGGGCGCGAAGCCGCCCGCGGCGTCGATGCCTGGCTGCGGAATGCCCCCTCCGCCCTGCGGAGCAAGGGCAATTCCGACCTCCCCCGCGTCTGACCCCGCCGCCACCGGGGAACAAACGCAGCGAGTTCCCCCGCCCCCCGCCGCTTTGCCTTGCCCTTTTCCACCATCATATTGCCCCTTGCCCATCCCTTCCCGATTCCCCTCCGATTCTTTCCCAAGGAGTCCCGACCATGGCCATGTGGGGCGGCAGGTTCGCCAAGGAAACCGACGCGCTGGTGCGCACCTTCACCGAGTCCATCTCCTACGACCGGCGGCTCTATCCGCACGACATCCGCGGCAGCCAGGCCCACGCCCGGATGCTGGCGAAGCAGGGGATCATCCCCGCGGCGGACGCCGAGGCGATCATCCGCGAGCTGGACTCGATCAAGGCCCGCATCGACACCGGCGACTTCGAGTTCAAGGCGGAGCTGGAAGACATCCACATGAACATCGAGGCCCAGCTCATCGCCTGGCTCGGCCCCGCCGGCGCCCGCGTCCACACCGGCCGCAGCCGCAATGACCAGGTGGCGACCGACGAGCGCCTCTGCCTCCGCGCCGAGGCGGACGAACTCACCGCCTTCCTGCGCAGCCTCCAGCGCGCCCTCGTCACCCTCGCCGCCGCCCACCCGGAGCTGGTCATGCCCGGCTTCACCCACCTCCAGCACGCCCAGCCCGTCCTCTTCGCCCACCACCTCCTGGCCTACGTCGAAATGTTCGACCGCGACGCCGGCCGCCTCGCCGACTGCCGCCGCCGACTCAACTTCCTCCCCCTCGGCGCCGGCGCCATCGCCGGCTCCACCCTGCCCCTCGACCGCGAGTTCGTCGCCCGCGAACTGGAGTTCACCGGCCTCCTCCGCAACAGCATGGACGCCGTCGCCGACCGCGACTACAGCGTCGAGTTCCTCGCCGCCCTCGCCATCATCGCCATGCACACCTCCCGCCTCGCCGAGGACGTCGTCCTCTGGTGCTCCCAGGAGTTCGCCTTCCTCGACCTCGACGACGCCTTCTGCACCGGCTCCAGCCTCATGCCGCAGAAGAAGAACCCCGACGTCGCCGAACTCACCCGCGGCAAGACCGGCCGCGTCTACGGCCATCTCCTGGCCCTCCTCACCACCCTCAAGGGGCTGCCACTCACCTACAACCGCGACTTGCAGGAGGACAAGGAGGGACTCTTCGACGCCATCGACACCGTGAAACTCATCCTCGCCACCCTCGCCCCCATGTTCGCCAGCGCCAAGCCCAACGCCAGGCGCATGGCCGAAATGGCCGCCGACCCCGCCCTCATGGCCACCGACCTCGCCGAATGGCTCGTCCGCCAAGGCGTCCCCTTCCGCGAGGCCCACCACCAGGTCGGCCGCTTCGTCGCCGCCTGCCGCGACCGCAACCTCCCCCTCGACCAGGCCCCCCTCGAACTCATCCAAGAGTCCATGCCCCTGGCCACCGCGGAATGCCTCAAGCTCTTCGACCCCGCCCGCAGCGTCGCCGCCCGCGACCTCACCGGCGGCACCGCCCCGGCCCAGGTGCGCCGCCAGCTCGATTTCTGGCAACGGGAACTCGCCGGCTGACCCCAAGGCCGCCGCCCGCGCCACCGCCCACGGAGCCACCATGCCGGCCGCCGGCCCCTTCAACATCGTCCTGGTCGCCCCCGAAATCCCCCAGAACACCGGAACCATCGGCCGCCTCTGCGTCTGCACCGCCGCCCGCCTCCACCTCATCCGCCCCCTCGGCTTCCAGCTCGACGCGGCACACCTCCGCCGCGCCGGCCTCGACTACTGGCAATTCCTCGACCTCACCGTCCATGAGGACTGGGAAGCCTTCCTCGCCCACTCCCAGCCCGCCACCGACCGCCTCTTCCTCCTCAGCAGCAAAGCCCAACGCACCTTCTGGAACTGCGCCTACCGCCCCGGCGACTGGCTCGTCTTCGGCAGCGAAACCCAAGGCCTGCCACCGGCGCTCCTCGACCGCTACCCCGACCGCCTGGCGACCATCCCCATGCCCGGCACCCACGCCCGCAGCCACAACCTGGCCAACGCCGCCGCCATCGTCCTCTACGAGGCACTGCGCCAAACCACCACCACCACCCGTGCGGACTCCGCAACCCCCGCCGCCGGAGCGCCCGCCGCATGAACCCCGACACCCTCTCCGCCAGCGCCTGGGCACTCCTGCTCACCGCCGCCTTCATCCAAGGCGTCGCCAAGGCCGGCGTGCCGGGGCTCGCCATCCTCGCCATCCCCCTCGTCGCCCAAGCCATTCCCGGCCGCGCCTCCACCGGCCTCATCCTCCCCATGCTCATCCTCGGCGACCTCTTCGCCGTCGGCTACTGGCGCCGCGCCGCCAACTGGCGCGACCTCCGCCGCGCCCTCCCCTGGGCACTGGCCGGCATCGTCGCCGGCTATCTCCTCCTCAACCACATCCGGGACGAATGGATGCGCCCCCTCATCGGCGCCATCATCCTCGCCATCCTCCTCCTCCACCTCCTCCAGAACAGCCTCGCCCCCCTGCTCGCCAAACTCGGGACGACGGCCACCGCCGAAGCCCCCGACGCAACCGCGGACTCCGCCACCGCCCCCAAGACTAAGGCCAAGGCCCGGCTCTTCGCCGCCTTCATGGGCACCACCGGCGGCATCACCACCATGCTCGCCAATGCCGCCGGGCCGGTCATGAGCCTCTATTTCCTCGCCCTGCGCCTGCCCAAGGCAACCTTCCTCGGCACCAGCGCCTGGTTCTTCCTGATCGTCAACTGGACCAAGGTCCCGTTCATGGCCCACCGGGGAATGATCACCATCCCCTCCCTCAAGCTCAACCTGCTGATGGCCCCAGCGCTGATCCTCGGCGCCATCCTTGGCATCCATGTCGCCAAACGGCTGCCGGAGAAGGCCTTCGCCCGGATCGTGCTCCTCCTCACCGCCGCCAGCGCCCTGAAACTGCTGCTGCTGCCCTGACCCAGCCCCAGCCCCAGCCCCAGCCACCACCGCTCCGGACACTCGCCGCCCGGCAACCCCAGCTCCGGCAGGAACGCCCCCCAGCCCCCCCCCACAAGACTCATGGGACTCAGGAAATCCATGCCCGCCAACAGGCTAACATTTGTTTGCTTTGTCCGCCAACCCGTGCTACACTATGCCAAAGCCAGGAGCGCCCGCCCATGATCATCCACCTCCTCTGCACCGGCACCGAACTGCTGATCGGCCAAACCCTCAACACCAACCTCCAGTTCATCGGCCAGCGCCTGGCCGAAGCCGGCTACAGCGTCCACCGCGAAACCTGCGTCGGCGACCAGGCCGGGGAGATCGCCGCCGCCCTCCGCGAAGCGCTGGCCACGGCCGATGTGGTCATCACCGTCGGCGGCCTGGGACCCACCTCCGACGACCTCACCCGCGAGGCCGTCGCCCGCGAACTGAACGCCCCGCTCCTCTTCGACGCCGCGGTGTACCAGGCCATCCTCCTCCACCTGGGCCCGCGCGCCAGCCGCCTGCCCGCGGAAACACTGCGCCGCCAGGCGATGGTCCCCGACAACGCCGAACCGCTGATCAACCGCAACGGCACCGCCCCGGGCCTCTGGTGCCACGCCGCCGCCGGCCGCAAGGTGGTCATGCTCCCCGGACCGCCCCGGGAATTGCAGCCCATCTTCGACCAGGACGTGCTGCCCCGCCTGCAACGGCTCGCCCCGCCGGAAATCCGCCGCCACCAGTTCACCGTCTGCGGCCTCCCCGAATCCGTCGTCGCCGACCGCGTCGAAGACTTCCTCCACCACGCCTTCCCCCAGATCGAACCCGCCTACTGCGCCCGCCTCTCCCAGGTGGACGTGCGCCTCACCGCCCGGGAAACCGACGCCGCCGTGCTCGCGGACGCCGCCCGCCAGGCCGCCACCCTCTTCGGCGACGCCGTGCTGCCCCCCCAAACCGGCCTCGCCGCCACCGTCGGCGAACTGCTCCAACGCCACCGCCTGCGCCTCGCCGTCGCCGAATCCTGCACCGGCGGCTGGATCGCCAAGACCGTCACCGACACCCCCGGCGCCTCCGCCTGGTTCGAGGGCGCCCTGGTCACCTATGCCAACCGCTGGAAAGAGGAACTTCTCGGAGTCCCCGCGACCCTCCTGGAAACGGAAGGCGCCGTCAGCGAGGCGGCCGCCGACGCCATGATCCGCGGGCTCATGAGCCGCCAGCACGTCGAGGCGGGGATCGCCGTCACCGGCATCGCCGGCCCCGAAGGCGGCACGCCGGAGAAGCCGGTCGGCCTGGTCTTCGTCGCCACCGCCGTCCACAACCACTGCCAGGTGGAGAAGTTCCAGTTCTCCGGCAACCGCGAGGGCATCCGCCAGCGCACCGTCACCGCCGCCTTGGACCAGCTTCGGCGGCAACTGCTCCGCCTCCCCACCGCCCCCAACCACCCCAGCACCGCCAACGCTTGAATTGTCCCCTTGCCCGGTTAGGATACCAACCCACACCCCCCCCACGCGAAGCGTAAGGACTCAGCACCATGGCCACCCCCGCCAAACCCGCCGCCGCCAACGACCCCCGCGAAAAGAACCTGCAGATCGCCATCAGCCAGATCGAGAAGGAGTTCGGCACCGGCACGATCATGCGCCTCGGCGACCAGGCGCACCAGAACATCCCGATCATCAGCACCGGCGCCCTCTCCCTCGACATCGCCCTCGGCATCGGCGGCGTCCCCCGCGGCCGGATCGTCGAAGTCTACGGCCCCGAATCCTCCGGCAAGACCACCCTCTGCCTTCACATCATCGCCAACGCCCAAAAGGCCGGCGGCGTCTGCGCCTTCATCGACACGGAAAACGCCATGGATCCCCGCTACGCCCAGATCATCGGCGTCAACCTCAAGGACCTGCTCGTCTCCCAGCCAGACTGCGGCGAGGACGCCTTGAACATCGCCGAGTCGCTGGTCCGCACCAACGCCATCGACGTCCTGGTGGTCGACTCCGTCGCCGCCCTCGTGCCCCGCGCCGAAATCGAGGGGCAGATGGGCGACAGCCACGTCGGCCTCCAGGCCCGCCTCATGTCCCAGGCCCTGCGCAAGCTCACCGGCGCCATCAACCGCAGCCGCACCTGCATGATCTTCACCAACCAGATCCGGGAAAAGATCGGGGTGATGTTCGGCAACCCCGAAACCACCACCGGCGGCCGCGCCCTCAAGTTCTACGCCTCGATCCGCATCGATGTCCGCAAGCAGGCCGTGATCAAGGATCCCAAGGGCGAAGTGCTCGGCAACCGGGTCGTCGCCAAGGTCGTCAAGAACAAAGTCGCCCCTCCCTTCCGTACCGCCGAGTTCGACATCATGTACGCCGAAGGCATCTCCCGCGCCGGTTCGATCCTCGACGTCGCCCTCGACCTGAAGCTCCTCGAGAAACGCGGCTCCTGGTTCGCCTTCGGCACCGAACAGCTCGCCCAAGGCCGCGAAGCCACCAAAAACCTCCTCCAGCAGGACGAGGAGCTGCAGAAGCGCATCCTCGCCAAAATCCGCGAAACCCTCGCCCAAAGCACCACCCTGCCAACCTCCATTGGCAAGGCCCCCGCCGCGACAGCCGGTGCCGACGAAGCCACCACCGCCGAGGAAGCCGCCAGCCCCGCCACCGACGCCGCGGAGACCTGACCCCCCCCCCGCCCCCCTTGCCCTGGCCCCCGCGGGGAAACGTGGCACAGACATTCCGGTCTCCGCGGACGGATCCCTTGGGGGGACAAGGAGAAAAGCGCCCCCGCTGGAGTTCACGCTTCAGCGTGGGAATCGGAAGCCGCAAGAAATCACCGCGGCGCCACGAAGACCGGCGGCCGGACGTACACCGGCTCGCAGCCTGCCGCCGCCACCGCGCCCCCCTCCGCCGCCCACGGCTCCGCCAGCAGCTCCCGCACCGGCAGCGCCGCCAGCTCCACCACCAGCCCCCCCTCCTGGAACGCCACCGGCAACACTCCCGCCGGCAAGCCGCCCCGCAGGCAGACATGCAGGTCGGCCGCCGCCGGCGCCAGCTCCGCCGGATCGGCCACCCATGGCTCGCCAGCCGCCTCCCAGCGCCCATCAGCACCCGCACCCGCCCGGCAAAACGGGCTGACGATCACCTGCCGTTGCCGGGCGTCATGCAACACCCGGATCCGCCGCGCCTCCGGCCACCCCGCCGCCGCCGCCCGGGCCATCGCCAAACTGCCAGGAACGCCGCGCAGCCAAGCCCCCGAGCCGGCGCAAACCCCCTTCAACAAGGCAATGCCGACCCGCAGCCCGGAAAAACTGCCGGGGCCGGTGCCCGCGGTCCAACGCCGGACATCACCCACCGCCACCCCGGCACGCCCAAGCTCCGCCCGCAGCCAGACTGCCAGCTCCCTCTCCCCCGACCGCAACTCCAGCGGCAGCCGAGCCTCCCGCACACTCCCGTCCGCCAGCCGCAGCGCCAAAGCCGCACCCCCCGACGTGTCCAGGGCCGCTTCCACTTCCTTCCGTTGCACTCCAGCCATCACGCCACCTGCCCTATCTGAAATGAAAGACGCTTCCCGTGAAACTGGAAACATAGCCGCCGCGGTGAAAAAAAGCTCGGGAAGAGGCGAGGCGGGAAAATTGGGGGTTCCCGTTTCCCACGCTATGGTACACCACGGCCAGCGCGGCAGGGCGCCCCGGCCGCCGCCACAACAAGCATCACCCCCGACAGGAAGACTGCCATGGACGGCTGGTCGTTGACTGGATTGCTCGTCTGTTTTGCCTGCGTGATCGCCAGCCGCGTCTTGTCGGAACGGGCCGTGCGCGGCCTCACCGGCGAGCAGAAGACGGCCCTGGCGGAGGCCTTCGCCAAAACCCGGATGTGGCAGCTCCTCCCCGTGGCGACGCTGGTCCTGCTCTACCTGCTCTTCCAATGGCTGGGCTGGTTCAAGGGCCTCATCATGGGCCTCTATTTCGCCGGACTCGCCCTCTGCTTCATCGGCCTGCACGTGGCCGCGGCAATCAAGCTCCGGCGGCTGCAACTGCCCGCCAGCTACACCCGCACCTACGCCTTCGCCCGGCTCCTGGTCTTCCTCGGCTTCATCTTCCTCGCCGCCACCCTCTGGGTCGCCTTCCATCGCCGCCAGCCACGCCCCGCCACCGAACCCGCCCACCCCGCCACCGAACCCGCCCCGGCCGTCGCCCCCATCGGCTGACTCCGCCCGCGGACGCCACCAGGACACCGGCGCATCCCCCGCCTTGCCTTGGAAATGCGCTTGCATCCGCCCCGCCCCGCATTATTCTTTATGCCTTCATCGTCCCCGTCGGCAAGCTCCCGGGGCGCATAACCGACCGGGCTGCGCCTGCCCAAATTCCGCCGCGCCGCCGCGGCGCAACACCTTCCAACCCGCCAACCGCCAGCCACGGATTCCCACTACATGAAACCGGCGCTCGGATCTCGTGCCGTTGTGGTGAAATCTTTTCAACCGCTAACTTCCGCTAACGATTCGCTAACTAGCCCGAACCTCAGCCGGTTCCTATTCATGAGAAGCTGAACTTCGCTCGGACTTCGTGCCGTCGTGCCGTTGTGGTGAAAAATTTCGTGTGTTTTGACGCTTCGCTGCTGCCTCTGGCCGCCCGTGCCGCTCTCGCGGCGCTGTGGGCAAATCCCCCCTGCCCCCATTCGCCATTCGCCATTCAGCATTCGGCATTCAGCATTCCCCTTCCCCTCCCCCCGCCCCGCCCCGATGAATGCAAAACCCTATCTCGCGGAAATTGCCCGGCGCTTCGCCCAAATTCACTTGGACGCCGTGATGATTGGCAATGCCGCCGCCGCCATCAACGGTGCGCCGGTCACCACCCTCGACATCGATTTCCTGGTCGAACCAACCCCGGAAAACTACCGCAAACTGGCGCGGCTAGCCCAAGACATGAACTGCCAGTTCCTGGAAATGAAAATGCCGGACGACAAATACATGTACCGCCTCGTCCACCGCACCGAACCACTGGTCATCGACATCCTCTTTGCCCTTTCCGGCATCCGCGACTTCAACACCCTGAAAGCCAACAGCCAAGCCGTTTCTTTCAACGGACACCCCCTGCGCATCGCCGCCCTCGACGACATCATCGCCAGCAAAAAAGCCGCCGGCCGCCCGAAAGATATAGCAGCCATTCCCATTTTGGAGATGACCCGTGACGAAGCACGCAAGCAAAACCAAGCCGCCGCCGATGGCGAATAGGCAAAAACCGGTTCCGCCGGGCCCCATCCGGATCGCCGACGATCCTGACCGTCACCTGATCCGTCTGCAACTGGCCAAGTTGCCGGCTGAGCGCACCCACTTTCTGCGTGTCCCCCTGCCTGCCGGCGGCAGCAGCATCTGAAATCCCTTTCCGCCACCTCGGCGCCGCCGCGGTGAAAAAACCATTCGTGCCCATTCGTGAAATTCGTGGATAACCCCCCGTCCCCCAATTCCCAACCTCCATCCACGGATTCCACGGATTCTCACTACATGAAATCGGCGCTCGGACTTCGTGGCGTCGTGCCGTTGTGGTGAAATCTTTTCAACCGCTGACTTCCGCTAACGATTCGCTAACTAGCCCGAACCTTAGCCTGACCTATTCATGAACCGCTCCCGGTGATTTTCTCTGCGCCCTCCGCGCCTCCGCGGTGAAAAAAACATTCGTGCCCATTCGTGAAATTCGTGGATAACCCCCCGTCCCCCAATTCCCAACCGCCAGCCACGGATTCCACGGATTCTCCCTAAATGAAACCGGCGCTCGGACCTCGTGCCGTCCTGCCGTTGTGGTGAAAAATTTCGGGTTGAACAACTTGGACATGGAGCGGGAAATTCACCCGCTTTGCCAACGCTACGCCTCCGAAGCCATCTATCGCCAAGTCAAAGCCAAAGTCGAAGCCATCCGCCCATGACCCTTTCCTCCGCGCCCCAATTGCCGCGGCAGCCGTTGCCGCCCCATCTGACCATGGATGAGTACGCCGCCTGGATCCAAGCGTCGCTGCAACAACTTGATCCCGTCAAGGCCGTGCGCCAAAAAGCCATGCAGGAACAGATCTCCGCCCCTTTTCAGCTCAAGGATGCCGGCGAAGCCCCGCCGTCCAAGCCGCCTTCCCCTCAGAACCGCACCCGTCAGTAAGCCTCCCAGTTTCCAGTTTCTTTTCACCGCGGAGGCGCGGAGAGCAGCGAAAGTTCGCCAGTTCCAAGTTCCAAGTTTAGCCCCCGCCGCCACCTCGGCGCCTCAGTGCCGTCCTGCCGTTGTGGTGAAAAATTTCGTGTGTTTTGACGCTTCGCTGCTGCCTCTGGCCGCCCGTGCCGCTCTCGCGGCGCTGTGGGCAAATCCCCCCCGCCCCCATTCGAAAATCGAAAATCGGCAATCGGCAATCGAAAATACCCCCGTGCCCTTCGTGCCGTTGTGGTGAAAAAAAACATTCCAAACCGCTAACTTCCGCTGACGTTCCGCTGACCGGTTCGAACCTCAGCCTGATCCATTCATGAACCGCTCCCGGTGATTTTCTCCGCGCCCTCCGCGCCTCCGCGGTGCAAAACCATTCGTGTTGTTTCGTGTGTTTCGTGGGCAAATCCCCCCTGCCCCCATTCAGCATTCAGCATTCAGCATTCGCCCTTCCCCCCTTCCCCCCATGCCCTCCCCACGTCAACGCATCCTCGTAACCGGCGGCGGCGGCTTCCTCGGCTCCCACCTCTGCGAACGCCTCCTCCAGGATGGCCACGAAGTCCTCTGCGTCGACAACTTCTTCACCGGCGACAAACGCAACATCGCCCACCTCCTCCCCAACCCCGACTTCGAACTCATCCGCCACGACATCACCTTCCCCCTCTACCTCGAAGTCGACCAGATCTACAACCTCGCCTGCCCCGCCTCCCCCCTCCATTACCAGTTCGACCCCGTCCAGACCACCAAGACCAACGTCCACGGCGCCATCAACATGCTCGGCCTCGCCAAGCGCGTCCAAGCCAAAATCCTCCAGGCCTCCACCTCCGAAGTCTACGGCGACCCCGCCGAACACCCCCAGCGCGAAGAATACTGGGGCAATGTCAACCCCATCGGCATCCGCTCCTGCTACGACGAGGGCAAGCGCTGCGCCGAAACCCTCTTCTTCGACTACCACCGCCAGTGCGGCGTCGAAATCAAGGTCGCCCGCATCTTCAACACCTACGGCCCCCGCATGCACCCCAACGACGGCCGCGTCGTCAGCAACTTCATTGTCCAAGCCCTCAAGGGCGAACCCATCACCCTCTACGGCAACGGCGACCAGACCCGCTCCTTCTGCTACGTCACCGACCTCATTGACGCCCTCGTCCGCCTGATGGCCACCCCCCCGGCAGTCACCGGCCCCGTCAACCTCGGCAACCCCGGCGAATTCACCATCCGCCAGCTCGCCGAAACCATCCTCCGCCTCACCGCCTCCCAATCCCCCATCGTCCACAAGCCACTCCCCCAGGACGACCCCTGCCGCCGCCAGCCCGACATCACCAAGGCCCGCACCCACCTCGCCTGGGAACCCCGCATCGCCCTCGAAACCGGCCTCGCCCAGACCATTGCCTACTTCCGCCACCGCCTCGCCCTCTGACCCTCGCCCAGCCTTGGACGTTCGCTGTTGGACGTTCGGCGTTCAATATTCGCCTTTCTTGACAATCTCCTCGCCATTCCCTCGCCGCCCTCCCCACCATGGCCCAGCTCTGCCTCATCCTCGCCCTCCTCGCCGCCGCCGGCGCCACCGCCCTCGGTTTCCACTGGCGCAAGCTCATCCGCCGCGAACGCCGCGGCATCCTCCCCCGCCCTGGCCGCAAGCAGCTCACCCTCCTCGCCACCCTCCTCCTCGCCGCCCTCGCCCTCCTTTTCCTCCTCCTCGCCCTCACCGACCTCACCGTCAACCGCTGGGGCAAGCTTGACACCGTCACCGAATCCTTCGCCCCCCCACCCCTCTTCCGGCCCCGCTGAACCACCGCCACCACCCATGCCCCAAGACCCCATCTCCCCCCCCGCGAAGGACTGCCTGGACGGCAGGCACCTCATCACCGGTGGCGCCGGCTTCATCGGCTCGCACCTCGCCGAAGCGATCCTGGCGCAGGGCGGACGCGTCCGCGTCTTCGACAACCTCTCCTCCGGGCACCTGGAGAACCTGGCGCCCTTCCGCGACCGCATCGAATTCGTCCAGGGCGACCTCCGCCACCCCGCCAAACTGGCGGCGGCAATGCAGGGCGTGCGCTACGTCTATCACGAAGCCGCCCTGGTCTCCGTCTTCGACTCCGTCGCCCGCCCCCAGGACAACCACGAAATCAACATCACCGGCACCTTCAACCTCCTCCAGGCCGCCCGGGCCGCCGGCGTCCAGCGCGTCCTCTTTGCCAGCACCGCCGCCGCCTACGGCAACAACCCGGCACTGCCCAAGCGCGAAACCATGCTCCCCGAGCCGGAATCGCCCTATGCCGTCGCCAAGCTCACCGGCGAACATTACCTGCGCATCTTCCACTCCCTCTACGGCCTGGAGACCGTCAGCCTCCGCTACTTCAACGTCTACGGGCCGCGCCAGGATCCCCGCTCCCCCTATTCCGGCGTCATCTCCAAGTTCGCCGACGCCCTCGCCACTGGCCAGCCGCCAACCATCTTCGGCGACGGCGCCCAGACCCGCGACTTCGTCTTCGTCCAGGACGTCGTCCAGGCCAACCTCCTGGCCATGCACTCCCCCAACGTCGGCCACGGCGAGGTCTTCAACGTCGGCACCGGCCAGCCGACCTCCCTGCTCGAACTGCTCGCCGCCCTCGGCGACGCCTTCGGCGCCAACCCCACCCCCAACTTCCAGCCCGCCCGCCCCGGCGACATCCGCCACTCCCTCGCCGACATCACCCGCATCCGCGCCACCCTCGCCTTCGAACCCCGGCACTCCCTCCACGCCGGCCTCCAGGCCCTGGCCGCCGCCAGCCCCCGCCGTTGACCCCATTAGCGAACAGTTAGCGATCGTTGGCGGTTTACACATTTGTTCGATGGCTCATGATTTTTAGTGAAGATTAGCGGTTGAATTTTTTTGTGGAATTTCGCGGACAAAAAAAAGGCCATCCCATGAAAGGCATCATCCTCGCCGGCGGCGCCGGCACCCGCCTCCACCCCATCACCAAGGTCATCAGCAAGCAGCTCCTCCCCGTCTATGACAAGCCGATGATCTACTACCCCCTCAGCGTCCTCATGCTGGCGGGCCTCCGCGAAATCCTCCTCATCTCCACCCCCCACGACCTCCCCCTCTTCCAACGCCTCCTCGGCGACGGCTCCCAATGGGGAATCCGCCTCGCCTACGCCGAACAGCCCCGCCCCGAGGGCCTCGCCCAGGCCTTCATCATCGGCCGCGACTTCCTCAACGGCGCCCCCGCCGCCCTCATCCTCGGCGACAACATCTTCTACGGCCAAGGCTTCACCCCGGTCGTCCGCCAGGCCGCCACCCTCACCAGCGGCGCCAAAATCTTCGCCTATCCCGTCCGCGACCCCGAACGCTACGGCGTCGTCGAATTCAACCCCCAGACCGGCAAGGCCATCAGCCTCGAAGAAAAGCCCGCCCACCCCAAAAGCCACTTCGCCATCCCCGGCCTCTACTTCTACGACGCCAAGGTCTGCGACCTCGCCGCCGCCCTCAACCCCAGCCCCCGCGGCGAACTCGAGATCACCGACCTCAACCGCCTCTACCTCGACCGCGGCGAACTCGCCGTCGAACGCCTCGGCCGCGGCCTCGCCTGGCTCGACACCGGCACCCACCAGAGCCTCGTCCAGGCCACCAACTTCATCGAAGCCATCGAGGAACGCCAAGGCCTCAAGGTCGCCTGCCTCGAAGAAATCGCCTTCGACCAACACTGGATCACCGCCACCGACCTGCGCCAGGCCGCCAGCGCCCTGGGCAAAAGCCCCTACGGCAAATACCTCACCCATCTCCTCGCCACCCCCGCCGCCGCCAGGAAATAGCGCCGCCGCGGCGAAAAAACCATTCCTGCCCATTCGTGAAATTCGTGGATAACCCCCCGTCCCCCAATTCCCAACCGCCAGCCACGGATTCCACGGATTCCCACTACATGAAACCGGCGTTCGGACTTCGTGCCGTCGTGCCGGTGTGGTAAAAAATTTCGTGTGTTTCGTGGGCAAATCCCCCCTCCCCCCATTCGAAAATCGGCATTCGCCATTCGCCATTCAGCATTCGGCATTCAGCATTCGCCCTTCGCCCTTCGCCATTCGCCATTCAGCATTCAGCATTCAGCCTTCAGCATTCGCCCTTCCCCCCTTCCCCCTTCCCCCGTCTCCTCCTCGCCCATTCCACCTTTCCCACATGAATTACGCCTCCCTGATTGCCGTGCTGGAACGCCTTGACGCCGCCCTGTCGGCGCCAACCTGTCTGCACATCTATGGAAGCGCCGCCTTTATACTGCTAGGCGAGCCGGAGCGCATGAGCCTCGACATTGATGTCGCCGGCCCCCATTCCATTGCCGACATGGGAGACCTGCGGCAAGCCGCCGAACGCATTGGCCTTCCCCTCAACCCACAGGAAGGCGACACCCGGGAGCGCCTCGAATGGATTGGTCCGCTGCGGCTGTGCCTCCCCCCCCCATCCCCAACCACCGACCTGATTCTTTGGACCGGAACGCGCCTGACGGTCAAGACCGGATCGGTTCCCGACCTGGTCGCAAGTAAATTAATCCGCTACGATGAATCCGACCGTTCCGACATCCAGTTCATCCTCAAACAATCCGGGTGCTCATGGGAAGACGTGCGGCAAGCCGTGACACGCCTGCCCACCGCTTTCAAAAACGATCCCATGCTATTGGAAAATCTCCAGAACCTACAGACCGATATCACGCTTTGGCGGGGAGATCTCGCATGACCCCACGGGAAAAAATCCAGCTCGGCTATGAACTCGCGTTCTATCCACCGGCCCTGAACAAACTTTGGGGTGGGCTGCGCCACAGCCACACCATCTCCAATCCAGAAATCGGAGAGGCGCTGGACATGGCCGCTGTGCTCCACCTGGCCTTGCCGGAACGCGGATACGCATCCCAAAAGGCGCTCACACAACTGGCACTTTACCAAGCCCGGTCGCGCGCCTTTGGCATGCCGACGTTTGTGCGTGCCGTCCGCCGGCGCCTGGGACGCCCCCCGCTGCCCGCCGCCGAAGTCCCCGGCCACCTGGTCCGCGACATCGCCCTCCCCGTCCTCGGACGCTCCCCGCCGCATGCCGGTAGGACAGCAGGGCCGTGAGACGGTAAGGCAATAGAAAAACCCGCCTGGACGGCAGGTCCCCGCCTGGACGGCAGGTCCCAGAACCGCGCACGTCAGTAAGCGGGCTCCCCCGCCTCCCCAAATTTTCGTGCCCATTCGTGCAACGTGCCCTTCGTGCCGTTGTGGTGAAATCTTTCGTGTGTTTCGTGGGCAAATCCCCCTGCCCCCATTCGAAAATCGCCCTTCGCCCTTCGCCCTTCGCCCTTCGCCCTTCGCCCTTCGCCCTTCGCCCTTCGCCCTTCGCCCTTCGCCCTTCGCCATTCGCCATTCGCCATTCCCCATTCCCCATTCAGCATTCAGCATTCGCCATTCAGCATTCCCCCTTCCCCCTCCCCCCTCCCCCGTCCCCCATTCGCGGACAAAGATTTCGCCATGCCACCGCCACGCCTCCGGGATGAAGAGAAAAAAGCCCTCGCCCATGCCCTCCAAGGCCTCGACGGCGAAGCCTATCTGTATGGGTCACGGACGGATCCGGCAAAAAAAGGCGGGGACATCGACTTGCTGGTTTTTTCCCGCGCGCCTTCAGCTTATCGCCTGTCCCAGGACATCACCATCCGCTTCCGGATGCTCTGTGATGAAAAAATCGACGTTCTCGTGGTCAATCCGGAACATGTTCCGCCTCAGCAACGGCCATTTTTGCAACTCATTCAACAAGGGGCGGTGAAAATCCAATGACCACCCGGGAACAGGTTGAAATCACCGGAAAAGCGCGGGAAAAAATGCTCGCCGCCATTGCGCTGGTCCAGGCCTCCATCCGCAAGCTCCACCCCTACGATGAACGTCACCTCTATTCCCCGGACGAGGCGGAACCCTACGACGCCCTGAGCGACCGCTTTCTCCGCGCCGTCGAACTTTGCCTGAAATTCTTCCGCGCTTATGAGCGCTTGCAGTTCGCGGAGGAATCCGAAACGCTCCGCGACCAGCTCAACCGAATGGAGAAATTGGGGCTGGTGTCCTCGGTTGAACTCTGGTTTCAAATGCGCGATGTCCGCAACCGGATTGTCCATGATTATCTCCCCCAGGACATCAAACAACTCTATGACGACATGATGGGCACCTTGGGCACCGAGCTCTCAGCGTGTGCCGACGCAGTGCGGCAGTTGGTTTTCCATTCCCCGTAACGCGTTCCAGCGCCAAAACCTTCCAACCCGCCAACCGCCAGCCACGGATTCCACGGATTCCCACTAAATGAAACCGGCGTTCGGACTTCGTGCCGTCGTGCCGGTGTGGTGAAATCTTTTCAACCGCTGACTTCCGCTGACGATCCGCTGACCAGCCCGAACCTCAACCTGATCCATTCATGAACCGCTCCCGGTGATTTTCTCTGCGCCCTCCGCGCCTCCGCGGTGCAAAACCATTCGTGCCCATTCGTGAAATTCGTGGATAACCCCCCCGTCCCCCAATTCCCAACCGCCAGCCACGGATTCCACGGATTCCCACTAAATGAAACCGGCGCTCGGCCCCCGTGCCCGTCGTGCCGTTGTGGTGAAAATTTTCGTGTGATTTGACGCTTCGCTGCTGCCTCTGGCCGCCCGTGCCGCTCTCGCGGCGCTGTGGACAAAAAATGGCCGGCAGAACCCCCGCCCGCGAAGGTTGCCTGGACGGCAGGTCCCACCGTCCCCGGTGCCACACCCAAAAGCCCACCTCGCGGCCCCCCCAAAAGGTCTAGCCATGCCACCACCTCTCCGGCAAGAAACCGACCTCCCTGGAATCTGCATCCTGGAACCTCGCGTCTTCGGCGACGCCCGCGGCTTCTTCATGGAAACCTATAGCCGCCGCGATTTCGCCACCATTGGCATCCACTGCGAATTCGTCCAGGACAACCATTCCCTCTCCTCCCGCAACGTCCTGCGCGGCCTCCACTACCAGCTTGGCCGCCCCCAGGACAAGCTGGTCCGCGTCATCCGGGGCGAGGTCTTCGACGTGGCCGTGGACGTCCGCCGCGGCAGCCCCACCTTCGGAAAATGGACCGGGGCCATGCTCACCGCGGAAAACCGGCGCTCCATGTTCATCCCCAAAGGCTTCGCCCACGGCTTCCATGTCCTCAGCGAAGTTGCGGAATTCCTCTACAAATGCTCCGACTATTACGCACCCGAGGAAGAGCGCGGCATAGCTTGGAACGACCCTCAAATCGCCATCGCCTGGCCCATCCCCCCAGGCACAACGCCCATCCTCTCCGCGAAAGACCAGAAATTCGGCACCCTCGCCACCCGCCCGCAACTTGACCTCCCCCTTTTCTGAACCACGCCCAACCAGCAGGAACGCCCGTCATGCTCACCAACAGCTCCATCCTCGTCACTGGCGGCACCGGCTCCTTCGGCCAGAAATTTACCCAGATGACCTTGGATCAAGCCACTCATCCCGCTTCTCTCCAGCAACCGGATTGACGAGCTCATTTCCCGCTTCGACAGGCCACAATCATGAAGATTCTTCTCACCGGCGGCAATGGCATGCTCGGCCGCACCTTGCAACGCACCCTTGGCCACCATCAACTCGCAATCGCCGATCTGCCGGAAGTGGACATCACCCGCCTCGCCAGCATCGCCGCAGCCATTGCCGCTTTCCATCCAACCGCGGTCATCCATGCCGCCGCCATGACCGCCGTTGACGCTTGCGAGACCGACGCGGATCGCGCCTTCGCCGTCAACGCCTGTGGTTCCGCCAATGTCGCCATTGCCTGCCACCGGCACCGCGCCCGCCTCCTCGCCATCTCCACTGACTACGTTTTCGACGGCGCACTGGAGCGCCCCTATCATGAATGGGATCCGCCGAACCCTCAAACTGTTTACGGCGCCAGCAAATGGGCTGGGGAAGAGGCAATCCGCACCCATTGCCCAGACCATGCCATCATCCGCACTGCCTGGCTCTACGGCCCCGGCGGCCCAAGCTTCTATCATGCCATGCTCAAGCTCGGCGCCCAGGACGGCGCGCCACTGAAGGTTGTGGACGACCAGATTGGCAATCCGACCAGCACCGAAGCCTTGGCCACTTTGCTCGCCCGCCTGCTCGACCTCCCCTTGGCCGGAACCTTTCACGCCTCCTGTGAAGGCGAGACGACTTGGCACGGCTTCGCGCAGGAGATATTCCGGCTCAAAGGACTTTCCCGCGGCCTGGTCCCCTGCACGACCGCCGACTTCCCCCGCCCCGCCCCCCGGCCAGCCAACTCCCGCCTCGATAAGCGTGCCCTGCGCCTCCACAACCTCCCCCCCATGCCGCACTGGCGGGACGCCCTCGCCAAATTTGTGACCCGCCATCCGGAAGGGTAATCGCGCCTCTTTTCCGACGCCCTCGCCGAGATCAGGATGCCGATCCCCCCACACCTACGGTCGCCTGCCTCGAGGAGATTGCCTTCGATCAAGGCTGGATCACCGCCGCCAACGTGCGCCAGCTCGCGGCCTCCATGAGCAAAAGCCAGCACGGCGAATGCATCTTCCGCCTTGTTGTAAACCACAAATTTAACCTCACTCTCTTCCAAAACGTCACGTCTCCCCAGATGAAGTTTTTCTGCTTTATCTGCGCTGGGGACAAACAACCGCCGACGAATGTCCACTTCGCACCGGCATCCGTTTCCTTTCGCTCGTGACTCCCTCCCAGCGCATCATCATCAACAGCATGGCCTCCTACACTCAGTGCATTCTGGGGGCTGGGCTTGCTCTTTTTTCTAGCCGATGGATACTCAACGCGCTGGGCCAAAGCGACTTCGGACTTTACGCCATTGTCGGATCCCTCATTGTTTTTGTCTCTTTCTTCAATAGCGCCCTTGCCTCAAGTGCTATTCGTCACTTAGCCTTCGCAATCGGCAAAGGTGATTCGGTTGAAGTTAACAAATGGTTCAACACGGCCGTTACTGTTCATATCATGCTTCCCGCCATTCTTGTCTTTTTTGGATGGCCTGTCGGGGAATACTGCATTCACAACGTTCTTACCATCCCGCCAGAGAGAGTACACTCCTGCGTCTTGGTTTTTCGTTTTTCACTTATCTCCACCTTCATCGTGATGAGTTGCTGCCCTTTTCTCGCCATGTTTGCGGCCAAACAACGAATCACGGAAACCGCCATGTGGGGAATATTCATGAGCGTTCTCACATTCATACTCGCCTACGTGCTAACTCGAATGCCCGGTGATCGTCTTGTTTTTTATGCGGCTGGCATGGTATGCATCTCTTCCCTCATTACCATAACACGAAGCATTCGGGCTGTAATCATCTTTCCGGAATGTCAACTCATAAAACGCTATTGGTTCGACTATGATCGCGCACGTAAGCTTTTAAGCTTCGCCACATGGAATCTTATTGGTAGCCTTGGAGGCTTATTCCGAGGCCAAGGTACGGCCATTCTACTCAACCTTTTCCACGGCCCCAAGGCAAATGCTGCATACGGTATCGCCAACCAGCTTTCCACTCAGGCTTTAAGCTTTACTCAATCCGTAAACACCGCAACATCACCAGAAATCATCGTTTCATCTGGACGCGGAGAGCATGAGCGACTCTTCGAGTTAAGCTTGCGCACGTCCAAATTCGGAACACTCCTTGCCATGTTTTTTGTCATCCCACTTTTTTTTGAAGCAAACTTCATTCTGACTCTCTGGCTCAAATCGCCACCACCACATACCTCCCTTTTCTGCCAAATCATACTTATGGCGTTTCTCGTCGATACGCTCACCATTGGCCATGCCTTGGCAATAAATGCCAACGGAAAAATTGCAATCTATCAGGCGACTATCGGTACCATTCTTATTTTTACTTTCCCTTTGGGCTATCTATTGCTAAAGTTGTTTCATGTTCCCGCTACAGCCGTGGCCGCCATTCTGATCACCAATGCATGCGGCAGCATTGCTCGAATCTATTGGGGACAGCGTCTTCTTGGTCTCTCAACTCAACGATGGGCTACCGGAGTTTTGAGTCGGTGTTTGTCAGTTGCGATGCCAGCAACCGCAATGGCGGCAATCCCATGCCTTTTTTTCCCACCTTCGCTTTTGCGTTTGGCGCTTTGCATTCTGCACAGCTCTGTCACGATTGCTATTTTCGGTTGGTTGGTTGCCCTTACGGCGTCCGAACGCGCCTATTTTCTTCAATCAAAACAAAAAATAATCAGCAAATTTCGCAGCTTTTTTATCACGGTTTAATCACAAGAGTCCTACATGAACCGAATTGATTTTACGCATCCCCAGGAATGCTGTGGCTGCGCTGCCTGTGCCGCCACCTGTCCACAACAATGTATCAGCATGGTTCCTGATCCAGAAGGATTTGTCTATCCGCAGATCAATGGCCTAGCATGCACAGATTGTGGCCGTTGCCGCAACGCCTGTCCTTGGCTCAATCCTTCTCCATCCTCGGCATTGCCAACCCACAGAAGAGAAAAGCCAAAATCTGCCGCACAGCCTCCAGTGTTTGCCGCTTGGAATCTCAACCACGAAATACGCAATCAAAGTTCCTCTGGAGGAGTATTTTCAGCTATTGCGGAAGTGATCTTGAAGCAAGGCGGCTTGGTCATCGGTGCTGCATTCAACAATGGACTTAATGTCTCGCACATCATGATCGATAATTCCGCCGATCTCGTAAGGCTTCGGGGCAGCAAATATGTCCAAAGCGAGATATCAATATTCCTGTATCAACGCATTCAAGAAGAATTAACGAAGAATCGTCCACTGCTTTTCTCTGGCACTCCTTGCCAAGTCGCCGCGCTTTATCGTTTTTTGGGACGTCACTACCCAACCCTCTACACCTGCGATTTGGTTTGCCACGGTGTCCCTTCTCCCAAGTGGCTCAGTCGCTATCTCTGCCAAGAGACAAAAAAAGTTAGCCAGCTTGTCTTCCGTGAAAAATGCACTGGATGGAAAGGGTTTTGCCTAAAGTTGGTGTTTCCTGACGGATCAACGAGGCTTGATGGTATATTCAACAATCCATACATGTGTTCCTTTCTCAGGGATTATTCACTCCGTCCCGCATGTTATAAATGTAAATTCGCCACACTTCCCCGCGTTGGAGACCTGACCATTGCCGACTTTTGGGGAGTTGGCCAAAAATACCCAGAATATGACCGTGATGACAAGGGCACCTCCCTCGTTCTCGTCAACACTCCCCAAGGGCAAATATGGCTTGACGCGTGTCGCTCCACGCTTTTCCTCGGTCAAGCAGACCTTGCGACCGCCATCGCCGGCAACCCCATGCTCGCTCATCCCAGCAGGCGCCCCCCCGAGCGCAAATATTTCTATCAAGATGTCGCTGCTCTCTCTCTCTCCCAACTCTGCCGAAAGTATCACCTCAGTTCTGGCACCACCTTTTGGCGACGCAGTTGGGGATTTGCCAAGCGCCGGCTATTCAGGCTCATCATTCGTTGATACGTTCGAATCCAACAAGCTATAACCCATACATGCATACTTCAGCCAGACTCACATAAACGCAAAAATGAAAATCGGCATCATTACATTCCATTGTGCAAACAATTATGGAGCCGTCCTTCAGACGTACGGAACTTATCGGGCACTCTCATCCTTGGGCCATGAAGTTGAAGTCATTGATTACCGGCCCCGATACCTGACGGAACAGTACAGGCTCCGCCTCCCGACAAAAATAAGTTACATCTATCATGACATAGTCGGTCTCCTCAAGCAAAAACAATTCGACAGATTCCGGAGCGCCAACCTAGTATTGACTCCCCGCGTTTATCATACGTGGGAAGAACTTCGAAAAGATCCGCCTAAATGTGACGCTTACATCGCCGGCAGTGACCAAATCTGGAATCCAGACCTTACTGGGAACCATCTTGATGATGCGTATTTCCTCGACTTTGGCGGTTCGAATATAAAAAGAATCGCATATGCGGCAAGTTTTGGCAGCGCCTGGCTTGACCCGGCCTTTGACCAAGAGTTTTTTGAAAAAATCAGACGACTCGATGCCATCAGCATGCGCGAGGAAACGACCCAACGAAAGCTTCAATCGGAATTAAAGATGAATGTTCACTGGCTCCCCGACCCAACATTGCTTGTTGCCAAGGAAGCCTATGAAAAAATGTCCATAAAAGCCGGAAATCATAAAAACATTTTCGCGTATAACTTGTTGTCAGGGGAATCCATTCAAAAAATTGAATTGTTTGTCGCCAAGTACTTGGGAACCGGAATTACCATCCCTTACAGCTTCTCCTTGTTGAAAAGAAATTTTTCTTCGTGTTTCCCTGGTCCGGAAAAATGGCTGGGGTATATCTGCCACGCGCCCTTTGTGGTCACCAATTCTTTCCACGGTACGGTGTTCAGTATTTTATTCAACAAGCCGTTTATTTCAGTATCCCTTCCTGGGGGTATGTCGCGGCGGAACGAAAGGGTGATGTCGCTGCTGACCCGCCTAAACTTGCAAGATCGCTTTTTGCCAGAATACAATGAGTTAAAAATCAAAGAATTGCTTAAACGTGATATCGACTGGAGCGCCGCCAAAACCAGGCTAGATGGCTGGAATGCGGAAGCAGTACAATTCTTGACCCGGGCGCTAACGTGAAACCGCATCCGAATGCCAGTGGCCCGTTCTTCTCGCCGGCAACATCACAGAGGCTCCATGTTTTCCGTCATCATCCCTCTCTACAACAAAGCACACACCATTCAACGCACCCTCGAATCCGTCTTGGCCCAAAGCCTTTCTGATTTCGAGGTGATTGTGGTCAACGATGGATCCAGTGACGGCAGCGAGAAAATCGTCGAAACCTACGCCGCGCAGGATCCGCGCATCCGGTTGGTCAACCAGGCCAACCAAGGAGTCAGCGTTGCCCGCAATACCGGCGTCGCCCATGCCAAGTCCGACTATGTTGCATTCTTGGATGGCGACGATCAATGGACGCCTGAGTTTTTGGCAGAAATCAAAAGATTGATCGACGAGTTTCCCGGGGCCGGGTTGTACGCCACCGGTTATTATGCAGTCGACCACGGCAAAATTTGGATGGCCGGTGCCATCAGCGGAAGACGGCGCGTGGTGGATTTTTTCAAGGAATATGCCAAACGGGCCTTTTTTCACACCTCCAGCGTCGTGATGCGTACCCAAACCTTTACCCAATTGGGAGGGTTCACGCCGGGTGTCAGATTTTGGGAAGATGCCGAACTATGGATGAAAGTTGCGCTCGCCGGATATCCAATCGCATGTTCCCCCACATGCTGTGCCATGTATGACACCAATGTCAGCGGTCAAACAACCCGGCCCAAATCATCACCGTTCGGCATTGGCGTCCATAATCTCTTGCTGGCAAAGGAGCTTGACGCCCACCGTAACGATCCCTCATTCATGCGGTACTACAAAAAAATTGGGCACTATGAATTGTGTTGGCTATGCACCTTGTTTGGCACGCAGGAACTGCAAAGATTTTCCGATGTCATGCATCTCCGTAGCGTGATGCCATTCAAGGTGTCTTTTTACCTTTTCATTTCAAAGCATCCACCCATTACGAAAACGTTGAAAACATGCATCCTGTGGTTACGGAAACTGAAGGATCTGGCCAGTGTCATCAGGCACCGGATCCTCAATTGACTACTCCATCTATTTCTTTGGCATCATCTTCCCCTCTGTGCGACAACCGCGATAACTTGATAAAGGGCCCGTGTGCCATGCGGCAACTCAAATGTGGACTATTGAACGCATCCCTGAACAGCAACAACATGGGCTGTAATGCCCTTTGCTATTCGGCGATCCAACTGCTGGAAGCCGCGGCACAGTCCGCGGATCTGAAACTTGAATACATTTTGTTCGACCATCATTCCAAGATGGCCCTTGAGTTTTATCCCGAACTGAGCAGAACGAGTATTGCCATCGTCCCCCCCATCATCTCCATCCGCAGTAAGGCGAAAATCTTGCTGACCCAAAAGAGTTGGGCGCCCCTAATCGATTTTGGGAAGACCATCGAGTCCTGTGACCTGTTCCTGGATTTGGCGGGGGGCGACAGTTTCAGCGATATCTATGGACTGCCAAGATTACGTGGTATTTTTGCGTTTCATCGGCATATTATGAAAAAGCAAAAGCCCCTGATATTTATGCCACAGACTATAGGCCCGTTCACAAGCGAAGAGTCCCGAAAAATCGCCGCAGCGTCTCTTTCTTATGCAAGTTGTATCTTTGTTCGCGATCCGTTAAGCCGGCAGGAAGCCCTCCGCTTTACGGAAGAAATAAAAATCAGAAGTACCATTGACATGGCCTTTCACATGGGTTATGTTCCGGCGAAAACAAGCGCTTCGGGAATTAAAAGGATTGGCGTCAATCCATCGGGGCTGCTTTGGAACAACGGCTATACCGGAAATAATGAGTTCGGTTTGAAATGCAGTTTCAAAGACTTGATTCTAACCATAATTAAAAGCCTCACACGCCCTGGCCTCCAAATCGAATTGCTCGGCCATGATGTCCAAGGGCCCTTCTATGATCTAGGTGACGACTACCGAGTGTGCAAGGCGATTCAACGTGAGATTCCCGAGTGTTCAGTAGCCCCCTTCTTCTATACCCCGACCGAAGCAAAATCCTACGTTTCTGGTCTGGATATGCTTATTGGTGCCCGCATGCATTGCTGCATTGCAGCCTATTCATCAGGAGTCCCCGTCTATCCTCTAGCTTATAGTCGCAAATTCCGGGGTCTTTTCAGAGATGAACTTCGCTATCCGTACGGTGCAGAATTGACATCTGAAAGCACGACCACGGTCATTGCCAATCTACAACACGCCCTCTATGAATTGCCCCGCATTCGTTCGGAAATGCCTGGCCGAGTGGAAGCGTTGAAGACATACAAGGCCGCATTTCTTGAAGATCTTAAAACCAACGTGCTCGCCCGCTTTGTAACCTGATAATTCGGAAAGAAAAACTCTCTATGATTAATTGCGATATTATGGAATTGCAGCAATAATGATTCGCGCCATCAAAAAACTGATCCTCGGCATTCAGGCGTTTTACCATCTTTCCACAGCCTATTTGTCGGACTTCGTCAGCTATTGCAAATGGTCACGCACCTTTTTGCGGGATCGTGCGGGCGACAGATTGCAAAAGCGCCGGGCCAACATGATGCTTCTCATTCACTCGCTCGAAAAAGGGATGTCCGCCGCCACCCCCAAGGCAGGCTTTGGGAAAGAAAAGTCGGCAATGCTTCTGGAGATGACGGAAAGATACATCAGGGACTATGGCGTGGATCAATATTCGCGCCTCGCCCTCGGCGTGCTGCATCAGTACGCCAACAATGTTTATGCCGGAAGAAATGAAGCATTGCAACACAATATAACCAACCTCCTAAAGGCCAGTGGACTGTCATCCGAGGATCTAAACGGCGGCACCAAATCATACGATCCGATGGCCCTCGCCAACTGCTATGAACAGGCTTTCGCATTCGTCGCCAGTCGGTGCAGCGTTAGAGATTTTGATACCCGGGATATCCCCAACGAAGATGTCTTCAAGGCTATCCGGTTTGCCCAATCCGCCCCAACCGCCTGCAACCGACAGGCATGTCGAATCCACATCTTCGCGGACAAAGACGTCATCCATGCCGTGCTGGAAAACCAGTTTGGAAACCAGGGCTGGGCACACGGTGCCAACCGCCTCTTTGTCGTAACCTCTCTTTTCAGCCATTTTGACGGGGTTTTCGAACGTTACCAGATGTATATCGATGGCGGCATGGTCGCCATGCAGTTCATTCTGGGTCTCCATTCGCTCAAAATCGCAAGCTGCTGCAAAATGTATGTACGCACCCCCGCCGCCGACAAAGAATTTTACCGCTTGACCCAAATTCCAAAAAATGAGACGCCAATCGTGCTTGTCTTTGCAGGTTGCTATAAAGACGAGCCGGCCAACGTCCCGGCTTCATTCCGCCTCCCAACAACTGAAATTGGAATATGGCATTGACGGCTATGACTGCATTCCCATATTATCATAAAGACGAATTAAAATCGTCCCAGATGGCCCCCTTGTTGGCCATTGTTCCCAGGAGACTGGGCACTGGGTTTGTCAAGCGCAAACTTTTTGAATTCATTATCCACTGCGAAGGAGGGATTTATACATCATACACGCTACGGATGTTACTTTTTGAAAAACGAAACATCACGCTGGGTAGTTACTCGTATGGAACTCTTGATGTAATTTTTGCATTACGCCCCCGCACTTTTATCGGAAGGTACACCTCCATAGGGCCCGGGGTTCAGATGTTCAACGCAAATCACCCCTATCTCACCATTTCAACACATCCTTATTTCTACACCGATAAAGAGGGACGGGAAAACGTTCTTCGCCATGACTTGTTTGTTGGCCATGACGTCTGGCTCGGGGCAAACGCCATCGTCTGCCCCGGATGCCGGCGGATCGGCAACGGCGCCGTCATCGCGGCGGGTGCAGTCGTGACAAAGGATGTCCCCGATTATGCCATCGTCGCGGGAAACCCCGCCAAGGTAATCAAAATGCGGTTTTCACAACCCATCGTCGAAAAACTGGTCCGCAGCGAATGGTGGAATCTTCCGTTTGAAAAAGTCAACTCTTGCCGTCATGAAATGACGCTACCACTCGATGAAAGCCTTCTGCATTCTTTTCTAGACCGGATTGCGTCCCTGCAGCGTTCGCAAGACTCTTGCCCACACACGCAAAAATCAATCTGAAGGAATCGAACGTTCTCTCGTTTCCCGTAGCGGCTGGAAAGGCCTGAATCGACGATCCCGGTTCTTCACCCCATTGGCACCTCACTCCATTATGTATCATCCTCTTGTCACCATCATCACGCCGACCTACAAGCATGATGCCTACATTGGCGAATGCATCGAGAGCGTGCTGGGGCAGACCTACGGGAAGTGGGAGCAGATCATTGTTGATGACTGCTCTCCAGACCGTACGCTCGAAATCGCCCAAAGCTACCGCGACCCGCGCATCCGCGTCATCCAGAAGCCCGTCCGCGGCGGGCCCGAAAAGTTGCATGAATCGTATAACATGGCGTTGGGCATGGCACGAGGTGAGTTGATTGCCGTCTTGGAAGGGGACGACTATTGGCCCAAAAACAAGCTTGAGATCCAAGTGCCGTTCCATGCGTCGCCATCCCTAGCCATGACGTGGGGGAACTACGAGAAGAAGATGGGCGACCGGCTTCTGGGTGCCGAGCGACGGTACAGCCGCAAACCAATCACATTCCCCAACACGTCGTATTTGCTGATCCGAAACGTCATTCCGGCCCTGACGGTGATGGCGCCACGGGAGGCGCTGCTGAAAATCGGCGGCTTCTGGCAACCGGAAGGGACGGTGTTCGTTGACCACCCCACCTGGCTGAAGCTAAGCCGGGTCGGTAATATCCTTTACATCCCCCGCCGGCTCGGCATCTACCGCCTGCACGGCGGCCAGATTTCCCGAAACCAACGGCAGAAGATGTGCGCGTTCAGCCATGCGTACATTGACGAGTTCATCTCCGCCCTTTCACCGGAAGAAAAACGGGAACTCGCCATGCGGAAGATTGCGGCATCCCGCGCCCTTTACAAAGCGACAAAGGACATGATGGAGGAAGGGCGCCTGAACCTTCCCCTGCTGGTCCGCGCCTTCCTTGGCGGCGACCTGCGAACCAAGTACCAGTGCATCCAAACCGTTCTGGCCATGGCGCGCCGCCGCATCCGCCCCGCGCCCCCCAGCCTCCCCTAAACAAACCGCAGCCTTCAGCCACATCCATGCCCTCATTTGAATACAACTTGCCGCGCCGGGCTCCTGCCACCGCACCCGCAGCCCAGCCCAAAACGCCGGTCCTGATCCCGGAGCTGATTTTTTATGCCGTCATCCTGATCCTCCCCTTTGAGCAAATGACGACGTTCGCTGGGTTCGCCATCACCAAATGGGTCGGGGGGTGCTTCTTCATCCTAGCACTGGCGTTTCCCAAGCTATTTTTTGGTGTATTCCCCAAATCGTTTATATTTTTCTTCTTGTACATCAGCATCGGCATGCTCATTGACATCGTTAGCTTTCCCCTGACCTTTCAATCTATCAACGAGTTTGTTCGCCCCGCGCTTATGGGCGTTCTCATGCTGGCAACCTACAACCTTGCCATTAACAAACGCTTTGGGCGAATTATTTTTGTCATTTATCTATCTTCATTGATTTATGTGATCTTCCAAGTATTTGAACTTGGTGGGGCCTACACGCGCGTTGATGCCGAAGTTGTTGGCAAGGAAACCTTTGAACGAATCGCAGTGCTCAGCACCGATGAAAACTTTGCCGCCTGTTATTTTGCCATCAGCGTGTTGGTGGGACTTATCCATGGGTTGAACCTGGTGCCTACCAAACTAAAATATCGCGTGCTCGCCCTTCTCGGGTCAGCCATCGGTTTTTATGCCATCCTCAAAACTGCATCCCGCGGCGGATTTATTGCCATCACAGGTGCGGTTATGTGCATTGTTTTTACGGCCAAAATACTGACTGTCAAGGTAAAATACGCCTTTTATGTGTGCTTCCTCCTTGCCGCAATAATAGGGACAACCATGAGCACTCCTCTTTTAAGGGCCCGTATGACGGCGTTTTTTGAAAAAGGTGAAACGTCCGGCCGCACCGCGATTTGGGAGCAGACGTGGCAGCTCGCCAAGGAATCCCCGATTTACGGCTACGGCTACCGCATGCATCAATTCAGCCTTGGCGCACGCACCGGGAAAGTGCAGCGCGGCACGCACAATTTGTTTTTATCCGTCCTTCTTGGCTCCGGATTTCTCGGCCTTTCCCTGTTCCTTTGTTTTTATTATCAAACTTTCCAGGCCGCCTGGCGGGCACGCACCGAGGGATTGGGGAAAGTGGTGTTTCTCTGGTTCATGTTGTGCTTCCTTGCCAGCATGTCCCTCAATTCGGAAATCGCCAAGTGGTTCTGGATCATCCTGGCACTAAGCCTGGCGGCCGGCAAGGTGTATGGGAAAAAGCCCATCACCACTTTCCAACCCACGTGAGCAAGTTTCGCGGCAATGTGATGGCCGCCTGGAACCGCTTCGTTCCCGGCAGCCTGCCTGCAGTATCCTGTCCCCATGAGCCCGGATTCGCTGGCCTAAATACCCCACAAGTTTGCCATGGCCAAACCTCACATCACCGCCCGCGTGTACGGCGGGCTCGGCAACCAGTGCTTCATTTATGCCGCCGCCCGCGCCCTGGCCGACCGCACGGGCGGGCAGCTCATCCTCGACCCGACCGTGCTGGCCCTGGACCGGGTCTACCGCCGCCCGTATCTGCTTCCCGAATTTTTCATCCGCGCCGACCACATAGTAACCAGCGCCAATTTGCTGAAACTGCACTTCCGTCGGCTGCATGTCCGCCTCCAACCCCGGCTTCCCTGGCGCAGCCGGCGCTGGCTTTTCGAGCAGAACCCGCCCAGCTACCAGGCGGAAATCGCCAATTGGCACGGAACCAGGGCAACCCTTGATGGCTTCTGGCAGTCGGAACGCTATTTTGCGGACGACGCCGGCGCCATCGCCGCTGACCTGACGCCGCGCCGGACGCGCGAATTCGATGAGCACCCCGCCGCCCGGCAGATCAAGAATGCCGCGCATCCGGCCTTCCTCCACGTCCGCAGCTACCGGGAAGTCCCAGGAAAGCAGGATGGCAGCTTCGCCCTGCCGATGAGTTATTTCCAAAACGCTGTCGCCTGCATCCGCGGCCAAGTGCCGCAGGCGCATTTCTTTCTCTTCAGCGACGCCCCCGACTGGGTGCGCCAGCGCCTGAGACTGCCTGACGGCACATCCTGCACCTATGTGACCCCCAGCGGTGACGCGACACTCTCTCCCCTGCTTGATTTCCACCTCATGACGCTCTGCCGCCACGCCATCGTCGCCAACAGTTCCTTCAGTTGGTGGGCGGGCTGGCTCGGGGAGCAGCGCTGGCGGCGCCGCGGCACGGCCGGGCTGATCCTTCGGCCGGCTGGTCACTGCATGAACGTGGATTATTTCCCGACACGCTGGCAAGGCGTGGAACGAATTTGATTTTCACTATCCATCAAAAGATGCCTACCATGATTCTCAAATCCATTCTTAGTTCAGCATTGGTGCAGAAAACCAAAGTGGTGGTGGAACAGCTCCGGTACTGTTCGCCGGACGTATTCAGGAGCCGGGCCCACGTCGGCAACGAAGTCATTGCTGCCGTCATCCGGGATCGCACCCCAGCCGCCATCGGCAAGCTCGGATCCACGGAATTGCAGACTCTGCGCGGCTACCTTCGCTACCGCAATTCAGCCGACTGCGACCCCAGGACGGCCCACTACCGCCGCATTCTCCTGGAGTTTTCGGGGGTTTATCCCGATGACTATGAAACCTTCCGGAGATGGGGAGACTACTGGGCCGGCGAGGTGCTTCCCGCCATGACCCACATCGGGGCGTGGTTCAACCTGAACGAAAGTTGGATCGTGCGGCGCTACGCCAAAAACGCCCGCGTCTTCCACAGCTACGGGCTTGAGCCGTACATCTTCCCCAATCCGTGGTCGGCGGAGCTGGCCGGGAAAAAGGTGGTCGTGGTCAGCCCCTTCTCCGCGTCCATTCGCCAGCAGTACCCCCGCCGGGCGGACATCTGGGCCCGCCAGCCCGATGTGCTTCCCGAATTTGAGCTGCACACCGTGCAATGCCCCACCTATCCCCACCTGGCCAAGCCCGAATTCCCGGACTGGTTTGCGTCCCTGGAGGACATGAAACGCCGGATCGAAGCGACCGGATTCGACGTTCTTCTCGTCGGCGCGGGCGCTTATTCCCTGCCGCTGTGCGTTCATGCCAAAAGTCTTGGAAAAGTCGGCATTCATCTCGGGGGGAACACGCAACTGATGTTCGGTATTCTGGGGAAGCGTTGGCTGGTGCCGAACGCTTCCATCGACCACCGCTTTTTCAATGACGCCTGGATCTACCCGCTGGCGGAAGACACGCCCGAAAACTGCGTCAAAGTGGAAGGCGGCTGCTATTGGAAATGACAGGCAGGCACTCCACAACTTTCGTCAGCATCAACGTAGGCCGCATTCCCATGCCCCCCCCGAAGACCTCAACCCGATACCTGGCGCTTGACGCCATGCGGTTTTTCGCCGCGCTTGCCGTCATGCTCTTCCATTACCGGCTGTGCTACAATGAAAGCCAGGAATTTTCCATTTTCCGGTACGGATATCTGGGAGTCAACGTCTTCTTCATGATCAGCGGTTTCGTCATCTCGTTTTCCGCGGACGGGAAAACCTGGAGGGAATTTGTGGCTTCCCGTTTCTGCCGCCTCTACCCCGCCTTTTGGATCTGCTGCACAATAAGCTGGCTGGGGTTGCACGTCATCTTCTCCCGTTTCCTGCCGCCGGCCCTGACGGCTTCCCCGGGCGACTATCTGGTCAATCTTTCCATGGTTCCAAGGTTCGTAGACGTAAAAATGGTGGACGGCGTATACTGGACCCTTCAGGTCGAACTCATTTTTTACCTCTATGTCTTCGCCCTGCTCCTGTTTTTCAAATACAGCCATTTCCTCAAATTCCTGACCGCTTGGATCCTGATCGCAGCGGCAAATGCCGTTCTGCAAAACGGGATCATTGAAAAAGTCTTCATCACCGAATGGGCACCATATTTTGTAATGGGCGCCATCTTCTACGGTGCAGCCAAGAACCGGTGGGATCTTTTCAAGGTGCTGTTGCTGTGCCTTGCCGCCGCATCGGTTGGCCTTCGCATGGTGCAACTGCAAAAAGTCGTTCCCATGCTTTCCGTGTTGGTTCCCACCCTCCTTGTTTTTCTCATGCTTTCACTCGGGCGGATGAAGTTGAACTCGAACGTCCTGGTCGCAATCGGAAGCGTAACCTACCCGCTTTATCTGATCCACAACTGCAGTGGGATGGTTTTGTTCAAGTTGGCCAAACCGGCCAGCATTCCTCCGGCCCTGTTGATCGCGGCCGTTTCCCTGACCATGATTTTCACGGCATACGGCATTGTCGTCCTCGTTGAAAAACCCTTTTCAAAATGGATCAGAAAATATGTGGCCGCCGTCTTGGGCGTGATTCCCGACAGAACCGTGATTTGCCAATGGATTTTCAGGCGGCAAGAGAAAAACATTCTGATGGCATACAGGCGGATCGAAACCGAAGAAACAAGCGACTCCGGAAACCAGCCATGAAACTGTGGAAAATTTACGATCGCCTGGTCTATCTGTACCATGCCGGATTGGTCCTTCTTCACAGGTGCCGGTTCGCCCGTTGCGGCGTCGGCTTTTCCTTCGATCCCCGCGGAAATTACAGCTTCCAGAACATCTACTGCGGCGATTATGTCTCCCTGGGCGAACGACCGCGCCTCATTGCGACGCGCTCGAAAATCATCATTGGCAACCATGTGATCTTTGCCTCCGACGTCGTCATCCGGGGGGGTGACCATCGCACCGACGTCGTGGGACGCTTCATGGATTCCATCACCGACGCCGAGAAACGGCCGGAAGACGATCAGGACGTGATCATTGGTGACGACGTGTGGGTCGGCGACCGCGCCATCATTCTCCACGGGGTCACCATCGGCCGCGGCGCCGTGGTGGCCGCCGGCGCCGTGGTCACAAAAGACGTGTCGCCGTACGCCATCGTGGGCGGCGTGCCAGCAAAACTCATCCGCTATCGGTTTGATGAAGAAAATTTCCGCCGTCATGAAACAATCCTGTATGGCACGATAGTCACCCACTAATTCAAGCCAATACCATGATCTTTCTATAACATCAAAAATTCAACGCTAAACCAGCCTGTCCAAAAATGGGAATTGGTCACCTCTGTAGCTTATTATTATGTTTTTTAAAATAATTGCAAATTTGTTTTCACTGCTTTCACGCGTAAAATATGGACTGTTGCGACGTGCGCTCGTCGGTCAATTCAAGGCCTGCGGCACCAATGTGTTCATCGATGCCAGAAATTCGCATTTCTCCGCTCCTCTTATTTCCATCGGTTCCGATGTCTATATTGGCCCCGGTGCCGACTTTTCGGCACTTTCGAAGCCAATTATCATCGGTAGCAAGGTGATGTTCGGTCCCCACGTCTCCATCCGCACAGACAATCATAACATTTCATGCTTGGGACGGTTTATGTATGATGTCCACGAGCGCCGACCCGAGGATGAAGAAGAGATTGTCATCGAAGACGACGTGTGGATTGGAACCCGCGTCATCATTCTGAAAGGGGTGCGGGTAGGACGCGGGTGTGTAATTGCGGCGGGCACGATCCTAACCCGCTCTGTCCCTCCTTACAGCATCGTGGGCGGGGTTCCGGGAAAGGTCATACGACAACGGTGGACTCATGATGAAATCCTGATGCATGAAAAAGTGTTGTATCCGGAAGGGCAACGACTTGCGTTTGCCTCTGAAGAGAAAGCCAGCAAATGACGCCCCCATGTCACACCATCTCCGATGATCTTCCCCATATCGCCTATTCCTCCCTGCGGGACAGATCACCTATCCGGCCATGTATTGTTCATTTAGTCGAAGGATTTTCGCTCATTGGTGGACCACCAGTGTTAGTTCGGCAAATTATTTACGGCCCATTGAAAGAAAAATATAATTTTCATGTCATTTCGTATGCGATCAGGGGATTTTCTCCAAAAAGTCTTTTCACGATTAGGCGGCTTTTGTGCGAATTGCGGCCGGATATCGTTCATGTCCACGGATTGAAGCCGGATGGTTTTCATGCGGTTCTTGCTGCAAAACTGGCCGGCGTTCCGAAAATTGTCACCGTTATTCACAGCTCAACCGAGCTTTCTGTCTCCGAATATGCATCCTTGCTGGCAAAGTTGAAACGCTGGCTAGTGTGTCACATCATGGAAACAGCGACACTGTTTTTTTCAGATGCAATTTATACGGTATGCAATCATATCAGAAATAACCGCAGAATTATCCGATGGTCCGGGCACAGATTGAAAGAAACAATTTACAACTGCATGCAAATCCCGATGATAACTAAAACAAGATCAGAAATTAGAAAAGAGTTTGGCTTTTGTAATGACGATTTTTTGCTTATTTTTATTGGAAGAGTGTGCAAAAACAAAGGGCTGCTTGTGCTGGCTGACGCCATGGATAAAATCATAGCACAAACAACTCAGAAAAGCCTAAAATTGGTTATCGTTGGCAGCGGAAGTGGAGATGAATATGAAACAATAAAGGAAAGGTTTCGCGAATTGAACGACAGGAAAAAAGTTTTTTTTATCGGCGTACAAAAAGATGTGTTTAATTTGAATAAAATGGCAGATATTTTTGTTCTTCCCAGTGTATTCAAAGAAAATTTTTCGTTTTCTCTATTAGAAGCGACCGCAGCGGGAGCCCCTGTTATCGCCACCAATCATGGTGGAAATCCAGAACTTATCATTAATGAAAAGACGGGCCTGCTTGTTCCGCCGGCTGACCCGCAAGCATTTGCGGACGCCGTTCTTCGGCTGATCGGCAACGAAGAAATGCGTGCTAAACTTGCCATCGCGGGCCGAGAACGAACTAAAACTGTTTTTTCCGTTGAAAACATGCTTGAAAAAACGCATTGTCTGTATCAAGAGTTGCTCCCAAAAGACAAGCGTAGCCAACTTCCCCGACATGTCCCCCCAGATTCACCGTCCGACATTAGTCACTTTTAAACTTTCCCATGCGTACACAAGCACTGCAATTATTTTTTGTCACCAGGTATCCAGAGTTTTTTGTTGACCTTGTGGTTAGCAGGCTCTTATTTCTCGCCATGCGCCTGTCCGGCGGCATGGCCATCGGCAAAGATGCAAGTATACGTGGATTGCCAATCATTTCTTTGGCAGCAAGCAGCTCCATCCGGATCGGCAATCACGCGTATCTCATCTCACGTCCCAAAAACACGGCCCTTGGCGTCAACCACCCCGTCATCCTGCGCACCCTCAAGCCGGACGCCCGCCTTCAAATCGGCGACCACTTCAAGGCCAGCGGCGTCACGATCTGCGCCGCCCAATCGGTCACCATCGGCAACCGGGTCATGATGGGAGCCAACGTGACGGTTGTGGACACGGATTTCCATTCCTCCGATCCGGCCGTCCGCTTTTCCCCCCGCGACGCCGAGATGGCCAAAACCGCCGCGGTCACCATCGGGGATGATGTGTTTGTCGGCATGAACGCCATGATCATGAAAGGCGTTTCCATCGGCAATGCCGCGATCATCGGCGCCGGCGCCGTCGTCGTCAAGGATGTCCCCGCCGGAACAATCGTCGCCGGCAATCCGGCAAAAATTGTCTCCACCCAAGCTCCCCGGCAAGGCATAATCCGCATGGAAGACCGATTTACCTTCGTGGTCATTCCCACTTTTAAGGAAAAAGAGAAGATGGCGGCCTTTCTCCGCTGCTTCTCCCAAGTGACGGAGAACAACGTCTGGCTCCTAGTCGCCAACGGCAATCCCGGCGATGAAACGAGCGAGCTTTTGCGGCAGACGCAATCCCCGCGGGTGCTTGAACTGCCCGGGAATCCGGAGTTGTTCTGGTCGGGCCTGGTCAACCTCGGCCTCCGCCACGTCCTCGAACAAGAGACCGACCCGGAATTCGTGATCATCATGAATGCCGATGTCGAGTTCGAGGGCAAGACTCTGGCGGCGCTGCTGGCCAAAGCCAGGGCAAACCCGGACACTCAGTTGGCCGCCGTAACTGTGGCCGGGGACAGGGTCGTCTCCAGCGGCGTCAAAGTCGTCTCCTGGTTTCTGACCCGTAATCGTCATCCACTGGCAGGAACGCGTCCCGAGGATCTTCCCCCCGATGCCCTGATCCCTGCCGATTTCCTCCCCACCCGTTGCACCCTCATTCCGTTTGCCGCCGTGAAAAAGGCGGGGGTGATTGCGGAAAAAGAACTGCCCCATTACGGCGGCGACAACGAATACACCAACCGGGTACGGAAATTAGGTTATCCGACCTATATCTTCACTGGCTCGCAGGTCAGGGTGGACGCTCAAAATACCGGAACTAATGTTTTTTATAAGTCCATCCCACTGGGCAAACGGCTCCACTCTTTGTTTTCCATCAAGTCTCCGGCCAACCCCATCTATCGCCTGCGGTTCGTGCGGTTGGCATACCCCTGGTACGCCTGGCCCTCCGCCATGTTCTTGTACACCGCGCGTAGCCTGCTGGAGGTTTTGCTCGGCGGTGCGGCCATCAAATCACTTTTCCGGCACAAAGAAGCCGGTTTTTCGGGATCTTGAACGCATGGGTGAACCGCGCCCCAAAATCTCGGTCATTCTTCCCTGCCGCAACGAAGTGCAGCACATTGAGGAATGCGTGCGCTCGCTTTTGGCCCAGGAACCGCCGGCCGGCGGAATGGAATTTATCATCGCCGACGGAATGTCGAATGACGGCACACGGGAAATCCTGCGGCGCATGGCGGCCGAGTCTCCCGCGCTTCAGGTCATCGACAATCCCGGGAAGATCACGCCAAGCGGACTCAATGCCGCCATCCGCGCGGCAAAGGGCGAGATCATCGTGCGCATGGACGCCCATACGGAGTATGCTCCGGATTATGTCGTCAGGTGCGTGGAGACTCTCGAAAAGACGGGTGCCGACAACGTGGGCGGTCCGGCGCTGACCAACCCCCAAACCTACATGCAGCGGGTCATCGCGGCCGCCTACCACTGTCCGTGGGTGGTCGGCGGCTCGCGATTCCATGATGCCGGCTACGAAGGAGTTGTGGACACCGTCACCTACGGATGCTGGCGGAGGTCGGGGTTCGACCGGTTCGGCTATTTTGATGAGGAGCTTGTCCGCAATCAGGATGACGAGCACAATTTGCGCATCACCCGCGGCGGGGGAAAAGTGTGGCAGTCGCCGGCCATTCAAAGCTGGTATGCGCCGCGGAGTTCGCTGGGTTCCCTTTTCCGCCAATACTTCCAGTACGGGTACTGGAAAGTGCGGGTCATCCAGAAGCACAAAATCCCCGCCTCCCCCCGCCATTTGATTCCCGGCGCCTTTGTCCTGGCGCTCGCCCTGCTTGCCCCGGCGGCCCTTTTCTGGGTTCCGGCGCGGCTCCTGCTGGGCGCCCAGCTTTCCGCATACGCCGCGTTTCTCCTGCTGGTGTCCGCGGACATCGCAAGACGCAATGGCTGGCGGCTGTTTCCCCCTTTGCCCGCCGTCGTCGCCGCCTACCAGCTTTCCTATGGACTGGGGTTCCTGCTCGGGATTTTCGATTTTGTCATCTTCCGAAGCCGCGGCCGCTATCGTACGCTCAGCCGGTAAGCTGGGCGCCGGCTTCCCGTCGCATGGATCCGGGCCATGGATATCCTGACGCCGCCGCGTTTATGAAAATTGCCATGGTTTCCCAATTTTTCCCGCTGGACGCTCCGCCCTCCTGCGGGGTGGCGACGGCCACGCTGAACCTGTGCCGGGCTCTGGCGGCCCGTGAAGATGTCGAACTCACGGTGCTGAAGCCGCTTGCCCCGACGCGTAAGCGGACAGAAGTCGTGGCGGACGGCATACGGGTGATTGCTCTTCCGTACGGCAGTCGCGTGCCGCCCGGATGGGCCGTTCTGGGCGGAATCCTCGTCCGCCTCCGCGGGGAACTTCGCCGGCATGCGTTCGACCTCGTCCACGTCCAGGACTCCCCTTGGATCTGCCGGTGGCTTCCGGACCCCACTCTGCTGACTCAGCACGGCTGGGTTGAAAAAGACGTCGTTCTCGAAACACACCGGCACGGAGGACGCCTCAAGGCCGCCGTGCTGCGGCTGACCGGCGGCTGGGCGCGCAACCGCGTCCGTCAGGTGATCGCGGTGAGCCCTTGGGCCGCCAGGCAACTGGCCTCCTTTCCCGGACGGCGGGCATGGGTGATTCCCAACGCCTTGGCCCCCGAAGACTTCCAAGTGCGGCGGCAGGAGTCCGCGGCATGCCGCTTTCTGGCCTCAGGCAGGGTTTGCCGGCTAAAAAACATCCACGGGCTTCTGCGCGCCTTCCGGCAGGTTCTGGAGCGTCTCCCGGACGCCGAACTGCATCTCGCCGGAAGCCTTGATGACGAGGCTTATCTCAGGGAATGCCGGCTGATCGCGGAAGACACGGGGATTTCCGGAAAAATCGCCTTCCTTGGTTCGCTTTCCGGCGCGGATCTCCGGAAGGAACTGGCGCAGGCCACGGCTCTGGTTCAGGCGTCGTACCACGAGAACGCCCCCATGAGCATTGCGGAAGCCATGGCGGCCGGAATCCCGGTGGTGGCCACGGCGGTGGGGGGCGTGGACTGGATGCTGGACGGCGGGAAAGCCGGGGTGCTGGTGCGGAACCCTGACGCCCCTGGTGAACTGGCGCAGGCGATGATCCGTCTTGGCACCTCGGCCGATGAGCGGTGGCGTTTGAGTCAGGCGGGGATGCAGCGGGCGCAAATTTTCCGTCCGGAACCTGTTGCCGAGGCGACGGTTGCGGTCTATCGCGAAATTCTTACGAATGGAGTCCAGTAGTTGCCGCAAGGCCCAACTATCGGCACAAAGTAGGCGGAGCGTCCCCGCTCCGTCCCGGCGAAAGGGCGGTCTGGCACGCACCGGGGACGGTGCCACTACCTTTTGTCATGAAACGTCTTTTCGACATTGTGACTTCATTCCTTGGGCTGGTGGCCTTGTCCCCGCTGCTGCTGCTGACAGCCCTCGCGATTGTGGCGGCGGACGGCGTCCCGCTGCTGTTCCGCCAACTGCGCGTCGGCCGCCACGGCCGCGACTTCCGCCTCTGCAAGTTCCGGACGATGGCGGTGCGGAAAGAGGCGGAAATGGGCAGCTTCGACGCCGGCGGCGCCGCGCGGGTGACACCCCTCGGCCGATTCCTGCGCAAGACCAAGCTGGACGAATTGCCGCAGCTCTGGAATGTGCTGATCGGCGACATGTCGCTGGTCGGGCCACGCCCGGAAGTGCGAAAATGGGTGGACGCGTATCCGGAACGCTGGGCCGCCGTGCTGACGGTGCGCCCGGGCATCACCGACAACGCCTCGATCGAGTTCCGGAACGAGGAGGAAATCCTGGCGCGGGCGGCGGATCCGGAGAAAGCCTACCGCGAGGACGTGTTGCCGCGCAAGCTGGATTTGTACGAGGCGTATGTGCAAAACCACAACTTGGTGGGCGACCTGAAGATCCTCTTCCGCACCCTGTGGACGATTGTAAGACGGTAACCCCCGATGGCAGCAAAAACGTTTTCCCCACAACACACACGAAACCAAGCCTCCCACAAATCTTCACGAATCCATATAAAATCCCTGGCGCTCACTGTCCAGTCGGCAACTCCAATCATCCGCCCCTGTCGTTTCGGTGGGCGAATTTGTGAAGATTTGTGGGATCACTATTTCCGTTTTCTTTCGTGTGTTTAGTGGGGAAATGGAATGGCCATGCGCATCCTCCACCTCACCCCGAGTCTGTGCGACGCCACCAGCGGCCTGGCGGGAGCGGTGCGTGGCATGTGCGGCGCTTTGGCGAAGGCGGACGTGGAGGTCACGGTGGCGGCCATCCACAACCCGGACCGTGACAAGCCGCCGCCGCTGGCCGACTATCCCTGCATCCTGGCCACGCCCAGCCGGTTGCCCATCCTGCGCCAATGGCTCTACAGCCGTGAGCTGCACCGACAGCTCGAAGCAACCTTCGCCGCCAAGCCGCCGGACTTGATCCATCTCCATGGACTCTGGCTCTACCCGCAATGGCTGGGACGGCAGTTGGCCTTGCGCTGGAACATCCCCTATGTGCTGACCTTGCACGGGATGCTGGAGCCTTGGCGGTTCCGGCATCATGCCTGGAAAAAGGCGCCGGCCTGGTGCCTCGCCGACCGCCAGGTGGTGCGCGACGCCGCGCTGCTGCACGCCACCGCGCCCGCGGAGGCGGAAAATCTCCGGGCCCGCGGCCTCCGCAACTCCATCGCGGTCATCCCCCTGGGGATCGCTTTCCCCGAAAGTGCCATCCAAAGTCGGGGCACCGTCCCCGGTGGGACCTGCCGTCCAGGCGCCTTTGCGGAGCGAGGACGCTCCGCCCACTTTAGTGGTGGCGCCGTCCCCAGTGGCAAGGGTTTTTCTTGGAGCGGGGGCGCTCCGGCTACTTTCACCGCGCTCTTCCTTTCGCGCCTCCACCCCAGCAAAGGATTGCCGCTGCTCGTGGCGGCCGTGGCCAAAACCCGGCCAACGGGCTGGCGGTTTGTCATTGCCGGCCCGGACGAAGGGGGGCACCAAGCGGCAATCATGCGCCTGGCACGCCAAGCCGGAGTGGCGGACCGCTTCGAGTTCGTCGGCCCGGTGGTGGGCGAGGCCAAGTGGCGGCTCTACGCGGCCGCCGATCTCTTCATCCTGCCGTCGTTCAACGAGAACTTCGGGCTGGTGGTTGGCGAAGCGCTGGCCTGTGGCGTGCCGGTGCTGACCACCATGGCGACGCCATGGACGGAGCTGGCAGAGAAAGGCTGCGGCTGGGTGTGCGAACCCACCACCGACGCCTTGGCAACGGCCCTGCAACAGGCCTGCAACACTTCCGTGGCGGAGCGTCAGGCCATGGGCGAGAGCGGCCGGGCCTGGGTGCGGACGACGTTCTCCTGGGCCGCCTGCGCGTCGGCCTTGAAAGCGATCTATGAAGGCGTCGCCGCCGATGTCCTCCCCAAGGGTCCGTTACAAAATAACTTTGGCATTGGGCACGGCGCCAGGCCATCAATTTCAAGGAATGAGGAATGCGCATGTCGAGATATGTAAATGACGAATGACGCCAAAAGTGATGGCCTGGCGCCATGCCCCGAAGGGCTGCCATTCTTTTGCCTGTTTTCTGCGTTGCTCCATCGTTACATATCTCGATATGCGCCTCAGTCGCGCCTTGAAAACAAGCAAAATAATTGGCAGCAAATGGCAAAGTTATTTTGCAACGGACCCCAAGTAGTGGCTCCGTCCCCGGTGGGACCTGCCGTCCAGGCAGGGTGTTGCGGAGCGGACTTTCCGTGCACCCACTTTCCGCGGCTTCACAATTTCTCAATCGTCGCTGCCGTTTTTGGCGGCCCGTGCCGCTTCCGCGGCGCTCGGGTGTGAATAATTCCGGTTAGGCGCCTGGCCCCATGCGGTTCTGGATCGTCAATCCGTTCGACAACCTGCCGGGGGAGGGGCGGCGGCCCCTGCGCTACTGGGCGCTGTGCCGGGCACTGGCGGTGGCCGGCCACCAAGTCACCTGGTGGTCGTCCGATTTCCATCATGCGGAGAAACGGCGCCGCGGCCAGCTTCCACCCGTCTATATGGCGGATGACGGTTTCCAGGTGCGGCTGGTGCCGACGCCCGTCTACCGGCGGAACATTTCCCTGGCCCGCTGGCGCAGCCATGCCGCCTTCGTCCGCAACTGGGAACGGGACGCACGGGCGGCCGTCGCCACCGGCGAATTGTCCCAGCCCGGCCTGATCCTGACCAGCCAGCCGCCACTGGGCACGGCCGACGCGGCCTTCCGCCTGCGCCGGGACTGGAACTGCAAGGTCGTGGTGGACATCCAAGACGCCTGGCCGGAGACCTTCTATCGGCTCGTGCCCGGCCCGGAATGGCTGCGGCGCCGCTTCGCGCCGCTGCTGTTCCACCCCGCACTGTGCCAGGCGCGCCGGGCCTGTCATGGGGCGGACGGCGTCGCCGCCGTGGGCCAGACCTACCTCGACTTGGCCGCCGCCCATGGCTGCCGTGCCCCCCGCCATTTGTGCCATCACGGCATTGACCTTGCCCCGGCGATCCAGCGGCCGGAGTTCCGCCGGGAAAACGGGCTGCGGCTGGCCTACATCGGCTTCATGGGGGCGTCCTATGACCTGGAAACCGTGCTGGGCGGCGTGGCTGGCCTGGTCCGAGAGGGGAAACCCGTTTCCCTGGATTTGGCCGGATGCGGCCCCAAGGAAGTGGCGCTTCGGCGGTTCATTGCCGGCCAGCCCTGCGGAGTCCGCGAACGCCTCCGGTTCCATGGCTATCTGGGGGCGGACGAGCTGCGGCGGCTGCTGGGGGAGAGCGACCTCGGACTGATCCCGATGAAGCCGGAGTCCTGGGTGGCCATCCCCAACAAGGCGGGCGACTACGCGGAGGCGGGGCTGGCGATGATCAACGGCTTGACCGGCGAGACGGCGGCCTTGCTGGCGCAATGGCAGGCGGGAACCTCCTACCGGGTCGGCGACCCGGCAAGCTTCAGCGCCGCCATCATGGGATATTTGGACAATCCCAGCCGGGTGCGGCAGGAGGGCGCCAACGCCCGGCGGCTGGCCGAAGAGCGGTTTGACCGGCAGCGGATTTATCCCGCGTTTGTCCGCTTCCTGGAAGAAACCGCCGCCGCGAACTTGCCAACCGCCGGCCACCGCTGAAACGGAGCGGACTTTCCGGCCGCCCACTTTGATTCCACGCAAACAGGACGCTTCATGAACATCCCCTACTGCAAAATCGTCTGTGACGGCAACGAGCTGGCGTACCTCAAGCAAGTCTTGGACAGCGGTTGGCTGACCACGGCCACAAAGGCGATGGAGCTGGAAAAAAAGGTCGCCGAGAAGGTCGGCGCCGCCTACGCCTGCGCCGTCAATTCCTGCACGGCCGCGCTGCATCTTGGCGTTGAGGCGCTTGGCATCAGGCCTGGAGACAAGGTGTTCGTCCCGACCATGACCTTTACGGCGTCCGCCGAGGTGATCCGCTACCTGGGCGCCGACCCGGTGTTGCTGGACGTCGACTATGGGACCTCCCTGGTCACGCCGGAAATTTTGGCGGCCGCGATCCGAAAGCACCCCGACGTCAAGGTGTTGATCCTGGTCCATTACGCCGGCCAGGCGGCGGAACTGCGGCGGACACAGCCCATCAACGGCGTGCCCGGAATCCTTGACCTTTGCCAGGCACACGGCATCCGCCTGCTGGAAGACGCCGCGCATGCGTTTCCCACCCGCCACCTTGGCGGAATGGTGGGCAGCTTCGGGGATGTGACCTGTTTCAGTTTCTATGCCAACAAGACCATGACCACGGGCGAGGGGGGGATGCTGGTGACCAACGATGAAGCCATCTATCGCCGCTGCAAGGTCATGCGTCTGCACGGCATCAACCGCGACATCTGGGACCGGTTCACCGCCAAAACCCCGTCCTGGGAATACGACGTCGTCGCGCCGGGCTTCAAATACAACATGCCCGACATCAACGCCGCCATCGGACTGGCCCAATTGGAACGCGTGGACGAATTCCGGGAGAAACGGGAACGTTGCGCCCGGCATTATTACGACCACCTTGCCGGCATCCGGGGCTTGGACCTGCCCGTGTGCCGCGAGCAGCCCGAAAACCACGCCTGGCACATTTTTGCCGTCGTCCTCACCCCGGAAAGCCCCCTGGGGCGGAACGAATTCATCGAGAAGATGGCGGCGGCGGGGATCGGCACCTCCGTGCATTACAAGCCGTTGCACCGGATGACATACTACCGGAACACCTACCATCTGGATCCCAGTCTCTATCCCAACGCTGAACGCCTTTGGCAAGGCACGGTTTCGCTGCCGATTTATCCGACGATGACGGAAGACGAACTGCGATACGTTTGCGACACGGTCAAGCAAATCCTGAACCTCCGGTGACGGGGACGACGGGCACATCGCCATCAGGTTAAGCCATACCGTCCCTACGGGACGGCCAGCGAGTTCCTCCTGAACTTTGATAAAACCTAAACCTTAGCCTGATGGCCATGGACGACAGGCGCCCGGCCGACGCGCGCGTTTCCCGGTTCACAAACACCCCCTTCCTCCTAATGACTCATCTCGAATTTTTCCTGGTCGCCGTGCTCGCGTCCTACCTGTGCGCCAATGCGCTTCGGCGGTGGGCATTGGGCCGCAAACAGCTCGCCCTGTCCAAACTCCGGAGTCCCGTCACGCTGCCGCCGCCGCACAACGGCGGAGTGGCGCTGGTGGGCATCACCCTTCTGCTTTGGTTTGGCTGGCTGGCAACCGTTCCCTTCAAACTGCCGATCCCCCTCAGTTATGTGGGAATTGCCATCAGCGGCACTCTGCTGGTCGCCATCATCAGTTGGCTGGACGACGACCGTGGCGGCGTCCCGGTCGCCATCCGCGCCACGGTGTATGTCATCGCCGCCGTCCTGGCCATTTCCATTTACGGGTGGTGGCGTGGCGTTGAACTTCCCCTGCTGGGCAGGCTGAACTGGGGATGGGCGGGGATTCCCCTGACCCTGCTTTGGGTCGTCATTCTGCTCCATGTGTACAGTTTCATGGACGGCATTGACGGACTGGCGGCGGTCTTGGGCTTCGTCGCCGCCATCGGCTGGGCATGGTTGGGCTGGCTCCTGCATGAAAATGCCATCTCCTTGTGGGGAGCCGTGGTGGCGGGCGCCTGCCTTGGTTTTTTGTTTCTCAACTGGCCTCCCGCCAAAATCCGTCTCGGGCTTGTCGGCGGAACGTTTTTGGGATTCACCTTCGGAGTTTTCCCCCTGCTGGTGCAGACGGCCTTGAGCGGAAAGGATGCCATCGCTGCGGCGGCCAGGATTCAGCGGCTGCCCGTCGCGGCGCTCCTGTTTGTCGCGCCGCCCCTCCTTGATGCCGCATACACGTTTTTCGCCCGCGCCTTCACCCGGCGGGACGTCCTGGCATCGCACCGGTCCCACCTCTACCAGCGGCTGGCGATCAGCGGGCTGCCACACCGGAACATCCTTGCCATTTATGGCCTGCTAAGCATCGTCAGCGGATTGGCAGGCGTCGCCTATGTCATGGGACAGAGCCGGGCCGCATGGGGCGTGGCAGTGTGCCTGGCAGTCCTTTCCGGCTTCGCCGTCCTTTGGTCCCATGTCAAATGGCGTGAACGAAAAGGGATGGCTAACCAGTTCGGCAAACTGCCGGATCAGGCGATCCTGGAAATCCGTCCAACCGGCGCCATTCCCACCTCGGGCGCCATCATCGTCATTGGCGCCGGATCGTTCGGCCGGGAAGTCTGCAATTGGGCGGAGGATGCCATCAAGGCCGGAGCCGCGCCCTGGCGGCTCAAGGGGTTCCTGGACGACAACCCGAACGCGCTGGAGGGGTTCAGCTATGGCGCCAAAATCATCGGCGGCATCGCCGGGTATCAACCGCGGGCTGGCGACCGTTTTGTCTGCGCCATCGGCAATCCGGCAGTGAAAAAAAACGTTTGCGACGCCATCGTCGCCCGCGGCGGCGTCTTCACCAACCTCATCCATCCGACCGCCGTCATTGGCCACAACGTCAAACTTGGCACGGGGGTCGTGCTCGGACCCTATACCGTGCTGACCTGCGATTTGACCGTGGGCGACCACACCGCCTTCGCGACCAGCAACACGGCCGGCCACGACGCCTGGATTGGCAACTGGAGCCACCTGGGCGGCCATTGTGAAATCGGGGGCGGCGCCGTGGTGGAAGACGGCGTGTTTCTGGGGGGGCGCGTCGCGGTGGCACCCCGCGCCCGGGTGCCGGCGTGGACGCGGGTGCCGCCCGGCGCCAGCGTCAGCGAAAGCGGAATCAACCCGGCCGCGGCCGGGCCAGCGTCCGCTGCCGCCGCGCCACTGGAGCGGCAACCACCGCCGCCAGAACGCCACGTTCACCGCCCACCTGCCGCCAGCGCCACGCGGCTTTTCCTGTCCCCCCCGCACATGGGGGAAAGCGAACTGCGGCTGATCCAAGAGGTTTTCGCCAGCAACTACATCGCCCCGACCGGGCCCATGGTCGAGGCCTTCGAACAGGAATTTGCCGAACGCACCGGCTTCAAGCATGCCCTCGCGGTCAGCAGCGGCACCGCCGCGATGCATCTGGCGCTGCGCGGGCTGGGCATCAAGCCGGGCGACAAGGTGTTCGCCGCCACCCTGACCTTCATCGGCAGCGTCTCCCCCATCCTCTATCAGGGCGCCACCCCCGTCTTCTTCGACGCCGACCCCGCCACCTGGAACCTCGACCCGGAGCTCCTCGAACACGAACTGCACCAGGCCGCAGCCCGCGGCCAGCTCCCCAAGGCGGTCATCCCCACCGACCTCTACGGCCAATCCTGCGACCTTGGCCGGATTTTGGAAATCTGCGCCCCCTACGGCGTGCCGGTGATTTGCGATGCGGCGGAGTCGGAAGGCGCGGATTACCGCGGCCGCCACGCCGGCAAGGGCGCCAAGGCCGCCGTCTTCTCCTTCAACGGCAACAAGATCATCACCACCTCCGGTGGCGGCATGCTGGCCAGCGACGACCCGGCCTTCATCGCCCACGCCCGCAAGCTCGCCACCCAGGCCCGCGAGCCGGTGCCCTGGTACGAACACCGCGAGATCGGCTACAATTACCGGATGAGCAATGTCCTGGCCGCCATTGGCCGCGGACAATTGCAGGTCCTGGAAGAGCGCGTGCGCCGCCGGCGGAAAATTTTCGCCGGCTACCAGGCCCGCCTCGGCGGGCTGCCAGGGATCGAGTTCATGCCGGAAGCGCCCTACGGCCGCGGCAACCGCTGGCTGACCGTGATCCTGGTCACGCCCGAGGTGTCCGGCGCCACGTCCGAGCAGATCCGCCTGGCGCTGGAAGCCGAAAACATCGAGGCGCGCCCCGTCTGGAAGCCCATGCATCTGCAACCCGTCTTCCGCGGTTGCCGGGCCGTCGGCGGCGGCGTCAGCGAAGACCTCTTCGCCCGCGGCCTCTGCCTGCCCTCCGGCACCGCCATGACCGACGCCGACCTGGACCGGGTCTGCGCGGTGGTCCGTGGCTGCCTGAAAGGGTGAAGATTTTTTGCCCACGAAACACACGAAAAAACACGAAAAAATCCCAAATTCAAACCGCCAACCACCGCACCGTGGCACGGACATTCCTGCCCGTGCGAATGGGGAACCAAACCATCCGTGGGGAACGTGGCACGGGCATTCCTGCCTGTGCGAATGGGGAACCAAACCATCCGTGGGTTGCACCCATGATCCGTGGGTTGCACCCACGGCTATTCAGGTCGTGGATCCTGATTCATGTTCCCGATTCCTTCCCACCAGCCGCGCCGCCGCGGTGACCCCACCCCACCCACCCGCACCCCGCTGGGGTGCAAAACCATTCGTGTTGTTTCGTGTGTTTCGTGGGCAAATCCCCCGTGCCCTTCGTGCCGTTGTGGTGAAATCTTTCGGCAATCGAAAATCGAAAATCGGCAATCGAAAATCAAAATCCTCCCGTGCCCCGGCGTGGAATTCGTGATACCCCGTCCCCCTTCGCGGCTTCGGGTGAATCATCCGGGCAAAAAGGCAAAAGCCAAGTTACATTACCGGTAATATACCATAAAGGTAACTTATGTTTGTCAACCGGAAAAACGAGCTGCGGCGGCTGGAAGAGGTCTGCCGGCGGCCCGGCGCGCAGTTTGTCGCCCTCTATGGACGCCGGCGGATCGGGAAAACGACCCTCCTGACGCACTGGCTCGGCAAACGAAGACCCGACGAAGCGGTCTACTGGGTGGCCTACCGCAGTTCGCCCAAGATTCTCCTGGCCCGTTTTTCCCAGGCGCTGCAGCCGTTGCTCGGCGGCGCGGATCCCGAGTTCACCTTCTCCTCCTGGGAGGTTGCCTTCCGGGAGCTGGCCCGCGCGGCGCAAGACCGGCGCGTCGTGGTGGTGCTTGACGAATGGCCCTATGTGCTCGAGTCCGTTCCGGGCATCGCCACGCTGCTCCAGGCCGTGTGGGACCACGCCCTGAAACCATCCCGCGTGATGCTGATCCTGGCCGGTTCGCACTACCATATGATGCACCATGAACTGCTGGCCCCGGGCGGCGCCTTGTACGGACGCACGACCGCGGACATCCGGCTCGACGCCATCGAACCCTCCTGCCTGGCGGAGTTCCTGCCCCAGTACAGCGAGGCCCAGCGCATCGAGACGTACAGCATCATCGGCGGCGTGCCGAAGTACCTTGAGATGTGGAACGACGCCTGGCCGGTATTCCGCAACATCGAGGAAGTCATCCTCTCGCCGGTGAGCATCTTCCGGCAGGAGCCGGCGTTCCTCATCCAGGAAGAATTGCCCGAACCCCGCGCCTACCTGAGCATTCTGGACGCCATCGGCACGGGCATGAAAACACCGAGCGGAATTGCCACGGTGTCGGGGCTGGCGTTGCCACATGTCGGAAAATATCTCCAGACGCTGCTCTTCCGCGGACTGGTGCGCCGGGAGGTCTCGCTGGATGTGCCGGACCCTGAACACACCCGGACGACGCGCTACGAAATCGCCGATCCGTATCTCCGTTTCCACTTCACCTTTCTGCGCCCAGGCAATTCCCTGCTGGAGCAAAACCGGCTCGCCCCCCTGCTGCAGACCATCCGGGCCGGCTTTGATGCCTATGTGGGGCACACGGGTTATGAAGAGGTGTGCCGCCGCACGCTGATTGAGCTTGGAGATTCCGGAAATCTGCCGTTTGTGCCGGAACGGATCGGGCGCGTGTGGAGCCGAACCGCCGAATTCGACGTGGCGGCCATTGACCGGAAACACCAGGCGGTCATCCTCGGCGAATGCAAGTGGACCGCCCAAAAAATGGGGCGGGACGCCCTGGAGAACTTGGAGCGGAAGGCGGCCCTGTTCAAGCGGCTGGACAGGTTCAAGGTCACCTATGCGCTTTTTTGCAAGAGTGGATTTGAGCGGCGGCTGATGGCGGAAGCGGCGGCGCGCGGAATCCTGCTCTTTGATGGCCTCACCCGGGTTTCCTGAAGGGCAGAAGTGAATCCCTGAACCCGCCACCACGCGACAATTGCTGGGGGTTGGTTTTATCCGCGCCAATCCGCGGAATCTAAAAAACTTTGAGCGGCCTTCGTGTCGTCGTGCCGTTTTTGGGCAAATCCGTGGAATTCGTGGATCACAAGCAGTGAAACGCCTCTTCGACCTCAGCCTGCTGCTGCTCGCCGCGCCGCTCTGGCTGCCGCTGCTCGGCCTCGTCGCCCTGCTGGTGCGCCGCCGCCTCGGCGCGCCCATCCTCTTCCGCCACCAACGGCCGGGGCTGCATGGCCAGCCCTTCACCCTCCTCAAGTTCCGCACCATGCTCGACGCCCGTGACGCCAGCGGGCAGCCCTTGCCGGACGAGAAACGGCTGACGCCATTCGGAAAAAAATTGCGCGCCACCAGCCTGGATGAACTCCCGGAGCTGTTCAACGTCCTCAAGGGCGACATGTCCCTCGTCGGCCCCCGGCCGCTGCTCATGCGCTACCTCGACCGCTACACCCCGGAGCAGGCCCGCCGCCACGAGGTCCGCCCCGGCATCACCGGCTGGGCGCAGGTCAACGGCCGCAACGCCATCACCTGGGAGGAAAAGTTCCGGCTCGACGTCTGGTACGTCGGGCATCGTTCCTGCTGGCTGGACCTGAAGATCCTCGGCCTGACGCTCTGGAACGTCCTTGCCCGCAAGGGGATCAGCGCCATTGGCCACGACACCATGCCCGAGTTCCTGGGCACTCCAGACGCCCACGGAGCCAATCCGCCCCACGAACCACGCGAAACAACACAAGAATCCGGATCGCCCACAAATCCACACCAATGAAACTGGATTTTTCGTGTAATTCAGGGTGTTTCGTGGGCCAAATGACATGACCAAACTCCTGATCATCGGCGCCGGCGGCTTCGGCCGCGAACTGCTCGGCCATCTCCGCGCCCTGGAACAGGCCGGCCAGCCCCTCGGCACCCTGGCCGGCTTCCTCGACGCCAATCCCCGCGCCCTGGACGGCTTCGGCACCGACCTGCCCATCCGCGGCGACCCCGAGAGCTGGCAGCCCCAGCCCGACGAGCAATTCCTCTGCGCCATCGGCCAACCGGCGACCAAGCTCCGCCTCTGCGCCGCCCTCGCCGCCCGCGGGGCGCGCTTCGCCACCCTGGTGCATCCCGCGGCCCAGGTCGGCCCCCACTGCACCCTCGGCCCCGGCTGCATCCTCTGCCCCGGCGCCGTGCTCACCAGCCATGTGACCTTGGGCGCCTTCGTCACCCTCAACCTCTACGCCACCATCGGCCATGACGCCGTGGTGGGCGATGGCTGCACCCTGAGCTCCCACTGCGACCTCACCGGCGGCGTCCGCCTCGGCAACGGCGTCTTCGCCGGCAGCCATGCCGCGGTGCTCCCCGGCGTCATCGTCGGCGCCGGCGCCGTGCTCGGCGCCGGCAGTGTCGTGCTCCGGGACGTGCCCCCCGCCACCACCGTCTTCGGCCTCCCCGCCCAGCCGGTCTGAGCCCCCGAACGTTTTCCCCACTAAACACACGAAACAACACGAAAAATATTCCCTACAGCGCCGCGACAGCGGCACGGGCGGCCAAAGGCCGCAGCGAAGCGTAAAATATTCACAAATATTGAAACCGCTAACCAACGCTAACAATCCGCTAATTTTTAAAAATCAATTGCTTCTATGCGTTTGTGGATATTTGTGTTGATTTGTGGGTAAAAATAGTTTCGTGTTCTTTCGTGTGTTTCGTGGGCAAAAAAAATGAAAGGAATGACGCCATGGACGAAACCTTCCGCGCACACCTCGCCGAACTGCTGGAACTCGACAAGGGCCGCCTGAGCCCGGAAACCACCCTGGCGGAACTCGAGGGCTGGGATTCCATGGCCCGCGTCCTCTTCGTGGCCATGGCCGACCGCGAATACGGCCGGCGCGTCGCCGGCAAGGAGGTCACCGCCGCCCGGACCGTGGCCGACCTCCAGCGGCTGGTGCAGGGCTGAGGCCAATGAAACAAGCCTTTGCCAATTTCCAGGTGCGGGCGCTGGCCGCGGCGCTGCCGGCCCAACGCCAGGAGCTGCTGGCGCTGGCGCCCGAGTTCAACATGGCGCCGGAGGAGCTGGCGCGGATCCTGGCGACCACCGGCATCCGCACGGTGCGCGTCGCCCCGCCGGAGGTGTGCGCCTCCGACCTCTGCGCCGCCGCCGCCAACCAGATCTTCGCCGCCACCGGCCTGAGCGGCGGCGACTGCGACGCCCTCGTCTTCGTCTCCCAGACCGGCGACTACCGGCTGCCCGCCACCGCCTGCCTCCTCCAGCACCGGCTCGGCCTGGGACGCGACGCCGCCACCTTCGACCTCAACTCCGGCTGCACCGGCTTCATCCACGCCCTCTTCCAAGCCGGCCTGCTCCTCGCCGCCGGCGCCGCCCGCCGCGTCCTGGTCTGTGCCGGCGACACCACCACGCGCCTGATCCATCCCCAGGACAAGTCGGTCCGCCTGATTTTCGGGGATGCCGGCGCCGCCGCCCTGGTCGAAAGCGCCGCCGCGGACTCCGCGCCCGCCGGCTTCACCCTCCACGCCGACGGCGCCGGCGCCAAGCAGCTCATCATCCCCGCCGGCGGCTGCCGCCAGCCCGCCACCGCCGCCACCGCCCAAGCGACCCCGGACGACAGCGGCAATTTGCGGAGTCCGCAACACCTCTTCATGGACGGCATGGAGATCATGAACTTCACCCTGCGCGAGGTGCCGCCCCTCGTCGGCGAAGCCCTGGCCCAGGCCGGCTGGAGCGCGGCGGAGACGGAGCTGTTCCTCCTGCATCAGGCCAACAAGTTCATCCTCGACTGCCTCCGGAAAAAAATGCGGCTCCCGCCGGAGAAAGTCCCGGTGCTGATGGGCGAGACCGGCAACACCGGCCCGGCCTCCATCCCCCTCGCCCTCTGCCAACTCCAGCCCCCGCCCGGACAGCGCCGGAAGGTGCTGCTCTGCGGCTTTGGCGTCGGCCTGACCTGGGGCGCGGCCACCCTGGACCTGGGCGCCAGCCAAATCCTCCCGCCCATTGACCTGCCCTGAGCCCGTTTTTTTGCCCACGAAACACCCGAAAAAAACCGAAAAAATCCCAAATTAAAACCGCCAACCACCGCACCGTCGCACGGGCATTCCCCGTGGGTTGCACCCATGATCCGTGGGTTGCACCCATGATCCGTGGGTTGCACCCACGGCTATTCAGGTCGTGGCTCCAGATTCATGTTCCCGATTCCCGATCTCAGCCCCACCGGGGCGGCCTCACCATAGCCTGGGGCAACGCCCCAGGTTGTTCCCGATTCCCGATCTCAGCCCCACCGGGGCGGCCTCACCATAGCCTGGGGCAACGCCCCAGGTTGTTGTCCGATTCCCGATCTCAGCCCCACCGGGGCGGCCTCACCATAGCCTGGGGCAACGCCCCAGGTTGTTCCCGATTCCCGATCTCAGCCCCACCGGGGCGGCCTCACCATAGCCTGGGGCAACGCCCCAGGTTGTTCCCGATTCCCGATCTCAGCCCCACCGGGGCGGCCCCACCATAGCCTGGGGCAACGCCCCAGGTTGTTCCCGATTCCCGATCTCAGCCCCACCGGGGCGGCCCCACCATAGCCTGGGGCAACGCCCCAGGTTGTTGTCCGATTCCCGATCTCAGCCCCACCGGGGCGGCCTCACCATAGCCTGGGGCAACGCCCCAGGTTGTTGTCCGATGGTCAGTTGTGCCCTGGAGGGGCACTTCAACCGGTGGTCTCCCGAGGTTGCGGAAGCCCTTCAGGGTGCAAAACCAATGGGCCAAGCCGCGATCCCCCGGCTGAAGCCAGGGGCTATACACCCCGCCCCAGCGGGCGATTGAACGCGCAACTTGCAATCGCGCAAAAAGCCGCCATGGTTACGCCATGACCATCCCGCGACAAGCCGAAACCCAACTCCGGAAACTCGCCGGACAGTACCCGGTCGTCGCCATTACCGGCCCCCGACAAGCCGGCAAGACCACCCTGGCCCGAACCGTCTTCCCCGGAAAAAACTACCTCTCCCTCGAAAACCCGGACACCCGCTACCTGGCGCAGACGGATCCCCGCTCCTTCCTGGATCGCTGCCGGCAGGGGGCGGTGTTGGACGAAATCCAGCGCTGCCCCGACCTCCTTTCCTATTTGCAAGAACTGGTGGACGCGGAACCGCTGCCGGGCCGCTTCATCCTAACCGGATCGCAGCAGTTCGGCCTGCTTTCCAACCTCACCCAGTCCCTGGCGGGCCGGGTCGCCTTGCTGCAGTTGTTGCCGTTCAGCCTGGCGGAGCGCCGCCAGATCGGGGCCAGCGCCGGACTGCCCAAGCTGCCGGAGCTCTTGTTCGCCGGATTCTACCCGCCAGTGCATGACCGGCGACTCGAACCCGCCACCTGGTACGCCAACTACGTCCAGACCTATGTTGAGCGGGACGTGCGCCAGCTTCTCAACGTCAAGGACTTGTCCACGTTCCAACGCTTCCTGCGGCTCTGCGCCGGCCGGTGCGGCCAGCTCCTCAACCTTTCCCAGCTCGCCAGCGACAGCGGCATCAGCCACACCACCGCCCGGGCCTGGATTTCCATTCTCGAAGCCAGCTACATCCTCTTCCTGCTCCAGCCCCACCACGAGAACTTCAACAAGCGGCTGATCAAGGCACCCAAGCTCTATTTCCATGACCCCGGCCTTTGCGCCTGGCTGTTGATGATCCAATCGCCGGAACAGCTCGACTTGCACCCGGCACGCGGCGCGCTTTTTGAAACCTTCGTGGTGACGGAAGCCCTGAAGTCACGGCTCAACCGGGGCTTGGCCGGCAACCTCTTCTTCTGGCGTGACCAAGGCGGGCATGAAGTGGACCTGGTTGCCGACCAAGGGCTCAAGCTCTTGCCCGTCGAGATCAAGTCTGGCCAAACCCTTGCCGCCGATTTCTTCACGGGGCTGGAACGCTGGCGCCGGATTGCCGGCCCGCGCGGCGCTGACCCGCTGCTGGTCTATGGCGGCAACCAAACGCTGCGGCATGGCGCAACCACCGTTTTTTCCTGGCATGACCCGGCCTGGCCAGAACTTTTCTGACGCACGGTAATCTCGCCGATCCCGGGTCATCTCCCCGACCTTCGTGGTGAAAAATCTTCCAACCGCTGACTTCCGCTGACCAGCCCGAACCTCAACCTGATCCATTCATGAACCGCTCCCGGTGATTTTCTCCGCGCCCTCCGCGCCTCCGCGGTGCAAAACCATTCGTGTTGTTTCGTGTGTTTTGACGCTTCGCTGCTGCCTCTGGCCGCCCGTGCCGCTCTCGCGGCGCTGTGGGCAAATCCCCCGTGCCCGTCGTGCCGTTGGGGTGAATAATTCCAGTTTCCAGTATCATCCCCCGCGGGGATTCAGATCGGTTAGCGGATCGTTAGCGACAGTTAGCGGTTTGAATTTTCGTCTGTTTCGTGGGGAAAAAAATGGGGGCGCCATGCCTGACCTGACCTTCAGCTTCACCAACCGCCGCTTCATCGTCACCGGCGCCTCCTCCGGCCTCGGCCGGGAAATCGCCCTGGCCCTGGCCACGGCCGGCGGCGAGGTGCTGGCCATCGCCCGCCGCCCCGACCGGCTGGACACCCTGGCGGCGGCCACGGCGGCTGGGCCCGGCCGGGTGACCCCCGCGGCGCTGGACGTGCGCGACTTCGCCGCGCTGGCCACCGCCGTGCGCGAGTTTGCGGACTCCGCACCCGTCCACGGCCTGGTCCATGCTGCCGGCGGCAACGCCTTCACCCCCCTGCGCCAGTTCGATTGGCGGACGGCCGACGCCATCCTCGACACCAGCCTCCGGGCCGGGCTGGAACTCTGCCGCCTTTTCGCCCAAAAGGGGATCGGGAGCGACGGCGCCGCCGCCGTCCTGGTCGCCTCCGCCGCCGCCCATTGTGGCCAGGCCGGCTTCGCCCCCTACAGCGCCGCCAAGGGCGCCCTGGTCGCCGCCGCCCGCTCGCTGGCGCTGGAACTGGTGCCCCGCCGGATCCGGGTCAACACGGTCAGCCCCGGCTGGATCCCGACGGAACTGACCCGGGAGCTGGCGCGCTTCTACCCGACGGGCGAGGCGGGCATCGCCGCCAACCATCCGCTCGGGCTCGGCACGCCGGCGGACGTGGCCCAGGCCACCCTCTTCCTGCTCAGCGACGCCGCCCGCTGGATCACCGGCACCGACCTCGCCATTGACGGCGGCTACGCCGCCCGCTGAACTTTTTTCGTCTTCTTTCGGGTGTTTGGTGGGCAAAAAAAATGATTTTGGCTTTGTGGTGGTTTGGGAAAAAGGTCAGCGGATCGTTAGCGACAGTTAGCGGTTTCAAGATTTGACGCTTCGCCGCGGCCTTTGGCCGCCCGTGCCGCCTTGCGGCGCTGTGGTGGTTTTGTTTTTTTTCGTCTTCTTTCGTGTGTTTCGTGGGCAAAATGATTTTGGCTTTGTGTTGATTTGTGAAGATTTGTGGGCGAAGGATCGTGGTTCCATGATCGATTTTTTGCGGCAACGCTTCCGGGAACGCGGCGACGCCCCGGCGATCGTCTGGCGCGACACGGCCTGTTCCTATGCCGCCCTCGCGGCGCGCATCAGCCAATGGCGGGAACGGCTTGCGGAGTTCGCACCGGGCACGGTGGTCGGCGTCGAGGCCGATTTCTCGCCCGCCGCCGCGGCGCTGTTCTTCGCCTTGGCGGAAGGGGGGATGATCATCGTCCCCTCTGCCGCGGACCTGCCCGGGGCGCAGCTCCGCCAGCGGCGCGCGATCGCCCAGGTCGCGGTGGTCCTGCGGCCGGACACGGCCGGGGAGAGCTGGCAAACGGAGCGTTGCCCGGCCGCGGCGGACACCGCGCCCCATCCGCTCTACGAAACGCTGCGGAGTTCGCGCCATCCGGGACTGGTGCTCTTCTCCTCCGGCTCCACCGGCGAGCCGAAGGCCATGCTGCACGACCTCGACCGGACTTTCGCCCGGCTCCGGGAGCCCAAGGGGCGGGCCTACCGCGGCATCGCCTTCCTCCTCTTCGACCACATCGGCGGGATCAACACCCTGCTCCACGTGCTCGCCACCGGCGGCTGCCTCATCACCGTCGCCAGCCGCGATCCGGACGTGGTTCTGGCGGCGGTGGCGCGGCACCGGGCGGAACTGCTGCCGACCTCGCCGACCTTCCTCAACCTGGTGCTGCTCAGCGAGGCCTGGAAGCGGCACGACCTCGCCTCCCTGAAGGTCATCAGCTACGGCACCGAGCCGATGCCGGAAAGCACCCTGCGCCGCCTCCACGAACTGTTGCCGGCGGTGCGGCTGCAACAGACCTATGGCCTCTCCGAGAGCGGCATCCTCCGCATCCAGTCGAAAAGCTCCGATTCGCCGTGGATCAAGCCCGTGCCGGACGGGTACCAGATCCGCATCGTCGCCGGGCAGCTCCAGGTGAAGTCGGACACCGCCATGCTCGGCTACCTCAACGCGCCGTCACCCTTCACCGACGACGGCTGGCTGCGGACCGGCGACGCGGTGGAGACGGACGGCGAGTACCTGCGCATCCTCGGGCGGCAGTCCGAGCTGATCAACGTCGGCGGCCAGAAGGTCTATCCGGTGGAGGTGGAGGGGGTGCTGGAGGAGATGCCCAATGTCGCGGCGGCGGTCGTCTACGGGGAGAGGAACCCGATCACCGGCGCGATCGTCTGCGCCCGGGTGCAACTGGCGCAACCGGAGGAACGAAGTGCCTTCCTCCGCCGGCTGCGGGAGCATTGCGCCGGCCGCCTGGAGCCCTACAAGATCCCCGTGCGCGTGACCTTCACGGCTGAACCGCTGCACGGCGACCGCTTCAAGAAGCTCCGGAAATGATGGGGTGTCTTTTTCCCACAAATCAGTTCGGTTTTTTTCGTGTGTTTCGTGGGCAAAATGATTTTGGCTTTGTGGTGGTTTGGGAAAAAGGTCAGCGGATCGTTAGCGACAGTTAGCGGTTTCAAGATTTGACGCTTCGCTGCGGCCTTTGGCCGCCCGTGCCGCCTTGCGGCGCCGTGGTGGTTTGGGAAGATTTGACGCTTCGCCGCGGCCTTTGGCCGCCCGTGCCGCCTTGCGGCGCCGTGGGTAAAAATTGTTTCGGTTTTTTTCGTGTGTTTCGTGGGCAGAAAATGGGTTTGGTGGGCAAAAAAAAGGAGGGCGCATGCCAACAATGCTCATAACCGGCAGCCGCAAGGGGATTGGCCGCCAGCTCGCGGAGCATTTCCTGGCCGCGGGCTGGACCGTGTTCGGCGGCAGCCGGCAGCCCTCGGATTTGCGGCATGAGCGCTACACCCATCTCCAGGCCGACCTGGCCGACGAGGCGGCGGTGCGCGACCTCTTCGCCACCATCCGCCGCGCCGGCGGCGGCCTGGACGCCCTGCTGAACAATGCCGGCATCGCCAGCATGAACCATTGCCTGCTCACGCCGGGCGCCGTGGTCCAGCAAATCCTGGGCACCAACGTCACCGGCACCTTCCTCTGCTGCCGGGAGGCGGCCAAGCTGATGCAGCCACGGCAAAGCGGGCGGATCGTCAATTTCAGCACGGTCGCCGTGCCGTTGCGGCTGGAGGGTGAGGCGGCCTATGCGGCCTCCAAGGCGGCGGTGGAGATGCTGACCCGGATCCTGGCGCGGGAGCTGGCGGAGTTCGGGATCACCGTCAACGCCGTCGGCCCGGCGCCGGTGGCGACCGACCTGACCCGGGGGGTGCCGGCGGCGAAGCTGGCGGAGCTGCGCTCGCGGCTGGCGCTCAAGCGCGACTGCACGGTTGCGGAGATCGCGCACGTGGTGGAGTTCTTCCTGGATCCGGCCAGTGCCGCGGTCACCGGCCAGGTGCTCTACCTCGGCGGCGTCTCCTGATTCCACTTGGAAAAGCCAGCCCCAGGTCATCCACGAATTACACGAAAAGCGCCCCAGCCACTTCCGCCCGGCCGCCGGCGGATTGCAGTCCACCCGAAACTGGCTATGGTGTTGCCCCGCGCCCGCGCCCCGGCCCCATCCCGTTGGTGTCCAGCCTGTAGGCTGTCTTCCGTGCCCCGCCCCGCCGCCGGCTGAAGCCTGGACAGCAACGCCCCCACCACCCGTGTCCCCAGTTTCCAGCTTCCAGTTTCCAAGGAGTCCCCGATGAAGAAAGCCCTGATCACCGGTGTCACTGGCCAGGATGGCGCCTACCTGAGCGAACTGCTGCTGAAGAAGGGGTACGAGGTCCACGGCCTCAAGCGCCGGGCCTCCCTGTTCAACACGGAGCGCATTGACCATCTCTACCAGGATCCGCACTGCACTGGGCGCAACTTCATCCTGCACTACGGCGACCTCACCGACTCCACCAACCTGATCCGGATCGTCCAGGAAGTGCAGCCGGACGAGATCTACAACCTCGGCGCCATGTCGCACGTCAAGGTCAGCTTCGACATGCCCGAATACACGGCGGACGCGGACGGGGTGGGGACGCTGCGGCTGCTGGAGGCGATCCGGATGCTGGGGCTGGCCGGCAAGACCCGCTTCTACCAGGCCTCCACCTCCGAGCTCTACGGGCTGGTCCAGGAGACGCCGCAGAAGGAGACCACGCCGTTCTATCCGCGCAGCCCCTACGCCGTGGCCAAGCTCTACGCCTACTGGATCACCGTCAACTACCGCGAAGCCTACGGCCTCCACGCCAGCAACGGCATCCTCTTCAACCACGAATCGCCGCTGCGCGGGGAGACCTTCGTCACCCGCAAGATCACCCGCGCCGTCGCCCGCATCGCCCTGGGGCTGCAGGACTGCCTCTACCTGGGCAACCTCGCCGCCCAGCGCGACTGGGGCCATGCCAAGGACTACGTCCGCGGCATGTGGCTGATCCTGCAACAGGAACAGCCAGACGACTACGTGCTGGCGACCGGGGTCACGACCCGGGTCCGCGACTTCGTCACCGCCGCCTTTGCCGCGGCCGGGATCACGGTCGAGTGGCGTGGCCAAGGCGTGGAGGAGACCGGGAGCGACGCCGCCAGCGGCAAGACGGTCGTCCGCGTTGACCCCCGCTATTTCCGCCCCACCGAGGTGGAACTGCTGCTGGGCGACCCCGGCAAGGCGAAGCGCAAGCTCGGCTGGGAGCCGCACTACGACCTGCACGCCCTGGTCCAGGACATGGTCGCCGCCGACCTCAAATGGGCGAAAAAGGACGACTACCTGAAGCAGGGCGGCTTCGACATCCTCGCCCAGCACGAATAACCACCTTTTTCCCACGAAACAGCAACCAACTTTTTCCCACGAAACACACGAAAAAACACGAAAATGGGAAACGTGAACAGTGATTTGATAATGCCTCAAGAATCTTATGCCATCATGGGGGCATGTTTTGATGTTTATACGGAAAAGGGGTGTGGCTTTCTCGAAGCGGTCTACCAAGAATGCCTGGAAACCGAACTGCAACTACGCGGAATTCCTTTTACGGCACAACATGAATTGAGGCTCTTCTACAAAGGAAAACCGCTTAAAACAAAATATAAAGCCGATTTACTCTTCCATGAAAAAAATCATTGTCGAGATTAAAGCCGTTGAACAACTTGCGCCTGAACACGAGGCGCAACTCTTGAATTATCTCCACGCCAGCGGCCTAAGCCTCGGCATTTTAGTCAATTTTGGGCATCATCCCAAACTTGAATGGAAGCGGTTGGCGCTCTGATTTCGTGTTGTTTCGTGTGTTTCGTGGGCAAAAAGGTTCGGCAGCGGTTGATTGTCTGATTCGTGGTGATTTGTGGGGTTTCGTGGGCAAAAAGGTTCGGCAGCGGTTGGCGCTCTGATTTCGTGCCCTTTCGTGTGTTTAGTGGGCAAAAAGGTTCGGCAACGGTTGATCGTCTGATTCGTGGGGATTCGTGTGTTTCGTGGGCAAAAAGGTTCGGCAGCGGTTCATTGTCTGATTCGTGGGGATTTGTGGCCAAAATGGATTCAAACAGCAAAATCTACACACACGAAAAAACACGAAAATGGGAAACGTGAACAGTGATTTGATAATGCCTCAAGAATCTTATGCCATTATGGGGGCATGTTTTGATGTTTATACGGAAAAGGGGTGTGGCTTTCTCGAAGCGGTCTACCAAGAATGCCTGGAAACCGAACTGCAACTACGCGGAATTCCTTTTACGGCACAACATGAATTGAGGCTCTTCTACAAAGGAAAACCGCTTAAAACAAAATATAAAGCCGATTTACTCTGCCATGAAAAAATCATTGTCGAGATTAAAGCCGTTGAACAACTTGTGCCTGAACACGAGGCGCAACTCTTGAATTATCTCCACGCCAGCGGCTTAAGGCTCGGCATTTTAGTCAATTTTGGGCATCATCCCAAACTTGAATGGAAGCGGTTGGCGCTCTGATTTCGTGCCCTTTCGTGTGTTTCGTGGGCAAAAAGGTTCGGCAACGGTTCATTGTCTGATTCGTGGGGATTTGTGGGTTTCGTGGGCAAAAAGGTTCGGCAACGGTTCATTGTCTGATTCGTGAGGATTTGTGGCCAAAATGGATTCAAACAGCAAAATCTACATTGCCGGGCACCAAGGATTGGTGGGCTCGGCGCTGGTGCGGGCCTGCCAGGCCGCCGGCTTCACCAACCTCGTCACCCGCAGCCGGGCGGAGCTGGACCTGACGCGCCAGGCGGCGGTGGAGGCGTTCTATGCCGCCGAACGGCCGGCAGTGGCGATCGTCGCCGCCGCCAAGGTCGGCGGCATCCATGCCAACAATACCTACCCGGCCGAATTCCTCTACCAGAACCTGATGATCGAGTCCAACCTGATCCATGGCGCCTGGCAGGCCGGCGTCCAGAAGCTGCTTTTCCTCGGCAGCACCTGCATCTATCCCAAGCTCTGCCCGCAGCCGATCCGGGAGGAATACCTGCTCACCGGGCCGCTGGAGCCGACCAACGAGGCCTACGCCATCGCCAAGATCGCCGGCGTCGAACTCTGCAAGTTCTACCGCCGCCAATACGGCTGCGACTTCATCGCCGCCATGCCCACCAACCTCTATGGCATCAACGACAACTTCGACCTGCGCAACTCCCATGTGCTCCCCGCCCTGCTCCGCAAGTTCCACGAAGCCAAACGCCGCGGCGACCGCCAGGCCGTCTGCTGGGGCTCCGGCAGCCCCTGCCGCGAATTCCTCTTCGTGGACGACCTGGCGGACGCCTGCCTCTTCCTCCTCCGCCACTACAGCGGCGCGGAGCACCTCAACGTCGGCACCGGCGAGGAACTGACCATCCGCGACCTCGCCGAACAGGTCCGGGAGACCGTCGGCTTCACCGGCGAGATCGTCTGGGACCGCTCGCAGCCGGACGGCACCCCGCGCAAGCTCACCGACGTCAGCCGGCTCCATGCCCTGGGCTGGCGCCACCGGACCTCGTTGCGCGACGGCCTGCGCCAGGTCTACGACTGGTACCTGAGCCACGGCCCTGGCAGCCAGGAAGGCCGCTGAAGCCGGGCCACGCCACACCTCTACAAGCCCCCCCCAGGAAGGATCCCCCCCCCCCATGCCCGAGCAACGACCGACCCGTGACGAGATCGTGGCGCTGATCGCGGAGGCCGCCGCCATCTGCAATCCCAGGCTGGCGGCGGCCATCGCCGCGACCGGGGCGGAAACGGTGCTCTTCGGGCGCAACGGCACCCTCGACTCCCTCGGCCTGGTCACCCTGATCGTCGCCATCGAAGGGGAACTGGATGCGCGGTGGGGCGTCGCCCTCACCCTGGCGGACGAGAGGGCGCTGTCGCTGCAACACAGCCCCTTCCGCACCGTCGGCCGCCTGGCCGACTACATCCTGGGTCGGCTGTAGCCCACGAAACACACGAAAAAACACGAAAAAATCCAAAATCCAAACCGCCAACCACCGCAACGTCGCACGGGCATTCCCCGTGGGTTGCACCCATGATCCGTGGGTTGCACCCACGGCTATTCAGGTCGTGGCTCCAGATTCATGTTCCCGATTCCCGATCTCAGCCCCACCGGGGCGGCCTCACCATAGCCTGGGGCAACGCCCCAGGTTGTTGTCCGATGGTCAGTTGTGCCCTGGAGGGGCACTTCAACCGGTGGTCTCCCGAGGTTGCGGAAGCCCTTCAGGGTGCAAAACCAATGGACCAATCCACGATCCCTCCCATGCACATCCCACCCCGCCTCCGCTGGGGGCTCCTGGCCGGCTATGCCGGCACGGTCGCCCTGCTCTCGCTGCTGCCGCCCCGGGCCTTCCACGTCACGCCACCGCGGATTCCGCACCTGGACAAGCTGGTCCACGCCGGGATGTACGGCATCCTCGCCGTCCTGCTCTGCTGGAGCCTGGCCCTGCGCCGCCATGAGCCGCGCAAGCTTCTGGCGATCCTCGCGGCCGTGGCGGGCTATGGGCTGCTGCTGGAGCTGGGGCAGTTCGGGCTGACCGGCGGCCAGCGCGCCTTTGAACTCGCCGACGCCTTGGCCAACCTCACCGGGGGCGCCGTGATGGCGGCGCTGTGGCTGCTGCTGCACCGTCCCCCGCCGCCCGCCTGAGCCGCGCCGCCCGGGCATTGGACTTCCCCGGTTCCGGCATATACATTCCGCCCTTTCTGCCCGGTTTGAAAAACCCTCCCCTGCCGCGAGACCCATGACATCCCTGCTCTTTCCGCACAACCCGCCGGCCTGGCTGCTGCGGCTGCGCATTCCGCTGATCGGGGCCACCCACGCCGCGGTCGCCGCCGCGGCCTTGCTCCTCAGCTTCTTCATCCGCGCCAACTTCGACCTGGCGGGGTTCGGCCAGCACTACTCCATCATCATCCAGTTGCTGCCGGTGGCGGTGCTGATCAAGCTGGTCAGCCTGCGTTACTTCGACCTGCACCGGGGACTGTGGAAATATGTGAGCACCAACGACTTGGCGCAGATCCTCAAGGCCTGCACGGCGAGCACGCTGTTCCTGGCCCTGTTTGTCTATCTCCTCCATTGGGAGGGCGTGCCCCGCGGCGTCTATCTGCTCGACTGGACCTATTCGGTGATGGGGTTCGGCGGCATCCGCCTGACGGCACGGCTGCTGCGGGAGCTGCGGCCACGCAGCGCCGGCGACAGCGGCCGCCGGGTGCTGGTCGTCGGCGCCGGCGACACCGGCGAGACCGCCCTGCGCACCCTGCTGCGCAGCCGCGACAGCGCCGTGGTCGGCTTCCTCGACGACGATCCCGGCAAGCACGCCCTCACCCTCCATGGCCTCCCCGTGCTCGGCACCCTCGCCGACGCCCCGTGGCTGATCCAGAAACATGGGATCACCACCGTCGTCCTCGCCATTCCCAACGCCGACAAGAAGACCGTCCGCCACCTGGTGGAAAGCTGCTCCACCCTCAAGGTCAAGTTCCAGCTCCAGCCCCTCCTCCAGGAAATCTCCGGCAAGCCCAGCTTCGACCGGCTGCGCGACCTGAAACTGGAAGACCTGCTCGGCCGCGACCCCATCCAGCTCGACCGCACCCCGGTCGCCGCCAGCCTCAAAGACAAGACCGTGCTCGTCACCGGCGCCGGCGGCTCCATCGGCTCCGAACTCGCCCGCCAGATCGCCGGCTACGGGCCGCGCCAGCTCGTCCTCCTCGACGTGGGTGAGACCCCCCTCTTCGAGATCGACCGCGAACTGCGCTTCAACCATCCGGACCTGCCGATCGCCGCCGTGTTCTGCGACATCAAGAACGCCGGCAAGGTGGACCAGACCATCGAAACCTACCGGCCCGACGTGATCTACCACGCCGCCGCCTACAAGCATGTGCCGCTGATGGAAGCCCATCCGACGGACGCCGTGCTCAACAATGTCCGCGGCACCCACCACCTGGCCGAGGCCGCCCGCCGCCACGGCGTCCCCAAGTTCCTGATGATCTCCACCGACAAGGCGGTCACCCCGCGCAGCGTCATGGGCTCGACCAAGCGCTGCGCCGAACTGCTGCTCTCCACCCTGGGCAGGAACGGCACCGCGTTCGTCGCCGTCCGCTTCGGCAATGTGCTGGGCAGCAACGGCAGCGTCGTCCCCATCTTCCAGAAGCAGATCGCGCAGGGCGGCCCGGTCACCGTCACCCATCCGGACGTGACCCGCTACTTCATGACCATCCCGGAGGCGGTGGAGCTGGTGCTCCAGGCCAGCGCCATCGGCAAGGACGGCGACCTGTTCATGCTGGAAATGGGGCAGCCGGTGAAGATCGTCGCTCTCGCCAAGAACATGATCGAGCTGGCGGGCTTCACCCCCGGCGAGGAGATCGCCATCGAGTTCACCGGGCTGCGCCCCGGCGAAAAGCTGCACGAGGAGCTGGCCTACAAGGACGAGGACGTGGTGCCCACCGGCGTGCCCAAGCTGCTGCTGCACAAGGGCCGGCCCGGCCAGCCGCCGCCTGCCGAGCTGGGCGCGGCCATCGCCCGCCTGGAAACGCTGGCCGCGGCCGGCAACGAGCCGGAAGCCCTGGCGCTGCTGCGGCGGATCGTGGGGCACAACCCGGCCACCAACACCGGCAAGATCCCCCCCTTCAAGTCCCTCGCCGCCACCACCTCCAAGTCCGCCTGAAGGAGCCCCGCCCGTTTCCCATGCCTGCCCCCGCTTCCCCATCGCCCACCCTGCCGCCGGCCGCCGCCGCGCCGCCGCCGCTCCCCCGGGACGCCACCCTGCGGCTGGGGCTGCTGGCCGCCCTTTTCCTCCTGGCGCATCTCCACGCCCTGATCGTCAATGGCCGGATCGCCGCCGGCAGCACGGAATGGAACCACGCCTTCCTGATCCCGCTGATCAGCCTCTACCTGGTCTGGCAAAACCGCGCGGCCATTTTGCGCGTGCCAGTGCAGACCTGCTGGTGGGCGCTGCCACTGCTGCTCTGGGGCATGGACCGCTATCTCGTCGTCCATGAACTCGGCCGCGTCACCCCCCTGGCCTTCTACACGATCTTCAACCTCGGCGCCCTGGTGCTCTTCCTGGGCGGCTGGCGCCTGGCCTGGGCGCTGGCGCTGCCCATCGGCTACCTGGTCTTCGCCGTGCCCACCGACCTGCTCCTCCAGCCAATCTCGCTCCGCCTGCAGATGGTCGCCGCCATCGGCTCCGACTTCACCCTCAACCTGCTGGGGCTGCCCTTCGGGATCGAGGCGGAACGGCTGGGCAGCACCCTGGCGATCTGGAAGGACAACCTGCCGATCGAGCCGCCCCTCAACATCGCCGAGGCCTGCAGCGGCCTGCGCATGCTCATGGCCTTCGCCGCCCTGGGGGTGGCCATTGCCTACCTCCAGCGGGAACGGCCGCGCTGGTACCGCCTCACCCTGATGGCCGCCACCCTGCCCATCGCGATCATTGCCAACGTCCTGCGCATCAGCGGAATGGGACTGGCCTACCCCTGGTTCCCCGGCGTCACCAGCGGCGACCTCCACGGCGCCCTGGGGCTGCTCATGCTGCTGCCGGCCATCATCCTCTTCAACCTGCTGGAACGCGTCCTGGCCTGCGTCGTCCCGCCGCCGCCACCGCCCAAAACGGCCCGCCCGCCCACCCCGCCGCAACGGCCATCCCCCGCCGCCACCCCATGACCACCACCGCCATCCCCCCCGGCCGCCGCCGCCACCTGCCCTACACCATCGCCGCCCTGCTGCTGGCGGCCATGGCCATCCTGCTCCATTCCCGCCAGGGCACGATCCGGGACGACCACCTGCCGCTGCGCGCACCCATGGCCACCTTCCCCGACCGGCTCGGGCCGTACGTCAAGGTCGGCAGCGAAACCCTGCCGGAAAACATCGAAAAACAACTGGGCACCACCGACTACATCGTCTGGCTCTACCACGACACCCGCCGGCCCATGGGCGAACCCGGCAGCGGCATCCGCTTCCACACCGCCTACTGGTCCGGCACCCGCCAAATCCTCTCCACCGGACTGCACGCCCCGGAAATCTGCTATGTCGGCGGCGGCGCCACCGTCGCCAACCTGGAGGACGCCACCGTGACCTTGGCCAAACAGGTGCCGGGCCCCGACGGCTCGCCGCGGACGGTGCGGGAACAGATCCCCCTGCGCCTCTTCCAGTTCCATGACGCCCACAGCAGCCGGCTCAGCAATGTCGGCTACTTCTTCAACCTCAACCACCGGCTGCTCGCCTCCGTGGCCTGGCTGCGCATCTACACCTTCTTCGGCTATACGCGCAACCTCTTCTACTGCAAGATTGAAGCGATGCCGGGAACCATCGCCCAAGATCCCGCCAGCGGCGAATGCCGGCTGCTGACGGGGATCGCCGAGCCGGCCGTGGCCCAGGAGCGGATCCGCGACTTCCTCAACTACGCCTATCCCCACGTGGAAAAACTCCTGCCCGCCCCCTGAACCGGAATTGCCGATTGCCGAATTTCGAGCGCCGATTGGCGAATTCGCCTCCCCCCATGCGGCCGCGGAATTGCGGCTTTTTCCGGCGAGCCGCCTTGTTTTTTCCGGGTTCGGACGTTATCTTTCCACTTAATGGTTTAGACAGGACGCGCCCACCGGCAGGTGCCGTGAACCCCAGGAGTCAGTCATGAAATCCCAGCTTCAATTCCTCTGCCTCGGCCTGGCCATCGCCCTGGCCCCAACGCTGGCCCAGGCCCAGAAGGCCAAGCCGGTGGACGCCGGCCTGGCCGCCGAACAGGCCAAGCTCGCCGCCGCCACTACCGAGAACGCCATGCCGTTCACCATCGTCACCGTCAAAGGCGATGTGCGCCTCTTCCAGAAAGACCCCCAGACCGGCCAGCTCCAGGAAGTCCCGGTCAAGGTGGGGATGGCCATCGCCGGCAGCGAGCTGAAGCCGGAACAGCCAGTGCCCACCCTCGTCGGCGAAAGCCAGTTCAAGAACCTGCTGGCGCGCAAGACCGCCGGCAGCGCCAAGATCCGCAAGGGCGACCAGGGCGAGTTCGAGGAGCTGGTCCAAGGGCAAATCTACCCCATCGCCGCCACGCTCCGGACCAGTGGCCGGAAAGCCATGGCCGAACTGGAACTGGCGCCGGAGAACACCGTCACCCTCCTGGGGAAATGCGAAGTCCGCACCGTGCGCGACCCGGAGTTCCCGCGGCTGCTGACCTTCGCCCTGGCCCATGGCGAACTCGCCTTCCGCCTCGACAACTTCCCCAAGTTCCACCGTTTCCAAGTCAACACCCGCCTCGCCTCCTATGTGGCGGTCGGCACCAGTGGCAGCGTCCGGAGCGGCATGACCGGCCGCGGCGCCATCACCGAGACGCTGACGGTCAACCAGGGCGGCGTCCTCGTCCGCGGCAACTTCCTCCACAGCGCCGCCCCGCTCACCCCCGGCCAGGGCCTGAACCTGATCTATGACTTTGACCGGCAGCTCCTCACCGTCACCTTCACCGGCCAGGCGGGGGAGGCGGCCCGCGCCCTGATCCTCGGCCAGGACTTCAAGCTGTCGCTGCCGCCCGGGGCGGCCGCCAAGCCGGTGGTCGTCGCCCTCAAGCTGCAACTCCCGCTGCTGCCGGAAGTGCCGCCAGTGGTGCCGCAGATCCCGACAAAGGCCTTCCCGCCGCCGCCGCTGCCGCCGACGATCCCCGAGGTGCCGCAGAGCCCCGCCGGCATCTGAAACTGCCCACCCACCCACCCCGCAACAGCCGCGAAGCCGCCCTTCCGCGGCTGTTGCCGTTTCCACCCCTTTTTTTTTCTTGCCCACGAAACACACGAAAAATTCGCCCACAGCGCCGCAAGGCGCACGGGCGGCCAAGGCTGCGGCGAAGCGTCAAATCTCCACAAATCAACACAAGTTTCAAACCCGTTTTGATCAATCGTTGTGCCGTCGTGCCGTTGTGGTGAAAAAAACATTCCAAACCGCTAACTTCCGCTAACGATTCGCTAACCAGCCCGAACCTCAACCTGATCCATTCATGAGAAGCTGAACTTCGCTCGGACTTCGTGCCCGTCGTGCCGTTGTGGTGAAATCTTTCGTGTGTTTCGTGGGCAAATCCCCCCTGCCCCCATTCGAAAATCGGCAATCGAAACGCCTCCCCAGTCCCCAGTTCCCCAATGCCTCCTTCCGACCCCATCCTCGTCATTGACCGCCGCACGGGCCAGAAACAGGCGGAAACCGTGCTCGGCGACCGCCTGCTGCGCCTCGCCTGCACCCCGGCCGTGGCGCCGCTGGCGCGCTGGCTGCTCTTCCGCTCCCCCCTGCCCAGCCGCCTCCTCGGCTGGTATGCCGACAGCCGCTGGTCACGCCACAAGATCGCCCCGACCATCCGCGGCCTCGGCATCGAGATGGACGACTTCCTGCTGCCCGCCGGCGGCTACCAGAGCTTCAACGACTTCTTCTGCCGCCAGCTCAAGCCGGGGCGCCGCCCCCATGACCCCTCCCCCGCGGCGGTGGCCGCCCCGGCCGACTGCCGCCTCTCCGTGCAGCCGACGTTGCAAGCCGACACCTGTTTCCCCATCAAGGGCGTCCCCTTCACGGTCGGCGCCCTGCTGGGATCGGCGCCGGCGGCCCAGGCCGCGGCGGCGCAGTTCACCGGCGGCGTGCTGATGATCGCCCGCCTCTGCCCGGCCGACTACCACCGCTACCACTTCCCCTTCGACGGCGACACCACCCAAAGTTGGGTCGTGCCTGGCGGCTATGAATCGGTCAACCCCCTGCCCCTCGCCCGCGGCGCCCGCCCCTTCACCGGCAACTGGCGCCAGGTCTCCCTCCTGGCACACCAGGCCTTGGGCGAAGTGGCGTTCATCGAAGTCGGCGCCTTCGGCGTCGGCGCGGTGTTCAACACCCATCCGGGCGGCCCCTTCCGCAAGATGGCGGAAAAGGGGTATTTCGCCTTTGGCGGCTCGACGATCGTGCTCCTCTTCCGCCCCGGCGTGCTCGACCCGGCCCCCGACCTGGTGGCCAACTCCGCCGCCGGCTTCGAAACCCGGCTCCGGGCCGGCGAAACCATCGCCACCCTCCGCTGAAGCCACCAATCCCCCCACTCTTTGCCCACGAAACACACGAAACAACCGCCAAACTCCTCCACAACCCATTTTTCACCACACGGTCACCACGTTGGATCGTAAGCTGTTCAGTCAGGATTTGCCGCTTCACTGCGGCCTTGCGGCCGTCGTGCCGTTGTGATGAAAAGGGATTGGCGCGGATTTGTGGACAAACCCGCCGCGCCGGTTGCCCGCCGGCGATTTCCCGGCTACACTATGGGCTTTGCCAACACCGCCGCGCCATGCCGTGACGGCAACCGGACCGAAGAGCGAGACGCCACGCCATGAAACCACAGCCGCATCTGCAAGCCCTGGTTCCCCTCGCCCCTGGCTTCGAGGAGCTGGAAGCCATCGCCATCCTCGACGTCCTCCGCCGGGCCGGCATCCACACGCTGATCGCCGCCGTGGAGGGCACGCCCGCCGTGACCGGCTCCCACAACATCACCGTGCAGGCCGACGAACCGCTGGCCGCCGCCGCCGCCCGCCCCTGGCACGCCATCGTCCTCCCCGGCGGCATGCCTGGCGCCACCAACCTCGCCCGCTCCACCCTCCTCCTGGAACTGCTCCGCCGCACCGCCGCCAGCGGCGGCATCACCGCGGCCGTCTGCGCCGCGCCGCTGGCGCTCCATGCCGCCGGCCTGCTCCAGGGCCGCCGCTTCACCTGCTTCCCCAGCGTCCAGCCGGAACTCCCCGGCGGCATCTGCACCGGGGAACGGGTGGAAGTGGACGGCACCCTCGTCACCGGCAAGGCGGCCGGAGCCGCCGTCGAATTCGCCTTGGCCATCGTCGAGGCGCTGGGGCTGCGGGAACAGGCGGAAGGCCTCCGCGCCGGCATGTTCGTCCAGCAGCCACCTCCGGTGATTTGAAAATCTGATGCCTGGCCCCAAGGGCATGTCTGTGTCCGTCCGTGCCCCCGCAGCCCGCAGCCCGCAGCCCGCAGCCCCCAGCCCGCAGCCCCCAGCCCGCAGCCCGCAGCCCGCAGCCCCCAGCCCCCAGCCACCATGCCAACCATTGCCGCCATTTGCCTGCAAACCCTCCGCGCCAATCTCCGGCTGCGGGTGTTCCATCTGCTGGCCGGCCTGGTGCTGCTGGTCGCCGCGGGCATTCCGTTGACCGCCGCCGGGGACGGCACCGCCGTCGGCGAGGCGCAGATGATCCTGACCTACACCCTCGGGCTGCTGGCCTTCCTCCTCTCCGCCGCCACCCTCTGGATTGGCTGCACCGCCCTCTCGCGCGACATCGAAGGCTACCAGATCCACCTCGTCCAGAACTCCGCCGCCACCCGCACCCGGATCTGGCTCGGCAAATGGCTCGGGGTCTTCCTGCCCCACGCCGCCCTGCTCCTCCTCGGCCTCGCCGTCATGGCCGGCCTGCTCCACTGGAAAATGGCCCGCCGCTGGACCTATTCCGCCGCGGAACTGGAACGGGCCCGCAACGAGGTGCTCACCGGCCGCCGCGAGTACCGGCCGGAACTGCCCGACTTCCCGGCGCTCGCCTTGGCCGAATACGACCGGCGGCGGGCGGCCGGCGAACTCAGCCCCGACCACCAGCCGGCCGCCGTCAAGGCCGAACTGCTGCGGCTGATCCGCGCCCGCGCCACTGAACTGCCCCCCGGCGCCCTCCGCCCCTGGCAGTTCCAGGGCGTCCGCGCCGCCCCCCCCGGAACCCGGCTCCAGCTCCGCTACCGCCTCTACCTCGGCGACCGGCTGCGGAGTTCGCAACGGCTGACCGCGGGGGAATGGGCCGTGAAAATCCCGGACACGGAGGAGGCGCGCTTCCTGCCTTGGCGCGCCCTGAGCGGCTCCTTCCAGGAGTTCGCCATTCCGGCGGAGTTCGTTGACCGCCAGGGCCAACTGGCCATTGCCTACCGCAACGCCGATCCGGGTGGCAGCGCGGCCCTCTTCCAGGAAGGGGATGGCCCCTTCCTCTACGCCCCCGCCACCGGCTTCCTCCCCAACCTCGGCCGGGCCGCGCTGCTGCTGCTGCTGCAACTGGCGTTCCTGGCGGCCTTGGGCGTCACCCTCAGCGGCCTGCTCTCCACGCCGGTGGCGATGTTCGTCGCCGTCTCCTATCTGCTGCTGGGGCTGACCGTCCAGCAGGTGGTGACGGCGCCGGCGAAGAACGAGTTCGGCGCCGGGGAATACAGCGGCGTCGGCGACCGCCTCTCCCAGGGGGTGGCGCGTGCCGTGGAGCTGGCGCTGGTCTCGGTGGGCGACTTCAACCCCACCCCCGACCTGATCCATGGCCGGCTGATCACCGGCGCCAAGCTCGGCCGGGTCACCGGCAATCTGCTGCTGCTGCGCACCCTGCCGCTGGCGCTGCTCGGCATCTGGCTGTTCAACCGCCGGGAACTGGGACTGGTCATCCGGACCTCGTGAAATGAACGCCAAACCCTCCTCCAACCTCCGGATCATCCCCTGGCCGCGGCTGCTGGCGCTGGGCCTGGCCCTGCTGCTGGCGGCACTGCTGCTCGCCGGCCTCTCCTTCACCCAGGGACGGATGAACCGCCTGCGCCAGGAGCACGGCCTGACCGAGACCGCGCCGCTGGAGAACGCCCCGCCCCTGGTCGCCTTCACCACCGTCGCCCTCGGCGGCTTCCGCGGCCTGCTGGCCGACGCCCTCTGGCTGCGCTCGACCCGGCTCCAGGACGAGGGCAGCTATTTCGAGATGTTCCAGCTCGCCTCCTGGATCGTCAAGCTCCAGCCGCGCTTCACCGGCGCCACCGCCTTCCTCGCCTGGAACATGGCCTACAACATCTCCGTCACCTGCAACGACTTCAACGACCGCTGGCGCTGGATCCAGCGCGGCATCGAACTGATCCGCGACGAGGCGCTGCTCTACAACCCCACCGATCCGGAACTCTACAAGGAACTGAGCTGGATCTACCTCCACAAGCTCGGCCAGGACATGGACGACGCCAACCGCCACTACAAGCTCCAGTTCGCCAAGCTCATGACCGCCGCCGCCGGCCCCGCACCAGTGGATTGGGACGCCCTCAACCGCGCCCCGCGCACCCCCGCCGCCTTCCGCGCCGCCCTCGGCGACACGGCCCAGCTCTGGCCGCTCCTCGCCGCCCAGAAGCTCACCCTCGACGACCTCGAAAGCCGCTTCCGCACCGGCCAGGGCAAGCTGCCGCCCGAACTCGACCGCGAACTGCCCGCCGCCGAACGCGCCCCCCTCCTCACCTGGCTGCGCGCCCGCTGGCTGCGCGAGGGGCTGCGCCTGGAGCCCCGCCGGATCGCCGAACTCAACCGCCGCTACGGCGCCCTCGACTGGCGCCTGCCCCAGGCCCATGGCCTCTATTGGGCCGAAGCCGGCCTGGACCACGCGCCGGAGCGCCAGCACCTCGGCTGCGAGCGGCTCGTCTTCCAGGGGCTCAGCCAGGCCTTCAAGTCCGGCCGGCTGCTCCTGCCCGACCCGGCAAGCGACCTGTTCGACACCACCCCCAACCTGGAACTCCTCCCCACCGTCACCCAGGCCTACCGCGACAGCATCGCCAAGCACCCGGCCAACCAATCGGTGCGGGCCGGCTACGAGAACTTCCTGATCGATGCCACCGTCACCCTCTACACCTTCGGCCGCACGCGCCAGGCCCTGGACTACCTCCAACGCCTGCGCCAGGAGTTCAGCGGCAACGCGAAATACCGGCAGCCCCTCGACGAGTTCGCCCTCGGCCAGCTCGCCGAGGACGTCGCCAGCGCCAGCCGCGCCCAGGCCCAGGGCACCATCCAGGGCTACCTGGTCCAGTCCTGCTATTGGCTGGCGCTGGGGGACGAGGAGCGCTCCGCCGCCTTCGAGATGATCGCCGGCCGGATCTGGCAGAAATACATGAAGCAGATCGGCCCCGGCACCATGGAGCGCCGCGGCCTGGCCCCGCTGCCGGAGATGAAGCGCTACGTCATCGGCGGCTGCCTCCAGCAGTTCCCCCCGGCGCTGGCGGAACGCTTGCGCGCCACCCTCGGGCCGGCGGCGGCGGCGGCGCCGCCATCAGTCCCATCAGTCCCATCAGTCCCATCAGTCCCATCAGTCCCATGAGGCCCATGAGTCCCATGAGGCCCATGAGGCCCATGAGTCCCATGAGGCCCATGAGGCCCATGAGTCCCATGAGTCCCATGAGGCCCATGAGGCCCATGAGGCCCATGAGGCCCATGGAAGTGACAGCCCCGCCGGCGGCCCTCACCCGGCCGCGGCGGCCTGCAAGGCCTGCTCGAAGTCGGCCTTGATGTCCGCGATGTGCTCGATGCCGACGGCGACCCGGACAAAGTCCTCGGAAATGCCGCAGGCGGCCAGGGCGGCGGCGTCAAGCTGCTGGTGCGTCGTCGAGGCCGGATGGATCACCAGGGTCTTGGCGTCCCCCACATTGGCCAGGTGGCTGGCCAGCTTGACCGAGTCAATGAACTTCGCCCCGGCCGCCCGGCCACCCTTGACGCCAAAGCCCAGGACCGAGCCGTACCCACCCTTCAGGTAGCGGCTGGCCTGGGCATGGTAGGGATGCTCCGGCAGCCCGGTGTAGTTGACCCACCCCACCCGCGGATGCCGCGCCAGCCAGCGGGCCAGCTCCAGGGCGTTTTCGCAGTGCGCCTTCAGCCGCGGCCCCAGCGACTCCAGCCCCTGCAAAAAGAGGAAGGAGTTGAACGGGCTGGGGCAGGGGCCCATGTTGCGCATCCCCTCGACCCGGGCCTTGAGGCTGAAGGCCGGATTGAGCCCGGTGGCGGCATCGCGCAGCGCCGTCGCATAGACGATGCCATGGTAGCTCGGATCGGGCTCGGTGAACTCGGCGAAGCGGCCATTGCCCCAGTCGAACCGCCCGCCATCCACGATCACCCCGCCAATGGAGGTGCCGTGGCCGCCGATCCACTTGCTCGTGGAATGGATCACGATGTCGGCGCCATGCTCGATGGGGCGGCAGAGCAGCGGCGCGAAGGTGTTGTCCACCGCGAACGGCACCCCGGCGGCGTGGGCGGCGCCGGCGATGGCCGCCAGGTCGGGCACGTCCCCCTTCGGGTTGCCCAGGGTCTCGGCGTAGACCAGCCGCGTGTTCGGCCGGATGGCGGCGCTGACCTTGGCGGCGTCAATCCCCTCGAGGAAGCTCACCGCGATGCCAAAGCGCGGCAAGGTGTAGCGGAAAAGGGTGTCGGTGCCGCCATAGAGCGAGGCGGAGGCGACGATGTGGTCGCCCGCCTTGGCGAGGGTGGCGACGGTCAGGAAGATCGCCGCCATGCCGCTGGCCGTCGCCAGGGCGCCAACGCCCCCCTCCAGCGCCGCCAGCCGCTTCTCCAGCACCTCGGAAGTCGGGTTCATCAGCCGGGTGTAGATGTTCCCCGCCGCCTTCAGCGCGAAGAGGTCCGCCGCGTGCGCCGTCGAATCGAAGACATAGGCCGAGGTCTGGTAGATGGGCACCGCCCGGGAGTGGGTCGCCGGATCGGCGCTCTCCTGGCCGGCGTGGACGATGATCGTTTCAGGGTGCAGTGGCTGCTTCATGCTTGTCTCCTTGCCTGTGGGGATGGACAGCGGTGGCGGGCGGCGGCGGCGGCGATGCCGGCACCAAGCTCTGGCGCAGCGCCAGGGCCTGGGGATGCCCCGGCCGCCGGCGCAACGCCTCATCGAGGAACCGCAACGCCGCCGCCCGGTCATCTTTCACTTGAACCAGGATCACCGCCGCATTGAAGGCGCTGGCCGCATCGCCGGGGACCGTGCGGACGGCTTCCTGGAACGAAGCCAAGGCGTCCTCGTACCGCTCCAGCCCATACAAGGCCTGCCCCCGGATGCCCGGCAGCGTCGGATAGGGCCCCACCGCGGCCGCCTGGTCGGCCCAGGCCAGCGCCTGGGCGTGGCGGCCCAGCCGGAAGGCGGCGTTGCTGAAGCGCAGATATTCCACTTGCCGGAAATCCTCCGAGCGCACCCCCCACCAGTCGCCCCAGGCCACCACCGCCCCGCCCAAGCCAAGGGCCAGCGCGACGGCGGCCCGCCACCGGCCACCGGCCGCCCGGAGCCAGGTGGGCATCCCCGCCACTGCGGCCGCCGCCAAAACCGCGACCGGGAACCAGAGCGGCATCCGCATCCGGCCGCAAGCATAATACAGCCCGATCGCCCCGCCCAGCCCACCCCAATACCCCAGCAGCAGGAGCAGCCGCCGCCGGCGGAGCCCCCGCAGCCCAAGGGGCCCAAGCGCCGCCGCCACCACGGCGAAGGGCAGCGCCCAGCCGAACGAGAGGGGGATGAAACGCAAGGTCGGCGACAACGCCTTCTGCAACCGGAAATCCTCGAAATTGTACAGCTCCCGGTCCTGGTGCAGGAACAGCGCCTTTTTCAGCAGCAGCCCCCCCCACGCCGCCGGTTCCGCCCGGATCGCCGCCTTGGCGCGGCCAAACCAATGCCCGTCCACGGCCCGGAACGTCGGCCGCTGGCCGGCGGCCGCGATTGCCCGGCTCGCCTCCCGCCACGCCAGCACCCGCGTCGGATTGCCGCCAGCAGGGTCGGCAACCATTCCGGGCTGGACCAGGTAGCGGCCATTCGCCCCGGGGCGGTTGGCCTGATAGAAATTGTAGCCGGCCTGCCACGGGAAAACCAGCCATTCCTTCCCGGCCAACCGGTTGCGCAGCGCCACACCCCCCATGGCCAGCAGCACGGGCACCAGGAACAGCCCCGCCGGAAGCAGCGCCCGCCAGCTCCGCCGGCGCAGCGCCGGCCAGGCCAGCCACGCCGCCAGCAGCGGCAGCACCGGCGTCAAGGTCGGCCGGAAAAGCCAGGCCAAGGCCGCCGCCACGCCGGAAGCCACGGCGACCCGCCACCCCGGCCGCGGCCAGGTCAGCAGCAGGGCCACCAGCAGCGATTGCAGGAAAAAGACCCAAAAATCCGGCACCAGCCGGGCTTCCAGCCGGATCAGCGGCGGATAAAAGGCGATCAAGCCGGCCGCCACCAGGGCGGCCACCCGGCCAGCCCGGGCCCCCGTCACCAGCCGCCGCGCCGCCAGCGCCGCCGGAACCGCCAGGGCGGCGCCGGCCAGATGCTGGAGCAGCCGCGCCAACCAGCTCCAGCCATCGCCGGCCAGCGCCATGGTGCCAGCCAAGTACAGGGCGTAGCCGGGCGCCTTGAACAGTGGCTCCGCCCCAAACCCCTGCCCCGCCAGCAGCCCCCGGGCCGTCGCCGCCAGCTCCGCCTCGTCCAGCAACGGCACGTGGAACAGCGGCGACTGCGCCGCCTGTTCGCCCAGGTAGAGCAGCCGCAGGAAAAGCCCCACCACCACCACCGCCAGCAACGGCCAGCCGCCACGCCGGCCCCCGGCCTGCCGGCCGGGCAAGGGAGATGCTTCCTGCGTCTGTCTGGCCGTGGCCATGCCGCCCTCCAAGCGCCGCGGGCGGATCAGCTCCGGGCGCGGATCAGCTCCAGGAACTCGTTGCGCGTCGCCGGGGAATTGTGGAAGCTGCCCAGCATGGCCGAAGTCACCGTCTGGGAGTTCTGCTTCTCCACCCCGCGCATCATCATGCACAGGTGCTGCGCCTCGATCACCACCCCGACCCCCTCGGCGTCAATCGCCTTCTTGACGATCTGGGCGATCTGCTGGGTCAGCCGCTCCTGCACCTGGAGCCGGCGCGCATAGCAGTCCACCAGCCGCGCCAGCTTGCTCAGCCCGAACACCTTGCCGCGCGGGATGTAGCCGATGTGGCAGCGCCCGAAGAACGGCAGCAGGTGGTGCTCGCAGAGGCTGTAGACCTCGATGTCGCGGATGATCACCATGTGGTTGCATTCCTCGGTGAACACCGCCTCGTTGATGATGTCCTCCGGCTCCTGGGCGTACCCCGAGCAGAGGAAGCGCAGCGCCTCCTCGACCCGGGCCGGCGTCTTCACCAGCCCCTCCCGCTCCGGATCCTCCCCGAGCTGCCGCAACAATTCGCGCACCAATTCCTGCATGGCCAGTCCTGTCTCCGCCGGGCGGACTCCGCACGCCCGCATGGCGGCTGGCCGGCCCGGCATTCAACCCGACAATGTAACTTCCGGCCAGGCAAAGTCGAACCCGCCCCGCCACTGGCAGGCGGCGGAATTGAGGCTTTTTCCGGCGATCCGTCTGGAGTCCGCGGCTTCGCCGCCGAAGCCAAGGCGAAGCCGGCTCCGCGGCCGCTCGGGACAGCTCCCGTTGTCGGGGCGGGGATGACGTGGGAGCTTGCCGCCGGGGACGGCGGGCATTGAAGGCCCCGGAAGGGGCCTGGGCATAAAGCCCCCGGCTTCAGCCGGGGGGGCTGGGTGTTCCACATTGTTGAGTTGCGCCCCAGCGGGGCGCGGGAAGGCCGGGGCGCAAAAGCAAGGGGACAATCCGCGATCCCCCGGCTGAAGCCGGGGGCTACACACCCCGACCCCGCTGGGGTCACGATCCCCCAGCCGCATCCCGTTGGTGTCCAGCCTTTAGGTTGATCTATTCATGAACCGCTCCCGGTGATTTTCTCCGTGCCCTCGGCGCCTCCGCGGTGAAACGATTTCAAGCTTGGCGGTTCGTCAGCGAAAGTCGGCGGGTCAAAGCAGTTCCCAGTTCCCCCCGCCGCTGGCAGGCGGCGGAAGAGGGTCTATAGTCCAAAGCTTTGCCCGCGGAATGGGCACCGCCCCCCGACCCTCACCCCCCCTTTCCCCAGAAAGCCCTTCCTCCCGTGCAACCCTCCGCCACCACCCCCGCCACCGTCGCCATCACGGACACCACCGCCAACCCCGCCCCCCTCGGCCTCATGGGCTTCGGCATGACCACCGTGCTGCTGAACCTGCACAACGCCTTCCCCCAGACCTTTGCGCTCGACAGCATGGTCCTCGCCATGGGCATCTGCTACGGCGGCATCGCCCAGGTCATCGCCGGCATCCAGGAATGGAAGAAGGACAACACCTTCGGCGCCACCGCCTTCACCTCCTACGGCTTCTTCTGGCTCAGCCTGGTCGTGCTCCTGCTCCTGCCCAAGCTCGGCCTGGCGACGGCCACCGACCCCAGGACCGGCCTCGCCGCCTACCTCGCCATCTGGGGCCTGTTCACCGGCTTCATGTTCTTCGCCACCCTGAAAAGCAACAAGGCGCTCCAGGTCGTCTTCGCCACCCTGACCGTCCTCTTCTTCCTGCTCGCCCTCGGCGACGCCCTGGCGAACCCGGCCCTCAAGCGCCTCGCCGGCCTGGAAGGGCTCATCTGCGGCCTCGCCGCCATCTACCTCGCCATGGGGCAGGTGCTCAACGCCGCCCTGGGCCGCACCGTCCTCCCCCTGGGCGCCCCGCCTCGCGCTTGACGCTCCAGATGATCGGCTGGATCTTGCCGCCGGCGGACCGGCCAGTGCAATGTGTCAAATGAGCCCTGCCTTAGCCTTGATGGCGAAGCCACCGCCCCCGGAATGACCATGCACCTCCCCTTCGCCTCCTGGTTCCACCCGCCGCCCGCCGACCCCGCCCCCGCCCCCGCCAACCCCGCGGGCCGCCGCCCCGCCCTGGGCATCGTCGCCGGCCGCGGCCTCTATCCGCTCGAACTCGCCCGCGCCGCCCGCCGCGCCGGCGCCGCCCGCCTCGCGGTCATCGCCCTGGACGACGAGACCGACCCGGCCATCGCCGCCCTGGCCGACCACGTGGACCGCGTCCAGGTCGGCCAGCTCCGCAAAAGCATGGACTGCCTCCACCGCCAGCAAATCCAGGAAGTCATCTTCGCCGGCCAGGTCCGCCCCGGCCGGCTCTTCGGCGGCTTCCGCCCCGACCTCCTCGCCTTCCGCCTCCTCCTCGGCCTCAAGGAACGCAATGCCCACACCCTCTTCGGCGCCGTCGCCGACGCCTTCGAGCGCGACGGCTTCCGCGTCCTGCCCGCCACCACCTACATGGAGGACGCCCTCGCCGGCGAAGGCGTCCTCGGCCACCGCCGGCCGGGGCGCCGCCAATGGCGCGACATCGAGTTCGGCGCCCGCATCGCCCGGGAGATCAGCCGCCTCGACATCGGCCAGACCGTCGTCGTCAAGAAGGGCACCGTCCTTGCCGTCGAAGGGTTCGAGGGCACCGACCAGGCGATCCGCCGCGGCGGCGAACTTGGCCGCGGCCAGGTCACCGTCGTCAAGGTCGCCAAACCCGGCCACGACCTGCGCTTCGACGTGCCTTGCATCGGCACGGCCACCGTCGCCTCCCTCGTCGCCGCCGGTGCCCAGACCCTGGCGGTCCAGGCCGGCATGACCCTGTTCCTGGAAAAAGCCCAGACCCTCGCCGCCCTCGACGCCGCCGGCCTCTGCGTCGTCGGCATCCCCGTGCCCTGAGCCGGGGAACGTTGACCGACAATCTTCGCCGTCCGACTGCTTGATTTCTCGCCGTCAACCGTGGTGCTTGTCCCCATGCCCATCCCCATCCCCTCCCTCGCCCAACGCTTCCAGCGCGCCCGCCTCCTCCTCGGCGCCGACGCCCTCGCGGCGCTGCACGCCGCCCGCGTCACCATCGTCGGCCTTGGCGGCGTCGGCGCCTATGCCGCCGAGGCGCTGGCCCGCGCCCCCGTCGGCCACCTCCGGCTGATCGACCCCGACACCGTCCAGCCCTCCAACCTCAACCGCCAGCTCCCCGCCCTGGCCTCGACCCTCGGCCGGCCCAAGGCCGAAGTCGTCGCCGAACGGCTGCGCGAGATCAATCCCGACGCCGAAATCGTCGCCCTCACCCGCCGCTTCCACGCCGCCGCCGCCGCCGAACTGCTCGCCGGCCCCCCAGACCTGGTGGTTGATGCCATCGACAGCGTCGCCGACAAGATCGCCCTCATCGCCTGGTGCGTCCACCACCACATCCCCCTCGTCGCCAGCATGGGCGCCGCCTGCAAGCTCGACCCGGCCCGCGTCCGCGCCGGCGACCTCGCCCACACCAGCGGCTGCCCCCTCGCCCGCGTTGTCCGCCGGGAACTCCGCGCCCAGGGCATCCACCGCGGCGTGCGCGTCGTCTTCTCCGACGAACCGGCCCGGCCCAACCTCGAACTGCCCGAAAGCCCCGCCGAGGCCGAGGCCACCGCCACCACCGCCGCCGCCGGCAGCCGCCAGCCCATCATCAATGGCACCATCTCCTTCATGCCCGGCCTTTTCGGCCTCCACTGCGCCGCCGAAGCCATCCACCTGCTCCTCGCCCGGCACGCCGCCGCCGGCGCCGCCGCCGCCCCCAGCCATGCCTGAACCCGCCGCCGCCAACCACCCCCTGACCATCCTCCACCTCGACATGGACGCCTTCTTCGCCGCCGTCGAGGTGCGCGACAACCCCGCCCTGCGCGGCCAGCCGGTCATCGTCGGCGCCCCGCCCGACCAGCGCGGCGTCGTCGCCACCTGCTCCTACGAGGCCCGCAAATTCGGCGTCCACTCCGCCATGCCCTCCCGCACCGCCTACAAGCTTTGCCCGCGGGGCGTCTTCCTCCCGCCGCGGCTGGAACGCTACGCCGCCGTCTCCCGCCAGATCTTCGCCGTGCTCGAATCCTTCACCCCCATCGTCGAGCCAGTCTCCATCGACGAAGCCTTCCTCGACGTTTCCGGCGTGCTCCACCGCTGGCCCGACGCCGTGACGCTCGCCCGCGCCCTGAAACGCGCCGTCCACGCCGCCACCGGCCTCACCGCCTCCGTCGGCATCGCCCCCAACCTGTTCCTCGCCAAGCTCGCCAGCGACCTGCAGAAGCCCGACGGCCTCACCGTCGTCCCCACCGAGCCCGACGCCATCCGCCGCTTCCTCGCCCCCCTCCCCGCCGGCAAGCTCTGGGGCGTCGGCAAAGTCACCGCCGCCACCCTCGCCGCCGCCGGCCTCCACACCATCGGCCAGATCCAGGACGCGCCGGCAACGCTCCTCGCCCGCCTCCTCGGCCCGGCCGCCGCCGCCCACCTCCACGAACTCGCCAACGGCCGCGATTCGCGCCGCGTCGAGCCCGAAGCCGCCCCGGAAAAGAGCATCGCCAACGAACACACCTTCCCCGAAGACGTTGCGGACTCCGCAATCCTGCGCCAGACGATCCTGGAACTGGCCGAGAAGGTCGGCCGCCGCCTGCGCGCCAGCGGCCGCCAACCCCGGACGCTCCACCTCAAGATCCGCTTCACCGACTTCAAGACCATCACCCGCCAGACGCCGCTGCGCCCCCCGGCCACCAGCGACCGCGACCTGATCCGCCACGCCCTCGGCCTCTGGGAACGCCAAGCCCTCGCCGGCCGCCCCATCCGCCTCCTCGGCGTCGGCGTCACCCTCGCCCCAGCTTCCGCCGGAACCCAGCCGCTCCTCTTCGACCTGGACGCTGCCCCGCCCGCCCGGCCCGCCGCCAAAGTTGCGGACTCCGCAACCCGCGGCCCCGACGCCGCCAGCCGCCTCGACGCCGCCGTTGACGAACTCCGCCAGCGCTACGGCCGCCACATCCTCAGGCGCGGCGCCGGCCGCCCCGCCGCCGACACCCCCACCCCCTGACCAGTCCCCGCCTCAATCGCCGCTGGCCCCGCCCGCCGCCCCGGCCTTGGCAGAGGAGTAATGCTCCGGGTAATAATGGATCGTCCGCCCCGGCAGCGGCGGCCGGCATAGCTCGACGCCGGACTCGGCGCAGAACTGCTCCGCCAAGGTGTCGTGGTAGTCGGAGCAGACCACGATCCGGCGGATGCCGGCGGCGATCAGCGCCTTGGTGCAATGGGTGCAGGGCATGTTGGTGATGTAGGCGGTGGCCCCCTCCAGGGTCACGCCGTGGCGCGTCGCCTGGCACAAGGCGTTGATCTCCGCGTGGTTGGTGCGGATGCAATGGTTGTTGACCACCAGGCAGCCGGCCTCGTCGCAATGCGGTGCCCGCGGCAGGGAGCCGTTGTAGCCGGTGGCCAGCACGAAGCGCTCCTTGACCAGCACGCAGCCACAGTGCATCCGCGGGCAGGTGGAGCGCTCGGAGGCGAGCATGGCCAGCTTGAGGAAATATTCGTCCCACGAGGGGCGGCGCGGCGGCGGCGGTTTCGGATCCATGGCAGGCGCCCTCCAGGCTCGCGGCGATCCGTCCATTTCCTGGCCAGGGGGGAAGATGGAGCCAGCAGCCGGATTCGAACCGGCGACCGCCTGATTACAAATCAAGTGCTCTACCAACTGAGCTATGCTGGCCTCCGCGGTGCCCCGCCGGGCGGCGGACAATGTAATCGCCCCGCCGCGTTTGGCCAGTTTCACAGGGCGCCCTTGGTCGAGGGGATGCCGGGGCAGCGCGGCTCGGCGGCGACCGCCTGGTCCAGGGCCCGGCCGAACGCCTTGAACGCCGCCTCGAAGATGTGGTGCATCTCCTCCCCGGCCAGCAGGTCGAGGTGCAGGGTCAGCCCCGCGGTGTTGACCAGGGCCTGGAAGAATTCGCGGAAGAGCCGCGGGTCCACGCCGCCGACCGGCAGGCCGCCGGGCCGCGGCACGCGGAAGCCGAGATACGGGCGGCCGGAAAGGTCGAGCACCACCCGGGCCAGCGCCTCGTCCATCGGCACGAAGGCAGTGCCGAAGCGGCGGATGCCCGCCTTGTCGCCCACCGCCTCGCGCAGCGCCTGGCCGAGCACGAGCCCGAGATCCTCCAAGGTGTGGTGCGCATCGATCTCCAGGTCGCCCGTCGCCCGCACCTCCAGGTCGAAGAAGCCATGCTTGGCAAAGGCCGTCAGCATGTGGTCCATGAACGGCACCCCGGTCTTGACCGCCGCCCGGCCACTGCCGTCGAGGACCAGCTTCACCGTGATGTCGGTCTCGCGGGTGGTGCGGCTGACGGTGGCCTGGCGCAGGGTGGTCATGGGCGGAGTTCCTTGTGCGGGGGCGTGGCCAGTGGCCGGAAACGGCCACGGACAGTTCATTCAGACTGTAACCGCCCCCGCCCCCCGCGCAAGTGGGGGGCGCCTTCGCCCCAGCCCTCCAGGCGGCCGCGCTTTTCCCCCGTCCCTGGTCCGCCGCCAGTTCCTTTTTTCACCGCGGCGGCGCGGAGACCGCGGAGAGTTTCCAGTTTCCAGCCCCGCCCGCCCCAGTTGCGGGAACGAGCTGGCGGCAATACATTCCTGCCTTTTGCGGATTCCGCAGCCGCAAAAATCCAGAACCACAAAGGATCAATTCCGCATGACCAGAGTCCGCCCGAGCGCCGACTGGAACGCCATGGCCGTGGCCAGCCCGACCCTGTGCCGGGCCCTGAAATGGCGGCTGGCCCAAGGTGAAATCCTCGGCCGCCACCTGCACGCCGGCAACCGCTTCCCCGCCATCCGCGCGCTGGCGGCCAAATACGGCGCCAGCCGCTCCACGGTGATGCGGGCGGTGGAGGAGCTGGTGGCGGAGGGGGTGCTGGAGACGCGGCGCCGCCAGGGGATGTTCGTCCTCGACCCGGCCCGCTGCAAGCCCTACCGGCGCAGCAGCCATTTCGTGAGCGTCATCGTGCCGGCGGCGCGCCCCTATTACCAGCCGATTGTCCGCGGCATCGAGGAAACTCTCAACCGCCACCACTATTACCTGCTGGTGAAAAGCCTGGACTGCACCTACAAGGGGTTCGCCGACTGCGTGCGGGAGGCCGCGGAGGTGCTGAAGGTCGCCGGCCTGATCGTCGCCATCCCCAAGCCCAGCCGCACCGAGGCGCTGTTCGCCCAGTTGGAAAGCCTGGCCATCCCGGTCATCCTCCTGGAATGCGAACACCCCCGCTTCAGCTCGGTGACGGTTGACGAGCAGCACGGCTTCGCCGAAGCCACCCGCCACCTGATTGACCTTGGCCACCGGGAGCTGGCCTATCTCGGCCCCGACCCGCGGGAGGCGCCCCAGCGCCACGCCGGCTTCGTCCGCACCCTCACGGAACACGGCCTCCCCTACCTCCCCCACCGCAACTGCATCGAGCCGCTGGCCAGCGCCGGCCAGGGCTGGTCCGACCATGCCTACCGCCTGATTTGCGACGAGGGGGTCACCGCCTTCGCCTGCTACAACGACGACTACGCGGCGCGCCTCGTCCGCCATCTCGCCGCCCGCGGGGTGAAAGTGCCGCGGGACGTGTCGGTGACCGGCTGCGACAACCTCAAGAGCCTCCACCCCGGCGGCCTGCCCCTGACCACCATCGACCCCCAGGCGGACGAACTCGGCCGGCGCGCCACCGCCAAGCTCCTCCGCCGGCTCCACTGCGCCGGCGCCGCCGGCGAGGCCGCCCTCGAACACGCCAGCCTCACCCCCAAGCTCATCCCGGGCCGCTCCACCGCCCCCCCACGCCGGGACTGACCCACCACCCGGCGGCGCGCCAAAACCGATTCCCGGCGTATGGTACGGATGGGATCGCCCCCCTGCCCGCGCCCGAGGATGCGCCATGCCAATTCCCCTTCGCCTGTTGATGATCGAGGACTCCGAGTCCGACGCCCGCCTGCTGCTCCGCCACCTGGCCAAGGCTGGCTACGAACCACGGGCCAAGCGCGTCGAGACCGCCGCGGAACTGCACCAGGCCCTGCGGGAGGAGAGCTGGGATCTTGTCGTCGCCGACTACAACCTGCCCAACTTCGACGCCCCCGGCGCCCTGCGCATCTTCAAGGAGATCGGGCCCGAGGACGTCCCCTTCTTCATCGTCTCCGGCAGCATCGGCGAGGAGATCGCGGTGGACTTGATGCGGGCCGGCGCCGCCGACTACGTGCTCAAGTCCAACCTCACCCGCTTCGTCGCCGCCGTCGACCGCGAACTGAGGGAAGCCGAACTCCGCCGGGCGAAGAAGCGCAGCGAGGCGGCGCGAAGCTGGGCGGAGACGCGCTACCGCCTGATCTTCGACCACGCCAGCGACGCCATCTTCATCCACGGCCTGGACGGCCGCTTCCTGGACGCCAACCAGGTCGCCTGCGAACGGCTCGGCTGGAGCCGGGAGGAACTGCTGGCCATGACCGTGGCCGACCTCGACTCCCCTGATTTCGCCGCCCGCATCCCCGAACGCATGGCCCTCCTCCAGCGCGAAGGAAGCGCCGTCTTCGAGTCCGCCCACCGGCGCAAGGACGGCACGGTGGTGCCGGTGGAGGTCAACGCCAGCGCCATCGCCTACGGCGACACCCCCGCCATCATCAGCGTCGCCCGCGACATCACGGAGCGCAAGGCGATGGAGGCGGCCATGCGCCAGGCCAAGGAGGCGGCGGAGGAGGCCAACCGCGCCAAGAGCGACTTCCTGGCCAACATGAGCCACGAGATCCGCACCCCCCTCAACGCCATCGTCGGCCTCGCCCGACTCCTCCAGAAGAGCGACCTGGAGCCGCTCCAGCGCGACTATCTGGGCAAGCTCCTGCTCTCCGCCCACAGCCTGCTCGGCATCATCAACGACATCCTCGACATCTCGAAGATCGAGGCCGGCAAGCTGAAGCTGGAACGCACCGAGTTCGACCTCCGCCGCGTCCTGCGCAACGTCGCCAGCGTGGTCTCGGCACCGGCCGAGGAGAAGGGGCTGGAACTGCTGCTCGACGTGGAACCGGCCGTGCCCCAGCTCCTCCTGGGCGACCCCTTGCGCCTGGAACAGGTCCTGCTCAACCTCGCCCACAACGCCGTGAAGTTCACCGACACCGGCGAAGTCCTGCTTTCCGCCGCCCTCGACCACCGGGAGGGCGACCTCCTCCGCCTCCGCTTCCAGGTGGTCGACACCGGCATCGGCATCACCTCCGCCGAACAGGCCAAGATCTTCCAGGCCTTCAGCCAGGCCGACAGCTCCACCAGCCGCAAATACGGCGGCACCGGCCTGGGGCTGGCCATCAGCCGCCGGCTCATCGCTATGATGAACGGCACCCTCAGCGTCGAGAGCGCCCCCGCCAGCGGCAGCACCTTCGCCTTCACCGCCGAGTTCGCCGCCGGCCCCGCCGCCGCCGCCGGACCGCCGCCGGCACCCGAAGCGCTGCGCGGCCGCACCGCCCTGGTCGTGGACGACCACCCGATGAGCCGGTTGATCCTCGCCAACCAGCTCAAGAACCTCGGCCTCGACCCGACCGCCGTCGCCTCCGGCCACGAGGCCCTCGCCACCCTCGGCCACGCCCCCTACGAGCTGCTGCTGCTCAACCTGCGCCATCCGGAGATGGACGGCATCGAAACCGCCAGCCGCATCCGCCTCCTCCCCGCCCTCCAGGAAAAGCCGCCGGCCATCTTCATCCTCGCCGCCACCAGCCAGCAGGCGGCGATCCACCGCCAGGCCGAAATCCTCAAGCTCCAAGGCATCCTTCCCAAGCCCCTCTGCGAAAAGACCCTCCGCGAGGCGCTCCTCGCCACCTTCGCTCCCGGCGAAGCCGCCATCCCCCCGGCGGCGACGGCAGCCCAGCCGCCCCCCACCCACGAACCGCCACCCCAGGCCGGCACCCGCCTGCTCCTGGTCGAGGACAATGAGATCAACCAGCTCGTGGGCCGCGAAATCCTCAAACACCTCGGCTACTCCGTCGAAGTCGCCAGCTCCGGCCGGGAAGCCATCGAAAAACTCATTGCCGCCGGCCCCGACGGCTTCGCCGCCGTGCTCATGGACGTGCAAATGCCGGGGCTGGACGGCTACCAGACCACCGCCATCATCCGCCACGAACTCGGGCTGCAAACCCTCCCGGTCATCGCCGTCACCGCCCACGCCTTCGAGGCGGAAAAGCGCAAGTGCCTCGAAGCCGGCATGAACGCCCACATCGCCAAGCCCATCGACCCCTACCAGCTCCATGCCACCCTCGACCACTGGCTCAAGCTCCCAGCCGCCATGCCGGCACCCAGCCCCGAGCCACCCCAGCCCCCCAGCCCGCCAGCCGCGGCGGCCGAATCCGCCCCGCCCCGGCCGCCAGCCCTCGACCTCGACGACGCCCGCAACCGCTTCAGCGACGACCTCGCGCTCCATGCGGAACTCCTCCGCCAGTTCCTCCAGGAAAACGAGGGCACGCCCGCCAGCATCCGCCAGCTCGTCGCCGCCGGCCGCCAGGAAGAGGCCGCCCATCTCGCCCACACCCTCAAGGGCGTGGCCGGCAACCTCTCCGCCACCGGCGTCTACCAGGCCGCCGACATCCTCTACCAGGCCCTCCGCGCCGGCAACCCACCCGCCCTGGCCGCCACCGTGGACAACTTGGACGCGGAATGGGAGCGCTTCCAGGACGTCGCCAACCGCCATCTCGCGGCCGCTGGCGGCGTCCCCTGCTGACGCCCCCGCTGGAGTTCACGGCGGGGGACAACAACCTGGGGCGTTGCTCCGCGCCTTCAGCGCTCCGATCCACCGAACCTGCATGGCACATCGCGGCGGGCATCCTATATTGTCCGGTTCATCCCGTGCCCAGGAACGACCCGGAGTTGGTGCTGTCATGAGCGAAGAGACGATGCCCAAGAGCTACGAGGCGGCGGCCGTGGAGCGGCGCTGGTACGAGGAATGGGAGCGGCGCGGCTATTTCCGCGGCAATCCCGGCAGCGGGAAGAAGCCGTATGTGATTGTCATCCCCCCGCCCAACGTCACCGGGATGCTCACCCTTGGCCACGTCCTGAACAACACCTTGCAGGACATCCTGGTCCGTTTCGAGAAGATGCGTGGCCGCGAGACTTGCTGGGTTCCGGGGACCGACCATGCCGGCATCGCCACCCAGGCCAAGGTCGAGCAGATGCTCAAGGAGAGGGAGAACGTTTCCCGCCACGGCCTGGGGCGGGAGAAATTCCTGGAGCGGGTCTGGGAGTGGAAGGAGAAGTATGGCGGCACCATTGTCAGGCAGCTCCGCCACTTGGGCGTGGCCTGCGACTGGGAGCGGGAGCGTTTCACCCTCGACCCAACTCTCTCCGCGGCCGTCCAGGAGGTCTTCATCCGGCTTTACCGCAAGGGGTTGATCTACAAGGGGCACCGCATCATCAACTGGTGCCCGAAGTCAGGCACGGCCCTTTCCGACGAGGAAGTGATTTTCAAGGAGCAGCGGGGCAAGCTTTGGCATTTCCGCTATCCCTTCGCGGACGGCAGCGGCTTTGTGACCGTGGCGACCACCCGGCCGGAGACGATGCTGGGGGACACGGCGGTGGCGGTCAACCCCGAGGACGCGCGCTACGCCGGGCTCGTCGGCAAGAAGCTGCTCCTGCCGATTGTCGGCCGGGAGATTCCGCTGATCGCCGACGACTACGTGGACAGGAGCTTCGGCACCGGCGCCGTGAAGGTCACCCCCGCCCATGACCCCAACGACTACGAAATGGGGTTGCGCCACGGCCTGCCGATGGTCAATGTCATGGAGGACGACGGCTCCATGGGGGCGGCGGCCGGCGCCGAGTTCCAGGGACTGGACCGCTACGTCTGCCGCAAGGCGGTGGTCCGGCGGCTGGAGGAGCTGGGGCTGCTGGCGAAGGTCGAGGAGCATCTGCACCAGGTCGGCTTTTCCGAGCGTGGCGACGTGCCGGTGGAGCCGCGGCTTTCCGAGCAATGGTTCGTGAAGATGCGGCCGCTGGCCGAACCGGCCTTGGCGGCGGTGAACGACGGGCGCATCCGCTTCCATCCGGAGCGCTGGGTGAAGACCTACAACCATTGGATGGCGAACATCAAGGACTGGTGCATCAGCCGCCAGCTCTGGTGGGGGCATCGCATCCCGGCCTACTACTGCCAAGGGGAGGGCTGCCGCGAGATCGTGGTTGCCAAGCACGCCCCGGCCGTCTGCCCGAAGTGCGGGGGGAACACGTTCAAGCAGGACGAGGATGTGCTCGACACCTGGTTCAGCTCCTGGCTCTGGCCCTTCTCGGTCTTCGGCTGGACCGGCGACCCGGCCACGGACCGGGCCAACCCCGAGCTTGCCCGCTTCTATCCGACCCACACCCTGGTCACCGGCCCCGACATCATCTTCTTCTGGGTCGCGCGGATGATCATGGCCGGGCTGGAGTTCATGGGCGACGTGCCGTTCCAAGATGTCTATTTCACCTCGATCATCCGTGACGAGAAGGGGCGCAAGCTCTCCAAGAGCCTCAACAACTCACCGGATCCGCTGGAGGTCATGGCCCAGTACGGCACCGATGCGCTGCGCTTCACCATCATCTACATCGCGCCGGTGGGGCAGGACATCCGCTATGCCAACGAGAAATGCGAGATCGGCCGCAACTTCGCCACCAAGCTGTGGAACGTCGCCCGCTTCCGCCTGCGCTTCGGCACGCTGTCGCCGGAGTGGCGGACGCTGGCCGGGCTGGCCGCCCAGGACCTGCGCCCCGACGACCGCTGGATCATCGCCCGCCTCGACGCCGCCGTCGCCGGGGCCACCGCCGCCTTGGACCGCTTCGACTTCCACGAGTATTCGCATGACATCTACGAGTTTGTCTGGAGCGAGTTCTGCGACTGGTACCTGGAGTCGGCCAAGGCCGCACTCCATGGCCCCGATGCGGCCCTCCAGGCGCGGACGCTGCGCGTGTTCGACCATTGCCTGGGCACGATCCTGCGGGTCATGCATCCGCTGATGCCGTTCCTCACCGAGGAGGTCTGGCACCAGTTCGGCTTCGCCGGGGAGTCGGATTCGATCATGCTGGCGCCGTGGCCGGAAGCGCTGGGCGCCGCCGAGCTGGAGCGGCTGGGGGCGACCCCCGCGGCGGCGGCGCTGGTGCGGGAGAAGTTCGAGCTGATCACCGCCATCCGCAACGTCCGGGCGAGCTATCGCGTCGCGCCCCAGGCGAAAGTGGGGGTTGTGCTCGTGCCGGCCGATGAGCCGCGCGGCCGGTTCCTGCGCGAGGACCTGCGCTCGTTCCAAGTGCTGGCCGCGGCGGAACCAGTGGAGATCCGGGCGGACTACCAGGCGGCGGGGCCGCGGGCGGTGGCGGTCGGCGCCGCCGGCACGGCCTACATCCCGCTTGCGGGGCTGATCGACACCGCCGGCGAAGTGGAGAAGCTCAAGAAGCAGGCCGCCGACTTGGCGAAATACAGCCAGGGTATTGAAGGCAAGCTGGGGAACGCGAACTTCGTCGCCCGGGCGCCGGCGGCGGTGGTCGAGGCGGAGAAGGCCAAGCTTGCCGAGGCCGAGTCCCAACTGGCCCGGGTCCGCGAGCAGTTGGCCAGCTTCGGCTGAGGCGGGGCGGTGGGATAGTAGGGGCCGGCCACGGCAGGATTTGACCGCCTGGACGGGATGGGTGGCTTTGCCGTTGCCAAGCCAGGGGATGGTCATGCCCCGGCGCGGCGTTCAGGGTTCCAGGCGGGCGACGACGCCGGCGAGGAGGGCGCTGAGGCGGGGGGCGGCGGCCGCCGCCGCCGCGAGGATTTCGGCGTGGGTCGCGGCGGCGTAGGCGGCGGGGTCGTTGCTGTTGGTGAGCACGGAGAGGGCGAGCACGCGCAGGCCGGCATGGACGGCGGTGATGGTCTCGGGGACGGTGGACATGCCGACGGCGTCGGCGCCGAGGAGGCGCAGGGCGCGGGTTTCCGCGGCCGTTTCCAGGCTGGGGCCGGCGACGCAGGCGTAGACGCCCTCGTGGAGGCGGAGCCCGGCGGCGGCGGCGGTGGCGCGCGCCAGTTCGCCCAGGGCGCGGCTGTAGGGTTCCGCCAGGGCGGGGAAGCGGGGGCCCCAGCGCTCGGGGTTGGGGCCGGCCAACGGGTTCTGGCCGGTCAGGTTGAGGTGGTCGCGGAGCAGCATCAGTTCGCCGGGGCGCCAGGCCGGGTTGAGGCTGCCGGCGGCATTGGTGAGCAGCAGGTTGCGCACGCCGAGGGCGGCGAGGACGCGGATGGGGAAGGCGATTTCCCGGGCCGTGTAGCCTTCGTAGAGGTGGAAGCGCCCCTGAAGCACCAGCAGGGGGCGCCCCTGCCATTCGCCGTGGAGCAGCCGGCCGCGGTGCCCTTCGACGGTGGCGACGGGATGGTGCGGGATTTCCGCGTAGTCGAGCGCGGCGGCGGCGGGCAGGGCCTCGGCGAGGTCGCCCAGCCCCGAGCCGAGGACCAGCGCCGTGGTGGCGCACGGGGCGAGCCGGGCCCGCACGGTTGCCGCCGCCGCTTCGACTTGCCGCAGCATTTCCGCCGCCGTGTCCAGCATGGGCATGGGGTCGCTCCCGAATTTCCGATTGCCGAATGAGTCCGATGAGTCCGACGAGTCCGATCCGTCCGATCCGTCCGATGAGTCCAATTCAAATCCTGGGGTCGTGCCGGAAATGGAGCTGGGCGGCGATCTGGGCGATGCCGCGGAGGGTGAACGGTTCCGGGGCCGGGCGCAGCCAGGGCAGGGCGGCGCGGAAGAAGGGGGCGTCGCCGCCGGTGGCGAGCACGGGGCAGTCGGGGGCGCCCAGTTCGCGGCGCATGGCGTCGAGGACGTGCTGGATGGCGCCGACGGCGGCGAGGTCGGTGCCGGCGAGGATGGCTTCGGTGGTGCAGGTGCCGAGGGCGTGGGGGATGGTGTCGGCCATGGGCACATCGGGGAGCTGGCCGGTGTGGCGGTGGAGTGCCAGGCGCAGGAGTCGGCGGCCGGGGAGGATGGCGCCGCCGCGGAAACGGCGGGCTGCGTCAATGGCCACGGAGCTGAGGGCGGTGCCGCAGTCGAGGACGATCACCGGCGGCGCCACGAGCGTCAGGGCCGCCACGGCGTTGGCCAGGCGGTCGGCGCCAAGGGTGCGGGGAGCGACCTGGGAGAAATCGAGGCCGGGCAGCAGTTCGGCGGTGATGAAGCGGAACTCGCGGTCCGGCCAGGCCCGGCGGAGGGCGGCGGCCGCGTCGGGCACGACGCAGGCGGCGACCACGGGGCGGCGCGGGTCGCCGGCCAGGCCGGGGACGGCGTCCGGCGCCTTCAGCAGCCGGGCGGTCTCGATCCGCACCACGGCCTCCGGCGTCAGGCCGGCGGCGGCGATCTGGGTGTGGGTGTTGCCGATGTTGAGCAGCAGCGGCCGGGACATGCCATTCCCTTCGGGGGGGATGAGGGGTTGACTTTGGACAGCCAATAGTATAGTTCCTGCCGGATGTCAAGATGGAAGGGCAATGGCGGAATGGCTTCCGGCGACGGCAGTTTCGAATGCAGCGGCTGCGGCACCTGCTGCCGCTGGCCCGGCCAGGTGCGGGTCAGCGCGGCGGAGATTGACCGGATCGCCGCCTTCCTGGGGCTGCCGGTGCGGGAGTTCATCGCGGAATGGACGGCGCTGACCAGCGACCGGCGCGGGCTGACGCTGGGCGAACGGGAAGACGGCGCCTGCGCCTTCCTCAGCGGCGACAACCGCTGCCGCCTCCAGGCGGCCAAGCCGCAACAGTGCCAGGATTTCCCCTTGCGCTGGAACTTCCCCGGCTGGGAGCGGCTGTGCCAGGGGCGCAAGGCGGGGACCTGCCGTCCAGGCCGTCCCTCGCCGGGCGGGAGCTGATGCCTGGGGGGAGGGCGTGGCGCCAGGCACCAAGGGGCGGGTTATAGTAGCCGCTTTTCCGCCTGCCACGTTCCACGTTTCCCGCGAGACCTTTGAGGTGACCCATGGCTGACTTGATCCGCATGACCGACAAGGGGCTGCTTGTCGGCGACCATCCGACCCTGCCCTTCATCGAGGGCGACGGCACCGGGCCCGACATCTGGCGCGCTTCGGTGCGCGTGCTCGACGCCGCGGTGGCCAAGGCCTACGGCGGGAAGCGCCGGATCGAATGGCTGGAAGTGCTGGCCGGCGAGAAGGCGTTCAAGGCGACTGGCAACTGGCTGCCGGAGGAAACGCTGGCCGCCTTCCGCAAGTACCTGGTCGGCATCAAGGGACCGCTCACCACCCCCATCGGCGGCGGCATCCGCAGCCTGAACGTGGCGCTGCGCAAGGAATTGGACCTCTACGTCTGCCAGCGGCCGGTGCGCTGGTTCCAGGGCGTGCCCTCGCCCGTGAAGCGGCCGCAGGACGTGGACATGGTGATCTTCCGCGAGAACACCGAGGACATCTACACCGGCATCGAATTCGAGGACGGCTCCGCCGACTGCGTGAAGTTCAAGAACCTCCTCAAGGAACAGTTCCCGAAGGAGTACAGGAAGATCCGCTTCCCGGACTCCTGCGGCATCGGCGTGAAGCCGGTCTCCCGCGAGGGCACTGAACGCCTGGTGCGCGCCGCCATCCAGTGGGCGCTGGCCAACCGCCGCAAGAGCGTCACCTTGGCGCACAAGGGCAACATCATGAAGTTCACCGAAGGCGCGTTCATGCGCTGGGGCTATGCCCTGGCCGAGCGCGAGTTCGGCGACCAGCTCTACACCTGGCGGCAGTGGGAGGCGACCAAGAAGGAAAAGGGCGAGGCGGCCGCCAATGCGGAACAGCAGGCGGCGCTCCAGGCCGGCCGGCTGCTGATCAAGGACGTCATCGCCGACATCGTCTTCCAGCAGACCATCACCCGCGCCACCGACTTTGACGTCATTGCCACCATGAATTTGAACGGCGACTACCTCTCCGACGCCCTGGCCGCGCAGGTCGGCGGCATCGGCATCGCCCCCGGCGCCAACATCAATTACGGCACGGGCCACGCCGTGTTCGAGGCGACCCACGGCACCGCGCCGAAGTACGCGGGGCTCGACAAGGTCAACCCCGGCAGCCTCATCCTCTCCGGCGAGATGCTGCTCCGCTACCTGGGCTGGGGCGAGGCGGCCGACCTGGTGGTCCGGGGGCTGGAACGGGCCATCGCCGCGAAGACCGTCACCTACGACTTCGCCCGGCTCATGGAGGGCGCCACCGAGGTCAAGTGCTCCGAGTTTGGCGATGCCATGATCCGGATGATGGCGTAAGCGCCACCGGCAGAGGAGAACCTTCGATGATCCACGCCAACGAGTTGAAGCCGGGGGCGATCTACGTCGCCAACGGCGCCCCCTGCATGGTCGAGACGCTGGTCAAGCAGACGCCGTCGGCCCGCGGCGCGGCGACCCTCTACAAGGTCCGCGCCCGCAACCTGCTGACCAAGGCCAAGGTTGACGCCAGCTACCGGGGGGATGACGTCTTCCCGGAAGCGGATTTCCGCCGCGTCCAGCTCCAATACCTGTACCGGGACGGCGACCAGTGCGTGTTCATGGACCTGGAGAGCTTCGACCAGCCGGCCCTGCCCGCCGCCGAGCTGGAGGCGGAGCTGAAGTTCCTGGTGGACGGCATGGAGGGGATCATGGGGCTGATCCTGGACGAGCGGCTGGTCGGCATCCAGCTCCCCGACGTGGTCGAGATGGAGCTGGCCGAGTGCGACCCGGCGATCAAGGGGCAGTCGGCCACGGCGCGGACCAAGCCGGCCAAGACCAGCACCGGCCTGGTGGTGCAGGTGCCGGAATACATGGCCGCGGGGGAGCTGGTGCGGATCGATACGCGCGACGGCAAGTTCCTGGGGCGGGTCAGCGGCGGCCGCGGCTGAAGTGAAGCCGCCGGGGCTCATGGGTGCCGCCAAACGCCGCCACCAAACGCCAAGCGCCAAGCCGGGGGATGTGCCAAATCCAGCAACCACGATTATAGTGTTGGTTTGGATTTTCGCCGGCCACCGCACCGCCACACCCCGCCCCGGCATCAGCCCACAGGCGGGCCGCGGCGGGCGCCAAGGAGATTTTTGGGGATGAAAGGATGGCTCACGGCCACCGTGCTTGCCACTTGCTGCGCCACCGCCACCGCCTGGCTGGAGGCCACCGAGACGGGGCAGGACTCCGGCGGCGGCAACGGGATCGGCTGGCTCAACTCCGCCTACCTGGACTACAAGCTCAACGACCACTGGAGCTTCGCGGCCATGGCCTCCCATTTCAGCCCCGGCGACGCCTTCGCCGACGGCCATGACACCGATTGGATCCGGCTGGAAAGCAAATTCGCCTTCTGAAACCCGGCCCGGCCGCGCCAACGCCCGGCCGGGCCGTTGCCCGCGGGCCCGCAAAAAAAAAAGGTGATGAAGCCATGAAGAAAGTCACGCTCAAGGACATCGCCCAGGAGAGCGGCGTCTCAATCATGACCGTCTGCTACATCCTCAATGGCCGCGACAAACTGTTCCGCCCCCAGACGCGCCAGACCGTCCTCGCGACGGCGGCCCGCCTCGGCTACAAGCCCAACGCCGCCGCCAAGGCGGTGCTCACCGGCCGCTTCGGCTGCGTCGCCTTGCTGTTCGCGGAAAACGCCATTTGCAGCGAACTGCCAACCCCGCTGCTCAGCGGCATCCAGGATGAACTGGAGCTGCATGACCTGCACCTCGTCCTCTCCCGCTTCGCCGCCCAGGAGGGCAGCGACCGGCAGGCCGTCCCCAAGGTCCTGCGCCAAGCCCTGGCCGACGGGCTGCTGGTCTATGCGCCGCGCGACCTGCCCCAGCCGCTGGAGGAACAGTTGGCCTTGCCACAACCTCCCCTCGTCTGGATCGGCCGGGAGCGGCCGACCGACGCGGTCTACGCCGACCTCCGCGCCGCCGCCGCCAAGGCGGTCCAGGAACTGGCTAGCCGGGGCCACCGGCGGATCCCCTTCCTCTATCCCGCCACCGACCCCACCGACAAGGTCCAGCATTGCCAGTTGCAGCCCCGGCTGGAAGGCTACCAGGCCGCCATGGCCGCCGCCGGGCTGACCCCGCAACCAGTGGAACTGCCGGCGGACAATGGGGGCTGGATGGAACCCTGCCAGCGCCTCCTGGCCACCTCGGAGCGGCCGACAGCGCTGCTCACCCTCTGCGAGATGGTCGCCGACGTGGCCATGTTCGCGGCGGCCAAGGCCGGCCTCAGCGTCCCCGGGGATCTCTCGCTCATGGCCCTGCTGGCGCCGGAGTGGACGGTCGGCGGCCAGGCGCTGGCGGCCATGGAGGATCCCCAGCACGAAGTGGGGCGCCGCGCCGCCCAGATGCTGCTCCAGAAGATCAAGCAGCCGCAGGAGCCCATCCCCGCGGCGGCGATCCCCTGCCAGTTCCTGGCCGGGGAGACCATCGGCCCCGCGCCGGCCGGCTGACCCCCATCTGCCTTCAATGAGTTGACGCCCTTGGCGGTGAGCCAAAGCCCGCTCCGGCACCGACCCACTCCACTGCCCCAAACGCGGCGGCAAAATGAAATTGATTGCGGACAACGACTGCCAGCCGGTTCCGGAGTGCGAGTAAGGGCTTGCCTTCCGGATTCCGGCAGGATAAAGTCCCCCCATGCAGCGTAGCCGCCGGTGGGAAGCGCAACCGTACGCCCGAAAACCGGCCGGAACCATGCCAAACCTCACCCCAAACCCCACGCCGCCCCTTGCCGCCGCCCGAACCTTCTCCGGCGGTGGCGCCGCCACCCCGGCGGTGGCGCGAAATTGGGGGGCGGTTTCGCTCCCCTCTCCCCCCCCGTATTCCCCCCGGCCGCGCCGGCCCGGGAAAGCAAAATCCCTGGCAGCAGTTGGCATCCAGCTCAAATGACCGAAGGAGGTTGACGCTCATGGCAAACGGCAAAACAAGGCAGGCGGCCGCACAGCGGGTTTATAACGCCCGCCCGGACACGATGGATTTCCGCGACAAAATGTACGAGGCGACGCTGATCCAAGTGCCGAAGCGGATCGCCCTCGAATACTACAGGAAGGTGAAGGTGCCCGTCCTCGACCAGGGCCAGGAGGGCGCCTGCACCGGCTTCGGGCTGGCCACCGTGGCCAATTACCTGCTGCGCAAACGCAAGGAAGTGAAAGGACAGGACTCGGTCAGCCCGCGCATGATGTATGAAATGGCCAAGCGCTACGACGAATGGCCCGGCGAACAATACGATGGCTCCAGCGCGCGCGGCGCGATGAAGGGCTGGCACAAGCACGGGGTGTGCAATGAATCGGTTTGGCTCTACGACCCGAAAAAGCCCGATGCCCGGCTGACCGAAACCCGCACCGCGGATGCGGCAACCCGCCCCCTCGGCGCCTACTTCCGCGTCAACCACAAGGATCTGGTGGCGATGCATGCGGCGCTGGCCGAGGTCGGCATCCTGTACGCCACCGCCACCGTGCATGCCGGGTGGGAGGCGGTTTCGGCCGACGGCCTGATCCCGCTGCAGGACAAAATCCTGGGCGGACACGCTTTCGCCATCGTCGCCTTCGACGAGCGCGGCTTCTGGCTCCAGAATTCCTGGGGGCCGGACTGGGGGCGGCAGGGTTTTGCGCTCATCAGCTACCAGGATTGGCTTGGCAACGGCAGTGACGTCTGGGTGGCCCGGCTGGGGGCGCCGGTGATGCTCGAGGCCGCCGCGAAGGGCGCCGCGCCAGGCCGCGCCGGAGCCATGCGCGCCAAGTCTTACTCCTACCCCGAGCTGCGGCCGCATATCATCAGCATCGGTAACAACGGGGCGCTCCGGGACGACGGCATCTTCGGCACCTCGGCTGCCGAGGCGGAGGAAATCATCAAGCAGGATTTCCCGCGCATCACCCGGAACTGGAAAAAGAAACGCCTGCTCCTATACGCCCACGGCGGGCTGGTGAGCGAGGAATCCGCCATCCAGCGCGTGTCCGACTACCGCAAGGCCATGTTGGATGCGGAAGTCTACCCCCTGGCCTTCAGTTGGAAGTCCGACGCCTGGACCACGATCAAGAACATCATCGAGGACGCCCACCGCAGGCGCCGGCCGGAGGGGGTTCTCGACGCAGCCAAGGACTTCATGCTCGACCGGCTGGATGATGCGCTCGAACCCTTGGCGCGGACGCTGGGCGGCAGGACGATGTGGAGCGAAATGAAGGAAAATGCCCTGTCCGCCACCCTGAACGGAAAAGGCGGGGCACGCATCGCGCTGGGCTTTCTCGACGAACTGCTGGCGCAGGAGCCGGGCATCGAAATCCATATCGCGGGGCACAGCGCCGGCAGCATCTTCCATGCCCCTCTTGTCCAGTTGCTCACGGCCAAGGGGAAAATCAGCTCCGGCCCGCTGAGCGGCATGACCGGCCTCGGCCGGAAGATCGAGACCTGCACGCTGTGGGCACCCGCCTGCACCGTCGCCCTGTTCAAGCAGACCTATCTGCCCGCGCTCAACGCCAAGGGCATCAAGCGCTTCGCCCTGTTCACGCTCACCGACCAGGTGGAACAGGACGACAACTGCGCCAATGTCTACCACAAGTCGCTGCTCTATCTGGTGTCCGACGCTTTCGAGCAGCGGGTGCGCATCCCGATGTTCCAGAAAGACGGCGAACCGATTCTGGGCATGGAGAAATTCGTCCGCAACGACTCCGAACTCGAGATGCTGTTCAAGAACGGCAAGGCCGACTGGGTCAGATCGCCGAACACCGCCGCAGACGGCTCGCCCGTTCATTCCACGGCACGCCACCACGGTGACTTCGACGATGACAAGCCGACCGTACTCGCCACCCTGGCGCGAATTCTGGGCCAAGGCATGGCGGAGGCGCCTTTCTCCTTCGCCCGCACGCCGGCCGCGTTGCGCGAACGCCGAATGAAGCTCAGTTGAGGTGGGCGGGATGGGCGCACCATTTCGAAATTTCCGGCGCTTCCGGCTTTTGGCGCCAGCCGGGAATGGGTGGCCCACCAATGCCATTTCTTGAAGAAGGCGGCCGCCGCTTCCGCGGTTGGGCACCGCCAGATCTCCCGGAAGTCCTCCTTGATGGCCCAGGCCCGGCCGGTCTTGACGGCGGCCTCCTTGAGCTGCTGGAACGGCGCGGCGCGGTGGTCCGGGACGTTCTCTTCGTTGTAGAGGAACCACATCCCGCACCTGCCCCTCCTTCAGGTCGGCGATGATGGTGAAACACTGGTGACGCGCAAACCCGCTTTTCTCGTCAATGCCCAGCGCTTCAGGAAGTTCCGGGCTGCGGCGCGCCAGCCCGCGCTCGCCGGCCCGGGCCATGACGGTGGCCATCTCGTCCCAACTCAGCCCCGTCAGCGAACGGCGGCTTCACCTGGACAGTCCCATGTTCCGCGCAGGACACCCGCGGCAGCCTGGCGGCACCGCCGGCGGGTCAGGTGCGGAGTTCGCAGACCGAGTAGCCGCGGGGCGGTAGGGTGATCTGGAGGCCGCCTTTTTTCCGCGTCGCCGTCAAGGGTGCGCCCAGGAGCGTGGCGCCCAGCCCCGTGACCGCCGGGTGGCGGCAGAAGGCCGTGGCGACCTCGGCGCTGGGATTGACCGCGACCAGGACCGCCGAGCCACCCAGCCGCCGGAGGTAGAGCAGGGCATTCGACCCCTTCTCCCCGTGGACAAGCTCGAATTCCCCGAGGTTGCCGAGGGCGGGCCGCTCCCGCCGCAGCCGCAGCAGCGCCCGGACATGGTTCAGCAGCGAGCCGGGATCCTTTTCCTGGGCGGCGACGGTCGGGCGGCCAGGATCGGGATCCACGGGCAGGTAGAGCCGCTGCCTGGGGGCGGTGGAGAAGCCGGCGTTCCGGCCGCGGTCCCACTGCATGGGAGTGCGCGCGCCGGTGCGGCAGAAGCCGCCTTCCTTGCTGACCAGGCCGGGGAGGTGGCGCATCCCGATTTCGTCGCCGTAGTAGATGGTGGGGATGCCGGGCATGGTGAGCAAAAAGGCCATGGCGGCCTTGAGTTCGGCGACGTCGCGGTCCAGGTTCAGGCGGGTGATGTCGTGGTTGCCGGTGGGGAGGGAGATGTAGCCGAGGTCCCGGGTTTTCCGGTAGGCGTCGAGATAGTGCTTGAGGAAGGCGGTGATGTCACCCTTGCCCTGGCGGTCGAAGAAGCTGTGGCCGGGCTCGGGGCAAGGCCAGGCAAAGCGCTCCTTCTCGGCGCGGAAGAGGGAGGTGTAGGCCGGAGTGCCGAAATGGATCATGAAGTCAATGTGGAAGCCGGCGGGGATCGCCGCCGGGGGGTTGGACCACTCGGCGATCAGGACAGCTTCGGGGAAGGCATTCTTCAGCCAGGCGCGCTCTTCGGCCCAGTGGGCGCGCATGGCGCTGCCGTCGGTGTCGCCCTTGACCAGGGAGGAGGCCATGTCAACCCGGAAGCCATCAACGCCCATCTCCAGCCAGAACTGCATGATCCCGCGCATCTCCCGTTTCAGGGCAAGCACGTCCGGATGGTCGGTGGGGAGCTGCCAGGGCTGGGCGGGGTCGGGCTTGGCGAAGCCGTAGTTGAGGGCGGGCTGGAACCAGAAGAAATTGGTGACGTACTGGCCGTCGCGGTCGCTGATGGCGTTGACGGTGTTGAATCCGGGGGCGGCGATCCAGACGCTGTCGGTCCAGATGTACCAGTTGGAGTGGCGGTTGGGCTTGGGGGAGCAGGACTTCTTGAACCAGGGATGTTCGACGGAGGTGTGGCCGGGGACGAAGTCCAGGCAGAGGCGCATCTTCCGCCGGTGCAGGTCGGCGACCAGCCGCCGCAGGTCGGCGTTGGTGCCGTAGCGGGGGGCGACCTTCCGGTAGTCGCTCACGTCGTAGCCGGCATCGCCGAAGGGGGAGGCGAAGCAGGGGTTGAGCCAGACCACGTTGCAGCCCAGGGACTGGACGTAATCGAGCTTTTGCCGGATGCCTTCGAGGTCGCCGATGCCGTCGCCGTTGCTGTCGTGGAAGCTCTGCGGGTAGATCTCGTAGAACACCGCGTCCTTGAGCCAGGCGGGAACGGAGTTGTCCATGGGGTGGCGTTTCCTTGGGGTTGCTTGGGTTCGGTATTTTACTGGCTCAAACCGCGCCTGCCCATGGCCAGCGGCAAAACACAAAAACTCGGCGGCTGAATACAATGGCTGTCGTCATCGTCGGAACAGGAACAACCGCTGTCCTCACCCTTCAGGGAAACACCACTGGAAACGTGTTCGCTGGTAAAATTGTAACCCGAGCGGCTCCACGACTGGCTTTACCAAAGCTGGTACCGGCACCTGGACGCTTTCTGGCGCGAACAGCTACACCGGCACCACGGCGGTCTCCGCCGGGACGCTGCTGATCAACGGCAACCAAGCGACCGCCACCGGCGCGGTGACCGTCGCCAACACGGCCACCATGGGCGGCACGGGCACGGTCGGCGGCGCGACCACCGTCAACAGCGGCGGCAAGCTCGCCCCAGGCACCAGCCCGGGGATCCTGACCTTCAACTCCGACCTGACCCTTGCCGGCGGAGCTGGCGTCGCCGCCGGTGCCACGGCGATCTTCGAGGGCGGCGACCGGGTGGACGTCAATGGCACGCTGACCTTGGACACGGACTGGAACTTGACTCTGCTGACCGGCTTCCAGGACGGCGGCACGACCACGTTGTTCACCTACACGACGGCTGGCGGCACGCTGGACCTGACCCCGGACTTTGACAGCACCGGCCTCGGCTTCACTCCGACCAGCTCGTTGACGCTCACGGACACCGGCTCCGCGATTGTGCTCAACGGCATCTCGATTGTCCCCGAGCCGGCGGCGCTGGCGCTGCTGCTCGTCGGCGCGGTCGGGCTGCTCCGCCGGCGGAACGGCTGAGGGCGGAAGCAGAGCGGGCGGGGCGAGCCTGCCTGGACGGCAGGTCCCCGCTCCATGACTGTCGCGGCTCGGATGGTGACGTGAGTTCCGGCCGAGCTTTTTTTTCGGCTCTTCCGGGGTTTGTGTGGGTTGATCTTCCCGCTTATTGACCTGCGCGGCTCTGAGCGTCAACGCCGCCAGAGCCGCGCCAGTCATGGGGAGCCTGCCGGATTGAACGAACAGAAGGGCACGAAGGCCGCGAAGGGTATTCTCCGCGTCTCCGCGCCTTCGGTTGTTCACTCTTTCTTCCGGCGGCGCAGCAGCGCCAGGCTGCCCAGGCCAAGCAACGCCAGCATCGCCGGCTCGGGCACGACCGTGATGGCCAGGTCGTTGCCGCCGGTGAAACCGGTGCCGTAGTCAGCCGCGTAGGTGATCTTCCACTGCTGCGAGTTCCAGGCGAACAGGCTGCCCTCGCTCAGGGTCGTGGCGGTGCCATCGAGCTTGGTGAACTCGCCGCTGATGGTATCCGTGTCGTCGTTGCTGATGAGATAGAAGATGTCGCCCACCACGGGATTGTTCAGGCCCGAGTAGAGCGTCAGCTTCAGGTTGGGATCGGTGCTGAGCGTGACCGCGCCGGTGACGTCGGCGAGGTCGCTGACCGGGGTGGTGCCATCGCGGCCCAGTTCGATGTCGAGCGTGCCGCCCGAAATGGTGAGGCCGCTGGTGTACGCCTGGGTGCCGATGCTGTTGCCGGGGCTCAGGGTCGCGCCAGTGCCGACGCTGACGGGGGTGTTGATCGCGCCAGTGCCGCTGAGCTTGCCGCTGGTGAAGGTGATCGGCTGGCTCAGGGCGGTGGCGGAATTGTACTTCAGTTCGCCGCCATTGATGGTGATGCCGCTCGTGCCGTTAATGCGGCCGGCCGACGCGATCTCCAAGATGCCGGCGGTGACGGTTGTCGCGCCGGTGTAGGAGGTGTTGGCGTTGGTGAGAATGGTGGAGCCGCCGCCGTCTTGGGTCACGCTCAGATTGCCGCTCAGCTTGGGCGAAAAGGTGTAGTTGTTGTCGGTGTGGTTGAAGACGACCGAGGAGGTGGCTCCTGTGGTCGCGCCAACGACTCCCGTGGCACCGGCATCCACCGTGCCGGATGTCCCGCCGTTGCCGATATTGAGCGTTGCGTTACCAGCACCGCCAGTGAAGCCGAGGTAGATCCCATTGGTCGATGTGACGGAGCCGCCGTTCTGAACAATAAGCCGTCCCGTCGTGCTGGCCGCGGTGTAAGCCACATAAGTGGTGCCAACGTTCGCGGTGGACCCCGCTCCGGTCACGGTGGCTGTGCCCGCGGTGCCCACGGAGCCGTTGCCGATATACAATTTGGACGCCGTCAGTGTGCCGCTGCTCTGAACAGTAAGGTTTCCCGCAGCGCCGCTGTTGTAGCCAACGTAAACGGTGCCGGTGCCAGCGTCCAAGGAACCTCCATTCACATTGACCGTGCCCGTGTCAGAAGAGGCACCTTGGCCGATTATGAAGGCTCCGACGCTCGAAACCGACCCGCCGCTCTGAATAGTCAGCGTTGCATTTTCGTTTTTTGCAAAGCCTACGTTCCATGAGGAGCCGGTGCTGGTGCCCGTCACCTCCACGGCGCCAGATTGAAGGGTGCCACCACCATTGCCGGGGTTGATGTAGGTAACGCCTGTGTAGGTGTTATTGCCGGAGAGGGTGACCGTCCCAGTGGACTGATTATTTAACGTGAGAGTGCCGGTGCCATTGGCAAGGTTTCCGAAGGAAAAGTTCCCCGCACCTGTAAGTGTGAACTGCGCACTGGCGTTCATTGTGATGCCGTTGACAACGGTAAGTGCGTTGGTCGTTGAATTATTGGTCCAGGTTTGGCCTGCGCCCAGAACGACGTTCATGGTATTGGTGGCGTCGCCGACGGTGACCGCACCCGCGCCGGCGGCCATGGTGATTCCCCCGCTGACAGTCAGGGCGCGGGCCGTCGCGGAATCGCTCTCCAGCAAGGTCGTGCCGGTGTTGTTGAAGGTGATGCCGGCAATCGACTCATCCTGGGTCAAATTCACTGTTTCCGCGCCGTTCACGCTCGATTGGTTGAAGACCGCCAAGTCTGTGGAGAGGGGCACAGTCCCCGTCGTGCCGCCAGAAGTAGCATTGTTGGACCAATTGGCGCCTGTCTCCCAGGTGCCCGTAGTGATGGTATCCCAATAATAGGTCGCGGCCTGCGCGGAAGGCGCCGCGGCGCCTACTGCCAGCAGCAACGTTGCCGGGAGCGCGAGGTTGAATTTCTGCCAACTGGACTGGGTGCGGGTTTTCATCTTACGGCCTCCTTGTCATGGCCTTTCGTGGACTGGGACTTGGCGACGAAAAAAACTTGAACCGTACTTATGTGACCTTGCATATCCGACTGTTCGCTATAGGTTATAATATAGCGTGTCCAAAAAGGCGGCGCAATAATATTTATGTGACAATACCATGCGGAATGTGATACCATGAGAAGATGGCAGGTCGTGTTCCAGACATACCGGCCCATGACGTCCATGCCGGGGCCCAGCGAGATTGTGGAGGAAGAGCAGTCCAGTCCAGCCTACCATCTTGAGGGCGCAGACCGGCAAGACACCAACTGCCAGATCGCCTACACCCTCTCCGGCGAAGGGGTTTTCCGCCATGGCTCGGACACCTGGCGCCTGGCCCCGGGCACGATGTTCATGACCCGCAACAATGATCCGCGGACGGCCTATTATTTCCCGCCGGCCGGCCGGAAACCGTGGGTTTTCCTCTGGTTCAGCTTCTGGGGCGAGGCGTCCGGCAGGATGATTGACGACATCGCGGAAAGATACGGACACGTGTTCGACCTCCCCCGCGACCTTGCGGTCATCGGGAAAATCGCCGCCTATCAGAAATATGCCAATGGCGTCCGCGTCCTGAATCCGCTGGCCGGCGCCCGGCTTGTCGTCGAGACCTTGAGCGAGATTGTGGAATACCTTGAAGACCGCCATGCCGCATCTCCGCCAGGCGAGATCATCAGGAAGGCGCAGGAGCAGGTGCTGGAAAACCTGGACCGCGACATTTCGGTTTCCACTTTGGCCAGGACGCTCAGAGTTTCCCGCGAACACTTGTCGCGGACCTTCAAAGGGAAGATCGGACTTTCCCTGCATGACTTCATCACCATGGAAAAAGTGAAGCTGGCGTGCCAGCTTCTCATTGACACCCGCCTGTCCTGCAAGGAGATTGCGGGCAGGTGCGGATACGAGAACATCATCAGTTTCAACCGGGCGTTCAAGTCAACGGTGAAAAGGACTCCGTCGGAACTCAGGCTTTCGGGCCGGATGCCCAACTTCAAGGGATAGAATGCCTCTTTTTTTGTGTGCCTTTGTGATCTTTTGTGGCGATCCCGTCGGGTTTGTGAATAATTCAGGCTAGCGCTTGAGCACCAGCCGCCCCATCAATCCCGCCGAAATGTGCGGGCAGCCGAAGGCGACGGGCGCCCAATACATCGGGAGCAGCTCGCGCTTGCCCGTTCCGGGGTCTGGCTGCCAGTCGTAGCGCGCGAAGTTGGCGCGGAGCTCGCCGGGCACGAATGAGTTCAGGCCCCGGCGCTTCATGATCGCCGCCGCCGGGATCGCCAGTTCCACCGTCCATCCAGTCACCGCGCCGTCGTGCCGGAGCCGTCCGCTCGCCACTTGCAGCCCCGCCGCTTCCCATTCCCGGAAGAACCAGACCTCGCGGGCGAAAAACGAATCCGTCAACCGCCCCGCCGCCGTGTATTCCGGCGGCGCGGTCAGCAGGTACACCAAGTCCAGCGTCTGTCCGAGCGGACTGATCTGGAACTCCAGGTATTGGCGGCCGTCGCCCACGGGATCCAGGAACAGCTCGCAGGCGTCATGGCGATACAGGTCGCTGTCGTGTTTCGCCGCGGGATCGGCATCAATGTGATCGTCCATGCACGCGAAGGCGACGTAGAGGCAGTTGGCGTCCCAGGCCACGCGGACCGTGGTGGGGAGGCGGGCGATGCGGTCCTTGCCCGCCCCGCCGTGGGCGGGGCCGAGCCGCGGGATGATTGCCGCATGCGCCCAGGCCGCGTCGTCCAGGGTGCCATCAATGACGGGCGGCGCGGCCACGCACGGCACGGCCAGCACCGGCGGCGGCGGCTCCTGTCCTTCCCCCGCCGCATCGTGCGGGATCGCCTGGCACCCGCAGTTGGCCAGCGCGCACAGCACAGACAAGAATAAGAGGCTATGGGTGCTCATCGAATGTGCCTCACCTTGCTTTTGGATGATTGGTCATTGAATGAGAAAGGCATCCAGTTCCATCGGTCCGGCCTCCAAATCGAACTGAAGGTCGTTGCCCACCGTTGTTGTCGGAACGGTCTGGTTGGTGACGAGGTTCTTCAATACGGCCCCCGGCTTTCCGGCGGGGACCTTGATGGTCAAGTTTTTGGCGGCGTACCCTTTGTGGGCCACGCCGACATAGGTTCCATTTGCCGAGGGATAGCTGCGGACTTTCACGTCCTCGTCGCTCTGGTCAACCACCGTTCCCGGGATCGCCGGCAAGGCCAGGAACGCCTGGGCAAAACGCCGGTGGCTGTCCGCGAAGCCCCGCCCGAAGGTATAAGTCGAGAAGGAGATCGTGTTCGCATCGCCGTAGAACCAGGCCCACAGCTCGGGCGCCATCGCGAATGCCGGCCCCCCGGGGGTGATCATGCTGCCTTCAAATTTCGGGCGCTGCGAGTAGTAGGCAATGGTCTCCTCGTAGAGGACCTGATGGTCAACCGCGAGGCCGTCGCCGGTTTTGAAGTAGTCCAGATATTCCGGGTTGTCAGCCACATAGCGCAGGCAGACCGGGGCGAAAAAGGCGACGCCATCTACGCCGCGGTAGTTCTCCATGACGGCCTTCTGGATCGGCGGGGTCAGCTTCCGGACCATTTCCACATAGTCGGAGTTTTTGAGTTTTGAATAGAACTCCAGTTGCTTCTCGTAGAACCAACCCTTGGTCTCATTGTCGTAGAGCAGCTCAAATTCCCGCGGGGTGACTGGTGCGATCTCGCCCAGCATCCAGCCATCCTGGTCCCAGTTGTAGTAAAACAGTTTCATCTCTGGGGCGATGGAGCGCAGCTTGTCGCGGATTTTGAGATTGAACTCCATCCGCTTCTTTTGCCACCAATTCTCGTACTGCTTGCCCGTGTCGCCGGAGGATGCCCATTTCGCAAGGGCTTTGGGGCCTCCAGGTGGGACGGGGATGTTGTTCTCCTTGCAGAAGAGTCCGACATCGAACTTGCTGTAGCTGATGGTCATCCGCCCGCAACGCATCCGCCAGAGCAGGCCCTTTTTGAGGCAGGGATATTTTCCGATATAGTCGCCCATGACTTCATCAATGAGACGGTCGAACTCCTCCAGCGTTGCCGGATGCAGCAGATCCGCTCCCCAATCGGCGTAACGCGCCATCTTTGCGGGGCCGCCATCAGGGCCGACGCAGCGAGCCTCCAGCGGGAGCGCTTCGGAACCGCCGTATTCGATGCGGGGAATCAGATAAATTCCCGACTTCTGCGCGGCCTCCAGGAAGTCCTGATACGTGTTCATCGTTGTGTCTTTTGGCAGGAGCGCCTGCGTCGAGGGATGCCTCTGCGTGTAGCCGAGTTTGGTTGGCCAGAACGCGGCGAAGTGCCATTTGAGCGTTTCCGGCGCGATGGCGTTCCAGCCCATCAGCCTGGCGATTTGCGCGGCCGCCAGCGGATTGAATTCGGGTTGGCGTTCCCAATCCGTCATCAGGATTCGCCCGGGAAGCCCGGCGGGAGTGCTGATTTTGGGGGCGTTCAGCTCGGGATCGATTTCGTAGAGCTTGATCCTGCTGACGGCGGGGCCCGCATACTGGGATTTGGCCGTATGGCGGTAGTGTCCTCCCGCGTCAATGAATGAAACCCAGAAGCCATTGACCGACGAAGCGCTCATGCCTCCCTGATAGCCGTAGCCGACCCTGTCCGGAACCACGATGTTGTCGTAGTGTTCGTATTTGCCGCTCAGGGGAAAATTGTCAAAGGGATCATTGGGGCTTACTCCCGTTCTCCATCCGGGACAGGAGTAGTTGTTCCCCAGTGCGATGTCCATGGGAGCGTAACGGGGCTTGTCTTCGGGGTATTCGACGCGGAGGACATACGTCTGGCCGGGTTTGATATTCCGTCCGATGCGGTAGGAGAACCAGGAGGAGTTTGCAGCCACGCGGCTCTTCCGCCCGAGAATGTTCTCAACCGAAATGCCATCCTGCCAGTAATAGTAATATTTTCGGAGTGCCCAGCGGTTCCAGGTGATGCCCCCTTCCTTGTAGGGGTGTCCCTCAATGGCGGGATCGGCGGCGCAGTCGATCTCGTCCACCAGCTTCAAGCGCCCATAAGATGTCTCCTCCCATGTCTCCGGCAGGGGGGGAAGGGCCTTGGCGTCCCGGTCCGCATAACAGAGGTCGGTCACGCGCGCCGTCTCGGCGGCGGGAATGCTGCCGTCCATGTTTATCACCGACACCTGGTATTCGAAGAACTCGGAATAATAGAGCTTCCGGGTCTCTTCCTTGCCGAGCCGGACCACGGCCACGGCCTGGCCATTCATGTCCGCGGACAAGCGCGCCTGCCCCAGCGCCAGCGTGCGGAAATAGAAATCGGTGACGGCATAGGAAAGCTGCGCGGACTTGTCGCCGAGGAGACGTGCCGGGAGGCGGAAGACCAGCTCCACGGCCGCCGGCGGCTGGGCGCCCATGTCAAAACGGGCGGGAAGACGCTCCTGCTCCCGTGTCCCTCCCGCCGGGCGCAACGTCATGACGCAGCGTTTTTCCCCAAGGGGTGCCGGAGGGGAGAAGGCGGCGGCTTCGAAACCGGCAAAAAGTATTTTACCAGGCGCGCGAAGGGAGTTCGCGGCTGAAAGAATTTTGATCGTTGTGACACCGGCTGTCCTCGCCATTGTTTTGTAGGGTAGCCATGGCGCGTAGGCGGTGGAATAAAAACCGGTGAAAGGCAGAACCACCTGGGTCCATTGGCCCGGACGCACCGTCACCCGCGCGGAATATTCGCCGCCTGTTCCGTCGAGCACGAAATTGATTTCGCCCTCGGTGTCATCGGTCTTATACCAGAAGGAAATGTAATCATAGGCTCGCTCGGCCCAGACCTTGCCATTTTCCGCCTCGTTCAGGGGATAAATCGCGTATTGCTGAAGAACTCTTGGATGAGTGATCTCAACCGCCACCGCATTCTTTCCATTGAACGCGCCGGCCTGAAAAGAAACCTGATTATGGAGTTCTTCCACTTCTTGCCATAACTTCTTGTCGGCCTTCCAGTCGGGGATTGCCGCCGCCCACAGCGCCTTGGCGTCCATGTCGAAGGGGTAGGCATCGGCCTGCCACTTGAAAATGGACGCTTCCGCGGTGCAGCTCAGCGGCAGCGGCGGGGCGGGGGTCGGCGGCGGGGCGCCGGGGCGGTCGCCAAGAGCAGCATTGGGATTGTCCTGGGCGGACAGGGACAGGCATGCGCCGAGCAGCAGCAGCGCGCAAGGCAATAGGCGGCATTTCAGAAACGGGAAGGAGACGGACTTCATCAATAAAGGGTCTTTCGTCAGGTTGTATCAGGTGTACGCGAGGGCCAGTTCGCGCGCGATGCGGCACCACTGGTCGAAGCGTTCAGGGTGGTTCTCGCAGGTGTGCGTGTCCTTGAGAATCATCTCCACCGCGCAGCCCTGCGTGGCTTCCAATGCGTGCCGCAGGTACTCGCGCACGGCACCGGGGTTGAAGGCTCCGACCAGCATGGCGGGTTGCGGCTTCCAAGACACGATCGCCTTGCCGCGCAGTTTGGCGGCGCAGAGGGCGACATCCGCCCACGGCGAGATCGAAATCCGGCGGATGTTCGGAATCGTGAGGACATCGTCGAGTTTGCGCGTCAAATCCTCACAGCAGCCGTAGCCGTTCAGCCCGAACGGCGCGAGCAGCCGTTTTTCGTAGGCGAGGATGAACTCGGCATGCATCTCGGGCGAGACCAGTGCCATTTCCTGGGCTTCGGCCGATGCCCACAGGTCGCAGGGCCGCACCCGGGCCGGATCGAAACCCGGGGCGGGCAATTCGTCCGTGTACCCCACGCCGCCGGAACTGTGGTAGGTGCTGTCGTTGTTCAAGGTGAACAGGTTGAGCTGGCAATACTGGTCAACCAGCCGGCGATGCCCTTCCTCGAAGAACGCCATGGCGTCATGGAGCATCCCTGGGTTCTCGTACATGTCCAGCATCACCTCTTCCAGTCCGCGCAAAGCCGTGTACTGGTTCATGAGGTGGAAGGAGAGATGCGCGATGCCGCGCAGGCGAACCTGCAACAGATCGCCGAACAGGTCCTGGGCCTCGGCCAGGGACTGCCGGGTGACGGCTTCGTCAACCGTCACTTCCGGGAAGCGCAGCTTCTTGAGATCCGCGGGCTCGCGGATCACGGGATCGAACTTGCGGGCGCCGCGCGCGTCGGGGCTATGGGTCCAGTGCTCCTCCAGGCCCCAGCCGGAATTGCGGATCGCCCGGTAGACGTCCCACTCCGCCTCAACCACGTTGTCACTGTCGAAGTGTTCGTGCGCGTAGAGCCGCTGGCGCAGGTCCCGCTCCATCGGGCGCGCCTTGGACGAGGCGCATTGCAGGGCGGAATCCGGCACCAGTTCCTGCCATGCGCCTTCGGGGAAGACGAGGATCATGGGCCGCGGACGGCGCAACGCATTGTGCTGTTTCCACGCCATCTTGCGTTCCGCCATGACGGGCAGGGCGGCAACCTCCGCCACGCGGCGGGCCAGGTCGCGCAAAACCGTACGGTCCTTGGTGCTATTCATTCTCCAATCCTTAGCTTTTATTGAACCAGAAAGGCATGCAGTTCCATCGGGGCCGAGTTCATTTCGAACTGGAGGCTGTTGCCGACCGCGGTTGCCGGGACAGTCTGGTTGGTGACGAGGTTCTTCACCACGGCTCCTGACTTTCCGGCGGGGAGCTTGATAGTCAGTTTTTTGGCCGTGTATCCCTTGTAGGCCACGCCGACATAGATTCCATTCGCCGAGGGATAGAGGCGGACTTTCACGTCCTTGTCGCCCTGATCCAGCACAGTCGCCTTGATCGCGGGCAGGGCCAGGAACGCCTGCGCGAAGCGCCGGTGGCTGTCCGCGAAGCCGCGCCCGAAGGTATAGGTCGAGAAGGAGAGCGTGTTCGCGTCGCCGTAGAACCAGGCCCACAGTTCGGGTGCCATCGCAAAGGCCGGCCCGCCCGAGGTGATCATGCTGCCTTCGAAGCTGTCGTGCTGCGCGTAGTGTGCAATGGTCTCCTCGTAGAGGACCTGATGGTCAACCGCGAGGCCGTCGCCAGTTTTGAAGTAGTCCAGATATTCCGGGTTGTCGGCCACATAGCGCAGGCAGACCGGGGCGAAGAAGGCGACGCCATCCACGCCGCGGTAGTGCTCCATGGCAGCCTTTTGCATGGGAGGGGTCAGCTCCTGGACCATCTTCACGAAGTCGGAGTTCGTGTATTTGGCATAGGCGGCCAGCTCCTTCTCATACAACCAGTTCTTGGTCTCGTTGTCGTAGAGCAGCGCCCATTCGTGCTGCGTGGTCGGCAAGACATCGCCAAGAGCCCAGCCATCCTGATCCCAGTTGTAGTAAAACAACTTCATTTCCGGGTTGATGGAGCGCAGTTTGTCGCGGATCCTGAGGTTGAACTCCATCCGCTTCTTTTGCCACCAATTCTCGTACTGCTTGCCCGTGTCGCCGGAGGATGCCCATTTCGCAAGGGCTTTGGGGTCTCCAGGTGGGACGGGGATGTTGTTTTCCTTGCAGAAGAGTTCGACGTCGAAGGGGCTGTAACTGATGGTCATCCGGCCGCAGCGCATGCGCCAGAGCATGCCCTTATTGAGAACGTCGGGGTATTTTTTGATATAGTCGCCGACGACCTCGTCAATGAGGCGGGTGAAATCAGACACCGTCTCCGGATGCAGCAGGTCCGCGCCCCAGGAGCAATAGCGCACCATCGGCGCGGGGCCGCCATTGGGGCCGACGCACCGGGCTTCCTTCGGGATTTCTTCGGAACCGCCGTATTCGATGCGGGGGATCAGGTAGAGGCCCACTTTCTGCGCCGCCGCAAGGAATTCCTGATAGGTGTCCATCTTTTGGTCCTTGGACAGCGGCGCGAACGGGACGGCGGGATCCCGCTGCACATAGCCGCGGATTTTTGTGGGCCAATAGGCCGTGAATTGCCATTTGAGAACTTCCGGTGCGATGGCGTTCCATCCCATCAGCCTGGCCGTTTGCGCGGCCGCCAACGGGTCGCGGGCGGGTTCGCGTTCCCACCCCGTCATCAGGATGCGCTCGGGGAGCCCTGGCGGAGTGGTTATTTTGGGCGCGTTCTGTACAGGGTCTATCTCGTAGAGCTTGATCCTGCTGACGGCGGGGCCGGCGAACTGGCTCTTGGCATAATGGCGGGGATGCCCGCCCGCGTCAATGAAGTTGACCCAGAAACCATTGGCGGACGGGACGCTTTTGTTGCTCAAGTACGCGCCATTCAGCCAATGGGGCAAATAGCCGTAGCCTGATTTGTCGGGAACCACGATGTTGTCATAGTGTTCGTAGTTGCCGCTCAGGGGGAAATTGTCGAAGGGATCATTCGGGCTTACGCCCGTTCGGAAACCGGGATCCGTGTAGTTGTCTCCCAAGGCCACGTCCATGGGAACGTAGCGGGGCTTGTCTTCGGGGTATTCGACGCGGAGAACATAGGTCTGGCCGGGTTTGAGGTTCCGGCCGATGCGGTAGCCGAACCAGCAGGAGTTTGAAGCCACGCGGCTTTTCCGGCCGAGAATCTCCTCAACGGAAATGCCGTCCTTCCAGAAATAGTAGTACTTTCTGAGAACCCAGCGGTTCCAGGTGATGCCGCCTTCCTTGTAGGGGTGTCCCTCAAGGGCGGGATCGGCGGCGCAGTCAATCTCGTCCACCAGCTTCAAGCGTCCATACGCCGTTTCCTCCCACGTCTCGGGCAGGGGGGGGAGGGCCTTGGCATCGCGGCCGGCATAACAGAGGTCGGTCACGCGAGCGGTCTCGGCGGCGGGAATGCTGCCGTCCATGTTTATCACCGACACCTGGTATTCGAAAAACTCGGAATAATAGAGCTTCCGGGTCTCTTCCTTGCCGAGCCGGACCACGGCCACGGCCTGGCCATTCATGTCCGCGGACAAGCGCGCCTGCCCCAGCGCCAGCGTGCGGAAATAGAAATCGGTGACGGCATGGGAAAGCTGCGCGGACTTGTCGCCGAGGAGACGTGCCGGGAGGCGGAAGACCAGCTCCACGGCCGCCGGCGGCTGGGCGCCCATGTCAAAACGGGCGGGAAGGCGTTCCTGCTCCACTGTGCCCCCCGCCGGACGCAACGTCAGGGTGCAGAGCTTGGGCACAAGCGAGATGTTGCCGAGGATTGGATCATCGCCGTTGTTGGATTTGTCCCGCGCCACGCGGATGGCCAGGGTGTTGACGGCGCCCCAGCGGACGCGATCCGCCGGAATCACGCAATTAGGAAGCACGGGAATGGTGAAGGCCCCGATGTCCAGGGGTGATCCATTCCACCAAATTGCGCAGTTCGCTCCCTCCGATCCGGTCAGCACAAGGGGAGTCCCCTTCCACTCTTTGGGGATGAAAACCCTTGCACGCAGCCAGGCGGCATCCGCCGAACCCAGCCCTTGGGAATTCCATTTCGCATCGGACTGTACATCAGGCCATTTGGAATCGTCGAAAGCCTCCTTGGGAATCTGCCTGGCGTCGTCAGCGTTGGCCACGGCGATTCCCTTCCATGCATCCGTGAGGTGGATCGGCGAAAAGTCGGTTTGCCGTATCGGTTCTGGGCGGGTGAAGGCGGCGGCTTCAAACCCGGCAAACAGAATTTTCCCGGGCGCGCGGAGGGAGTTCGCATCGGAAAGGATTCGGATCGTGGTGACGCCGGCCGGCCCCGCCATGGTTTTATAGGGCTGCGACGGGTTGTAACCGGTGGAATAGAAACCGGCGAAAGGCAGCACAACCTGCGTCCATTTGCCCGGACGCACGACGACACGCGAAGTGAACTCGCCGCCCGCTCCGTTGAGGAGCAGATAGACTTCGCCCTCGGCATTATCGGTCTTATACCAGAAAGACAGGTGATCGTATCCGCGCTCGGCCCAGACTTTGCCGTTCTCCTTCGTGTCCAGGGTATAAGTCAGGTATTCCTGAAGGATTCTGGGATGGGTGACCTCCACCAGCAGCGCATCCTTTCCCTCGAAGGCGCCGGCTTGAAACGAAACCGTGTTTCGCAGTTCCGGGGCCAGCGCGAGATGCCCGCCGGCCTTCCATTTGGGGATCGCCGTTTCTGTCGTGCAGCTCAGGGCCAGCGGCGGAGCGGGGGCCGGTGCGAGCGGTGATTTCAGAGCCGTACGCGGTGCGTCAAGGCCGATAAACGCCGACTCTACCTGATCAAAGTAAAACGAGGCTTTTTTGTCCGCCCCCCCGCCGACACAGAAGGCGATCGCGGTCGCGGGCTGGTGAAACTTTCCGTCGTTAGCGCCACCACTATGGTACCACGAGGACACCTCGCCTGGCAAGTTAGCGATCTGGATCTCCTGCCAGTCCCTGGATGCGCCAAGAGGGATTTGTTTCTGGAAACATTGGCCGGTCGAGTCATTGACCCGTAATCCCAGCACGGCCTCGCCGCTTTCCCGTTTGACCCAGAAGTGCAACCTCGTTATTTTGACCGGCGTGAATTTTTTATTTGCCGCAACATAGGCGCCGCCTTTTGTAAAATCGCCCCTCAAATTCAGGGAGTTGGCGCCGATTTTTTTCTCGGAAGATGAAAGCTCAAGGCTTCCCGTTGCGCCACGGAATTCAGTGCCGCCATAATAGCTCCATCCGTCGGTGTCTTTAGAGAAATCGCCCAGGGATATTTTCCCAATGTCCTGGGCCGCCGCGGACATGCAGATGCCGAACAGCAGCGCGCCGAACCACGTTTTGCACTTTTTCCCCGCCGGAATGGTTGGTTTCATGGGGCTTCCAGGTTTCATGTTCGTCATTACTCCTTCACCGTGGCCGGATAGGGCTGCGCCAGGATGTCTACCGGCGTTCCGTTGAGAAACAGGATCTGGCCTGACCAGAGAAAGGTGGCGTTGACATTGATGTCCGCGGCACCGGTGGAATACCATTGCACGCGGCCGTCCAAAAACAGGAAATTCGCGCCCTGGGGTTTATCCCAGGTAAACATCTCCGAGCTGCCGGGATGATTCGATAGGTAGGGTGGCGTCACCGTCACCGATTTCTGAATCCGATCAAGCATGACGTCCGCCATGCTGGGAGCTGCCACTTTTGCAAGGGAATACTGCTTGGGATGGGCGAAATACCCAATCCTGATCCCCGTCCCCGAGGCCCCGGATGGGGAATGATACATATCCGGTTCCCAGTACTTCGGCGCCATCCACGGTGAAGCCCATTTCGCCGCGGGACAGTAGAAGACCTTGTAGCTGGGGAGATAGCTGGGAAACAAAATCCCCATTCCAGAGATATAGCCAAATTGGCAGGTGCCCGCCGCGATATCCCGGTAATACGTTGTCGCACACGGCGGCGTCCAGTCGTCGGAGTCGCCGGCATAAAGCATGACGCCGATGCCCAGTTGCCGGAGGTTGTTCTTGCAGCTGGCGCGATACGCCATTTCCTTGGCGCGTTGGAGCGATGGAAGAAGCAGTGCGGCGAGGATGGCGATGATCGTGATCACCACCAGGAGTTCGATAAGCGTGAAGCCGCTTTTGCGCCTGCGTACATGAAAACCGGCAATCATACTTATGTGAGCCCAAACATTTTTCATGATAGCACTTTATAAGATTTAATAAGGCAACGCAATAGCCTTTATGTGATATTGCTATGCGGAATGTGAGAAGCTGGCGGGGAGGGCGCCGCGCCCGCGGATTCCGCGGTCTTTTGGGGAAAAGAGAAGTGGCGGTCCGTTTCGTGACCGTGGGAGGAATACCCGAACCGGTCCGCCCGCTTATTGACCTGCGCGGCTCTGAGCGTCAACGCCGCCAGAGCCGCGACAGTCATGGGGGGGGCTGCCGGATTGAACGAACAGAAGGGCACGAAGGCCGCGAAGGGTATTCTCCGCGCCTTCTGGCGTTCACTCTTTCTTCCGGCGTCTTCCTGAAAAAGGGAAAATCAGCCGAGCATGACCTGGCCGCTGGTGACGGGAATGGCCTGGCCGGTTTCGTACTGCTGCTCGATGACGCCGAGGATGGCGCGGGCGACGTCCTCGGGGAGGCAGTCCGGGCGGATGGGGGACTTGGCCTCGTAGAAGGCGCGCACGTCCTCCACGGTGGCGCCGCCCGGAACCGCTCCAGCACCCCGCGCCAATGCTCCGCCTTCGCCGTTGTCCGATCCCTGAAATGACCAGCTCCCGCCGCCAGGCCGACCACCGGCCCGCGACGGAACCCAACATGCCCCAGCCTTCGCCCGCACTCCAGATGGGTCAGCAGCGACGCTTACCAATCAAGCGACCGCCACCGGCGCGGTGACCGTCGCCAACACGGCCACCCTGGGCGGCACGGGCACGGTCGGCGGCGCGACCACCGTCAACAGCGGCGGCAAGCTCGCCCCCGGCACCAGCCCGGGGACCCTGACCTTCAACTCCGACCTGACCCTTGCCGGCGGAGCTGGCGCCGCCGCCGGTGCCACGGCGATCTTCGAGGGCGGCGACCTGGTGGACGTCAATGGCACGCTGACCTTGAACACGGACTGGAACTTGACTCTGCTGACCGGCTTCCAGGACGGCGGCACGACCACGTTGTTCACCTACACGACGGCTGGCGGCACGCTGGACCTGACCCCGGACTTTGACAGCACCGGCCTCGGCTTCACTCCGACCAGCTCGTTGACGCTCACGGACACCGGCTCCGCGATTGTGCTCAACGGCATCTCGATTGTCCCCGAGCCGGCGGCGCTGGCGCTGCTGCTCGTCGGCGCGGTCGGGCTGCTCCGCCGGCGGAACGGCTGAGGGCGGAAGCAGAGCGGGCGGGGCGAGCCTGCCTGGACGGCAGGTCCCCGCTCCATGACTGTCGCGGCTCGGATGGTGACGTGAGTTCCGGCCGAGCTTTTTTTCCCATGTTGTTTCGTGGGTTTCGTGGGCAAAAGGATTTGTGGGGATTCGCGTGACAACCCCAGAGAGTGCCCGGAGCTTCCAGCTCCGGCCTGGACATTGGCAAAAGTCCCTTGACCGGCGGGTCGGGCCGGCGGCCCTTCCCGCCGGACGGATCGACGCTATTTTCTAAAATGTGTAACTTTTATTGAATTGCACTTTTATTCTGATATGGTAT
>Ga0265297_10000269_pt1 | contig 172373 bp, 133 predicted proteins | sample Munlanlwell13791_FD_192502 | JGI IMG/M metagenome (GOLD analysis project Ga0265297, IMG submission 192502) | Leachate microbial communities from a municipal landfill in Southern Ontario, Canada - Leachate well 137-91 | ecosystem: Engineered > Solid waste > Landfill > Unclassified | place...
GGGGAGCCCGCGACCCGGTTGACGATGTGGTAGTAGGTCCCCTCGGCGTCCGCCGCAACCGGTTTGACTCGTGCTGTCCTCATCATGCACCTCCCGGCATCCGTAAATGGCTGCCTTTTGCTAGCCATCATTATAAAGCGACAATGGCTGCGCGTCAAGCGCCGAGGGGTGGTCGGGCACATTATGCTGTCCCCAACTACCCCGTCCCCAAGTACCCATTATGCTGTCCCCAAGGCGCAACTACCCCGTCCCCAAGTACCCATTATGCTGTCCCCAAGGCGCAATTATGCTGTCACCAAGGCGCACCAAGGCGCACCAAGGCGCAATTATGCTGTCCCCAAGGCGCAGTCCCCAAAATAGGCGGAGCGTCCCCGTTCCGCAACCGGCATAGTCCCAGGATGGACCGGGGACGGTGCCCCGACTTTCGGGGCGGCCCGGCGCGGCTTTCCCCCGCCCTTGTCCCTTTGTCCCCTCAAGGCCCCACCCCTTTTTTGCGCGCCGCGGTTGCAAAGGCGCGTTGCGGTTGCATTTTGTGTCCTTATGGATGCAGCCTCCGTCAGCCCACCGGGAAGTTCCGGCCGGCCTCTCCTCCCGCGGGAGGCCGCGGCCCATGTCGTGCCGTTCCTGCTCTGGGTGCTGGTGGTGGGGGTGCTGGGACTGTTGCCGGAGCGGTTGGTGCCGCGCCTGCTGCTGCCGTGGAGCTATGCCCTGAAGTCGGTGCTCTGCGCGGGGCTGTTCCTCTGGTACCGGCCTTGGCAGTGGTATCCCGCCTGCCGCTGGCGGAACCTGCCGCTGGCGCTGCTGGCCGGCGTGGCGGTGGCGGTGCTTTGGATCTTGCCGGAGACGCCGTGGGCCCATGCCGCCTTCCCCGCCCTCCAGGAGTTCTACCACCGCTGGCTGATCCTCTGGCCGGGGGCGTTGCCGGACTATTTCCATCCCGAGTTCTACCCCGCCCTGCCGCCGGAGCATCCGTCGCTGGCCTACAGCCCCGGCGAATGTGGCTGGGGGCTGACCCTGGCGAAGCTGGCGGGGTCGGCGTTCGTGATCGCGGTGATCGAGGAGTTCTTTTTCCGCGGCTTCCTCTACCGCTGGCTGTGCCGCCACGATTTCCTCAAGCAGCCGTTGACGGCGCTGGAATGGCAGCCGTTCCTGACCATGCTGCTGCTGTTCGGGTTCGAGCATGACCGCTGGTTGGCCGGGCTGGTGGCCGGCGCGGTCTATGGCTGGCTGATGCTCCGGACGGGCGACCTCTGGAGCGCCGCCATCGCCCACGTGACCACGAACCTGCTCCTGGGCGGCTATGTTGTGCTCTCGGGGCAGTACGGCTTCTGGTGAGCGCCGCCGCCGCGGCCACAACCGGGGATTGGAAGGAAGGATGGCGACCATGACTGTCAGCGCGAAACTGAACCGTGAATATGCCGTGCGCACGGTGGCCGTCGGGCTGATCATGCTCGGCTTCTGTGGCTGGTCGCTCTACGATGGCTGGCTTGCCTACCCGGAGGACAACCGCCGCTTCGAGGCGGTCCGCGCGGAGCTGCTGGCCTTGGACGCCACGCCGGCGGCGCTGCTCCAGGTGGACGCGGTCACCCGGGAGCGGCCGGTCGATGCCCCCTACAAGGCCCGCGGCTGGGCGACGCCGAAGAAGCTGGCCAAGGAGCTGGCGGAGCTGCGGGAGCGGGCGGCGAAGATGACCGGCCCCGACCCGGCCCAGGCCGCCGCGGCCCAGCGGCGCTGGCTCCGCGAGCTGCTGGAGAAGCCGTTGCGCAGCCGCAACGACATCCAGGTGCAGAATGTCATGGCCTTGGTCACCGGGATCTGGAGCGGCGCCTTGCTGCTCTCGCTCGCCGCCAAGGCGCGGCGGCGCTTCACGGCGGATGACACGGGGCTTGCCGGGTTCCGGCCCCAGCCGATCCGCTACGAGGAGATCGTCGCCCTCGACCTCGGCAAATGGGCGGGGAAGGGGATCGCCAAGCTCCGGGTGCGGACTCCGCAAGGCGGCGAGGCCATCCTTGTCCTGGACGACTGGCACTTCCGCGGCATGGGCGACCTGCTCAAGGCCATCGAGGAGCGGCGGCCCGACCTCGCCCCCGCCGCCGCGCCGCCGGCGGACTCCGCGGCGGGCGGCGCCGCCGCCTGACGGCGCCTTGCCCGGGCAAGGATGCCGGGGCGGCCGGCCGTGACGGTCACTCGCCGTCCGGCGTGCTTCGCCCTTGCTGCTGTTGCAGGTAGCCGCGGCTGCGCCGCAGGTGGTTGCCGATCGCTTCCTGGCATTGCAGGAGATGCCCCTTCATGGCGCCGAGCAGCTTGGCGAGGCGGGGCTTTTCCTGGATGAGCTGGGCGAGGCGGCCGATGGCGAGGTTGAGCTGGCTCAGGCTGCGCTTGGCCAAGGCGATGCTGGCCGCCGGCTGCTGGTAGGTGCCGTCACTGATGCTGTAGGCGAGGTTGGCGAGGGCCCGGCCGATGTGGAAGAGGATCTTGAGCCCGAGGGGGCGGGCGTCGGGGGGGAGGATGGCGGCGTAGATGTTGCACCAGCCGATGGCGGTCTGGCGGAGCATGACGAAGCCAGGGTCGGTCTCGTAGAAGAGCTGGTCGCCGGGCTGGGGCAACTGCCGCTCCTCCTCGCCTTCCCCTTCGGCCCCTTCCTCCTCCCATTCCTCCTCGTAAGGCGGCTCCGCCTCGTCCTCCGGGGCGATGAAATTGCTGAATTCGCAGAGCTGGCGGCTCTCGCAGTTCTCGCAGTCGAAGTTGCAGTTGAGCATCTTCCCCTTGAACTCCTTGCCCAGCTTGGTGGCGATGAGCTGGCGGGCGCCGGGGAGGTCGGAGAAGCGTTTGAGCAGGTCGAAGAACTGGGCGGCGTAGCGGTCGCTTTCGCGGAGGTACTGTTCCCAGTCGTATTCGTCCCAGTGGCTGGTGTCGGGCGGCTGCGGCATGGAAGGGGGGGAGCCTGCACGTGGGGGGGGGGGGCGGCGGAAGGGACGCGGCCGCCAAGGAAGGGGGCGGCGTCCCGCTGGCCTCGCTTGCCGCCGTTTCCGCCCGCCGGCTGGTGGGGAGCGGAGGGGGAATGGCTACCCCGCCAGGATTCGAACCTGGACAAAGAGAACCAAAATCTCTTGTGCTACCGTTACACTACGGGGTAGCGGATTGCGGAATCCGCAAGGGCCGTACTATAGCCGCCCCGGCCGGGATTCTCAAGGGTCAGATCCGGTTCATTTCCAGGATGGCGAGGAAGATGGAGAGGACGACCATCAGGACGACGGCGGCCAGGAGGAGGATGACGGCGGGCTCGAAGAGGGCCAGCAGCCGTTTGGTGCGCTGGCGCAGGGCCGCCTCGTACTGGGTGGCGACTTGTTCGAGCATTCCGCCCAGGTCGCCCGATTCCTCGCCGATGGCGAGCATCTGCAAGGCGGTGGCGGGGACGAAGGGGCTTTTGCGCAGGGCGCCGGAGAGCTTGCTGCCGCCGCGCAGTTCGGCGGCGATGCCGGCGAAGGAGGCGGCGATCCGCAAGTTGCCGACGGTGCGGGCGGCGATGCGGACGCTGTTGAGGAGGTGGACGTGGTTGCGGACGAGCACGGCGAGGGTGCGGAAGAAGCGGGCGATCTCCAGGGCGCGGCCCAGGGGGCCGAGCAGCGGCAGGCGCAGCCGGGCGGCGTCCCACCAGGCGCGGGGCTTGCCGCCGCGGCGGACGGCGGCGGTGAAGAGGGCGGCGGCGATGGCCAGGAGCAGCCAGAGCCACCAGAGGGCGCTCAGGGTTTGGCCGAAGCCGAGCAGCAGCCTAGTGGGCAGCGGCAGGGGGCGGCCCATGGTCTGGAAGAGCTTGGCGAAGCGGGGGAGGAAGACGGTGAAGAGCAGGATGATGACGCCAAAGGTGACGGAGAGGAGGATGGCGGGGTAGATGGAGCTGGTGATGAGGAAGTCGCGCAGTTCGCGGCGGTCCCCGAGGAAGCGGCGGAGTTCGCCGACGACTTCGGTGAGGGCGCCCGATTCCTCGCCGGCTTCGATCAGGTTGGCATAGAAATCGGGGAAGCGCCGGCCCTGGCCGCGGATGAGGGCGGAGAGTTTTTTGCCTTCGTGCAGGCCGCGGCGCAGGTCGCGGACCAGTTGGCGGTCGGCCGGGCGTTCCGTGCCGTCGGCGAGGATGCCGAGGGCGCGTTCCAGGGGGATGTGGGCGCGGAGGAGCGGTTCCAGGCGGGCGGTGAAGTCGCAGGCGTCGAAGCTCTGGCGGCCCCAGGGGAAGCCGCCGGCGGTGGCCAGGTTTTCGGCGGGGCCGAGGGATTGGAGGGGGAGGCAGCCGCGGGCGCGGAGGCGGGCGAGGGCGTCCGCCTCGCCGTCGCCCTCGATGAGCAGGTCGGCGACGCGTCCCTCCGGATCGGCGGCTCTGAACTTGAACTGGGGCATGGGTTGGGGGAGGGGAGTCGGGGCGGTTTCATTCGTGGACGGCGCGGGCGAGTTCGACGGCGGTGGTGATGCCGGCGGCGACCTTGGCCTTGCCGTCCTCGACGATGGGGGTCATGCCGTGCTGGCGGGCGATTTCGGCGATTTCGCTGCTGGAGGCATGGCGGTTGATGGCTTGGCGGATGGCGTCGTCAACGGCCAGCAGCTCGAAGATGCCGGTCCGCCCCTTGTAGCCGGTGCCGGCGCAGGTTTTGCAGCGGCCGGCGCTGGTCTGGCCGCTGCCGGCGCAGGCGGTGCAGGTTTTGCGGACGAGGCGCTGGGAGAGGATGCCGGCGAGGGCGGAGGCGATGAGGAAGCCTTCGACGCCCATGTCGAGGAGGCGGCTGATGGCGCCGGCGGCGTCGTTGGTGTGGAGGGTGCTGAAGACGAGGTGGCCGGTGAGGGCGGCGTGGATGGCGATTTCGGCGGTATCGCGGTCGCGGATTTCGCCGACGAGGATGATGTCGGGATCCTGGCGGACGATGTTGCGCAGGCCGTTGGCGAAGTCGAGGCCGATCTTGGGGTTGACCTGCATCTGGGAGAGGCGTTCCAGGCGGTATTCGACCGGATCCTCGATGGTGATGACCTTCACGTCGGGGGTGTTGAGGCGGGCCATGACGGAATAGAGGGTGGTGGTCTTGCCGGAGCCGGTGGGGCCGACGACCAGGATCATGCCGTGGGGCAGGTCGGTGAGTTGCTCGAAGCGGCGGCGGAGGGGCTCGGCCATGCCGCCGCGGGCGAGGTCGTACTGCATGGACTCCTTGCGCAGCAGGCGGAGGACGATGCTTTCGCCGCCCATGGTGGGGATGGTGCTGACGCGGATGTCGAGTTCCTGGCGGCCGATGCGCTCGTGGATGCGGCCGTCCTGGGGGAGGCGGTTTTCGGCGATGTTCATGCCGGCGATGAGCTTGAGGCGGGAAGCGACGGCAGGGAATTGGCTGGCGGGGGCGGTGGCGGCTTCCTGGAGCAGGCCGTCAATGCGGAAGCGGACGACCAGGCGGGATGGCTCGGGCTCGACATGGATGTCGCTGGCCTCCATTTCCACGGCGCGGGTGAAGAGGTCGGTGACGAAGCGGACGACCTTGGCCTCGCTGGCGAGGGTGCGCAGGGCCTCCTCGCTGTCGCCGCTGGCCAGCGCCGCTTCCCCGGCGGCCTCGCCGGCGTTCTCGTAGACGGTGGCGATCAGCCGTTCGACGGTGGCGCGCCGGCCGAGGGTGAACTGGATTTCCAGTCCGAAGAGCCGGCGGAAGGCGATGGCGAGTTCGGGGAGGCGGTAGGGGTCGCTCACCAGCAATTCCAGGCGGCCGTCCTCGCGGCGCAGGGGGATGCAGCCGTTGTGGGCCAGGAACTCGGGGGAGACGCCGGGCAGGCGTTCGACCGGGCCGATCTCGTCCTCGGGCTTGACCGGCAGGCCGGTGGCGCGGGCGTAGGCGGCGAGCAGCTCCGGTTCGGTGAGGGTGCCGTGGGCGCAGAGTTCGCCGTCAACCTGCCGCCGGGACTGGCCGGCCGCCAGCAGGGCGGGATAGTCCGGCTGCCGGCGGGTCAGCTCGGCCTGGAGGGCCACCTCCAGCGCGTGCGGGTCGGACAGACGGTTGGCGGCGGCGGCGGGCATGGTCAGAATTCCAGTCCTTGGTTGCGGTAGGCGTCGAGGGTCTGCTTGTAGCGGCGCAGCATCCCTTCGAGGGGGCTTTCCTCATGGACGATTTTGCCGGTGATCATCATGACCAGCTCGGTCTTGGTGTCCTCCTTCTCAGTGTAGCCGAAGATGCGGTTGAGCACGGGCACCTTGACCAGGAAGGGGATGGAGCTGAGGTTGTCGAGCTTGCGGCTGCGGATCAGGCCGCCGACGAAGAGGGTGCTGCCGTCGCGGAGGGCGAGGGCGGTCTCGATGCGCCGCTTCTGGATGGTGGGGGAGTCGATGTTTGAGCTTTTGGTCTTGACGGCGTCGGAGACCTCCTGGTCGATCTCCAGGGCGATGAGGCCGCCCTTGGTGACGCGCGGGGTGACCTTGAGGATGATGCCGGTGTCCTCGTACTGGTAGGTGCGGCGCAGCGAGGTGCTGTCCGGGGTGGGGGACGACGCGGTGTCGGAGATTTCATTGGCGACCAGGGGCACCTTGTCCCCCACCTGGATCGTGGCGGTGGTGTTGCTGGTGACGACCACCTGCGGGCTGGAGATGACCTCGATCTTGCCGGTGCCGGCGAGGGCGCGGAGGTAGGCGAACTTCTGGGTCGGGTTGAGCGGGTCGCTGACCCAGTAGGTGAGGCCGCTGTCGAGATCCGCGGGGGGGGTGACGCCGGGGGCGAGGGCGGCGAAGTTGGTGCCGAAGATTGAGGTGTAGCTGCCGTGGGCGGTGCCTTTGGTGCTGAACTCCAGCCCGAACTGGGTGCTTTCGGTGAGGGTGACCTCGGAGACGACCACCTCGAGCAGGACCTGGGAGGGGGCGGTGTCCAGGCGGCTGAGGAAAGCGTTGAGCATGGCGTAGACGCGGGGCACGGTGCGGATCAGCAGGCGGTTCTGGGCGGAATCGGCCACGATCTTGACCGGGATTTCAAAGACGCTGGCGGGGCCGGCCTCGGGCGCGGCCTGGCCGGCGGCGCCGGTGGCGGCGGTGGCCGTGGCGGGCTGGGGCGGGCGCGCCGTGGCGGCGGTTCCGGCCGTCTCGCCGCGGGCGGCGGTGCCGCCGCCCGTGCCGGTGCGCCGGCCCGGGGTGGCGCCGGCTGGCTCCTGGGTCGTGGCCGTGGTGGTGGCGCCGCCGCCCTGGGCGGAGGCGGTGCTGCTGCCGGCGACCACCGTGGCACTTTCGACCACGAACATCCCCTGGAGCATCGGCAGCAGTTCGTCCGCCTTGCCGTTCATCACCTTGTAGATGTAGAGCGCCTCCTGCTCGCCCACGTCGGTGCGGTCGAGGACGGCAACCCATTGTTTCACTTCGGCCAGGGCCTCTTCGGTGGCGGCGGCGGCCACCAGCAGTTGCATCCGGTCGAGGATCTGGAGCTGGATGGCGCCGGGTTCGCCGCCGGCGGGGTCGGTGGTGACCGGGAAGCCGAGCACCGGCAGCAGCGCCGCGAGTTCGTTGCGGATGCGGGTGGCGGAGACGTTGCGGCAGGGGATCACGGCCTTGGGCCAGCCGGCCTTGTTCCGCTGGTCCAGCAGCGGCAGCAGGGCGCGGACGCGGGCGAGGTTGGCCTCGGGCTCGACCAGCAGCAGGGCGTTGCGCCCCGGCAGGTCGATGGCGGTGGCGCCTTCGGTGAGGAACGGCTTGAGCTTCTCCAGCACGTCCTTGGAGGAGGCGTAGCGCAGCGGCAACAGCGCCGCCGTGACGTTAGCGGCAGGTTCCGCGCCCGCGGCCAGCAGCCGCCGCTCCTGCGGCAGCTTGCTGAACGGCAGGATGTGGAGCACGCCGCCCTCGGGCGAGGCATAGGCCCCGGAAAGTTGCAGCAGCCGGTCGAACATCTGCCAAAGTTGGCGCCGGGACATGTTGGCGTGGACGGACATGGTGACCGCCCCCTTCAGGCTTGGGTCAAGCAAGTAGTTGAACCCCAGAATCTTGGCGAAGGCCGGGACGAGGTCGGCGAGCGGGGCGGCGTCGAAGGCGAGCAGGGCCGGCTCGGGCAGCGGCGCGTCCGGCTTCTCCCCCAGATACGGTTCATAGAACGGCGGGCGTGCCGCCGGCGCGGGTGCCGCGGCGGTGGCCGCGGCGGCCGGCAGCGCCAGCTCGGCGCCGCGGCCGGCGGTGAGCTGCGGCGCCGCGACGAGGTCGGTGACCAGCGGATCGCCCGCGGGCTCCGGGGCGGCGGCTGGGCGGGCGGGCGGCGGCCGGCTCGCGGCGGCGGCCGGCGGCGGCGCCGCCGCCGGGGCCGGCGTTTGGCAGGATGGCGCGGCGAGGAGCGCCAGCGTCAGCAGCGCGGCGGGGAGGGAAAGGAATCGTTTCATTTGGGAGGCCCCATGCTTTGGGAAACTGGAAACTGGAAACTGGGGAATCAGCGGCGGGCGGTTTTTGTGCCCTTCGAGTGGCTCTGGCTCATTCGGGCACTGGCGCCATCCGGGGCACCGGTTCGATGCCGCTGGGGTTGTAGTCTGGCGGCAGGTCGCCGCGGGTTCCGCGGCGGCCGCCGCCTTCCCGCCGGGCCTCGTCACCACGTCCTTCCATCAGGCGCTGGCGGGCGGCGCGCCAGCGTTCCCGGATTGCGTCATCCATGACTGGCGGCGTGGCCGTGGCCTCCGGGGCTTTGGCGGCGGTGGTGGTGGCGGTGGTGGCCACCGCCGGTTTTTCGGTGGTTGGTGGGGCGCTGGCTCGCGTGGTTTCGGCCTCGCCGCCGCCGGCCCGCCGCCGCCGGCTTTCGGGGCTGCTGGGATCCAGCCGCAGCACCGCCTCCTCGCCGCGGCGCTGGAGGACGACGCGGTCCAGCGCCAGTTCGCGCAAGGTGAAGCCGTTGGCCAGCGTCTGGCCGAGGGCGCAGAACTGGGTTTTGCCGCCGGTGGCGGCACTCTGCCGTTCCAGGATCAGGGCGCCTTGGACCGCGCCGGCGCGAACGATGCCGACCAGTTCCATGTCCGCCCGGCGGCCCGGGTCGGCGGCGGCGGTCCCGGCCGCGCCGCGGTTCGGGGAAAAGGGGTTTTTCTCCGTCAGGATGGTGACGGCGGCGCTCTCGCCAAGCTCGCGCCGGTGGCGGTCGGCGGCGGCGGCGGTGGCCGGGCTGACGGCCGGCGGCGGCAGGGATGCCGGCGACTCCGATGGCGCCGGCGTGAACCGCAGGTTCAGCACGGCGAAGGTGCCGGCCGTGGCGGCCAGGAGGAAACAGAGCAGGATGTGGAGCGGTTTCATGGCCGGCCCTCCCCGGCGGCGGCCAGTTCCGCGACGGCGGGATCCGTGAGGGTGACCACCCGCAGGGTGCCGGCCAGGACGATGTTGCGCGGCGCCCGCGGGTTGTCCGGCCGCAGGGTGCAGCGTTGCCAGTGGAACTGGGGCTTGGCCTTGGCCAGTTCCGCGAGGAAGCGGGCAATCCCCTCCATCGGCTCGGTGGCGCCGACCGTGAGTTCGAGGACGCCGACCCCTTCACCGCCTTGGGAGGTGGCCCGCACTTCGCCCAAGGTGGTGAGGCGGATGCCGGCCTGGCGGGCGGCTTCCTCGACGATTTTGCCCAGCGCCGTTTCGGCGTTGCCATGGCGGGCGGGGATCCAGCAGTCGTCGTGGTTCGCCTGGAACTTGGCCCGGCGCGTCTGCCGGGCCGCCGCCTGGGCTTGGGCCTGGCGGAGGTTCTCCCGCTGGACGGCGAGCTGGTTCCGGGCCTGGGAGACGCGGGCCGCCGTCGGGGCCAGGCGCACGGCCGCAACCGTGCCGGCGCCGAGGAGCAGGGCCGCCGCCGCGATGGCCACGGTCTGGCGGGGAGTGAGTTGGCTGCGGGTGGCCGGGTTCATGCGGCGGAAATCCTCGTCAAGGAACCAGCGGTTCAAGCCGGTCCAGGGCAAGCTCGGGCGTCGTGCGCTTCAGTTTCAGGGAAAGCTGGGTGGTGCCGTCGGGGTTCCGGCGTTTGTTGACGGTGTCGATGGTGAAGAGTGGCGAGTTGGCGAGCTGTTCCATCAGGGCATCATCCGACTCGCCGCGGGCGCGGAGATCCACGTCGCTCCGGTTGTCCGCGCTGGTGAAGGAGGCGAGCCACATCTCGTCCGGCAGCCGCTGGGCGAGGAAGGCGAGCACCGGCAGGAGGTCCGGGTCGCCGGCGGCGACCGCACTGGCCCGCTCCAGCAGGTCATCGAGCGCCGCATGGCGGGTGCGTTCCAGTTGGAGCTGTTTGAGGTGGTTGCCGGCCGCGGTGCGTTCCGCCGCCAGCGCCGCGATCCGGGCGCGGCCATCGAGCCACCAGCGGCCGGCCAGCAGCAGGGCGAGCAAGGCGGCCAAAACCCCGAAACTGGCGGTGGCGAGCTTCCAGCCGCGGTAGCGGCGGGGCTGGAGCGTAGCCGGCAGCGGCAGCAGTCCGGCATGGTCGGCCAGGCAGGCACCGTCGAGAGTGGCGGCGCCGAGCAGCAGGGCGGTGAGCAGCGCTCCGTCCGCCGGGAAATCGGGAGGGAGTTCCACTTTGCCGCCCGGCGGGGCCAGCCGTTCCGGCGTGGGCACCGCCTTGGGGTCGGCGGCAGGCTTGAGCTGGCGGCAGCCGTCGGTGCCGGGGGCGAGCAGGGTTGCCTCGGGGTCGGCGGCGGGCAGGGCGACGTCCTTGCCGGCGAGGAGCGGGTCAATGGCCATCCAGGGGAGGAGCACGGCGTCAAGGGTGAGGCCGGCCGCCGCCAGCCCTTCCAGCAGGCGCTCCCAATCCGCCCGGGGGAGCGCGGCCACCCGGATGCGGCAGGGGCCGGCCTTGCCATGGTCTTCCACCACGCGCCAAGTCCAAGCCACATCGGCCAGCGGACACGGCAGATGCAGCGGCAGCTCCTGTTCCAGCGCCAACGTCAGGTCGGCGGGGGCCAGCCGGCGGACGGGGAGGTTGAACTCCGTGCAGAACAGCCCCGGCAGATGCCCGCCCGCGACCGCCACCAGGGTGCCGGCCGGATTCAAGGCGCGGGCCAGCTTGCCGAGCTTGGCGGGGAGCGGTTCCGGCCCGCTTTCCCGGGCGACGGCCCGGACGTGGAGCCGGTTTCCGGCGCGGGCCAGGCTCAGCCCCGCGGCCTGGCCGGCGGCATCCCAGCTATAGCTTACACAAGCATTTGGATTCCAAGCCATTCCGTGATTCCAGCCGGGCGGTCCCGGAGAGCAGGCGTCATCCTCCCCAAAGTGTGCCGCAAATCCACTGCCGCGCAATATAAGCCGTGTTGCCCAAATGCGAACCGCCGTAGCGGAACTCCGCCCGCGGCCCGGGCTCACTGCCATTGCCATTCATGGTAACGCAAAAAGGGGGAAGCCATTGTGCGGTCGGCGCGGAAGGAGGCCACCAGGGTGCGGCCCGGCCGGCCTTCGCCGGCGGTGGCGGTGGCGGTGACCGTGTAATAGCCGGACTCGCGGAAGAGGAATTCCTGGCGCAGGCGGCTGCGGAGGCTGGCGTCGAGGCTGGATTCGAGGGGGATCGCCTCCTCCTGCCAGCGCCGGCGCGCGTCGAGCACGGTCTTGGCCGCGGTCTCGTCCAGCCCCAGCCGGGCGCGGAGCAGCCGTTCCGTCGCGGTGAAGAAGGAGGGCCTCAAGCTGGGTGCTGGCCGGGCCAGGCCGGGGGGTGGGACGAGGCGCAGCTCCGGCAGCCGTCCGCTCCCGGGATCCGCCGGGAAGAAGTCGGCGGCGCCGGGGATCCAGAGCAATTCCTCGCGGAATTGTGGCTGGGCATTGCGTGGCAGCGGCGCCTGACCGGCCCGGGCGTAGTCTTCCCGTTCGAGTCCGTGGCGGCGCACCAGGTCGTCGGTGTCGCTGTAGTCCTGGATCTTGTCCAGCAGGTCGGTGAACGCCTCGCGCCGGGCGGGTTCGCGGCTGAACAGGTCGCCCAGCGTCTGGAGGCCGGCAGTGCCGGCCGCCGCCAGGTTCAAGTCCCAGCCGGAGGCCATGTCGGTGATCGTGACGGTGCAGTCGCCGTCCGCCCGCGGGAACCGATGGGCCACGCCGTCCGCCCGGAAGCGCTCCCGGCTGTCGAGGCCGGTTGGGGTGGTGGGCTGGTCGAGGGTGCGGTCGGGGTAGGCCGTGATGTCCTGGAGCAGCAGCCACTGGGTGCGGTTGACGGCGCTTTCCGCAAGCCAGGCCGCCCGTTCCTGGTCATTGGCGGTGTGGGCCATGCCCGCGGCGAGCTGCGATTCGGAGACCGTGGCGCCGGCCAGCAGCGCCGCCAGGGCGAGGATGGCAAGGACAATGATCATGGAATTGCCTCCAGGCGGACGCCGTGGCTGGTGCGCCGGCCGCCGCCGGCGGTCCGCCGCAGCCAGCGTTCGACCTGGCCGTCCTGCCAGCGGACTTCGAGCTGGATGGCCAGGGGCAGGTTCGGGTTTTTCCCCTCGTCCCAGTCGTTGGTCCAGCGGATTTCGTTCCCGCTCCGGTCGGCATAGAGGAAGGAAATGGCTTCGACGCCTTCGGCCAGGGCTTCCTCCTGGGTGTCGGCGGCGGTGGCTGGGGGGGGCAGCCAGGCGGCGAAGGGGCGGGGGCGGTAGAGTGCGCGCAACTCATTGTCCTGCACGTACAAGCAAAGGAAGCGCAGCCCGCCGGCCGCGGCGTCGCCGACGCGGTGGCGGTAGGCGAGGAGCAGGGTGGCCGGGTCGCCGCTGAACACCGGGCGCTCGGTGCGGCTGTCGCGGTCGGGCCAGGTGAAGGGCACGGCGTTGCGGAAGGCCAGCCCCACGGCCGTGTCGATGGCCTGGCATTCGGCCAGCCGGCGGCTGTGGCGGCTGACGGTTTCCCAGCTCTTCTGCACGGCGGCGATGCCGAAGCCGGCGGCGAGAAGGAGCAGGGCGAAGATCGCCACCGCGAGGAGCAGTTCCAGGAGGGTATAGCGCCGTTGCCGCGGAGTTGCCATCACTCAAGGTCCTCGCTCCGCAACAGCATGTCCACGGTTGCGGCGTCCACCGTTTGCCCATCCTGGATCAGGTCCACGGTGACGGTCGCCAGCCGCCACTGGCCTTGGACGGCGGGCACGCCGGCCGGCAATCCCTCGGGTTCCGCCACGGTGCAGGCGGCGCGCCAGCCGGGATAGTCGAACACCGTTGCCGGCAGCGGCGCCTTGGGGCCGGCCAGGAGATGGAACTCCAGCGCCTGCGCCAGTCGGTGTTGCCGGTTCCAGGCATCCCGCGCCTTTGCCACCCGGAGCACGGCGGTGTTCTGGAGCGCCATGGCCGCCAGCAGGCCGATGGCCAGCACGGCCAGGGCCAGCACGACTTCGAGCAGGGTGAAGGGGCGGGCGCCGTTCATGGTCACTCCGCCTCCTCGTGGACCGTGGGTTGGCCGGTGAGCGGCGACACGGCAATCCGCAGCGCCTGGCCGCCCTGGCCCAGGCGCAGCCGCGGGCCGGCGCCGGTGCCGTCGGGGAAGAAGCGGATGGCCGGGGCGGCCCCGTCCGGGGCGGCGGCACCCTCGACTTGCAGCTCCATGCCGTCCGGGATCTGGAGGGCCGCGAAGTCGTCGCCGGCGCCCCGTTCCAGCCGGCGCCCGTCGTTGCGCACCGAAATTTGGCGTTCCACCCCGCGCACCATCGCTTCGCGCCGGGCCTCATCCAGGAAGACCCGCACCTCGCCGGCGGCGGCCGCGAGGGAGAGGAAGGCCGGCTGCCGCCCGACCGCCACGGTCGCCAGCCCCGCCAGCAGCAGCAGGATGGCCAGCACCGCGACCAGCTCGACCAAGGTGAAGCCGTGCCGCCGGAGCGATCCCATGGCGCCGGGCATCCCCCCTATTTCTCCGCCTCGGCCCAGTTGCCGATGTCGGCGGCCGTGCCGCTGCCGCCCGGCTGGCCGTCGCTGCCATAGCTGAGGATGTCGAAGCGGCCATGGGTGCCGGGGACGATGAGCGTGAAGTCGCCGTCCCACGGATCTTTGGGCAGCAGGTTCTGGCTCAGGTAGGGGCCGTTCCATTTCCGGGAACCGTCCACATTGCGGACCAGCTCCTCCAGCGACTTGGGCAGCCGCCCCACGTCGAGCTGGTAGGCCAGCGCGGCCTGTTCCAGCATTTTCACCTGGGTCTTGGCCGCCTTGACCTTCGAGTTCTCCAGATAGGTGAAATAGGCGGGGGTGGCAATGGCCGCCAGCAAGGCGAGGATGGCCAGCACCACCAGCATTTCCATGAGCGTGAATGGGCGTGACTGGAGCATGGGTTCGGCCTTCACCATTTCTCGAACAGTTCGTCGTCGTACTGGCCGCGGTGGGCGTCCCACCAGGCCTTGGCTTGCGCATAGTCCTTGAACGACTGGGAGACGAAGAACTCCACCGTCTCCGCCACTTCGGCACGCACCTTCGGATCCTTGTCCTTCAGCCCTTCCAGGAGGATGTCCATGGTCGCCGGCGACGGTTGGCCGCGCAGCAGCTCCACGCCCTTCAAACGCACAACCGGGCTGCTTGATTGTAGGGCCGCCTGCAAAACGGGGCGTTGGACTTCCGCCGGCTTCGCCGCCAGCAGGTCGAAGGCCTCCTGGCGCACCTCGGCTTCGCGGTCGCCGATGGCGGCGGCGAGGGCCTCGGCCGCCACCTTCGCCTCGAGGCCGCCCAAGGCGCGGATGGCCGCCAGGCGCACGTCCGGGTCTTCATCCTTGATGGCGGTCTGGACCAGCGGCGCGATTTCGGCCGCGGCGTAGTCCTCCAGGCATTCCATGGCGGCCCGGCGCAGATCCGGATCCTTCTCCAGCAAGGCCTGGCGCACAATCTCCAGCACGTCCGGGTGGCAGATCTCGCGCAGGGAAAGCAAGGCGTCGAGGCGCTTGTCCGGATCGGCGCTGGCCCAGGCGGCCTTGGCCTGCCGCAGTTCCCCGGCCTCCTCCTCGGTCAGGGGGCGGTAGGTACGGCGCTCCACGGGCGGCTTCTTTGCCGTGGCCTTCAGTGCCAGGGGGATGCGGCTGGCCAGGGTCGGGGGCTGCTTGGGCTTTGCCGGCTCAACCGGCGCGGGGCGCGCCGCTGCCGGCGGGGGCTTGCCGCCAGCCGCGGTTTCCGCCGGCGGCCGGTGACGCCACCACCAGCCGCTGACAGCGACCGCCGCCAGCCCCACTGCCAACCCCAGAAAAAGTGGTCGCCGCCATTTATTCCGCATCGCCAGCCGTCCTTTCCGCACGTCTGATTGCCGGGGTTCCGTAACCTACCCTGCCCGCCAACGAATGCAAAACCGGAACGGGGGCCTTGGCAAGCCAAGGCCCCCGTCGTGGGCGGCCGCCGGGGTCAGCCCGGGGCGATGTCACTCATCCATCATGCATGTCTTGAAAGATGTTAGGGTACTTCTTGGTCAGGTACTCCATGAGGACGGCATCCAGCTTATCGCAGGGCGTGGACTGCTCGGTGCATTGCGGGCAGTAGGGGTTGCCGACCTGGGAGCCGTAGAGCTTCTTGGTCAGGCTGTCGTCGCGGCGCACCTTGATGTCGGTGATGGCGACTTCGCCGTAGCACCACACTTCCCAGAGGTCTGTCCCCACGCCGGAGAGGGAGGTGAAGCCATACTTGCAGTCGCGCTTGCCGGTCAGGACGAACCAGCCGAGATCGAATTGGCCCAGGTGAATTGCCAGGGCGATGTCGTTGCTGCCGAGGCAGAGCAGTTCATAGGCGTCCTCGCCGAGTTCGCCGAAGCTCAGCTTCACGACCGTGCCATGGGCCTTGTCAATCAGGACGATAAAGCTGCGGTCCGGATCAATGTGCGCGGTCTGGTCGCAGTCGGTGCAGTCGATTTCGGTGTAGCAGAGGGCGGCGTAGACGTCGTACTTGCGGCGGGTCTTGTCCCACCCGACGCAGGTGGCGCCGTCGTTGGTGAAGTGGATCTTGTCCTGGATTGTCCCCTTGAGGATGACGGCGAGTTCCGACCCAGGAAAACAGGCATCTCCGGGAAGGAGGCCGCCGTTGGCATTGGCAAAGGCAGTCATGACGGCGGCGCAGAGCGAGAACAGGGCGATGACTTTCTTCATGATTTGCATCCTTCTGCCTGGGGTTGGGTTTCTTGGCCCTGGTCATCCCCCCCAACGGAATGAAGAGGGCACGTTTTTCGGGAACCTTCGAACCACCAAAAACCACAGATGCCAGATCAGGATCTGTCGCTCACCGCAGCCCTCCTTTCCTCCGGTTTGAAGGGTAACCCGGCCGAGTCGGCCTTTCCATAACCCGTTACTAAAAGCGGGGAATGGGGGAAATGCAAGTTTCTTCCCCGGGTGGCGGGGAAGCGGCGCCCGTCGGCGACGGGGGGATGCACGGCCGTTGCCCGGCGCCCAGGCCCAAGGTTTCGCCGGGGGCCGCTGGGTGCGGGCAGCCGTTGCCAGCGGCTTTCCAAGAAAACGGGGGCCTTGGCAAGCCAAGGCCCCCGTCTTGGGCTGCCGCCGGGGTCAGCCCGGGGCGATGTCACTCAGTCTGGTGGTTGTTGAAAGAGGTTCGGGTACTTCCGTTCCAGGTACTCCCAGAGGACGGCTACCAGCTTTTTGCAGGGCGTGGACTGCGGGGTGCAGTCCGGGCAGTAGGGGTTGCCGACCTGGGAGCTGTAGAGCCTCTTGGTCAGGCTGTCGTCGCGGCGCAGCTTGAGGTCGGTGATGGCGACTTCGCCGTCGCAGTCATCTTCCCACATGTTGATGCCCACGCCGGCGAGCGACTTGATGCCGTACTTGCAGTCGCGCTTGCCGGTCATGACGAACCCGCCGAGATCGCCCAGGTCAATTCCCAGGGCGATGTCGTTGCTGCCGAGGCAGAGCAGTTTATAGGCGTCATCGCCGAGGGCGGCGAAGGTCCCCACCCAGACGAACGTGCCATGGGCCTTGTCAACCACGACGATCTGGCTGGCGTCCTCGTCAATGTGGTCGGTCTGGTCGCAGTCGGTGCAGTCGATTTCCTCGTAGCAGAGGGCGACGTAGACGTCGTACTTGCGCTTGGTGTTGTCCCACTCGACGCAGGACGTGCCGTCGTTGGTGAAGTGGACCTTGTCCTGGATTGTCCCCTTGAGGATGACGGCGAGTTCCGACCCAGGAAAACAGGCATCTCCGGGAAGGAGGCCGCCGTTGGCATTGGCAAAGGCAGTCATGACGGCGGCGCAGAGCGAGAACAGGGCGATGACTTTCTTCATGATTTGCATCCTTCTGCCTGGGGTTGGGTTTCTTGGCCCTGGTCATCCCCCCCAACGGAATGAAGAGGGCACGTTTTTCGGGAACCTTCGAACCACCAAAAACCACAGATGCCAGATCAGGATCTGTCGCTCACCGCAGCCCTCCTTTCCTCCGGTTTGAAGGGTAACCCGGCCGAGTCGGCCTTTCCATAACCCGTTACTAAAAGCGGGGAATGGGGGAAATGCAAGTTTCTTCCCCGGGTGGCGGGGAAGCGGCGCCCGTCGGCGACGGGGGGATGCACGGCCGTTGCCCGGCGCCCAGGCCCAAGGTTTCGCCGGGGGCCGCTGGGTGCGGGCAGCCGTTGCCAGCGGCTTTCCAAGAAAACGGGGGCCTTGGCAAGCCAAGGCCCCCGTCTTGGGCCGCCTAGGGGGCGATTCCCCCGCGGCAACCGGAGCCTCGGAATCCGAGGCTGTCAGGCATTAGACCGGCCCGTCATTGAGCCACTTGTACTTCCGCGCCAGGGCTTGCATGAGGACGGCTTCCAGGTTTTCGCAGGGCGTGGACTGCTCGGTGCAGTCCGGGCAGTAGGGGTTGTCGACCTGGGAGCTGTAGAGCTTCTTGGTCAGGCTGTCGTCGCGGCGCAGCTTGAGGTCGGTGATGGCGACTTCGCCGTAGCAGTCACCTTCCCACATGTTGATCCCCACGCCGGCGAGCGACTTGATGCCGTACTTGCAGTCGCGCTTGCCGGTCAGGACGATCCAGCCGTACTCGTCCAGATCCAGGCCCAGGGCGATGTCGTTGCTGCCGAGGCAGAGCAGTTCATAGCCGCCCTCGCCGAGTTCGGCGAAGCTCCCCCCCCAGACGATCTCGCCAGCGGCCTTGTCAACCAGGACGATGCCGCTGCGATCCGCGTCAATGTGCTCGGTCTGGTCGCAGTAGGTGCAGTCGATTTCGGTGTAGCAGAGGGCGACGTAGACGTCGAGCTTGCGCTTGGTGTCGTCCCACTCGACGCAGGGCGCGCCGTCGTTGGTGAAGTGGACTTTGTCCTGGATTGTCCCCTTGAGGATGACGGCGAGTTCGGCGTCGGGGACACAGGCCGGGGCCGCACTGGCCACGGAAGCCATGACGGCGGCGCACAGCGAGAACAGGGCGATGACTTTCTTCATGATTTGCATCCTTCTGCCTGGGGTTGGGTTTCTTGGCCCTGGTCATCCCCCCCAACGGAATGAAGAGGGCACGTTTTTCGGGAACCTTCGAACCACCATAACTACAGTTGGCACATCAGAATCTTGTCCGTCTCCGCTGCCCTCCTTTCCTCATTTTGAAGGGTACCCGGCCACATTGGCCTTTCCTCACACTCCCTACTAAAGCGAGGGGAGCGGAAAATGCAAGCCCGGTTTGGGGCGTGACGCATTTTTTTGGCTCTTCCGGGGTTTGGGTGGGTCGGCGTGAGCACGAATCCGGGAGTGACGTAGCCGATCCGGGGAGGTCTTCCCAGGCCAACAGCCGAGGGTTTTCCACACCGGCGTTTGCAACATGCTTGTCCCCAAGCTGATATTGTCTCGGTTTTTCGCGGCCGGGGCGGGGGGAGTTGCCCATGGGCGGCGGCCCGGCGCCGACGAGCTTGTCCCGCCCGCGGCTGCCCAAACGCGGGAGCGCTCCTGGCGGCACCTGGACGCCCGCGGCCTTTTCCCCAAATTCCTCCAGTGGCTGAAGGATGTCCGCGACCCGCGCCGGCGTCCGGACCGGGTGACGTTCCCGACGGCGGCTACGGGATGGAGCATGGCTAGGGCCAGGGCGGCCGCGCCTGCCCGAAACGCGCCGAAACCGTCGCGCAGCCCGATGACCGCGGCAAGCTCAGAGGAAATTCGTCAGCGCTGGCCCCCGCCCCGTCGGGCATGGCCGGGGGCGGTTGCGGCATTACCTTATCCATTTCCCCAAACCACGCCCGGCCAGCCTTTCCATCCCCCCTCCCATGAACGCCTTCGACGCCCTCCAGGAACGCGGTTTCATCTACCAGAGCACGGACTCCGAGCGGCTGCGGGCGCGGCTCGGCGAGGGGCCAGTGACCTTCTACGTCGGCTTCGACCCGACCGCCGACAGCCTGCACATCGGCCACCTGCTGCCGGTGATGGCCATGCGCTGGCTGCAGAAGTGCGGCCACCGCCCCATCGCCCTGGTCGGCGGCGGCACCGGCATGGTGGGCGACCCCTCCGGCAAGACCGAGGCGCGCCAGCTCCTGACGGTGGAGGCGGTGGATGCCAACGTCCGCGCCCTGCAAGGGCAGCTCGCCCGCTTCCTCGACTTCGGCGAGGGGCGGGCGGAGCTGGTCAACAATGCCGACTGGCTGCGCGACCTGCGCTACATTGACTTCCTGCGCGACATCGGCCGGCACTTCAGCGTCAACCAGATGCTCCAGGCCGAGTCGGTCAAGCAGCGGCTGGAAAGCGGGCTGAGCTTCCTGGAGTTCAACTACCTGCTGCTCCAGGCCTACGACTTCTACATCCTCCGGCGCGACCGCGGCTGCGAGCTGCAGTGCGGCGGCCAGGACCAGTGGGGCAACATCGTCGCCGGCACCGGCCTGATCCGCCGCCTGCTCGGGCGCGAGGCGCACGCCCTGACCTTCCCGCTGCTGCTCAAGGGCGACGGGCAGAAGTTCGGCAAGACCGCCGCCGGCGCGGTCTGGCTCGACCCGGAGCGGACCAGCCCCTACGCCTACTACCAGTTCTGGCGCAACGCCGACGACGCCGACCTCCGGCGGCTCCTCGCCTTCTTCACCGAGCTGCCGATGGCCGAGGTGGAGCGGCTGGCCGCCGCGGAGTCCGCCGCCGGGCGCAACCGCGCCAAGGAGATCCTGGCCTTCGAGGCGGCCCGGCTGGCGCATGGCGCCGCGGCGGCGGAAAAGGCTTACCTCGCCGCCGGCGCCGAGTTCGGCTTCGCCGACCCCGAGGGGAAGATTGAGACCAGCAGCGCCCTCCGCGCCATCCGTCCGGACGAGGCGGCGGCGGAGCTGCCGACCTTTACGGTGCCGGCGGCGGAGCTGGCGGCGGGCATCCCCGCCTTCAAGCTCTTTGCCGACTGCGGCCTCTGCGCCTCCGGCGGCGAGGCGCGCCGGCTGATCAAGGGCGGCGGCGCCAGCATCAACGGCGAGAAGGTGGCGGACGAGCGGCGGCTGGTCACGGCCGCCGACCTCCGGGACGGCGCCATCGTGCTCAAGGCCGGCAAGAAGAACCTGCGCCGGATCGTGTGCGGGTGACCGGGAGGGAAAACGCGGGGCGGGCCTTCGCAGATGCTCTTCAGTTCCCATGAGTTCATCTTCCTGTTCCTGCCCGTCGTCCTCGCCGGCTATTTTCTCCTGAGCCGGTCGGGGCGGCCGTGGCTGCCGCGGGGCTGGCTGGTGGCGGCGTCGCTGTTCTTCTATGGCTGGTTCAGGCCAGCTTACCTGCCGCTGATTGCCGGTTCCATCCTGGTCAACTTCGGCATTGGCCGGTGGCTGGGCCGGTCCACGGCGGCGGCTTGGCGGCATGGGGTTCTGGCGTGCGGCCTGGCGTTGAACGTCGGGCTGCTGGGGTATTACAAGTACTACGATTTCGCCGTGGCCAACCTGAACGCCCTGACGGGGCTGGACTGGGCGTTGCGGGGGCTGGTGCTGCCGCTGGGCATCAGTTTTTTCACGTTCCAGCAGATTTCCTACATCGTGGATTGCCACCGCCGCGAAAGCCCGGCCCATTACTCGCTGCTCAACTATTCGCTGTTCGTCCTCTTCTTCCCGCAGTTGATCGCGGGGCCGATCGTGCTGCACCACGAGATGATGCCGCAGTTCGACCGCCCGGCGGGGGCGAAGCCGCACGGGCTGAACCTGGCGGCCGGGCTGCATCTCTTCGCGGTCGGTCTCTTCAAGAAGGTGGTGCTGGCGGACACCTTCGCGGAGGCGGCCACCCGCGGGTTCGACCTCATGCCGGAACTCAGCTTCTGGCCGGCCTGGCTGGCCGCCCTGGCCTACACCCTGCAGATCTATTTCGACTTCAGCGGCTACTGCGACATGGCTGGCGGCATTGGCCGGATGTTCAACATCCACCTGCCGGTCAATTTCAATTCCCCGTACCGCGCCCGCAGCATCAAGGAGTTCTGGAGCCGCTGGCACATCACCCTGGGGCGCTTCCTCTCGCATTATCTCTACATCCCATTGGGCGGCAACCGGAAAGGGAGTTGGCGCACCTATTTGAACCTGATGCTGACCTTCCTCGTCAGCGGCCTCTGGCATGGCGCCGGCTGGACCTTCGTGCTGTGGGGCGCCCTGCACGGGGCGGCGGTGACGGCGCAGCGGGCCTGGAACGACCGCGGCTTCGTCATGCACCGCTGGGCCGGGCGATTGCTGACCTTCCTCTTCGTGGTGGTCGCCTGGGTCTTTTTCCGGGCCCGGACCATGGCGGATGCCGGGAAAGTCCTGCGGGGGATGTTCGCCTCGCGGGATTTCTCCTGGCGGCCGGTGGAACTGCTGAAGCCGGAGAGCCTGAACGATGCCGATTTCCTGCTCTGGCTCGCCGCCGGCCTGGCGATTGTCTTCCTGGGCAAGAACGCCATCACCCGCAACCACACCTTCCAGCCGACGCGGCGGAACGCCCTGGCGACGGTGGCGCTGCTGGTGGTCTCGGTGCTCTACATGAGCCGGATCAGTCCCTTCATCTACTACAACTTTTAGTGGCGGGCGGCGATGAAACGGCTTTCCTTCCCCTCAACCCCGATGCCACCTTGGCGGTGGCTCCGCCATGTCCTCCTCTGGAGTTCGCTGGCGCTTGGGGGCATCGGCCTGGCGGTGTTCCTGCTCGACCCCTTCCTGGCCTACCATCGGCCGTTCTTCGGGCTCAAGCCAGTCTACGACGACGCCTACCAGATGATTCCCGGGCTGGTGCGCCACGCCGACTTCGACAGCGTGGTGGTCGGCAGCTCCATGTGCCAGAACTTCCAGCTCCCGCAACTCCGGCGGGCGCTGGGCGGCACCTGGCTCAAGCTCACCCCTTCCGGCTGCACCCCGGCGACGATGCGCACGATTCTCGGCCTGGTGTTCCAGGAGCATCCCGTGCGCCACGTCCTCGCCGGCGTGGACATCTTCACCTTCACTCGCGGCGTGGAGGAGCACCGGGTCGAGCTGCCCGGCTATTTGTACGACCGCTCGCCCTGGAACGACTACCGCTACCTGTGGAACCGGACGGTGCTCGCCGAGCATCTGCCCGACCTGCTCAAGGCCAATTTCAGCCAGAAAGCCAAATACCGGCGCAAGCTCGATGCGGACCGGATGTGGAGCTGGGACTTCGAGGATGGGACGCGGCGGTACGGCTGGGCCGCGGTGCTGGCCGCGGAACGGGAGCAGGCCGCTGACGCCGCGGGCGCCCAGTCCGCGCGGCAGGCGACCCTCGCCGCGATGCGGGCGAACTTCGAATTCAACCTGTTGGAGCCGATCCGGCGGAACCCGGCCGCCACCTTCGTCCTGTTCTTTCCGCCTTATTCCCTGCTGGCGTGGGAAAAGCATCAGGAGACGGGCGACCTCGCCCTTTTCCTCCAGTTCAAACAGGAGATCCAGGAACGGCTCCTCCAGGAACCGAACGTGCGAATGTATGACTTCCAGGCGGACGAGGCGATCGTCGGCAACTACGACAACTACAAGGACTCGACACACTATTCGCCGGCCATCAGCCGGTTCATCGTCGAGGCCATCGCCCAGGACCGCCACCGGGTGGGCCCGGGCGGGCCGGCGGCGAACCGGCGGGAGCTGCTGGAGTTGCTGGCGCGGCGCGGCCCGCCGCCGGGAGCGGTCACCGGCCCTCCCCCGGGCGGTTCGCCACCGAGGCATACAGCGCCTCGTAGCGATCCACCATTGCCTCCCAAGTGAATTCCCGCCGGGCGCGGGCGGCGGCGGCGGCGGCGCAGCGGCTTCGCAGTTCGGCGTCGCGGCAGAAACGGAGCATGGCGTCGGCGAGGGCCGCGGGGTCGTCCGGGGGGACGAGGAGGCCTTCCACGCCGTCCCGCACCTGCTGGAGGTTGCCGTCCACCGCCGTGACGACCAGCGGCAATCCGGCCATCATCGCCTCCAGGTTCGCGTTGGCGAAGGCGGCGCGGCGGAAGGGGCCGACGTAGAAGAGGGCGTGGCGGAGGTGCAGCGCGACCTCGCGGCGGCCCAGGGTGCCCGCGTATTCCACGTCCCGCCCTTCCTGGAGTTGCAGTTCGGCGCAGAGCTGGCGGTAGTGCGCCAGTTCGTCGTCGCGCCCCGCAATCACCAGGCGCACCGGGGCGGCGGCCGCGCGGATGCGAGCCCAGGCCCGCAGCAGGAGGTCGTAGCCCTTGATCCGTTTCAGGCCGCCCGTGTAGAGGATGTAGGGGGGCGGCCGCGGCGCGGGGCCGTCCACGCAAACCTCCTCCGGAGCGACGCCGTTGTGGATGGTGGCGATGCGCCGCGGCTCCACGCCATACTGGATGAATTGCCCATGCAGGAACTCGCCTTGGGCGATGCAGGAGGCGGCGCCCGCCAAGCCGCGGCGCACCGGGCCGGCGAGATCGGGCCGGTTCCCAAGCGTATCAAACCCGCCACCCACGGCGCGGACGACATAGGGCACGCCGGTGAGCCGCATGAACAGCCGGGCCACGGGGGGCGCAAAAAATTCGTCCTGGCAATGGATCACGTCGAAGCGGTGCCGCCAGTGGGCGAACAGCAGCGGCGGCAGGAAGTGGAGGCGGCACCGCTTGGAGAACGGCCGCAGGGTGCGGATCACGGGGTAGGGCAGGGGCGGCGGCGTCCCGGGGCAATGTCGGGGGGCCGGGGCGACAAGGGCGACGTGGTGCCCGCGGGCCAGCAACGTCCGGATCAGCCGGTCCAGCAGGATTTCCGCGCCGCCCACGTCCGGCATGTAAAGGGGGGTGAAAAAGCCGAGCCGCATCGGGTTTCCTTTCATGTCCGGAGCGGGAATCCGGAGGGTTGGATCTACCGGAAAACATACCCTGGCAAAAGAGCGAAGTTGGTGGGCGGGCCGCCCGCCGCCCCGCGGCCGGTTGCCGGCTGGCCCAAACCGGGCTACAGTTCAGATAGGAGAGTGAAGGAGGTGCGTATGACAATCGCAAGACAAGGCAAGGAGCTGGTCGTCGAGGTCGTCAATGACATCGGCGTGCTCCAGGAAGTCGCGAAGACGGTTTCCGACAAGGGCATCAACATCCTCGCCGTCCATGGCGAGGCCAACGGCAACAAGGCGGTTTTCCGGCTGGTGACGGACGACAATCTCCGGGCCGGGGACGCGCTGAAGGCCCGGAAGTATGCGGTCCATGAAGCGGACGCGGTCCTGGTGGAAATCCCGAACAAGCCGGGCATGCTCCGCCAGATCGTGGGGAAGTTGGCGGCCTCCGGCATTGACATCCGCCACATCGGCGGGTCGGCGCTGGTGGCGGCTGACCGCTGCCTGATCGTCCTGGACTGCTCCAACAACGGCCACGCGGTGGTCGTGTTGAACGAATAGCCGCGGGCGGTTGCCGGGGTTTGTGTCGATGGAAACAGGGGGGGGTGCTGTTTTCCCTGAAGCGGCTTGGGGACAGCGGCTTGGGGACAGGAGAAAAGCGCCCCGGCTGGAGTTCACGCTTCAGCGTGTGGGCGGATTTGCCTGTCCCCTCGCGCCCCCGGCAAAGCCATCCAGGGCCGCATGTGGGTCTACGTTGCCGGCGGCGACGGGCCGCCGCTGCGCATCTTCGAGTTCACCCGCGACCGATGTGAAAAACGGCCACGGGAGTTCCTCGGCAACTACCGCGGCTACATCCACGCCGACGCCTACAAAGGCTACGACGACCTCTTCACCCGCGAAGGCGTCTTCGAGTGCGCCTGCTGGAGGCACATCCGCCGCAAGTTCTTCGAGGCCAAGGACGCCCCGCCGGACCTGCGCCGGTTCTTCCTCGACGCCATCCGCAAGCTTTACCAGTGGGAACACCTCAGCGCCCGGTTCAAAATAACTCGCGGCTGCTACTCGGACAAAAATAGCCCTCGTCTGGCGTATAACGCCGCCGGGAAGAAAGACCGCAAAGCAGAAAGAGCGTGGAAGGAAGATTCTTCCGCGTGGCTCTCGCTCCTGTCGGAGCTCGTGCGGTCAGCTTCGCAAACGCCACGCAGGGAGAAAAGACAATACGGGAAAGAACTCGGGCGTTCCGCACGCCCGAACCCAGCGGCAGAACCTCGGGTTCTGAACGAGGATATTTTTAGCCTTTAGAATACAAATTGAAATTAATCTCTGTTTCCGGATTTTGTCACCGATTTTTCAAACCGTGAGTATTCCTCAAGCATCCGGTCATATCCGGTTTTCAATGACCGATTAGGAGCGGTTCTGTCTTCGGTCGCGGAAAACTGTCCGGCCAGAGTTTCAAACGGAACACTTTCGACGGCATTTGCCGCACGCATCGCAGCGCCAAGCCCCGCCGAATTCGTGACCGCAATACTCTCAATGTCAGCCTGAAAAACATCCGCAAGTATCTGGCGGAATCCGCGTGACTGCGAACCTCCGCCGGTAAGCCGGATGCGTGTGACATCGCTGTTCTGCCATTTTGAATGAACGCGAAGACTCAACGCTTGGGATTCCATTATCGCACGGATATTCTGAGCCGGAGTCGCGGAAGTCGAATCATAATTGTATCTGGCCCCGGGGGAAAGGACAAGAGGGGTGCTTTCAGGCTCGAAATAAGGAAGGATCAGCCGACCGTCATTGAACGGCGCGGTAATGCGGCAGGCCTCGCTGTCGAAGAAATCCCAGCTTGAATCATGCATGAGACGCACTCTTTCCCTGGCCAGAGAACCGTTGGTGAAACAGATCAGGCTCATGAAACCGCCCGCCGGATTTCCAAATACATGACCGCATCCCTCCGGGTCGGTCGTGAATCTCTGCATCGGAGCAAAAAAAGTATCACTTGTACCGAGGCTTATGCATGCTATTCCCGGGTCGGATGCGCCGACTCCGATCAGGCTGTTCGGGTTGTCGCCCGACCATATCACAACAGGAATCCCGGGACGGAATCCGAACTTTGAAAAGTATTTGTCCAACCCGCCCGCAACAGTGTTTGACGGAACCGCCGACGGCAACTTTTCCAGCAGATTCGGGGCCGTGAAAGCGACGATTTCGCCATCCCATTTCAATGCTTTGAGATTGAGCAGATTCATCCCTGCCCCGTCGCCGTAATCCACTGGCGCATTTCCGCCGATAAGCACTGAACACATGAACGAACTCACAAGATGTATGTGTTTTGTTTCGGAATATGCCAGCGGGCTGTCCTTGGCGAACTTCCGTATCTGGGGCCCCGTGAAACGCTCGACGGCAGGGCTTCCCGTGTCGCGCTGCATCCTGTCGCCGAAAGCGGCTTCGAGTTCACGGCATTCCGCGGAAGTCGAACGGTCCATCCAGATCGGGGCGGACATTCTCGACAATAGCGGGGTGAGCTGTCCGGACAGTGATTTCTCCGAATCAAGAGCAGGAATACCGCCTTTCAGATAAATGGAACCGTGCTGCTGGCCTGAGCCCGAAATTCCCGTTATTTCGGAGAGGGATGTCCCGGAAGAAGCAAGGAGTTTGAACATCAGTTCAAGGCCGTCAAGCCACATCATGGGATCAGCCTGTTTTACAAGCGGATCGGCATTCGGAATGAAGCCGTTGGGAGAGGAATACTGAGGCAAATCCCTGCCGAAACTGACAGACGCCTCGCCTGCAATCCTTCCTGAAACCGTATCGATTACAACCCCCTTGACGCTCTGCGTGCTTACATCGATTCCGAGAAAAAGCCCCATCTTAGCACCTCAAAGGTTGCACATCTGCCTTATGCTTTCCAAGTCTGCGGCTGACTGTCCGATGCCCGCGCGAGGCTTCTTTATCCGTGCGGCAAGTTTCACCGCGATGTCAAGCGCCTCGGAACAGTTGCGGATGAACTGTTTGCGGCATCCGATGCGGTCGGAAGGGTCGCCCTCCGCCCGGAGCATGTGACAGTCGAATTCAACAATACCCTTCCAGCCGATATCTTCAAGCGTCCTGAACATAAAAACCGTTTCCTTGAGTCCCTCGGGGCCGATGAGAGGCGGGAAATCGTTGTCGAACTGCGCCTTGATCTGGCTTCCGAAATGAAGGAATTTCAACTTGTTCATGCTGCAGATATAACCGACCGTCATGACCGCATTCAGCAGACACATGCTTTCGTGCTGGAGAAGTTCCGGGTTGACGCCCCAGAAATCAGGATCTTTAAGTTTGCCGTAAATGAATCCGACCGCATGTCCGCTGGTAGGCAGGAACATCTGTCCTCGCGGTTCGTTCGGCTTCGGCTCTATCGTGGCGCCGATGTAATTGTCCATGGAGTTTGCCCTGATGTAGTCGCGGACATGGTTCAGGCCTTCGGCAAGCCATTCGTAAACCTTGTCCCACCGAGTCACGACCGGCACCTCGAAACCGTCCCGCGCCACCCAGTAGACATAGTGTTTCGCCCCAAGCACACGGCCGATGCGGAGAGTCCGTTCGACCTTGAGTTTCGCCAGCCGCCTTATCTCGGGATCGGGATTGCAGATCCCGCCGTCGCGGAACATGGAGTGTCCGTGAAGACTGCATATTGAGGCGTTTACACTCACACCGGCACCGTCAAGCACGGCTTTGATATCCCTCAGGCGCCTGTAAACAGCGCTTGAAGAATCGAGGTCGTCTTCCGGATTTTCGGGATTCCATGGGACAAGATCGTCATCGTGATAGCTGGTGGCCTCAATGAGTTTTTCACGCCCCGCCCACGCAATGATCCCGGCTACTTCAAGCGAGTCCATTCTCTCCAGAACCGGATCTCCGAACGGATCGCCGAGCGGATTCCCCACGCACCAGAACGGCATCGAACGCGCTGTGACACACCCCTGACTGTAACTCATATGGCACCTCCATTATGTCAGTTTGTTTTAACTGATAGGGAATTCGATTTCACGGGCCGGATCGGATGGGGGGAATAAAATGCCGAACCAGAGTCGGGCATCGTTGACAGACAGATGATACGGACTCCAACACGATCTCAAGGACGCTCAGGAAAATCAAAGCGTAAATCGCGTAGTTACACATCCGGCTCAACCAGCCCTGAGTATGGGTGGGGTCGAGAATGTCGTAAACTCGCTTCCGAATATTCATCATTGCACCTCAGCCATGCCGGTCTTTGCCGGCAGACCATACCCGGCGAGGCTAGGATTAGCAAGCCTCAGTGTAGATGCGGATTATGCAAAATGGAATTCAGGCGACAATTCCGCTGTTGGCAAACTTTTCATCCTGCATTTCCGAAGTCAGGAAAACGCCACATATCATCTCGAATGGTGGGAAAATCTCCCTCGACAAGTGCCACCGCAAGCCTGAATGGTTCCTGGTTTCCAGCCCTGGCTGTGGATCCCCGCCCGCATGGTTTTGCCTTAGCCGTCTTCGCCAAGTCCGATCCTTGTTGTTTGGAACTTACCCCGCCACAATCATGGTTGCGAGATTACAGCGTCTGCGCTCTCCCGTTAAACTTACGCCATAAAGTCCTGTAGCACCACTGTTTCACCCGCCAATTCTTACAGTGCCATTTTGCTGGGTACATGTTCCGTCACCAAGCAGAAGAACCAACGCCTTTTCAAGCTGTTCTTTGGCTCTGTTCGTCAGGCGCTTGCAGCCAAACAGTAGAGACGTTTCTTTGTATAACTCTTCTGTTGCAATGCTGAGATGCTTGGATACTACTTCGCCCATGTTTTTTGCGATTTCTTCTGTGGAAACATCGAAAAGCGACCGAGGCACACCGTTGAGGTTCGTGGGAACAACTGGAGCAGAAGCATCTTCCGCTTCCATCGATGCCGTGGCAACGGCCGCAGATAGAGTTGCAGGTTCTTTTTGTACGGCTGCGGTTGGCACCGGGACTTCCATTGCCGACTTCAGCGCACGTTCCAACCGAACAATCTCGCCCGTGGGGTTCTGCCACCACTCAGCAGACCAGATGCGGTGGAGTTTCCACCCAAGACTGGTAAGTACATCACTACGTAGACGGTCACGATCGCGCGCCGTTTTGGCGGACTTGTAGTTTGCGCCGTCAAACTCAATGCCGAGTAGGAATTTTCCCACCACCTGCGGATGCCGCACGGCCAAATCGATTCGGTAGTCAGAACAACCAATTTGCCGATCCACTTTCCATTCATTTTTGACCAATGCGGCGACAACTTCCCGTTCCAACGCCGTCGGCTTCGCGTCTTCGGCGTTTTGGACGATGGACTGGCCCCCCACAGACACCCCGTCGTTACCGCGCCGGGCAAACTCTAGGAACTCGCGCAAATGGCTCACGCCAAGTGCCTTTGTTCGTGACAGGTTAATTTGTTCCGGCCGCAGAGTGGAAAAGACGACGAGCTGACGGCGAGCGCGTGTCACGGCAACATTCAGGCGCCGTTCGCCGCCTTCGTTACTCAAAGGACCAAAATACATGACAAGCCGCCCGTTCAAATCAGGCCCGTAGCAGATCGAGAACAGAATCACGTCCCGCTCATCTCCTTGTACCGTTTCCAGGTTCTTCACAAACACGGACTCTTCCGTCTGCTCCGGATCGAAGAATGGATCTATTTCCGGGTTCTCTCGCCGTGCTTTTTCCAATAGGTCTTCAATCAATGCCTGCTGGGTAATGCTGAACGTGACGATGCCAATCGACTGATGGCTTAATGCCGGATCCTTCAACCGCCGGACAACTTCCGCTACAACGAGATCAGCCTCTGCGCGGTTTGTGCGTGTTTTTCCCGCATCGTAGCAGCCACCCACCGCCTCGCGCCAGGACACCCCGAGCTCATGGGTGTCCATATCTGGTGATGGAAAGGTGAGCAAGCCGTTGTCGTAGTAACGGCGATTGCTGAAGGCGATGAGGCTTTCGTGCCGGCTTCGGTAATGCCAGTTGAGCATCTTGCGAGGGAACGTAGACTTGCACTCGTCCAGAATGCTTTCCACCTCGTCCACCACATCATCGTCCAAATCAGCGCCGGTAGCGTCTGCGTTTTCCTTTTTCTCAAAGAAATTGGTCGGTGGAAGCTGCTTCGTGTCCCCCACCACAACGAGCTGCTTGCCGCGCGCAATGGCCCCGATGGCATCCCAAGCTGGCATTTGCGACGCTTCGTCAAATACCACCAAATCGAATGGAGGAAAATCGCTGCTCAAAAATTGCGCCACAGACAACGGACTCATCAACATGCACGGCTTAAGCCGGGATAGCGCATCCGGACATTCCGCAAAAACGCTCCGGATGCTGGCTCTGCCCTTGCTACGCACAAAGCGGCTGATCTTACCCAGTTCCGAGCTACGCACCCGCTCCGCTTTGTCTGTGCCTTGCGGAATCAGCGCTGCCAGCCGGGCGACCACCACCTCCCGCGTGATATCACGCACTCCCGCATCAATCTGCCGGAACCGTTCAATCCGGTCATGATGCTGTTTCCCAAAGAACTGGTTCAGGCGCGGTTCCTGCGGGAGCATCCAATTCAGCCAACCCGTTACAAATGAAGCGTCAAAGAGGTCTTCCAAGGAAGAGGCATGAATGGTTCCATCCATTAATCCATTAACCACAGGGCCAAGCTTCAAGCCGGCAGCCTGTTCACAGGCATTCCGATATTGACACCATACACGCAGACCGGGAAGCCCGTTCCGCCAGCGATCCAGTTTTGCCACGCAACCGGCGAGGAAATTGCCGTTTTCAGCATTGTCTTGCCCAAGGAACGTTTTCATGTCCGCACGACTGCTCTGGGCTAATGCGCCACGGAGTTCGCAAAACGCACGGTGTTCCGTCAGGAATCGGGTGCTCACCGCTGTTCCTGGAGTGTTTGCCGCAAGCGCCAAGCCCATCCAAAATTCGCGATGGGCGGTGTCGCCGTTCTTTTGGATGAGGATACGGAATTTACCAAGCCAATCGAGTATGGTTTCCAAGCTATCCCATTGCGCATCCCCGAGATTCCAGGTGTTTCCGAAAAAACGATTGGGCACAGGAGCGCTCGCCAGTTCCGCGTTCGCTTCCTGAACGCTGCGGATCTGCTCCAGTTCAGCACTGAGTTTTTCTGTAGTATCGCAGACCGGCGCGATTTCCAGGCGAAAGCCACGCCAGGATTGCAGCTTGGAGAGCCAGCTAGTCCAGCGTTGTAATGTTGCGGTAGAACGTTCCAGGTAACCCTCAGCATCATCCGCGCCCCATATCCGTTCTTCAGAAACTCCGACCGCCGTAGCGAGCTGTTTCCGCAGGGTCAAGATCCCATCGAATTCCTTGCAGAATACGGCGCGGTCTTCTGGCGCTAGGTCATGGGAGCATAGGGCGAGCTGTGACCAATGGCTGCAAAGCTGGGTAAAGCTGTCAGTTGCGGCAACGAGCTGGAGGTGCTTATGGAACTCGTCGCTCCAGTCGAGAATGGCAGACAGCCTATCCCAGTCCGCCTCGCCACACATCCATCCGGCACCAAAAATCCGTGTGGGTTCAGCCGCTGCGGCCAGCTGTTTTGTCTCTTCGTGTGTTTCGAGAGCCTGTACCAATTCACTGCATACCCGTTCCCATTCATTGCTTCCGATTGCGTTTTTGCGAACACCACAAAGAGCCTTACGCACACGACGCGCAATCAGCCAGCGGTTCAAAACCCACGAGCCCCGACGTTGTTTCAAAGCAGGGACAAGCTCCGCGAGATCAACTTTAAATACGTCAGCCGAATAGTTTTCGAGAACCTGCCGTCGCTTCACATCACGAGTACGACCTTTGGCAATCCAGTCCCGAAGGCCGGTAATATTGGCCTGCCAGCGGTCATGACTGAGCAGTTCCGCGGTAACATCCGGAACGGTCAACAACAGCCAGGAGAGTTTGGCCGCAAACTGTAGCGTGAAAAAATCCCAATTTGCACGCCCGAGGTGATAGTCCGGCAGGACGCGAAGAACCCTACTTGCCAATGCGGATGTGTGGGCTACAAGGCGTCTACATTGTGCAATGACATCGGCCGTACGTGATGGCTGCGCATTGTCGGCCAGCAGCATCTTGAGGATTGTCGCGTCCGGCATTTGGCCGGCAGCGGCAAGCAAAGGGGCAACTTCAAGAGAAAGGATGTCTTTCCGTAGACGGTCGAACAACTTGGTGCGCGCAGCGTCGCGGGCTCGACCTCTCCCAATCCATTTACGGAGCGCAAAATCGGCATCGCGCCATTCCGGCTCCTCAAGCAAAGCGGAAGTGATGCATGGTGCCGTATCCAACGCCTTTGTCAGCTCAGCGGTAAATTCAATCGCGGACTCCGTCCAGCCACCAGTTCCAAGCCGGTAACTTTCCATTAATGGGGCCGCCGCCCGCTCCAGTTTAGGAATCTGCATTGTCAACGCATCGATTGCCTGGCGCAGTTCACTGGGAAGAGTCATGCTCCAGGTCAATACACCAAACTCACGCAACGAGTGCATGACCGGATCGCCGACCTCAACCGCAATCCGTTTTAGGTCAGACACAGCCTCGCGCATCTTCTCAAACTTGACGGCATCCAGTTCGTCCATTTCCACGGGGAGTTTAAGAACCATAGTTTCGCGGTGGTGAATCAGCACATCCATCGCCCAATGGATGCTGCGGCCGATGTTGCGCGGACGGTGTAATGCCTCCACATACCCGTTCAAATGGGCACGCAGCTCCTCCAGCCGCAACGCCTCAGTTTCCCAATCGGCGGTGGACTGGCGGCCGGCGACGTCAAGTGCAGCCTCCAGCTGGCGGCGCAGTTCCTCACGCGTGGTTTTCGTCGAATGCAATTGGAGACAGAACGGAGCCATTCCGGAGGCCTGAAGCCGCTTGTGAACCACGCTCAACGCCGCCGCCTTCTCGGAAACAAACAACACCCGTTTCCTTTGCGCCAAACAATGCACGATCAGGTTCGTGATCGTCTGTGACTTGCCCGTTCCCGGGGGGCCTTCCAACACAAAGCTGTGCCCGGCTGCTGCTCCGACGATGGCGCTGATCTGCGAGGAGTCGGCATCCAGGGGGCAGAACAACGCAGAGGCCCTAAGGTCGGTGTCAAACTGTTCAGGAGTGGGCACAACGGGCTCTGCTGGCACAGGAAACGGCTCCGTCGGCGTCTCAATCAAATGTCGGGCCACCGGGGTCACGGTAAGCGCTTTCGCATTTTTCTCCAAGTCCCACCACATCAAAAACTTAGTAAAAGTAAGAATGCAAACGTTGACGTCTTCCGCCACATCCCAGTGTTGCATGTCCTTGACCGCATCGCGGAAGCGGGCAAAAATACCAGCAACATCAAGTCCCGCATGATCTGTCGGCAATGGATCAAGGCCAAGAATGTCCAAGCCGAAATCAACCGAGAGCTTCTGCAGGAGAGTGACATTGATTCGCGGCTCATCATCCAGCAGGCAGACCTTAAAGCCCTCTCGCACGGAATGTCGTTCGATGTGGAGTGGAATCAGCAGTATTGGCGCGAGGTTTTCCTGCGGGTCGTTCTTCTCGTACCAACGCAGGAATCCAAGCGTGAGGTAGAGCGTGTTGGCTCCGGTTTCCTCCAGATTTGAGCGTGCGGTACGGGCGATTCCAAGCAGGCGCGATTCCAATTCCTTTTCAGTCAGAAAGGAATGAAGGATGTGCTTTGCTAGCTGCTCATGCAGGAATCTCCCGCGCGCGTCCTCGCCGTCAGTTCCAAACTTGATGACGGCAGAACGTGGGTCGCCCGTTCCCATGACCTTGGGTTCAGGGAGGATCGTAAACGCTTCGCCAACAGCCAGCGCGTCCTCTAGGTCTCCCAGGTCTGGACAAAGTAGGCGCAAAGACTTCTTGTTTTCTTTGAAGTTCAAAAGCCGGTTGCGTCGCGTTAGGTCCAGTAACCGTAGTTTCCAGCGTTCAAGCCGTTGTGGCCCTTTGTCCGCCGGCGGCGCGGATGGAATGGAAAGCAAGGGTACAACCGGCGCAGCAACCGCCGTGAGGTTGGTCGGTGCTGCTGGCATTTCCACCGCCAGGTCGTTATCCAGTTGGATGCGGTCACCCCGGAACGCCAGTGGCCGAATTCCCTCTTTGCGCGCCATGGATACGTCAAGCGCGTACTGAAACACGGAGGTTCCTCCGGTTACGCAATCAGCCAACCGCGCCCGCCCCATTCCCACCGCGGGCTGGAACGGGACTGGCGGCGTCTGTGCCGCGCCGACGACCTCAACCGCCACCATTTCGCCGAGGTCAATCCGTTTGCGTAAAGCGGCGGCATCTTCCGTCACCGCCTGCTTGAACGTCGTATCCTTCAGCCAAACGGCAACGAAAGCGTGACCTTGAATCAGTATCACCAAAGGATGCAATCCGGCCAGCTCTAGGCTGCCTGCGTAGAGCACGGCCAAATCTAGGCACGTCCCCAAGCGGTAGTCGAACATTTGATCCGGCAAGCGAATTTTTTGACCAGTTCGCTCAAAACTCGCGGGGGGATTGCTGTAGGTAATGCCGCTTTTGGCAATTGCGCCGTAGATTGCTGCGGCCTCCGCAAGGATCTGGGATGAATCGTGGTTCTGATATCCGCTGATGGATGTTTTTCCGGTACGCTCAAACAACAAATCACGAGCCTTGGCTAAAACCGGCGCGATGGCTGGCTGATTCGGTAAAATGAATGACGCCAGAAGTTCGGGAAACGCAAACGCACCGCTCCACTCGTTCGCGGCCAAGACCTCTAAACGTTGGACTTGCCGAAACGTCAGGACGCCATTTTCCAAAAGCTCCACCCGAAGCTCGCCAAGCTCCCGCTCCGTCTGCGCTGCCAAGATTTCGCGCAACAGGCGTGGGTGTAGATCCCTCACGGAGATATCATCCCCCGGCGCCAACGGACTGAGGGGGCGCTCCGCAACAGACGTCACGGGGGGATCTGTCGTGACACGGAGCGCCAACCCCGCAAATGCACGATCCCCCACATTTTTTATGCGGACTTCGCGAAGAATCGGAACATCGTTTTGCTGCATCGCAAAGTTAATGCACGAAGTGGCCGCAATCTCGACCTCAAGCCCGAGAGGACAAAGCTCAGCAGCATTTTTTTGATTATCCGGCATCGTCGACTCCAGCTTAATGACGGCTATTTTGGGTGCCAATTATGTCCACCGCCGGAACACCGTATTTAAAAGGGTGGCATTCCTTCGGGTGTTAAAATCCCCTCCGGTTAACCGGTTTGTTCGGGGCACTGTAGCTGATGGGTATTTGGGTTGCAAGGCGGTTTGTGCGTCTGACTGGTCAGAGATGTACACCCGTGTAGTGGGAATGTCAGTCGCGCTGTTCTATCTGGCCGGAAACCCACCAACGACATGAAAATAACCCAGGAAGCGCGGAGATTTCCCGTCCCTCCCGCGGTGCTGGGCAAGGGGGGCTAAAAGAAATGATGGGAGCTATCCCCGGCTTATCGCTTGGTGCCAATGCCCGTCCCCCGGCGTGACCGATGATCTGGAAGAAATCATGACTAATAGGAATTTTGATTTCACGGGGCGGATCGGATGGGGGGAATACGGGGGGGGGATGGCGTGGAACCACCCCGAAATGGACGATCCCGCCGGCGTGGCGTTTTGGGTGGGGTTTGGCATCTTCCCAGCCGGTTTTCGGGTGCAAGGGTACGGTTCCCAAAAGTGTCGCTACATTGGGGAGCAATATCATGCCGGAATCCGGAAGTCAAGCCTTTACTCGTACTCCGGAAACGGCTGGCAGTCGTTGTCCGCGATGGAGAAGAGGTCGGGCTGAGACCATTTTGGATTTTGGATTGGGGAAGGGGAAAGGCGGGAGAACTGCGTGGGGTGGCTTGCGCCCGCCGGTTCCTGGGGCGGGGGCGGCGGGGCGCGGGGGACAGGCAAATTTGTTCGCCAGGGGAATCATAGGCAGGAATGCCTGGGCCACGCTGGGTCACGCTTGCGCTCGAAACTCGGGCGGGGCGCGGGGGACTTTCGTGGGGGCGCGCTGAAAGTAGGCGGAGCGTCTCCGCTCCGCAACCTTTTGGCCACCGGCGCAACGGCGTGAAAACGGAAAGTGAGCACCGCCTGAAGGCAGAACTCCGAACTCGGACGGCCCGAGGTTGGGAGTTCCCGCATTAGCGGGGGAGGATCTGCCGGCCAGGTCCGACGGCGGATCCCCGCGGCGGGCGCTACTGGTCGGGGCCGGGGTGGCCGAGGCGCATGAGCTGTTCGGGGGTGAGCCAGCCGGCGAGCGTCTCCGGGGCGATGCCGGCGACTTCCTGGGCGGCGGCGGCCAGCTCCGCCCCCGTCTCCCGCATCCGGGCGGCGATCCGGCAGCAGCTCTCGTAGCCGAGATGCGGCACCAGGGCGGTGAGCCAGGCGGTGGCCGCCGGGGAGACCGGCCGGCCGGCAAGTGTGATGCCGCGGACGCAGAATTCGGTCAGCCGCGGCAGCAGCCCGTGGAGCAGCTCGAGGCTGCCAAGCAGGTTGTAGGCGACGACCGGCAGGAAGGCGTTGAGTTCGAGCTGGCCGGCGGCCACCGCCTGGACGACGGCGGCATCCTGGGCCAGCACCTGCATGGCGACGCAGGCGGCATGCTCAGGCAGCACGGGGTTGACCTTGCCGGGCATGATCGAGGAGCCGGCCTGCCGCGGCGGCAGGTGGATTTCGCCGAGGCCGCATTCCGGGCCGGAGGCCATCAACCGCAGGTCGCCACTGGTCTTGAGCAGGTTGCAGGCGACGGTGCGGAGCATGCCGGAGACCTCGGCGAAGACGTCGGCGTTCTGGGTGGCGTCAAGCAGGTTCTCCGCCCGGGCCAGGCCGAGGCCGGTGATCTCGCGCAGCCGTTCGGTGGCGAGGAAGATGTAGGCGCGGGGGGCGCCCAGGCCGGTGCCGATGGCGGTGCCGCCGAGGTTGACCACGCGCAGGCGCTCCTCGCACTTGAAGACGCGCCAGCGGTCGCGGGCGAAGGCCTCGGCCATGGCGCCGAAGGCGCGGCCGAAGGTGAGGGGCACGGCGTCCATCAGTTCGGTGCGCCCCATCTTGAGGTCGCGGGGGAAGCGGCGTTCCAGCTCCTGGAAGGCCGCTTGCAGGGCGTTCAGGTCCTGGTCGAGCTGGCGGCAGCCGCGGATGGCGGCGATGCGCAGGGCGGTCGGATAGGTGTCGTTGGTGGACTGGTGGAGGTTGACCGTGTCCAGCGGGCTGATGGTGGCATAGTCGCCCAACGGCCGTCCCAGGCGGCGCAGGGCCAGGTTTGCCAGCACTTCGTTGAGGTTCAGGTTCAACGACGTGCCGGCGCCGCCTTGGAGCGCGCTGACCGGGAACTGTTCGCGGTGGGCGCCGGCCATGACCTCCTCGCAGGCGGCCTCCAGCGCGGCGGCGGTTGCCGCCGGCAGATGGCCGAGTTCATGGTTCGTGCGCACCGCCGCCAGCTTCACCGCCGCATAGGCCTGGATCAGGCTGGCGGGAGTCGGCGGTTCGCCGCCGAAGTTGGCGAGGGCGCGCGCCGTGTGGATACCGTGGAGGGCGTCCGCCGGCAGTTCCAGCGTCCCCAGCAGGTCGCGTTCCGTCCGGGTTGGGGTCATGGGGTCGAGTCCTGGGGCGCGGGCGTGCCCCGCCGGGCGAGGGCGAGGGTGGCGGTGAGCCAGAGGAGGGCGGTGAGGCCGGCGGCGGCCGCCGCCGGGGCGAGGAGACGGGTGGCGCGGTCGCCGAACGCCTTGAGGCGCAGCTCCATGGGCGCGGCGGCCTGGATTTGCAGTTCGCGGAAGACGGTCAGGCGCACCCCCTGTTCCGGCAGGGTGATGCGGATCGGGTTCAGCTCCGCCGCCGCGGCGGCCTGCTGGTCGAGGATCTTTTCCGCGACCTTGCTGAGGCTGCTCTGCTCCTCGGCGCCGAGGGACTGCTCCAGCCGCCGGCTGTAGTCGGCATCGAACTTCCCCTCGTTGAAGCCCAGGTTCAGCCGCACCGCCGCCTCGTCGGCGCGGTTGCGCTCGATCTTCATCTGCGTGCGGCGGTTGACCAGGCCGACCACCGCCTGCTGGCGGGCGACGTTGCGGAACTGGATCCGGGCGTCCTCGTTGAGGTCCTGCTGCCCTTGGGAGAGGGCGACGGCGGCCTGGAGGGCCTGGCGCGCCTCCAATTGGCGGCCGGCCTGGAAGTACTGGGCGCCTTTCTCCAGCACCGCTTCGGCCTGGCGCAGGCTGGTGGCGGCGACGGCGCGGTTGGCGTCGCTGTAGCGTTCGGTGCTGAAGACCACGGTCTCTTCGCGGGCGCCGAAGCGCCGGCGCAGGGTGCCGTCCACGGCGTAGTAGTGGAGGTGGGGCGGCAGGAAGAAGGTCCACTCAACGTCGGCCAGGGGCAGGTTGAAGCGCGGCCCGGCGAAGCCGAGGCGGCGGCCGGCGTGGGCGACGCTGGCGGCGGCGCCGCTGAAGATCAGCTCGACGTTGGCCTGGGGCGTCGCCGGGTCGAGCGGGATCAGGTAGGCGCCCCGTTCCGCCAGCGGCGTCGTGCCCTTGCCGTTGACGAAGGCCGACCACAGCTCGCCGCCGGCGGGGAGGGCGACTTCGAGGAAGCGCAGGCTGTTGACCTCCAAGGCGAGTTCGGCGCGGGTGACCATCTGGAAGTCGTTGGCCACGACCGAGGCCAGGCGGACGCGGCTGACCTTGGCCGGGAGCACCTCGGCGGTGCCGTGGCGCACCACGTCGAGGGGCAGCGCCGCCTCGGGGCGGGCGGTGCGGAAGCAGAGCACGGCGCCCGACAAGTTGCCGGCGTTGAAGCGGGTGGGCAGGCTGCGCGGATCTTCGGCGGCCATCCCTTCGGGCAGCGCGCCGGGGCGCACCTGGAGCCGGCCGCCGGCGAAGATTGCCAGGGAGAGCTTCTCCGCCTCCACGTCCAACGTCCGCAGTGGCGCCACCGCCACGTCACGCCGCTGATGCTCGTAGGGCAGTTGGCAGGCGACTTCCAGCCGGTATTCCTTCTCCACCTTGGCGGTCAGCTCCACCTCCCAGATCCCCTTTGCCGCGTCCACCTTCTGCACCCGGGCCAGGTTGCGGCCGGTGACGGTCAGGGCCGCCTCCGGCGCCGGCGCCTGGAGCCGGAAGAGCTTGACCCCGGCGTGCTCGATGGCATAGAGCACGTAGCCACGCACGGCCAGCATCCCCTCGGAGAGGTCAATGCGCTGCAAGACCTCGCTCTTGACCACCGGCGCCAGCGCCTCGGTCTTGAGCACGACCCGCCAGTCGGGGCGCAGCAGCTTGAAGGCGAGGGTGCCGGCCTGCTCCAGCCCCAGCTCGCGCGGGTTGAGTTCGCTGACCCCCTCGCGGGTCTCGGCGGCAAAGCGGACGCCGCGTTCGCCGGAGAGGACGACGGTGCCGGTCTGGCGGAAGGCGTCGCGCACCGTCGCCTTGGGCAACGTCAGCTCGGGGGGCACCCCCTTCTCCAGCCGGCTGGCCACCAGGTTGAGGCGGCGGGTGCCGAGGGCCTGGCGGGTGAAGTGGACGATCACGCCGTGGCCGTCCTCCTTGACCTCGTCCCAGTGGCTGATTTCGTCGCCGGTGAGCGATTCGACGTCGAACTGCGGCGGCAGGTCGAGGCGCACCGAGAAAAGGCCAGCCTTGGCGATGGTCAGCCCCAGGGTGGTCGAGAGGGTCACCCGCTCGTCCGAGACGTCGACCTGGGCGGCTTCGGCGACGCGCAGCTCGGGCAGCACCTTCTCCGCCGTCACCGGCACGGTCGCCGGCAATTGCTGGTAGCGGAAGGCGCGCTTGATCTCGGCGGCGGCGTCCGGCAGCGGCCGTTCCCGGGGCGCCAGGGCGGCGGCCAGCGGCGTGAAATCGCCGACGTTCATGCCGCTGAACCCCGCCGGTTCGCCGATGCGGAGTTGCACGGCCTCGGTGGCCGCCACGGCCAGGGCGCCGCGCTGCCGGCCGGCGCCGCGCACCTCCAGCGGCGCCAGCGCCGCCGTGTAGGGCAGCCCTTCCCGCGGCAGCAACGTCACCACGGTCAGAAGATATTCGCCGCTGGCGGGGGTGGCCAGCAGCACCTCAAGCTGGCGGCTCTCCGGGTCGAAGCGCCAGGCACCGACGCCGCTGCCCGCCACGGCGGTGACGTTCATCCCCGCCGGCACGGCCAGGGCCAGCGCCTGCACCTCGCCGCGGGCGATCTGGTAGCGCACTTCATGGGTGAGCCCGACCACCCCTGGCTGGAACAGCGCCAGGGTCTTGGTCTCGGCGATGAACTCGGCCCGCTCCAGCCGCGTCGTCCGGGCGCGGGGCCGCCACTCCACCGCCAACGTCGCCTCGGGGCCGGCGACCATCTGGCAGCGGGTGGCCCCGGCCTCCTCCTTGACTTCCAGCCAGGCCGCCGCCGGCGCGGCCACCTCCCAGCCGGTGCCGGGCAAGGTGACCTCGACGCGGTTGCGCAGGTTGGCGGGCAGCGGCAGCGCCAGCCGCCAGCCGCCGGGGATCTCCGTCACCGGCACCAGGAATTCCAGGGCCGCCGTGGCGTCGCCCTTCCGGTTGACCTCAAGGGTGTAGGTGCCGTCGCCGACCGTGAGGTGCAGCCGCTTGGAATCAAGCGTGTAGGATTCGACGACATGGGGCTTTTCCAGCAGCGGGAAGCGCTGGCCGGCGCGGCCCTCGAAGGCCAGCTCCAGCCGCGCCTTGGCGTCGCGGGCCGCCTTGGCGTCGCGGCGGGTGACATCGGGCGCGGCGACGGTGAGGCGGATGTCGGTCATCACCGGGGCAGCGGTTGCCGGCGGCAAGGCCGCGGCCGCGGCCTCCGCGGCGGGTGCGGAGTTCGCACTGGCGGCGAGCAGCGTCCCGGTGAGGAGCAGCAGTGCCAGCCCGTTGGCGCCGCCCGGCGCGGCGGCCGGGGCCGGGGTTGCGGACTCCGCACGGGGGGCGGCGGCGGGTTCCGGTTCTTCCGGTTCCGGCGGCGGCCGGCGGGCGGTGCCGGCGGCGGCGGCCCGGCGCAGGCCGGCGGCCCAGAGCGCCGCCAGCGGCGCCAGCAGCAGCAGCCAGGCCAGGAGCGGCAGCAGCGGCCGGAAGCCGGCCAGCGCCCAGAGGAGCAGGGTGAGCCCGGCGCCGGCGAGCAGCCGTGCCCGCTGGCGGGCCCGACGCAGCAGGAAGACGCCCGCGGCGGCGGCGGCGGCGGCCGTCAGCCCCTTCCCGATCCAGACAAACCAGTCGGCGGTCACGGCCAGCTCCACGGCCAGCCGGCTGTCCGCCAGGGTCACCGGCTTGGTCAGGGAAAGGTGGCGCAGCAGTTCCGCCGGGGGTGCGGCGGCGGTGGTGGTGGCGGCATCGTCGAGGAGTGGCGGCCCCAGGAGCAGCAGTGCCGCCAGGCCAGCCAGGACCAGCAGGATGCCGCTCCAGTGGAACGGCCGGCCACGTTTCGCGTTGAACACGGCCAGGGCCGCCGGCGCCAGCGGCGCCAGCAGCAGGAGGAGCAGCGGCCAGGCGGCGGCCAGCCGGGCACGGACAACGCCGGCCAGGGCCACGAGGCGCGATTCCGCCGGTTCCTGCTCCGGCAGCATGTTGCCGCCCGCCGCGGGGGCGAGGCTGCAGGCGGCCGGCGCCTGGAAGGTCCAGCGGGCGAAGACCGACTTGGCGTCGCTCGCCGGGGCGGTGAAGCCCAGCCGGTGGCGCCAGCCGACGCGGCCGTGCTGTTCGGCATAGACCAGGGTGATCGCCGCCGCCAGGTTCGGGTCCGGCCGGCGCTCCAGCGGCACCAGGACCACCCCGTGGCCGTCATCCAGCGCCTGCACCGCCCGGCCGTCAATGGCGGCGGACCAGAGGCGGGCGCCCGGCGGCAGGGTGACGCGGAAGTACTGCCCGGTGCTGTTCTTGACGAAATAGGTGGCGGTGGTGACCGCCTCCCCCTCGTCGCTGAGCCGCGTCGCCAGGGCCTGGTGGTCGGCCACCTGCGGCAGGGATGGCAGGGTCGGATGCCGTTTGACGGCGAGCTGGACGGCGTGCGGCTCCGCCTTCTGGCTGACGAACTTGTAGCAGGTCAGCAGCGGGTCGTTGACCAGCAGGACGTAGGCGGGCGGCAGCTCGGCGTTGGCCAGCGGCAGCACCGCCTTGTCGCGCCCCAGCTCCCGGTCCACCGCGATGGTCGCGGGGCCGGCGAGGACGAGGTAGCCGGTGGTGCTCTCCGTGTCGAGGGTGCGGATGCCGCCGAGGGCGACTTCGCCGGCGGCGGGCAGCGGCTGGTCCCAGGTCACGAGCAGGGTGTAGTCGCCCGCCACCTTGTCCTGGAGGAAGACGGCATACTCCTCCCCCTCCTGCCGCCAGTTGCGGATGTCGCGCCCGGTGAATTCCACGTTCTGGCAGCCGGCGGGCACCCGGAGGCGGAAGCCGCGCACCGGGGCGCTGCCGATGTTGTAGGTGACCGAGCAGCTTCCGAAGACCGCGCCTTCGCCGACGGAGAGCAGGTGGAACAGCTCGGCATGGATCGAGGGCGCCGCCTGCTCCACGAGGAAGCGCGCGCTCCAGGCCGGCTCCTTGAAGCGGTAGGCGCTCTGGGCGCCCGGCACCCGGGTCGGCAGCGACCCGGGCTGCACCTCGCGCAGGTTCGCCACGGCCTCGGCCTTCAGCCGGATCCCCTGCTCGGCGCGGCAGATGAGCCAGCCGCGCTCCGCCTTGGCGCCCTGGACGCGGTAGAGCGGCGCGGCAAAGGCGGCGGCGCCTTCGCCCAGCGCCTTCTCCAGCCGCACCTCGACCAGGTTCCGGCCGCTCAGCGCCTCGCGGAAATGGAGGTGGAGGAAGCGCCGCCCCTCGCGGTCGCGAACGTCATGATCGGCCAGGCGCGCCCCGGCGACGTTGGCGACGGTCCAGTCGGGGGCGACCTCGAGCACGACCTCCCGCGCCGGCGCGTCGCGGATGTCGAGTTCGGTCACGGCGGCGAGCGCCAGCGCGTTGTTCTCCAGGCTCAGCACCAGCCGGTCCTCCACGAACAGGCCGGTGACGATGTCCTCGGCGGTGACCTCCAGTTGGCAGGGGAGGTTGGCGTACTGGTAGGCGTAGAGGCCGCGGGCCGGCAACGGCCGCGGCGGCGTGTCCGGCAGCCCCAGGGCGGCGCGGGGGAAGGCGCCTTGGTCGATCTGCGTCAGCCCCGCGGCCTTGGTCACTTGCAGCTTGATGGCGGAGTCCGCGCCGAGCAGGAGGAAGCCGCTGGCGCGGATGACCCCCTTCGGCGCCACGAACGGCAGCTCGGCCTTGGCCGGGAAGGCCGGCAGCGACAGCTCCCCTTCGACCTGGAGCTGCCACTGGCCCTCCTGGGGCCGGTTCAACTGCACCGTCAGCCGCCGTTCGCCGGCCGCCCCCTTCGCCGGCGCCTGGATGGACCACTCCCGGATGTCGGCGCCCCGGACCTGGGTGACCTGGAGCTGGGCGGGCAGCCCCAGCTCGACCTGCTGCAAGGCGCCCTGGGCGATGCGGTACTGCAACAGCGTGTCCACCTGCAACGCGCCGACCTTGGCGGTGGCGACCGTGTTGGCGTCGCAGGAGAGCATCAGTTCGCCGTCGAGCCGCCGCACCTCCGGCTTCCAGCGCATGAGGAACGGCTGCCCCGGCGGCAGCAGCGCGGAGATCACCTGCTCCTTGCGGCCGTCCGCCCCGGCGCGTTCCTCCTGGCGGAGGTCGGCGGCGCCGGCGATGCGGACGTTGAGGTCGGGGCGGTCGCAGGTGATCGCGACCCGGCGGACCGTCGCCGCCGGAATCGTGAAGGTGGCCAGGCGCTCCGCCTCGGCGCCGGCGGGGGGCGGGGTGCGGCTGGCGAACTCGAAGCGGACGGGGACCGTGCCGGTGCGGGTGAAGCGGAGCTGGTAGCCGTCGCCGGCGCGCAGCAGTTTCACGTGCTCCGGCCAGTCGCCCCCCAGCCGGCCGGTGGCGCCGCTGGCCAGCGGCAGGACGGCATCCTTCTGGTGGACGGTGGCGGTGAAGGCCAAGGTGAAGGTGGCGTTCTCCCCCGCGATGCGGCCGGCCAGCCGCAGCTCCGGGATCTCCAGCGGCGGCCCCTTCGGCTTGGGGCGGCACCAGGGCCAATTGAACCCCGTCAGCAGCGGCGCCGCCAGCAGCAGCGCTCCCAGTGTCAGCCAGCGGTTAAGGCGTGGATTCATGGCTTGGCCCTCCGGATTCCGGGGTTGGAAAAAAGGTTGGGAAACGGTCAGTGTTTCAGCCGGCGGGCGGTGGTGACCAGGCGCAGCAGCTCCTGGACGCTGCCGTCGAGGTGCAGTTCCAGCGCCACGGGGCGCAGCGCCGCTTCGACCTCCGCCAGGCCGGTGCCGGCCACGTGGGGGCTCTCCCGCAACTGTTCGGCGAACTCCGCAACCCCCGCGGCCAGGCGGAAGCGCGCCGGCGCCTTCGCGAAGGCCGGGTGCCGCTCGCGCCCGGTGAGGGGCTGCTGGATTTCGTGCATGGCGCCGCTGGCGACCTCGCGGTAGCGGACGCGCACCACCCCCAGCGGCTCGCGGGGCGAGCCCTTGAGCACCAGCTCGTACAGCGCGGTGGCGGCCTGGCCGGCGCCGACTTCGCCGGCGTCCACCGTGTCGTCCCGGAACTGCTCCCGGGTGAGCTGGCGGTTGTCGTAGCCGATCTGGCGCCAGCTCTCCACCCGGGCCGGGTTGAACTCCACCTGGATCTTCACGTCCTTGGCGATGGTGAAGAGGGTGGCGGCGAACTGCTCGACCAGCGCCCGGCGCGCCTCCGCGGGGGAGTCGAGGAAGGTGTAGGTGCCGTCACCCTGGTTCGCGAACTGCTCCAGCAGCTTGTCGTTGTAGGCGCCGGCGCCGACGCCGAAGACGGAGAGGAAAATCCCCTGCTGGCGGGAGTCGGCCACCGCCCGGAGCAGGCTGGCGGCGTCCGCGGCCCCCAGGTTGGCGACGCCGTCGGTGAAGAGCAGCACGCGGTTGGCGGCGCCGGGGACGAACCCCCGGGCGGCGGTCGCATAGCCCAGCCGCAGGCCGTTCTCCAGGTGGGTCGGCCCGCCCGCCTGCATCGCCTGGACCGCCGCCAGGATCCGCCCCTTCTCCGCCGCCGGCATCGGCTCCAGCAGCAGCCGGGGCTGGTCGCTGAACTGGACGAGCGCGACCCGGTCGTCAGCCCGCAGCCGGTCAAGCAGCAGCTTCAGCGCCTCACGCACCAGCCCGAGCCGATCCGGCGTGGCCATCGAGCCCGAGCCGTCCACCACCAGGGTCAGCACCGCCGGCTGCTGGTGGTCGCGGCCAAGCTGGGCGCCCTTGACGCCGATCTTGAGCAGCTCCAGCCCTGGCCGGAAGGGCGATGGCGCGGACTCCGCATGGATGGCAAACCCCTGTTCCCCGGCCGGCGGCGCATAGCCGTAGTCGAAGGCGTTGATGAACTCCTCGGCGCGCACCGCCGCCGGCGCCGGCAGCCGCCCCGCCGCCAGATCGCGCCGGGCCTGGCTGTAGGCCGCCGTGTCCACGTCAATGCCGAAGGTCGAGAAGGCGTCCGCCGCCGTGGCCACGAACGGCCGGACCGTGGGGGCTTCCTCGGCTTCGAAATCCGCCAGGGCGGGCTGGGGGGCGGCCGGCGGCGCTGGGGGCGGGGCCGCGGCCGCGGCCGCGGCCGGGGCGAAGGCCAAATCCGTTGCCGTCACCGCCGCCGCCTCTCGCAACTCCCGCGGCACCTCCCGCCTGACGACTTCCGCTTCCTGGGTGGCTTCCATTTTCGCGGCCATCTGCGCCAGCTCGGCGGTGGCCGGCTTGGCCGGCGCGGCGGCGGCGAGGGCCCACGCCTCGGCACGGTCGTCCAGGCCCAGCCGCGCCTTTTGTTCCTGCGCCATCTCCAGCTTGTCGTCGGTCACCCCTTTCCGAAGGCGGGTGTAGCCGTAGGAGTCCGCGTCCTTGCCGGCTTCAGCGGCAACCCGCCCGTCAGCCAACCCGCCCTTGTCCCGGGGGGAATCCAGGGAAAAAAGAACTTCATCTTGTCTGGCAAGTTTCTTGGCGGCTTCCTCCAGGCGGCGCCCGCCGCCGCCCGTGCCCCCGCGCCAGGCGGACGCCACTTCCGCCACTTCCCCGGCGGTCCCGGCGGCCGCCGGGCCGGCGCCCCCCTTTTCCGTCTCCCCCATTTGCGTCTCCGTCACCCCGGCCAGCCTATGGCGCCGCGGGAGTTGCGAGGGGCGGGGGGGACGCGGCGCCGCGGCAGGGGCCGGCACTGAGGGGGCCGGCGTAGTGGTGACGGCGGGCGCATTCATTTTCCCGCCGGCGGCGGCAGGGCCGGCGCCGGAGTAGGGTTGGCTGCCATCCGCCGGCGCCATCTCGAACATCTCGTCCGCCAGCGGCGGGCCAGCCGGCGGCAGCTCCTTCAGCTCCAGCATGTTCACCTCAATCGAACTGGCCACTTTGCGCACTTTCGAGCGGGAGAGGCTGGTCGCGGGCAGCAGCAGGCCAAGGAAGATCGCGACGAGGCCGAGCACCGCCAGGGAGACCAGCAGGTCAGCCCTGGCCGGGGAACGCTTCTTCGTCCCCGCCGCCGGCGTGCCGGAGCGGGCGCGGTTCAATTTCAGGGGCCACCACCAGGCGGCGGTGCCAGCCTTGGCGGTCGTCTTGGCGGGCGCGGCGGCGGCCCGGCCGGCGGCGGCGCGGACCAGCGCCAGCCGTTCCGGTGGGAAGGCGGCCGGCACTTCGCGGCCGCCCGCGGCCTGGAGCGCCGGGCGCAGCAGGCCGAGGGTCGCCTCCAGCTCCCCGGCCAGGGCGCGGCAGGGCGCGCAGCCGGCGAGATGGGCGCGCACGGCTTCGGCGTCGGCGGCCGGCAGGTCGCCCAGCAGGAACGGGGTGAGCCGTTCCTCGACCGGGCAAGGCGTGGCGTTTGGGGTTGGGGTTGTCATCTTACATCACCCCCTGGGACTTGAGAATGCGCGACATCTTCTTCACGGCATGGTGCAGCAGGCAGCCGACGTTGCCCTCCGTGCGGTTGGTGGTTTCGGCGATTTCGCGGTAGGAGAAGCCGTGTTGCAGGCGCAGCAGCAGCACCTGGCGCTCGGCGGGGTCGAGCCGGTCGAGGTGGTCGAGCACCAGCCGGTGGCGGCGCTCGGCCTCGCCGCGGCCGCCGGGATCCGCCGCGAGCGCCGCCTGTTCCTCGTGGAGCTTGCGGCGGCGCGACTCCCGCCGGCAATAGTCCACCGCCACGTTGTGCGCCAGCGAATACAGCCAGAAGCGGAGGCGTTCGGCGGGGCAGGCCGCCGGGTTCCAGGAGCGGCAGAAGCGGATGAACACCTCCTGCACCACGTCCTGGGCCGCCTCCGCGCTGTTGAGGAAGCGCGCGGCGTAGCGCAGCAGGCCGGCCTGATGCTCGGCCACCACCTGCTCCAACCGCGCCGCCGCTTCCGCCGGGGGCGCCGCCAATTCGTTTTCTGCCGCCATTGCACCCTCATCCTGCTCCGGCTCATTCGCCGGTTTCCACTATGATGACGTCCGCCACCGCCAAACCTTCAGGGATTGCCGATTGCCGATTGCCGATTTCCAAGCCTTTGCCACGAAGACTTGAAGGGCACGAAGTCCGAGCGAAGGTTTTTTGGCGTGGGCTAAAAACTCCATTCAGCCGAGGCTTTCCACGCCACGCATGGCGCGGAAGACGCCCAGCCCCAGGGCCGCCACCATGGCGGCCACGGCAGCGGCAATCAGGATTTTCCCGGCCCGCCGCTGGTGCCAGGGCACGGCCGGTTCGGCGGCGGCGTCGAACGCGGGGTTGGCCATGGCCGGCCCGGCCAGCGCGGGGCAGGGCACGAACTCCGGCCGGCTCCGCAACTGGGCGAGCACCGCCGCGAAGTCGTACACCGGCGGTGGCAGCTCCTTGGTGGCGCCGTAGAGCAGGCGGTAGCTGCCATCCTCGCCGCCGCTGGCCGGGAAGAGGAGCTGCTGGAGCGGCCCCTCGCCGGTCACGCCCAGCCCCTCCAGCGGCGGGTTGTCCCGGTTGCGGATGCGCAGCCGCCAGCGCTCGTGCCGCTGTTCGGGGAAGTGGACGGCCAGGGAGTCGGTTGTCTTGTTTTTCAGCGTGTAGCGGCTGAGCGTGCCGGTGGCGACCGCCACCCACCCCTTGCCCTCCGCCGCGGGGCGCTCGACAATCACTTCGCGGATGAACTGGGGGGTGGCGGCGCGGAGGTGGAAGGCGGTCAGCGGCTCGCGGTTCGTCCGCACCTCCAGGATCGTCTCCTGCTCCTTCGCCGCCGGCGTCACCGTCACCGCCACCGGCGGCCAGGAACGGCGGACCGGCCGCTTGGCGACCGCCCGCTCTTGGACGCTCCAGAACTCGACGCGGTCGAGGGTGAAGGCGCGGTCAACCGTGACCGTCCGGACGGTTTCGGCGACCGCCGCGCCGCCGCGGAGTTCGCGGGTCACCTCGCGGAAGGCCGATTCCCGGACGTCGTCCGGGTTGCGGATCCGGAGCCGGAAGAGGCGGCAGCCCGCCGGCGGCGGCAGGGGGATGTCCTGCTTGGAGAATCCCTGGTAGCGGCTGCTCTCGAACACCGGCTCGGCCTCCACCAGGGTGCGCCACTCCTTGCCGTCGAAGCTGCCTGCCACGTCCACCAGCCGGCTGTAGTCGCGCAGGGCGGTGTGGATGGTGATCCCGGCGGGTGGCGGCCGCCGGCTCTCCGGGTCGGCCAGTTCAAGGGTGAGGGTGAGGCCGGCCCCGGCCGGGTCGTCGGCGACGGCGAGCACCCGGACCGGGCAGGGCAGGCGGAGCGTTTCGGTGACGCTCTCCTGGGCGGCTTCCAGGGCGTAGGGGATTTCGCCGCCGCGGCCGTCGAGGATCCGCAGGTCGGAGAGTTCCCGGGTCGCCGCGTAGGCCTCGGCGTCCAGCGCCACCGCCACCGGCTGGCCGGGTGCCGGCGGCAGTTCCAGCCGGATTTCCTTCTGCCACGGGTAGAGGCGGGGGTCGAGGGCGGCCGTGGCCACCGGCGCCAGCAGGAAAAGGGCGGCCGCCGCCAGCCATGCGGGGTCCGCCAGGCGGCGGAACCGGGGGCGGCCAGGGCGGCGGGTGGGGGGCGGCGGCTGGGACATGGTGTTTTTCCTCCCGTGGAAAGGGGTGGGCGTCACTCCGGCGGCTGGCCGTCCCCCCCGGCCGCGACCTCGAAGGCGCCGCGGTGTTTCTGGTAGAGGAAGGCGCCGGCGAAAAGCAGGAGGGCGACGCCGAAGAGGGCGGCGACCTTGTAGACCGTCTCCAGGGCCGCGAGGTCGTGGAAGAACAGCTTCCAGGCCACCACCGCGAACAGCGCCAGCCCGGCGTAGCGCAGCCGGCGGGAGGCGTGGCGGATGCCGCCCAGGAGCAGCCCCAGCGCGAAGAGCGCCCAGAGCAGCGTCACGCCGCCGGCGCGCAGCCCTGGCAGGAAGCGGTCCAGCGCGGTGCCGGTCTCCCAGGTGCTCCAGACAAAGAGCAGCGCCATGGCGGCGGCGCCCGCCAGCCGGCCGGCCAGCCGTTCGCCCGCCGTCCCGCGCCGCGGCAGGCAGAGGAACGCCCAGCCGAGCACGCCGAAGGCGAGCAGGAAGTCGGCCGTGCGCAGCAGCAGCCCCGCCACCGTGAAGCCGTCCCCGTAACGGAAGCCGGAAAGCCGGAGCGGCGCCCAGGCCGCAAAGTCAAAGGCGGCCAGCTTGAACAGCAGCAGCGCCGCGATGCCGAAGCCGAGCGCCACGCGCCAGGCGGCCAGCGGCCGTTGGCCGGCCCTGGCCCAGAGCAGGAGCACGGCCGCGCACCAGACCACGGTCAGCGCCGGATGCCGAAGCGGCGGGTGGAAGGCCAGGCAGGCCTTGAACAGCTCCACTTGGAGGAAGAGGAAAAGCAGCCCCAGGGAAGCGGCCAGCAGCACGCTGCCGGCAACGGTCACCGGCCGGCTGGCCGGGGCGGGTGCGGCCTTTGCGGACTCCGCACCCGCCGCCGCTTCTGCGCGCCGCCCCAGCTTCCAGGCGCCGGCCAAGGCCAGCAGCGGAATGCCATAGGCCGCCAGCCGCTGGAGCAGCATCGTCAGGTATTTCGCGGCGGCGACGTTGGTGGTCGGGATGCGGCCGAGGGCCGGGAAATCCAGGAAGGCGAGGCGCCCCAGCATCACCGCGTAGAGCACATAGGCGAGGGTGCGGAGGAAGCCGCTCCGCAGCCGGCCGGCGGCCCAGAGCATGGCCAGGGCCTGCACCGCCCAGGCGGCGGTCACCCAGCGGCCGTCCAGCAGCAGTGGCACGGAGACGCCGAGGAAGACGCTGGCGAGCATCAGCAGGCTGACCAGCAGCCCCGGATCTTGCAGCTTGCGGCGCAGGAGGATCGCGACCAGCCCCAGGTAGGTGGCGCTCAGGCCGAGGGTCAGCGCCGCCGGCCAGCGCGGGCCGCAGGCGTCCCGGAGCAGCCAGACGCCGGCGACGCCGGTGACCGCCGCGTTGGCGTGGAGCAGGATCATTTCCAGCACGGTGCATTTCTCGCGGCGGAGCAGGTTGTGGACCAGGGTCGTGGCGGTGAAGAGGGCGAAGAAGGCGATCAGGAAGCCGAGGGCGGTGGGGAAGTGGAGATCCCGGTCGTAGTATTTGCCGAGCGCGGCGAGGTAGAGCCCCCAGGTGCCGGCCAGGGCCAGGGCCTGGAGCAGGTGCCAGCGGCGGAAGGCGGCGGTGGCGAGCACGCCGGCCCCGAGCAGCAGCAGGTAGCTGTAGAGCGCCGGCAGGTTGCCCGTGCCGGTGCTGAGGAGGACGGGGGTCAGGTAGCCGCCAACCAGGCCGAGCACGGCGATCAGCAGCGAGTCGAGCCGGACGGCCATCACGCCGGCGGCCGCGGTCACCGCCGCCATCAGCCCGAAGGATGCCGGCAGCGGCAGCAGCCCGTAGAACCGGCTGGCGGCGAACAGGCTGAAGTAGAGCGTGCCCAGTCCGGCGCCGACCAGCCCCTGCCCCAACGCCTGCCAGCGCCGGCTGAGCAGCCGCGCGCCGCCCGCCACCAGCCCCGCGCCCGCCAGGAGCGACAGACCCACCCGCAGGGTCGGCGGCAGCCAGCCCTTGCGGATGGAATAGTGCAGGAAATAGCCGACGCCGAAAAGGAAGATCACCGCGCTCAGCCGCAGCAGCCAGGTGCTGGCAATGGCGAATTCCGGGCTCAGGTTCTTCGGCCGATGCTCATCGCCGACGCAGAACCAGTTCCAGCCGGCCCGGAGAAGCTGCCCCGCCTTGCTCTCGAAAATGCCGGGCGCTTCCGGCATTGCTTCCGGCGTTTCCGCCGGCGGCGGCCGCATCGCCGGGGCGGGGGCGGCGACGGCAACGGGACGCTCCGCCGCGGCCGGGGGCGGCAGCGCCGGCAGCGGCGGCGGCTGGGGTGCCACTGCCACTGCTGCCGCAGGTGCCGCCGGGGCGGGGCGGGGCGCCGCGGCCGGCACGGGTTCGGGCGCCGGCGCCACCGCCGGTGGCGGCTCGCGCCGCAGCAGCGCCAGCCGGCGGCCAACGTCATGCACTTCCAGTTCCAAGTCCCGGACGCGTCCGCGCAGGCCGCTCACCAGCACGACGAGGCTGACCAGCAGCACCCCCAGCACCAGGAAGCCGAGCAGCATCAAGCCGAAAAGAAGCTCATGATCAACCATGGCCCACCTCGTGAGTTGCCTGGCGGTCGGCGCGGAAGCCTGGATGGAAAGCCGGCGGATTGCCGGCCGCGGCACGGAACAGCCAGCAATTTGGCCCCGGACCGGGTGAAAGTCAACCGCCGGGACTGTCGAGTGTCGGTGGCGGTGGGCGAAGAAGCGGGGGAGCATTACAGTAAAAGGTTTGGGTTGCCAAATCAGCTAGACGTGACCTGATGGCACGGGCTGGGACTGGAGTCCGCACCCGCTGCCACTGGAAATCCGCGCCGCCCCCCCACAATGCTGTTGGCCCCCCTGACCCATCTTCCCCGGAGCCTTGAAATGACAACCCGCCCCCAACTTTCCTGCTGGATGACGGCGCGCGACCTGCCCCGGCGACTGGCACCCCTGCCCACGACAACCCTCGAACCGCTCAGCGACGGGATCAGCCGGCTCGCGACGGTCTGGATCGACGACCTCGTCTCCTACCAGGAGATCGAAGGGTTCGGCGGCGCCTTCACCGAGGCCGCCGCGGTGACCCTCCAGAAGATGCCGGCGGCCAAGCAGGAGGAAATCCTCCGCGCCTACTTCGACCGGGATGCCGGCAACGCCTACAGCCTCTGCCGGACGCACATCAACAGTTGCGACTTCGCGACGGGCAACTACGCCTATTGCGACCAGGATGGCGACTTGGCGCTGGCCTCCTTTTCCATCGCCCGCGACCGCCAGGCGTTGCTGCCCATGATCCAGCGGGCGCAGGCGTTGGCGGGTGGGGGAGTCAAGCTGTTCGCGTCGCCCTGGAGCCCGCCGGCCTGGATGAAGAGCAATGGGCAGATGAACCGGGGCGGCCAACTGAAGGCCGAATGCCGCCAGGCCTGGGCGGAATATTATGTCCGCTACATCCAGGAATACGCCAAGGCGGGGGTGGCGATCTGGGGGCTCACCGTGCAGAATGAGCCCGAGGCGGTGCAGCCGTGGGACTCCTGCGTCTACAGCCCCGCGGAGGAGCGGGATTTCGTGCGGGATCACCTGGGGCCGGCCTTGGAGCGCGCCGGCCTGGGGCATGTCAAGGTCATCATCTGGGATCACAACCGCGAGCGGCTCTACGACCGCGCCAAGGTGGTCTACAGCGACCCGCGGGCGGCCCGCCATGTCTGGGGCGCGGGCTTCCACTGGTATTGCGCCAATGTGTTCGAGAACGTCCAGCGCACCCACGACGCCTGGCCGGAGAAGAAGCTGCTGTTCACCGAGGGCTGCCAGGAAGGCGGGCCGCACCACGGCTCCTGGCTGACGGGGGAGCGCTACGCCCAATCCGTCATCCAGGACCTGAACCATTGGACGGTCGGCTGGGTGGATTGGAACCTGCTGCTCGACGAGACCGGCGGCCCCAACCATGTGGGGAATTTCTGCAGCGCCCCGATCCTGGCCGACACCCGCACCGGCGAAGTGCTCTACCAGAGTTCCTATTATTATCTTGGCCACTTCTCCCGCTTCATCCGCCCCGGCGCCAAGCGCATCCTGACGACCGCCTCCCGCGACGACTTGGAGGTCACGGCCTGCAAGAACCCCGATGGCAGCCTGGCCGCCGTGATTTTGAACCGGTCGGAGTCCGCCATCCCCGTGACGCTCAAGTTCAACCAGGGGGAGGCGACGCTGGAATCCCCCCGCCGCTCCATCCTCACCGCGGTGCTGCCCCCGTCCTGAGGCCAAGGCGGCCGGCGGCGGCCGCCGGGAGGGGGGCCGCCGCCGCCGTGCCATCGTTCCTGGCCGCGGCGCCTTACCGCATGCCCATCATGAACTGGTAGGTCATGTCGCCGAAGTCGGGCAGCCATTCGTGGCCGAAGTCGGGGTAGATGACGACCTGCTTCGGCGCCGTGATCTTGTTGTAGGCGGCGAACTGGGTCGAGGGGGGGCAGATGGTGTCCATCAGGCCGGTTGCCATCAGGATTTCGCCGCGGATGCGCTTGGCGAGGTTCTGGATGTCGATGTAGCCGAGCTTGGTGAAGATCTCCTCCTCACGCTCGTGGCGCGGGTCGAACTGCCGGAAGTAGGTCTTGAGTTCCTCGTAGGCGTTGGCGGCGAGGTCCATGGACCAGACCCGCCGGTAGTCGCAGAGGAAGGGGTAGAGGGGTGCGGCGCGGTTGATCCGCGGTTCCAAGGCGGCGCAGGCCAAGGTCAGCGCCCCGCCTTGCGAGCCGCCCATGGCGCCGACGCGCGTTTCGTCGACTTCCGGCATGGCCATGACGATCCGGGCCAGTTGGGCGGTGTCCAGGAAGATGCCGCGGAAGAGCAGCTTGTCAGGGGTGTCGTCGAGCCCGCGGATGATGTGCCCCCGGAAGGTGGTGCCCCGGACCAGCCCGGCGTCCTCGGAAAGGCCGCCTTGGCCGCGGCAATCAAGGGCGGCGACGGCAAAGCCGGCGGCGACATAGGCGAGCTTGTCGTGCCAGTCGCCGCTATGGCCGGTGTAGCCATGGAACTGGACGACGGCGGGGTGCGGCGCCGGCGCCCCCTTGGGCCGCAGGTACTTGGCGTGGACGCGGGCGCCGCCGACCCCGGTGAACCAGAGGTCGAAGCATTCGGCGAAGGGGACTTGGAACGGGGCGGGGACGCACTCGACCTTCGGAGCGATGGCGTGCATCTCGGCGATGGACTTGTCCCAAAAGGCGTCGATGTCGGCGGGGCAGGGGCTGCTGCCGCTGTAGGCCTTGAGTTTGTCCAGGGGCATGTCGATCAGGGGCATGGGAATCTCCGGTGCGGTTTTTCGGGTTGGCAACGCGGTGCGGAAAACCGGGAGGATAAGCCGGCCGCGGCGGAATTCAAGGGGGGCGGGCTGCCGGCGGCGGATGTTTTGCCCCTTTCCGTCCCACGGCGCGATATAGTGTGGGGCGGCGGGGGAAGCGGCTGGCGACACGTGCCCGGAGTCGGATGATGGGCGTTCAAATCCAAGGGATGGCGAGCCGGTTCCGCGGGTTTCTGGGGGGCATGCTGGTGGCGGCGGTGGCCGGGGCGGCGCCGGCGCGGTGGCAGCACGGGGCCTCGCCGTACCGTGCCGAGTTCCGGATCGTCTCCCGGCCGAACCTGCCGGCGGCGGGGGTGTTCGTCCAAGTGCCGGTCTGCGGCCTGGCGGAGATGACGGGCAACGATTTGGTGGTGTATGACGAGAAGGATCGGCCGCTGCCGCTGCTGGCCCTCGGGCCGGGGGCTGACAACAGCGTGCTGGCCGTGGTCGGCGCGCTGGCGGACAGCCAGGAGATCGCCGTCTATTTCGGCGGCCGCCTGCCATCGGCCCAGAACCCCCAGCTCCGGCCCGGCGTGGTGGTTGACATCCATCCCTGGTCTGGCCCCGCGCCGGCGGGCTGGAGCGAAGTCGAGAAGGCGCTCAAGGGGCGGCGGCCGCTGGCCACGGTCCCGGTCGGCACCGTCGAACTCAGCTACAATCCCCTGGACAGCCGCGACGCCTTCGTCATGGACTTCCGCGGCTGGCTGCTGGCCGAGCAGTCCGGGCCGCAAACCTTCATGCTGGTCAGTGACGACGCCGGCTATCTTTTCATCAATGGCAAGCTGATCGTCGAACGCAACGGTGCCCACAGCGCCTGGGACGCCCGCCGCGGCGAGGCCCGGGGCACGGCGCCGTTGGTTGCCGGGCTGAACCCGTTCCGCTGCGTGGTGGTGGATGCCGGGGGCGACCAGATGGCGGTGGTTGCCCGCTGGCTCGACCCGCGGAAGAAGGCGACCCTGCGGCGGGAGGATTTCGCCGCTTCGGGGGAAAGCGAGCTGGCCGGCGCTTCCAGCCGCCAGAAGGACGCGGACTTCCCGGCGTTCACCGTCGAGCGCCGCTCCTACATGGGCTGGCAGGAGACCTTCTACACCGAAGTCGAGCTTCGCGCCCTCAACGGCCACACCACGGAATGGGCCTTCGGCGACGGTTCCCGCCTCGTCGGCGGCAGTGTCCGCCGCATCCTTGTCGGCACCGCTGGCACCGCGGCCGAGGCGCGCCAGGGGCGGCTTGTGGCCACTGGCCGCATCGCCCTGCCGGAACAGCCGCCGAGCTTCCGCCACATCGGCAACTTCCGGCAGTTCAAGGAATATTCCGCCGTCATCCGCCAGGAGGGGCTGGCCCGGCTGGATTTGGGCGTCCTCCGCGCCTACCGCCAATTCCTGGCGTTCCAGGAGCTGAATCCGGACTTGGTGGCGGTTGACGAGGCGCTGCTGCAACGCCCCGGCCTGCCGGCCGCCGAGCGCCTGGAACTGCTGCTGGAGGCCGCCCGCGGCGCCGCCGCCCGCGAACCGGACAAGGCCGCCGCCTGGTACGACCAGCTCGGGCGCGAACTCCGCAACCCCGAGCAATCGGTGGAGGTGACACGCGAGGCGGCGGAGTTCCACCTCTTCCGGCGCGGCGACGAGAAGCGGGCCCTGGCCTTGGCGGAACGTCTCGCCGAAATTCGCCACGAGGCCGGGCCGCTGGAGGCCGCCACGATCCGCTATCTCGTCGCCGCCGGGCGCGGCGACCCCGCCGCCGCCGGGGCCGAATGGGCGAAGCTGGCCCAGGCCGGCGCCCGCTGGCGCGACCGCCTGGCGCTGCCGGCCGTCAAGCGCAACGAACTGGAGCCGCGGGTGCGCGACCTGCTGGAGCGCGGCTTCTGCCTGGACGCCCGCCGCCAGCTCCGGCAGTGGGAGCGGCTGGCGCCCGAGGACTGGCAGAGCGGCCGGCTCCCCTATGCCCGCGCCCGCCTCTGGCGCGCCTGGGGCTGGCCTTTTGGCGCCCTCCGCGAACTGGAGGCGGCCAAGAAGCTGTTTCCGCTCCTGCCGAACCTGCCCGATGTGGAATATCTCCAGGCCGACATCCTGCTGGAGATCGGCCACCAGGCCGAAGGGCGCAAGCTGCTGGAGAGGATTGTCCAGGACTACCCGAACCATCCCGTCGCCGCCGCCGCCCGCCGGCGCCTGGGGCGCTGACCGCCGGCCGGCTTCCGTTCTTTTTCCTTGCCAACCAAGGGGTTGTTATGTCGAATGCTGGATTCATGGAACAGGCGTGGGCGGCCGTGGGCCGGCGGCTGCGCGCTGTCGGGCTCCTCCTGATCCTTGGTGGCGGCGTGGCCGCCGGCCTTGCCCAAGGGGAGGGGGAGGGCCGGCCCGCGGCGGGTGCCTACCTCTACCACCGCCCCGAGGCGGCCGAGCCGGCCGGGCGTGCCAGCGCCACCGGCGGACTGACCGTGCGCCTCCCCACCGCCGGCCGCCGGCTAGTGCTCGCCTTCGGCTGGAAGCACCGCAAGGACCGCCTCTCCCGCGAGGAGACCACCGAGGCGCAGCGGGAATGGTTCAAGCCGTTCCGCGCCAGCATGGGCGACGACGGCCGCACCGCCAGCTTCACCGGGCTGCCGCCGGACTTCTACGACCTGATCGTCATTGACGCCGCCACCATGACCCTGTTCGAGGGGGTGGACATGCTCGGCGACGACCTCCCCGAACTCGCCACCGGCCCCCTGGCCGACGAGATCCAGACCACCTTCGGCCGCCCCGAGGGGCGCATCGCCGGCGTTGACGCCTTTTTCGACAGCAAGCGGCTCGACCGGTTCGAGACGGACGGCGTGCGCGGCGCCGTCTTCATCCAGCAGATGCGCCTGGGGCGGGCGCTGGCCGAGAGCGGCGCCGAAATCCCGGGATGCATCCACAGCATCGACATCTTCTGGCTGATGAAGGGCAAGCGCGAGGGCGGCTGGCAGGTGCTGAGCCGGCAGCAGCTCTACCGCCAGGAATTGCCGATCCGCGAATTCTTCCGCCACCAGTACCGGCGCGAACTGCAAGGGATCCGGGTCGGGCTCCGGCCCAAGGACATTGGCGTGGTGCTCCGGGAGTTGGCGGAATGACTGGCCACTCCCCCAGGGGCGCCGGGCGGATTTGCTGGACTCGCTGGGTGCCCTCGCCCCTAGCCTGAGCTATTCCTGAGAAGATGAACTTTGATCGGACTTCGTGCCCTTCAGGCTGCCGCCAGAGGCCTTTTTCACTCCAGGATGGCGTCCCCGACCATGTCCACTTCCTTGAGATGGACGCCGCCGAACCAGCCGATGATGCCTTCGCGCCCCGGCCCGTCGTCCTCGTTGAGGATGACGGTCAGGCCCAGGTCGGCGCCGGGGGCGGGCGCAAAGGGGCTGAGGCGCGTCCAGGGGATCGCGATCTCGTAGCGGGTGACGCCGGCCTGGTCATCGCGCGCCACGGCGACCTGGATGTCGGCGGCCTCGCCGATGGGCGCATTTGACTCGGCCGAGTAATGGCACCAGGCCGTGGCGCCCGCGGGGGCAAGCCCGAAGGAGTAGTCGTACTTGCCGAGCTTGTCGGCCTGCTGCCGGAAGGGGTCGGCCAGCATCTGGACACTGTCGCCGGCCCAGAGCTTGTCCGCCTCGCGGGGCGGGACGAAGCGGTCGTCCGTCGCCGTGACGAAGAGGTAGAGCGCCTTTTCGTCCCAGAGCAGGCGCAGGCTGCCGGCGAGGTCCGCGGCATCGGTCCTTGCGCCTTCCTTGCCCTTGAAGCGCAGGTAGGCATCGGCGGTGGCGAAGCTGACAGGGGGCGCGGCGGCCCAGGCGGGCTCGTCGGCCTTCCCGTCAATCTTGAGGGGCGCCTTCAGCCGCGTACGGCGGCGTCGCCGCCCACTCCGAGCGGAGGCCGATCACGCGCAGGCCGAGCCGGTCGGAGATGGCAACATAGTCCTTGACCCGGTTGTCCCAGTTCCTGCTGGTGAACGGGATCTCCTCGGGGGCGTGGCGCTTCGCCGCTGCCTCGGGCAGGACCGCAAAGCCCGAAAACTCCCGGGCCTCGAACCGCAGCGCCGGCGCCGCCCCTGGCAGTTCCTCCGTGCTCTCGACGGTGGCGCTGAATTCCAGCGGGGCGCCGGGAAGGAAGAGGTTCGCCAGCGCCGGCGACTCCAGCACGATCTTGGTCACGATCCGCTCGCGCTGCCCCGTTGGCCGCGTGACGGCGAGGGCGTCAACCCGGAATTCGCCATGGGTCTTCTCCAGCGCGACCTCGATCCGGGCGCTGGCGGTCCCTGGCGGAACTTCGACGCGGCGCCGACCGACCGCACGGGATGCTCGACCTCCGTTTCGGCCCGGGCCAGCCGGAGCGTGGCCGCCCCCTCGCGCCGGACAGCCTCGTCAATGGCCAGCCCACCCTGGGCGCCGGGGAACTCCTCACCCCGGCCGAAGCTCCAGCCGTAGGCCGGCAACCCCGGGTCGAAGAGCGGCTTCCACGCCGATTCCTGCGCCCAAGCGGCGGCAGTGGCCAGGAGAAAGGCCGCCAGGGCCGGGAACATGCCTCTTGCAAGAGTTCTGATCATATCAATGCTCCATCATTCCTGAGGGTGGCGCGAAGTTCCTGGGGATCCAGGCGGCGCGGCGCCACGCCACGGTTCAGCGCCAGGGCGGCGGCGGTGCCGGCGGCCTGCCCCGTCGCCATGCAGGTGCTCATGAGCCGGTAGGAAGCCATCGCCTCATTGGTGCCGGAGATGCAGCGGCCGGCGGTCAGCAGCCCGTCAAGGCCCAGCGGCAGGAGGCTACGGTAGGGGATTTCATACCAGTCGCCCGGCCGTGGCCGCTCCGCCGCCAGCCCCTCCATCCCGGGCAGGTGGATGTCCATGAAACAGGCGCAGCGGCAGATGGCGTCGGCGAACTTCGCGCCGCCGCGCACGTCGCCGCCAGCCAGCACGTACTCCCCGATGACCCGGCGGGTCTCCCGGACGCCGAGCTGGGGCGCCGTGTCAATGAGGAAGCACTCCTCGCAGCCCGGCACGTGCCGCCGGTAGAAAGCCACCAGTTCATGCACCTGTTTGCGCCCTTCCATCAGGGCCGCGGTGAGGCCGGCCGAGGTCGTGCAGTCGAAGCCATAGCCGTGCTGGTGGTTGACCGTGAAGACCCCCGGCATCCCGGGGATCTCGCCGAAGCAGCCGAGCCCCTTGGGGTCGAAGCTGATCTCCCCCGTCTGCCAGGCCTTTTGGGAAAGCGCCGCGACCTGTTGGGCCATGGGGCTGTCCGGCAGGAAGTCCAGCGGGTCGGCCGTGACGTTCCCGATCCGGAAGACCAGGGTCGTGCCCTGGCATTTGCCGTCGGCCTCCCGCCCCTGCGCGCAGCGGGCGCCGAGGAAGCAGGCCAGGTCGCCGTCGCCCGTGGCGTCCACCGCCAGCGTCGCCCGCACTTGCCGCAGCCCCTCCTTGAAGGCGACGCCGAGGAGGAGGCCGCCGCCAGCCGCCGGTTCGGCCGCGCAAAGCTGCGCGTTGAACCGCAGCGTCACCCCGGCGGCGGCCAGCATCCCCTCCATCTTCAGCTTGACGCGCTCGACGTTCACCGGAATGTAGCCGTATTTGGGGACAAGCGCGGCGCCCGCCGCGGCCAGGCCGGCGATGAACTCCTCCGGAATCCCCTTGAGGATGCGCGTGCCGTCGTCGAGCCTCGGCGGATAGGGCTTGCCCTCCCGGTCGAGGCGCAGCCGCGTCCAGTCGTCCGCGTCCCGGCCGGCGTTGTCGAGCGGCCCCAGGAAGCCCAGGAGCCCGGCCCCGGCCATTCCGCCCAGGCCGCCGCCGCGCTCCAGCAGCAGCGTCCGCACCCCTTTCCGCGCCGCGGCCAGCGCCGCGCCGAAGCCCGCCGGGCCGCCGCCGGCCACCACCAGATCATACCCTTCCGCCCGAGCGTCGCGCTTGTCCATGGGAAACCCTTTCGGTGAATGAAACCATTCTACTCCGGGGCGGGCCGCTGGACAATGGGCGGAACCGCCGTTATTTTGCACCCTGCTGCTAGATCGCAGGAATCCGGCAAGGAGCCGCAACCATGGACACCCGTGCCGACTGGGGCCGCGAACTGGAGGGCATCTTCCTCGCCCTGGAACAGCTTTTCGGGCTCCGCGTGACCTTCAGCAACCCGAAATGCTTCTTCGGCGACACGCAGGGGAATTCCTTCATCGCCCCGGGCCGGATCTTCCACGACGTGCCCTTCTGCCAGAAACGCCGCGCGGACCACCCCCGCTGCCTCCAGCACGAATGGATCGAAGCCAACCGCATCGCCGCCGGCAAGGCCGCCCCCTTCCTGCGGCAATGCTGGAAGGGCCCCATGCAGATCCTCGTCCCCCTCAAATGGAACGGGCGCCATGTCGGCATCATCTTCCTTGGCCCCTTCGACTGCGCCGGCGCCGCCGCCGCCACCCCCGGCGAGGGGCTCCCCCGCTACGACCTCGCCCGCTTCGAGCGGGATGCGGCGCTGCTCGCCACCCTGGCGCATGGCATCGTCGAACGCACCGCCCAGGCCATCCGCTTCCTGGGCAAGGGCGACCGGTGGGAGAAAATCTACGCGCTGGTCGTGAACCGGCACGCCGAAAAACTTGGCATCGCCGATGTCGCCAAGGAACTCCACCTCTCCCCATCCCGCGCCTGCCACGTGGTCCGGGAATGCTTCGGGATGCCCTTTGAGAAAGTCCTGCTGGAGCACCGCCTCCGGCGCACGGCCGCCCTCCTGGAAAGCACCGACATGACCCTCGCCGAGATCGCCGCCGACGTCGGCTTCTCCGACCTCTACTACCTGAGCCGCGCCTTCAAGCAGGCCCGGAAAATCCCCCCCGGCGCCTACCGCGCCCAAATGCGGGAGACGGCCCGGCGCGGCGGGGGCCAGTCGCCGGACGCCGCCCCCCGCCGCCCCGTCTGAGCGCCTGAGCGCCAAGCCGCCGGGGGCCGCCACCCTCAAAGTCGGCGGAGCGCCCCCGCTCCGCAACCGCTGAATGTTCGCCGTTCGTTTTCACCAACGCCTTCGCTCGGGCTTCGTGCCCTTCGGGTCATCGTGGTGAAGCGAGTTTCCAGTTTCCGGGACGTAGCGGCAGGATGCAAAAAGTCGGCAACTGATGCCATGGCGGCCAGGCGGATCGGCAGGCATATTGATTTGTCAAGGAACCCCGCCGGCGTCGGGCTCGGGGCCATCCCCGTCCCAAGCACCGGCAAGGACGGAGGAAAACGAAGAAGGAGACACCGGATGAAGCCGCATTTCCCAACCGCAATCATCCTGGCCGCCACGGTTTCGCTCGCGGCGATCCAGTTGGCCAATGCCGGGGTCATCGTCACCGAGAATCTCGCCACCAGCGCGGGCTGGCCGGAGACGACAACTCTCCAAACGATGGACTCCAACGTGCCGAGTACCGGTGAGCTGGTCCTTCGGCGCAGCGGCGATGCCAACAATGTCCGGCTGAGAAGCCAGGCATTCACGCCCGCGAGCACGCTCCAGCTCGATGCGATCTACATCACCTACAACTCGAATTTCACGACGAGCGGCGGCAGCTTCGCGCTGAGATTGCAGGCCGTGAACCTGAACGGAGATGGCTCGTCAACCGCCTACAACTATGAACAAGCCGCCAACCTGCTCAGCGCGCTCACCGTCTCGCCGACGGTCAGCACGGACGGCAGTGCGAAAGTGATGAAATTCGATTTCACGGGCGCGGATCAGGTCACCCTGAATTCAGGCACGCTTTACGCGTTCGAACTGGTCGGAACCGCGCCTGGCGCCGGGACCAGTGCCTCTGTCTTTTCTTGGACGAGAGCCGGCAGCAGTCCGTATGCTGGTGGAGATGGCTTTCTCATCGATACTTCCACCGCTTTGGACGGAACCCGCACGGCCATCAATGGCACAAACGAACGTGATTTAGGCTTCGCGCTGGTCGCGGTGCCCGAGCCGGCGGCGCTGGCCCTGCTCGGCCTCGGCGCGGTCGGGCTGCTCCGCCGACGGCAAGGCGGCTGAGGACCTGCCGTCCAGCCGAAAAACTCGCAGGGTGGAAGACTGGGCTTTTCGGGGGTGCCACCTACTTTGCCGCTACTGTCATGGGTCTCATGAGTCCCATGGGACTGATGACCGATCCGACTGATCATCAAGCGCCGCGCCGCGGCGCTAAAAAAAACATGGTGCTATTGTCGCTTCGCTGCCGCCGGTCGGCGGTCCGTGCCGCTTCGCGGCGCTCGCGGACAAAAAGAGAATGAAACACCGATCCCCCTTCACCCTGATCGAGCTGCTGGTGGTGATCGCGATCATCGCGATCCTGGCCGCCCTGCTCCTGCCCGCGCTCAAGGCCGCCAGGGAAAAGGGCAAGGAGGCCGTCTGCTTGGGCAACCTGCGCCAATGCTATGTCGGCACGCAATTGTACGCAGGGGACTGGGACGGCGTCGTCCTCGCCATGAAGCACTATTCCATTCCCTACAATGGTGCGATCAAGCTCTGGCCCGAGTTTGTCGCCGGCATTGGCGAGGCGCAGGGCTACGAACGCTACATCGCCGCCGCCGGGGTGTTCGGCTGCCCGTCCAACAAATTCTATGCGACTGACTTCAAAAGCCTGGCCGCGTTGGGGAGCTCGAGCGTTTCCGCAACCTATGCCTATGCCATGTGGTTCCGGTACCTGGGATCCCCCGCGGACCACCCCGAATGGGACTTCGCCCGGACCGTGACGGAAAGCGTCCCGAACGGCTCCATCTACCGGCAGTTGCACCAGATGGCGATGGTGCCCGACCCGGCGCGGATCGTCATGCTGGCCGACAGCGTGAACATGTGGAGCGTCAACCAGTCCTTCCACATGAAGGCCTGTTTTTCCACCAACCGGTTTTCGGTTTCGGGTGGAGGCATCCACCTCATCCACAATGGCCGCGCCAACCATGCCTTCTTCGACGGCCACGCCGCCGGCGGCACCCCCCAGGAGCTGCGGGCCACGGCCTCCGAATGCCACTATTTCTACACCCGGGACGGCTTCCCCTACACCCTCCCATGATGCCGCCCGCGGTGACCTGCCGGCCAGGGTATCCTCGCCGGGCGGGGGATTGGGCTTTTCTGGTGTGGTGCCGGGGACGGGGCCACCGACTTTCCTGGCGGCGACGAAAGGGGGCGGACGGAAAGGCCGCTCCGCGGAATTGTGCCGCTGGGGATGGCGGGCTCCAGGTGCGGGAGGGCGGGCGCTGGCGCCATCCCCAGCCCGGGCGGAGAGCCTGCGTTCACCGCGCCTGCACGGCCTTGCTCAGCGCCAAGACGTTGGCAAGGGGGGTGTCGGGCTGGATCGTGTGGCTGGCGGCGAAGATATAGCCGCCGCCGGCGGCGGCGCCGGGGTCGGGGCTGATGCCGCGGCGGCCGGGCGGGGCCATGCTTGAGCCTTGAGGGGACAGGCAAATCCGGTCTTCGCACGGAGCACACGGAAACCACGGAGCCTTGGAGGGGACAGGCAAATTTGGTCTTCGCACGGAGCACACGGAAACCACGGAGAAGACACTTCCCCCGCGCCGGACTTCGCCATCCCCGTCCCAAGCACCGGCAAGGCCGAAGGAAAACGAAAAAGGAGACACCGGATGAAGCCGCATTTCCCAATCGCAGCCATCCACAGGAGGGATGGCTGTGTTTTTGCCACCAAAGAGCGCAAGGGTCACAAAGAAGACACTCTTTTTGTGTTCTGCGTGTTCGTTGTGGCCATTCCGGCAGGGGCATGAATCCTTCAGCCTACGGCCTTCCGGTCAGGATTTTGGCCTCCGCGGAGCTCAGGCCCAGGTAGGTCGTCAGGGTCATGGGCTGGGCGTGCCCGTCGCCGTACATCAGGTTCGACGTGCGGGCGGGATGCTTGGCGCCCGCCCAGCGGGTGCCGTTGTTCTTCTACGAGGTGTAGTCAAGCTTCGTGATGCTCCGGTAGTTGTAGAGATCCAGGCACTCGCTGTTCACCCACTGCTGGCTCGGATAGGTGTTCCAATTTTTGATGGCGCCGTCGCCGAACCAAAACTTGCCGCTGGTCAGCAGGTTGGTGCGCAGCTGGTTGGCGGCGGGAGCGCCCCAGATGCCGTCGCGGTAGCCGCCCATCCAGGCGTTGAGCTGGTACTGGTAGCTGCCATACACGGAATTGGAGATGGTGGCCGGATTCAGGTCGGCGTCGAGCTGCGGGCAGTGGAACATGGTTCCCTGCCGTTTGTAGGAGCCCTTGTTGGCGGTCTGCCACGGGTCGAACTTCTGCACCCAGAAGGTGTTCGAGAGTTCCGGATACGTGTAGACGCCGCCCGAGTACGGGCTGGTTCCGGAGGGCAGTCCGTTGGAGGGGAGGAAGCCGTCGTAGTCGTCGGTGTAGAGCGTGGCGCAGACGCCGAGCTGGCGGAGGTTGCTCAGGCAGCCGGCGCTCCGCGCCGCTCCCTTGGCCCGGTTCAGGGCGGGGAGCAGCAGGGACGCCAGGATGCCGATGATGGCGATCACGACCAGCAGTTCGATCAGGGTGAAGGGGGGGTGGGCCGAGGGGACAGGCAAACTATGGCGCCGCTTTGCCCCAACGGGGGCGAATGCCCCGGGGTCTGGGACAAGCAAGCCCTGTTTGCACCCCGAAGGCGGCGCGGGAGGCTGCCGGCGGCGACATCCGGCGGCGGCGGCGCCACCCGCGCCCTTTCCGGGCGCAATCCATTTGCGGCCACAAGGCCACGGGCGTCCGCGCCCGTGACTACCAACCCTGGCCGCTGAACGTCAACCCACACCAACCCCGGAAGCGCCCATTTTTTGCGGCCTGCCAACCTCCTTGGCTGGCCAAATGGCCGTTTCCCGTCACGTCGTAGGCACTGCTGCGGCGGTTCCATGGCCCCGCAATGCCGCAAAGGCTCTTGCCAACCCTCCGGCCGATGGTACCACCCCCTCCATTCCATTCGCCATAGTTTGCCTGTCCCCTCGGCCATCCCCTCGGCCTCTCGGATGGAAATGCGGCGGATTGTGCTCTCTATGCGCGTAATAGATGCAGATTAATAATCCCGTAGGACAGTGATATTGTCGGTATTCATGCGACCTTTGCATCGGTTTTGTTAGTTACATATTTTTTGACAAACATTGGCCTATGAATTTGCCGAACTTAATAAAGCCAATTCTAAAGACTATTTGATTTTTATTTTTGTCCTTGGAATTGACATTCTCGTCGCTAAATTCAATGATGTTATCTGCACAAAATTTAAATCGTCCATGGGAAAGCGAATTTCGCAATCTTCCCGCCATATTCTTCTTTTCGCCCTGAATAATTTCAAAATCATTAAAGTAATCATCAGACAACCTCTCACTCTTGCTTGACTCATGGGGATAAAGGAAATAGATATAAGATGCTGCTATCAATAACGCCGGGGTAAAAGGGTTTCTTTCATTATCGCCGTGGAGATTGAAATTATTGTTGTCTCTCAAATCCCTTGTGGTTTTATCAAGATTGGATTCATCGGCGGTTATTGCAACCCACTCAATGGTTGTATTCATCAAAGATAGCAGCATTGGGTAAAAATCTTTGTCTTTCATCGACTCGCTCTTGGTTGTTTCGTGGTGGTTAGGTCTTTTCCGGGTTTGCCGGGCGAATCAGACGTGCCACAATTCGCCTGTCCCATTTTTCCTGGCACCGAATCCCGCCAGTGAGGGGTGATATAACATTGTCCGGGAGCAAGTCAAGCATCCGTGCGGGTGCGGGCGGCTTTTGCCGCAATTCGCCTGCCCATTTTCTGGCTCATGGCTCCCCCGTGGGAATCAAGTACAGCCTCTTTCCGGCGCCCCCGCATTCGTGGCAGGTGCCGCCCCCGTTGATCTCGCCCAGGCGCCGCAGCCCCCGGCCGTCGCCCCCAAGGGGTCCCAAACCCTGCCGCCGGGGCTCCTTGCCGGAGCCGTTGCAGGTGGGGCAGACGCCCCAGACCGGACGCATCCCCTGGTCAATCCGCCCGGACGATGGCTGGATGGGCTGCTTGTCCCAAACCCATTTCTGGCGGATCACCACCCCTGTCCCGTGGCAGGCACCGCAGTACCGCAGCCGCCCCCCGCAGCTGCAGTACGTCGTTTCGGTTTCATAATGCCCCAACTGGGCGCGGGCCTCGCCTATCGTGCCCAGCAACCCCGCCGCCAGCAGCAGGACTGACAGGAATTTTGATTTCAGGGGGCGGACCGGACGGGGGGACGAGGGGACAGATGAATCGCGCCTGTCCCGTAGGGACCCTGGGGCAATAAGCAGGGGCAGCGCCCCTGCACCACGCAAACGCGTGTTTCGCGTGCCGTAGGTACGCGGGGAAGCGACGCTTCCCGGCGTACCCATGGCACGCCATGACGTTTCTTCCTCTTTTACAGGGGCGCTGCCCCTGCCTATTATCCTCCAGTCCCTACGGGACGAGGGGGGGCGAGGAGCCTTGAGGGGACAGGCAAAATCCGGTCTTCGCACGGAGCACACGGAAACCACGGCGAAAACACTTCCCCCGCGCCGGACTTCGCCATCCCCGGCACCGGCTGCCGTGGCTGGCGCCTACTATCCTGCCGCCCGCTCCCGCGGGCAACATGGGTCAGCAGCGACGCTTACCGATCCGGCCCTGTCCGTGTCCCCCAGGCGTCCCGCCGGCTTCGCGCTCGCATTCGAAACTTGAAACTCGCGGGCGTGGCCGTCGGCAGCAGAGCCGCGCCGGTGACGGAGCGGGCCGGAACCGCCCCGCCGGTCAGCGGCCGAGGAGGCGGTGGAGGGCGTTCATGTCCAGGCTGGCGCGCACCACCTCCGCGAGGCGGTCCAGGGCCGGCTCGATGTCGTAGCGGGCGCAGACTTGTCCCAGCGGCGGCAGCCCCTTCCGCGTCCGCAGCCGGTCAAGGAACCAGCGGCGGAAGGCGTCGGCGTCGAAGACCCCGTGCAGATAGGTCCCCCAGATGGTGCCTTCGGGGCTGGCGACGCCCAGGATGCCGCCGCCCGGGGCGCGGATGGCGGCGGCGCCGGCGGGCGCGGCGGTCTGGCCATGGTGGATTTCATAGCCGGCCACCTCCAGGCCGCTGGCGAGGTGGACGCCGCGGGTGCGGGCCAGCGTCTTTTCCGGGGCCATGACGGTGGCGACGTCCAGCAGCGCCAGCCCCGGCACCGGCCGGCCGTCGGACTCGACGCCGCCGGGGTCGTGGACGGTCCTCCCCAGCATCTGGAAGCCGCCGCAGATGCCGACGACCTCGGCGGCGCCGCGCCGGGCGAGGTCGCCGATGCGTTCGGCAAAGCCGGTGGCGCGGAGGTGGGCGAGGTCGCCGATGGTGTTCTTGCTGCCGGGGAGGATGATGGCGTCGGCATTGGCGAGGTCGGCGGGGCGGCGGGCGATCTTGAGCTGGACGTCGGGCTCGCCGCGGAAGGCGTCAATGTCGGTGAAGTTGGAGATGTGCGGCAGGTCAACCACGGCGATGGTCACCCGTCCGGCCGCCGTCGCGGCCCCGGCCGGATCGGTGCGGCCGCTCTTGAACTCGACCGAGTCCTCTTCCGGCAGTCCCAGGTTTTTCAGGTAGGGCACCACGCCCAGCACCGGGCGGCCGGTGTGGTTGAGGAGATAGTCGTGGGCGTCCTGGAGCAGGGAGGCGTCGCCGCGGAAGCGGTTGACGACGAAGCCGGCGACCAGCTCCCGCTCCCATTCCGCCAGCACTTCCAGGGTGCCGACGAAGGCGGCATAGACGCCGCCGCGGTCAATGTCGCCCACCAGCAGCACGGGCGCGGCGGCGTAGCGGGCCATCGCCATGTTCACCAGGTCGTGCCGCTTCAAGTTGATCTCGCCGGGGCTGCCGGCGCCCTCGAGGATGATGGCGTCGTGCTCGGCGGCCAGCGAATCGTAGCATTCCAGCACCGCGCGGATGGCTTCGGCCTTGTAGTCGCCGTAGCGGCGCACATCCATGTTGGCGACCGCCTTGCCGCGGAGAATCACCTGCGAACCGGTGTCGCTGTTCGGCTTCAGCAGGATGGGGTTCATCCGCACATCCGGTTCCAGGCGGCACGCCTGCGCCTGCAGCGCCTGGGCGCGCCCGATCTCGCCGCCGCTGGCGGTGACGTAGGAGTTGAGCGACATGTTCTGCGCCTTGAACGGCGCCACCCGCAGGCCGTCCTGGAGCAGGATCCGGCAGACGGCGGCGGTCAGCACGCTCTTGCCGGCGTTCGAGCTGGTTCCCTGGAACATGATGGCGGGGGTGCGGCGGCGGCGCGGCGTCCCGACGGCGGGCGCGCTGCGCACCGTGAAGAGCGCCGGGCCGAGGTCGGGGGGCGCGGCCGGGAGCGGCGCCGGCCGCGGTGCCTCGTCCGGAAGGGCGGCGGCTTCCGGAGCGGGGGCCGCCCCGAGTTCCGCGTGCATGGCCGCGAGCAGCCGGCCGTTCTCCGCCGCGGTGCGCACGGCCACCCGGAAGTAGCGCTCGTCCAGGCCGTCATAGTTGTCGCAGACCCGGATGGCGATGCCGTGCCGCCGCAGGAGGCGGGTGGCCAGTTCGCCGGCGCGCACCGCCCCGTCGAGGCGGCCGAAGAGATAGTTCGCCGTGCCGGGAAACAGCGTGCAGCCGGGGATCGCCCCGAGCGCCGCCGCCAGCTCCCGGCGGTTGCGCCCGACCAGTTCGCGGGTCGCCCGGGCGTACTCGGCATCCTGGACCGCCAGCCGCCCCACTTCCTGGGCAATCCGGTTGACCGACCAGTCGGGCAGGACGGCCCGAATCCGTGCCGCCACCTCTGTCGCGGCCACGCAGCAGCCCAGCCGCAGCCCCGGAATGGCGTAGAACTTGGTGAGGGAGCGCAGGACGATGACGTTTTGCGGACTCCGCCCGGCGGCGGTCGGCGTGTCGGGGAGGAAGTCGAGGAAGGCCTCGTCCAGGGCGAAGAAGGCCGCGGGGTGCCGTTGCGCCACGCCCAGCAACGCCGCCAGGTCCGGCAGCGCCCCGGTGGGATTGTTCGGCGTGCCGACCACGACCAGATCCCCGGCCGCGACCGCCGCGGCCAGCCGCCCCGGATCCACCTGGAATCCACTCTCCGGCGCCAGGGGGAGCTTCGCCACCGGCACCCCGGCCGCGACCGCGGCGGCCTCATAGTCGCCGTAGCAAGGAGTGCAGAGGAGCATCCGCGCCGGGTTCAGCGCCCGGGGCAGCGCGTAAAGCAATTCGTTGGAACCGTTGCCGGCCACCACTTCGGCGGGTGTCACCCCCAGCGCGCGGGCCAGCGCCTCCCGCAGGGCGCGGCAGTCCGGATCCGGGTAGTGGACCAATTCCGAGACGCAGCGGCTGACCACCGGCCGCAGCCATTCCGGCGGCCCCAGCGGGTTGAGATTGGCGCTGAAGTCCAGGATCGCCGCCGGGGGGAGCCCCGCGGCCGCCGCCAACCGTTCCAGATTGCCACCATGTCCGCTCATGTCGGTTTTGTTTTCCCCACGAAACACCCGGAACCACACCAAAAAAAGCGAAGATTTTTCCCACGAATCCACACAAATCCACACAAATTAGAATGTTCGGACGAGCCCTCTGCGGACTCCGCGTCGCCGCGGTGAAAAAGAGTTGTGGCGATTTGTGAAGATTTGGGGGGGGTGATTCAGGAGCAATCCGATGGTTTCAAGGTCAGCGGCAGGCCGCAGGCCACCAAAACGACTTCATCGGCGCCGGCGGCAATGGCCTGGTTGCAGCGCCCGACCAGGTCGCGGTAGCGCCGCGCCAGGGCATTGTCCGGCACGATCCCCAGCCCGACCTCGTTGGTGACGAAGACGACCGCGCCACCGCGGCGGCGGGCGGCGGCCAGCACCCGTTCGCACTCCTCCTGGATGGCGTCCTCCGTAAGCTCCCCGTCTTCCGGGGCGCGATGGAAGAGCAGGTTGTTGACCCACAGGGTCAGGCAATCCACCAGCACGGTCGCGAACTCGCCGTTGCCGGCCAGCGCTCCGGCCAAGTCCAGCGGCGTTTCCAGGGTGTGCCAGCCGGCGGCCGCCCGGTCCCGTTGATGCCGCGCCACCCGCTCCTGCATTTCCGCATCGCCCACCTCGCAGGTCGCGACATACGCCCGTGGCGCCGCCAGGGCGCGCGCCCGCTGCTCGGCATAGCGGCTCTTGCCGCTGCGGCTTCCACCGGTCACCAAGATGATCTGGGGCATCGCCGTCTCCGTGTCCTTCATGGCTTCGCCGCCGGTTCCGGCGGGGCGGCAAGCCCGAGGCCGGCCAGCACGCCCTTGCCCTCGTAGAGCCGGAGCCGCGTCACCGTGGCGCATTCGATCTGGAAAGCCAGGTGCGCGGCCGGCGGCAGGCCGAGCAACGTGCAAATCATCGTCCGGATGACGCCGCCATGGGTGAACGCCACGACCGTCCCCGCTCCAGCCGCCGCCGCCGCCGCGAGCGTGGCGGCCGCCCAGCCGACCCGGGCGCGGAACTCGGCAATGGCCTCGCCGCCGGGGAAGCGGTAGCCGGCCTCGTCGGCGATCCACGCCGCCACCTCTTCCGGGCTCGCGGCGGCGATCTCGGCAAAGGTGCGTCCCTCCCACTCGCCAAAATGGATTTCCGCCAACTCGGGGAGCACGGTGGCGGGCACCCCCGGCAGCGCCAGGGCCGCCGTCTCCCGCGCCCGGCGCAGGGGGCTGCAGAACACCGCGGCGGGCGTGGACTCCGCCAGCAGCGGCCGGAGCGCGGCCGCCTGCCGGCGGCCGGCGTCGTCCAAGCCGACGTCGGTGCGGCCCACAAAGGCGCCGGGGCGCTGCGGTCCGCCGCGGCCATGCCGAACCAGGATCAAGTTTTCCGCCATTGCCAAGAGTGTCCGCGCCCCACGCTGCAACCGGTCACACGCCTGGCCGACCGGGTGTCGCCAGGCCGGATAACATAATGACGGAAACGGCGGGTGGCCTTGGGGACAGTGGAAAACGCCCTCCTGCGCACCATCGAACGGGTCGGCACCGGCAACCTCGGCATCAACGTCAAGGACGGTTTTTATCCACGGCGGCCAGCAGCGGCGCACCATCCTCGCGACCGTTGCCAATCTCCGGCGCTGGCTCGCCGCCTGACGCCAAAGCCAGAAATCAAAATTCCGATCAGTAAATCCTGTCAGTCCACGGCCGTTTCAGCCGCGCCTCCAGTTCCGCGCCGGTGACCAGGGGCGGGCCTTCGGGGACGCCGGCGGCGTCGAGGAAAAGGAAGGCCGGCGGCGCGGCGATGTTGTAGCGCTTCACGAGGCCGGGGTTCGCGTCGAAATCAACCTTGACCAGGTTAAAGCGGGCGAGGTGGGGCTGCATGTCGGGGCGTTTGAGCACGGCCTTTTCAATGACCTTGCAATTGCCGCACCAGGGGGCGGTGAAGTCCAGGACGACGGGGCGGCCCGCGGCCAGTTCGGCGGCGAGGTCCACGGGGCCGGCGGCGGCGGGGCCGGCGGCGGCGTCCGCCGCCAGGCCGGCCAGCACGTGCCAGGTCGCCGCCGTGAGCAGGGCCAGCGCCAGGGCGAGCCGGAGCCAGGGGCCGGCGCGGCGCCGGCGGCGGGGTGCGGACTCCGCAACGGCGGGTTCCGGCAGGCGCAGCCAGCCGATGAGCGCGAAGCCGGCCGCGAGGCAGACGAGGGTGGCGGTGAGGAAGGCGGTTTCGCCGATCAGCGGCCGGGTGAAGTAGAACGCGCCCCAGACCAGCACCATGCCGAGCGCATGTTTGACGGCTTCCATCCAAGCGCCGGCTTTGGGCAGGAGCGCGGTGGCGCCGCCGGCCAGGAAGAGCACGGCGCCGATGCCCCAGGCCAGGGCGAAGAAGAGGAGGAAGCCGCGCAGCCATTCCCCGGTGGTGGCGACGTAGGTGACCAGCCCCAGCAGCGGCGCCGACATGCAGGGGCCGACCACGAAGGCCGAGAGCCCGCCCATGGCGAAGACGCCGGGCGCCGTCCCCTGGCGGCCGATGCCTTGGAGGCGGGCGGCGAGGGCGGCGGGGGTCGCCAGGGTGAACAGGTCAAACATGGAAAGCCCCATGAGCAGGAAGAGGATGCCGACCGGCCCCAAGACCCAGGCGGAGCGCAGGAAACCGGCGACCGACTGGCCGAGCAGGGCGATGGCGGTGCCGGCGGCGGCGTAGGCCAGGGCCAGGCCGAGCACGTACCAGAAGGTCAGCCAGAGGGTGCGTTTCCGGCTGGCGCCGCGGCCACCAATGACGGCGACGGTGATGCCGAGCATGGGGTAGACGCAGGGGGTCAGGCTCAGGGCGAGGCCGGCGAGGAAGGCGAGGGCGGCGCCCGCCAGCAGGCCGTGGCCGCCCCAACTGCCGCCGGTGCCGGCGGCGGCTCCCGGGGGGGCCGGCGGTGGCGCGTCCGGAATTGCGGCCGCCGTGCCGCTGAAGTCGAAGGGGATGGCTTTGGGGGGGAAGCAGGCCGTGTCGGTGCAGCCCTGGTAGCGGAGGCTGCCGGCGAAGCGCCAGCCGTTGCCCGGCGCGGTGCGGGCCAGGGGGCGGGTCACGGTGACCGTGGCTTCGCCTTCCAGGGCGCGCACGGTGGCGCCGGGCGCGTCGGCGAGCAGGTCGGGGATCGCCTTGGTCGCCGGCAGTTCCAGGGTCATTTCCCCGAGGTTGACGGCCGCCGTGCCCGCGATTTTGAAGAAATGGCTTTCCGCGGCATAGACGTGGACGCCGGGGGCGATCTGGAAGCGGAACTCGATCCGCAGCGGCCGGCCGGGCGCGGGTTCCTGCGCGAGGACAGCTTCGACCTGGATGGGGGGCGCCGCCGCCGGCGCCGCGGGAAGCCGGGGCATCGCCAGGAGGAGAGCCACCGCCAGCGGGAGGAGCCGGGGGAGGTTGCGGAACAGGGAGTCTCGCCGATTGCCAAGCATGATGCTGGATTCCTTTGTGGCGCCAAGGGGCGGAGTGGCTACGACACCCGGCGAGTGCCGTCGGTTGCAGACGGTTGCGGGAACAGTACAGTTCCCTTTTCCTGCCCAGCCATGAAACGCACCATCCGCTACTACTTCTACCGTGTCGTCCGGGCCCGTGGCGAGCCGGAGGATGTCGCCCGCGCCGTCGCGTTGGGGGTGTTCGTTGGGCTTGTGGTGCCGCCGCCGTTCCAGATCCTGGTGGCGTTGGCGCTGGCTTTTCCCGTGCGGGCCAACCGGCCGGTGGCCGTGCTGGCGACGTTCGTGAACAATCCGTTGACCATGCCGGTGTTCTATCCCTTCGCATGTTTCCTGGGAATGACCATCCTGGGCCGCACCGATGAGCCGGCCACCTGGGCGCACTTGCAGGGGCTGGGGCGGGACGTGTCCGCCTTGAGCCGCGACCTCTTCACCACCGACCTGACGCTGGTCAGCTACCTGCAACACCTCTGGGCGGAGCTGGGGCCGATGTTCTGGGGGTTCCTCCTCGGTTCGCTGCTGATCGGCCTGGCCACCGCCGTCCCCGCCTATGCCCTGACCTTGTGGGGTGTCCGCCGCTTCCGCGCCCACCGGGCGAAGCGGCTGGCCGCCAAGGCGGCTGGGCGGCATCGCCTCGCGGACTGGCTCCACCGCCATCACCCGCCGCCCCCGCCGCCGCCGGAGTGAGGGAGAGGGCAAGCGGCGGCCTGGGTGCCGGGCGTGGCGGTCAGGGGGTGGCCGCCGGCGGCGGGGTGATGGCGGGGGCGGATCCGGCCAAGCCGTAGCGCTCGGCGAGCTGGCGGGCGGCGGGGCTGGCCTGGGCCAGTTCGAGGATGGCTTGGCGCAATTGCAGGAGCTGCTGGCGGGTCTGTTCGGCGGCCAGGATGGTGCGCGGGCTTTGCGCCTGGGCCGCCAGGAATTGGTGCTGCCGCCATTCGGCGTAGCCCCGGTCCACGAGCAGCAGCAGCAGGGCGGCGCCGAGGAGCAGCAGCGGCCAGAAGGGGGAGCGCCCTTCCCAGGCGGCCGCGGTGGTTTCCGGGGTGGTGGCGGCGGTGGGGGTCGGGTTGGGGGCTTCGCTCATGGCGCACCTCCGGGCTGGCCAGGCTGGGGCTGGATGTTGACTTGGATGCCCAGGCGGGCGAGGGTCTCGCGGAGTTCGGGGTGGCGCACGGAGAGCAGGGCGGTGTCGTGCGCCAGGCTGTTGAGGAGCTTGGCGTCCCGTTCCTGGGCCAAGGCTTGTTCTTGCAGCCGGCGGTTCGTCTGGCCAAGGAGGAGCAGGCCGATGGCGGCGGCGAGGCAGGCGCCGCCGATGGCGGTGATGATCCGGTGGTCTTGTGGGGTCATGGGGGTGTTCCCTGGATGGTTCACACAGGCGTCCCAGAGGATGTCTGTTCGGGGTCGGGATCGGCATCGTCCCCAAAGGAAGCGTGAGTTCGAGCCGGTGATTTTTGGGGGTGTGGTTTCGTCTGTTTCGCGGGAAAAATCTTCACCACTCCGGCAGTGGTCATTCCGTCCAGATCCAGAATTGGCGGCCGAGGTTGGCGCGGCGTTCGAGGGTTTCCTTGAGGCGGGGGTAGGCGGCGGCGGGGGCTTCGAGGGCGTCGCGGCGATAGGTTTGGCGCCAGCGGATGTGGTTTTCGCCGGCCGCTTCGGCGGCGGCGGTGAAACTGAGGCCGCCGCTGCGGAGTTCGACGGCGTCGGGGGCGGCGCGCAGGGCGAGTCCGGGCGGGCCGGCGATGTCGAGGGTGATGGTGTCGAGCCGCGGCTCGTCCCACCAGAGGGGGAGGCGGCGGTCGCCGCGGCCGACGGCGCTGGCGTCGGCCTGGAGCCAGGGCAGGCGGGCACAGAGCAGCCCTTCGCGGACATCGGCGAAGCCGGGGATTTCGTAGTGGAGCTTGAGGCGCAGTTCCGGGGCGTTGGTGGCGAGGCTGTCGAGGATTTCATGCCGGATCTGGGTGGCGCGGGGATGGATGGCGTGCGCTTCCTGTTCGACGCGGTTGCGGATTTCCGCCGGGGTCAGGGCGCGCCAGGCGCGGAGGGTGCGGGCGTCGGCGCCGCGGCGGCGGATGGTCTCCTCGACTTCGGCGGTGCCGTCGCGGCGGAGGCGGAGTTGGACTTCGCGGTCGAGGCCGGGCAGCACGGGGTTGGTGGGTGGCGCGACCGTTTCCAGGCGGCCGCCGGGGAGGAGCAGGGTGTCGCCGGTGCGGGCCAGCCGCGCCTCGGCGAAGGACTGCAAATTGTCGCCGGGCGCCACGACCATTGCCTCCCTTTGCCAGGTGAAGCGGACGGCGGGCAGGGGCAACGCCTCCCGCGCCGGGACGGCCGGCGCCGGCGTCCCTTCCGGGCGCGGCCGCAGCCAGACCAGGGCGGCGTCGGGCGCGAGCGGTTTCAGCCAGCGGGCGAGGAGGTAGGCGCGGTCCAGCGGCGTGCCGCGGCGGCGGCGGAGGGTCTCCCGCGGATCCTGGGGCTGGAGGCCGGTGACGGTGGCGGGGATGGGCACTTCCTCGATGGCGCGCGACAGCGCCTCCCAGACCGCGGCCGGCGTGGTGGCGGCGGCGGGGGGCGGCGGCAGGTCGGGGGCGGCGGGTTCCATGGCGGCCATTGCCTGGCGGGCGACGTCCTCCCAGCCGCCCGGTTGCGAACTCAGCACCAGCCGGGGCTGGCGCCGGCGGGGCGGGGGCTGCATCGGTTCCGGCAGCGGCCGGGGCGCATTCCGCCGTTCCCAGCGGTGCCAGGTGCCGCCCGCGCCGGCGGGTTCCGTCGTGTGCTGGACGGTGCCCTCGGGGTCGTTCAGCACTTCGCCGCGGAGTTCGCAGCCAGCGGGGACGAGGACTTCCACCCGGTCGCAGGCGAGCGGCTGCGCCGCGCTGAAGAGGTGGTCCAGGTAGAGATATTGGCCGGGCACGGGGGTGTGGCGCTCCGTCTCCACGGCCCAGGCGAAGGCGTTGCCGCTGCGCCCTTCGGGGAGGGCGAAGCGCTTGACGGCGACCTTGTCATGTTCGGGGAGGCTGGCGAAGGGGGCCTCCTCCTGGATGGCGTCGTCGTCGAGCTGGAGGAGGGTGCCGTCGGGGCGGATGGTGGCGGCGTGGCGGATGCGGAAGCGTTCGGCGTCCTTACGGAAGGCGTGGCGGCTGAGGCTGACTTCTTCGCCGTCCTCTTTGAGCATGGCGTCGAGCCGGTGTTGCTCCCAGGTCCAGGTTTGCGGAGTCCGCAGGCGGATGACGGTGCGGCGGAGGAGGGTGAGGGCGGGGGCGTCGGGGTGCTGGCGGGCGAGGGCGGGGAGTTGGGCGAGGCGCTGGCGGAGGTCGGGGTCGGGGATGTCGGCGGCGCGGGTGACGGCGTCCCAGTCGCGTTCGTCCTGGAGGCGGACGTGGATGGCCTCGGCCCGGGGGAAGCGTTCCTCCTGCCCCTGGCCGGCGTGGCGGAAGCGGAGGGTTTCGGCGGTGGCCTCGAGGAGGGTGCCCTTGTACTCGCGGCCGTCGCGGAGGACGATCAGGTCCGGGCGGGCGAGGGTTGGCGCCAGGGCGGCCGCGGCCAGGAGGAGGCGGCGGCCGAGGCTGGCAAGGCGGGGGGTGACGGGGAGGGGGAGGAGGCGGCTCATCGGTTGCGCAGCCGTTCGCGGGCGTGTTCCAGGGTGCGGCGCTCCGCCGCGGTCAGGCGGTTGATGCCTTCCCGGCCGATCTTGTCGAGGATGCGGTCGATCTCCTCGCTGGAAGGGGCGGCGGCGTCCGGGCCGGCAGGGGGGGGCTTGCCGCCGGCGAGTTTGCGCCAGCCGCGGCGGCGCCAGCGGTCGCGGAGGGCGCGCAGGAAATGCCACTGCCAGAGTTCGGGCGCCTGGCCGCGGATGTAGAGGAAGCCGCCGACGAGGCCGCCGAGGTGCGCCAGGTGCGCCACGTTGTCGGCGCGCCAGAGCATCAGGATCTCGATCAAGGCATAGACCGGGACGAAGGTCTTGAGCGGCATTTCCACCGGTGGCAGGAGCAGCATGATCCGCTGGTTCGGGAACATCATGGCGGCGGCCATCATCACGCCGAAGAGCGCGCCGCTGGCGCCGACCACCGCCGGCGCCGGCAGCAGGTAGCCGCCGACCGCGGCGGGCATCTTCCAGTTGAACAGCAGCCAGGCCAGGCCGCCAATGAAGCCGCTGGTGAAATAGAGGTTGAGGAAGCGGGTGCCGCCGAGCCGCTCCTCGACCATCCGCCCGAAGAGGAAGAGGCCCCACATGTTGACGAAGAGATGGGTGAGGCTGCCGTGGGCGAACATGTAGGAGCCGATCCGCCAGAGCTGGAAGCGGCTGATCTCCGGCGCGCTCAGTTGCAGGAGGGCGGTGAGCTGCCCTTGGGTGAGCAGTTGCAGGAAGAAGACGGCGACCGTGGCCCAGATGATCATCCAGGCCATGGAGCGGGACTGGCGCGGCGGTTTGGCGTAGGTGTAGCGGCGTTCGGAAAACATGCGGGTGCGACCTGTGGGGGCGCCCGGCGGCCTGGAGGTCGGCGCCGGCGGCTTGGCGACGGGGAAAAGCTGGAATATACCACCCGCGCCGCCGGGCGTCCGGAAAACGGGGAACTCCTTTGCGATCTCCGCGCCTCTGCGGTGAACAAGAAGCTGGGGATTCGCCGGTCGCCGCCGGCGGGGTCACCAGGCCAGGAGCCAATCCGCCAGCAGTTCCGGCCAGCGCCGCAGCGCGGGATGGTTCCCGGCCAGGCCGACGCCATGGGGGCCGTGGGGGAAGACGTGCAGGGCGAAGTGGATCTTGGCCCGGGCCAGCGCCGCGGCGAAGCGCAGGGAGTTGGAGACCGGCACGGTGGCGTCGTCGGCGGTGTGGAAGAGGAAGGTCGGCGGGGTGTTGGCGTCCACGTGATGTTCCAGTGAGAGGCGGCGGCGGCTGGCGGCGTCGGGACTGGGGCCGAGCAGGTTCACGGCCGAGCCTTCGTGATGCTCGTGTTCGAGGGAGATGACCGGATAGGCGAGCACGAGCCGGTCGGGGCGGGCGCTGACGCGGCCGGCCAGGGCGTCTTCGGGGGCGGCGTGCAGTTCCGGGCGGGTGGCAACGCTGGCGGCCAGGTGGCCGCCGGCGCTGAAGCCGAGCAGGGCGATGCGGTCGGGGTCGAGGTTCCAGGCCGCGGCGTTGGCGCGGAGCAGGCGGATGGCGCGGGCGACGTCCGCGTAGGCGGCGGGGAAACGCCAGGGGGCGACGCGGTAATAGACGACCGCGGCGGCCAGGCCGTGGCGCACCGCCAGTTCCGCCACGGGCCGGGCCTCGTGCGGGGCCAGGTTCCGGTAGCCGCCGCCGGGGCAGACGAGCAGGGCCGGGTGCGGCCCCGGCGTGGTGGCGGCCGCGGCGGGCTGGAAGAGTTCCAGCCGCACCGCCGGCTGCGCCGGGTCAAGTTGGCGGTTGGCTTCCGCGCCGTCAGGCCAGAGGTTGAGGGTCAGGTCGGGTTCCATGGGGGTGGATTGGCCTCGGTTATTGGGGGGCGGCACCTGGATGTGTGTGTGGGGGGGGGCGAAAAGCCGGCCCACTATACCGCATGGGAACCGCAACCGCACGCCCGAAAACCGGCCGGGAACGTGCCAAGACGCATCCCAAACACCCCGCCGCCCCGGCACCCCGCCGGGACAGGACGGAGCCCTGAAGCCCGCAAAAATCAGCCTTCCGCATGAAATAAGGGTGACAATCAAGCTGGGCCGCAACGGATGGGAGATGCTAGATGCACTAGAAAAAGCAAGCTACGAGATGTATCTGCGGAAGCAAGAGCGAGACAAGCCAGCCCTGCCACAGAGGATGAGGTGGCCGGTGGTGCCCCGGGCGACATTTGCCATGAGCTTCTCCGGCTCACCCGGGCGGCAAGGCGGTCCTGCTGGGCGAGCCGTACGAGTAGTAGTCAGTCAGTTTCAGTTTCGAGGCGGCGGCGCGGTCCAGAATGAATGTGGCATTGGGGTGGTACTGCCGGGCGGAGGCTGGGCAAAGCGCCGCGACCGGCCCCTCAACTGCCGGCGCGACCGCATCAGCCTTGCTCTCGCCCGTGGCCAGCAAGAGGATGCGGCGGGCTTCCATGATGGTGCCGATCCCCATGGTGACGGCCAGCGTGGGCTGGAACTCGCCGGGGGCAAAGAAGCGCCGGTTGTCCCTGACCGTCTGTTCGGTCAGGGTTTTCACCCGCGTGCGGGAGCCGAGGCTGGAGGTGGGCTCGTTGAAACCGATCTGGCCATTGCGGCTTGCCGTAGAGCGCGAGGGGAGTGCTGCCGGTGGCCAGCCCCAGAACAGCACGCGGATTGCGGCGCATTGCATCCGTGCAGATTTGCGCACTCCGGACAGCGACGGCCTCGGCAGTGTCGAGACTGATGATTTCCCCGGTCTCAGTCTCCGCCAAACTTGCGGATACGGGTGGCGACGTCCTGGCGGAAACGCTCGATAAGCCCCAGCAGATATTCGGCTGTCGAGAGGGTGGCGTCATGCACCAGGGGAGTCAGGTCGACGGCCCAGGAGAGGGCGGTTTCCCTGTCGCAGCCATGGGATTCGAAAAATGTGGCATTGGCGAGGCGCCGGCCGGTGGTCGCCAGGTCATAGCGTTTGCCGCCGCTGATCTGCGAGTCGAACACTCCGAGCAGCGCCGCGGCGAGGTTCGCCCGCCCCGAAACTGGCAGCCCCTGCTTGTCCGCGTCCAGAAGCCAGTCGAGGCTGCGCCAGACTTCGCAGCCGTAGACCTTGGCGGGGTGTTGGCCCCGGGGCAGTTTTCGCAGTGCAACCAGGGCGCGCAGCAGCGTGGCCACATGGGTGTCGTGCTTGTCGGCCGGGTTGTGCAGGTAGACGACCTGAGGGCGCGTCGCCTCGAGGATCTGCCCCAGATCCGCCACCACGCCCTGGTTTGCTGGATCTTTCACTTCCGCACTGGGATGCATCAACTGGATCAACGCCCCGTATTCGCCAATGCTGGCCGCCTTGCGCTGCTCGCGCTGTCGGATTAGGCGCATCTCCGCATCGGTGCGGTTCGCATAGGGGCCGGTGCGTGCGCTGCCGGCTCCATCGGTGGCGACCACCCCCGTGAACCACAGGTCGGGCCGCCCGAAACAGGCGCAAATGCCGTGGTAGGCAGCGATCTCGAGATCGTCCTGATGGGCCATGATGGCGAGGTGGGTCGTGCGGGCGAGGGCCGGTTCCGGCGCAAGTCCGTCCGGCACGAACACTTCGGCGTCTGGTTTGGTGAAGATCATGCTGGGGCTCCCTGCCGGCGACTGTTCCGGCCGATCCGCTCACACTCGGCCTGAGCCCGAAATCCGCGCTGCCCCGGTTTCCGCCGGCTCCGTTGCACTCGCCAGTTCGGGCAGGCTGGCGGCGGCGATGGCCTGGCCGTGCCGTTTGTCCTGCTCGTTTGGGGTGGCCATGATGATTGCTCCGGCAAGTTCCGGAAATTCTTCCGCCAACACCTGCCGCGCGGAAGCGAGGATCAGCTCCCCGCCCTCGCCACTGGCCACCCGGCCGAGCACCAGCAGGTTGCGCAGCTCGTAGAACTCCGCGTAGTGGGCGACCGTGTAGCCGAAGCACGTGCCAATCGTCTGGTAGATCTTGACGGCCCGCGGATCCCCGGTTTTCATCAGTTCCTGGACCTGGGCCAGCCGCTCGGCCAATGGCATTTCGGCCGGGAAGTGCAGTCCGGCGGCTGGCGCCAGGCGCGCGACTCCCTGTTGGCTGAAATACTGGACCCCGCAGCCCCGATCCCCGGACCACTCGTCCGCCGGAGCATCCTCGCGATAGTCGACTGGGGCGAACGCCAGCTCGTTCAGCCATGGAGTGATGGAGCCGTCCGGGGCGACGTATCCAGCGGCCAAGCTCGTACCCATGGCGATGCCAAGCACCGAATTCTCGCCCAGCGCCAGCGAACCGGCCAATGCCGTCACCTCGCCGTCGTTGACAACTTCGAACGGCACTCCGCCCCAGCGGCGCTTCAGTTCCAGGAACATCCCCCGGACATGGCGTTCGAAGTCATCCTCGCCGATGCCGCGAAACAGAGACGCCGCACGCACCTCGTTGTTGACATATACGCCTGCCGCGCTGCCACCGATCGCGTCCACCCGCGGCAGATGCGCCGCGGCTCGCTTCAGGCTATCGTGGACGCCCTCGATGTGATAGGCCGGGTCATGCTGGAAGTAGGGGTTCCACGGCACCTCTTCGGAGTGGACAACTTTGCCAGCGATCACGGCCGCGCACTTGCGGTCGCTGCCCCCCAGGTCGAAGCCGATTCGGCAACCATCAAGATGCCTCCCCAGGTGGCGTCCGCTCTCACGTGCCGCAGGCAGCTCGGACTCCGGGCAGGATGCGATCACCATCTCGCGGCCGTAAATCTTCTTGCCCAGGAAGCCATGATCGAACGCCCGCTCCCCACCTGGGGAGTAGATGCCAGCGAGCATCGCCGCAATGGCCTCTTCCCCGCTGACCAGAACCTTCCATCCCCCCTTCTGCCAGAGAAGGAATTTCAACAGCCGTTCCAGGTAGCGCCGGTTCAGGGCGGCGTTCGCACCGGCGTGCGGCAGGACAGTCGTCTCGTGCCGCGAGACCGTATCGTCACTCCGGACTAGGCAAATCTTGACCGGCACGGGATTCGCGCTCGCCGCAACCAGCTCGCGATAGGCACGGTTCCACAGCACGGCCGGCCGGAATTGGCTGTCCAGGGCCGCCTTCACTCTTGGTTCCATCGGTGACAACTGGGGCATGGCCCGCATTCCTGGCACTTGGAGCTGATCTCGCCGCACCGGGACAACATCAGGAACGATCCCGAGCCAAATACAATATGCGAAAATTATCTGGCATCAACCCCATGCCCCCCCAAATTCCCATCGGTTGCAAGGGCGGGCGGCGGAATTAGATTGTTGTCCGTTTGCCGCACCCTTGCCGGGCCGCGGCAAGCCGGTTGTGCCAGCCGCGCCTTGGGCGCGGCGTAAGAGCCAGGGGAATCCGGTGGAAGTCCGGAACTGAGCCGCAACGGTAAGCCTCCTTGCGAGGACAAGCCCGAGAACCTGCGCACCGCCGTGAAGCCGTCGGCCAAGGCATGTTGCCTTGGCCTTGCAGCCCCGCGCATCGGGTTGTCGGCAGCGGATTCGCACGGATTTTCTTCGCTTCGCCGCCAGGCCTCGCCCTCCCGGGCCAGCTTTGCGGCGGATCCCCGGGGAACCATGCCATCCCAGCCTCCAGCCGCGCCGCGCGGGCCACCCCCAACCCGCGGCCGTGCCTGCCGCCGGAGGCCCCCATGAAAGTGAAACGCACCCGTTCCCGCTCCCTGTCCCTGTCCCTCACCCGTTCCCGCACCCGCTCCCTGTCCCTGTCCCTGCCCCTGCTCGCCCTCGCCGGCGCGGCCGCCACCGTCCCCGCCACCGCCACGGCCGGCGTCCAGTACGGCGCCTACACCCTGGAGGCCGCGGTCGGCAGCGGCGCCAACACTTCGCTCTGCGTGCTCGACTTCACCCAGACGGCCGGTGGCGGTGGCGTCCACGGCTTCGCCTACCACTGGGACGGCGCGGCCGGCAGCCAGACCGGCAAGGAGCTGATCGACGCCCTGCACAACCTCGACGTGGACGGGGATTCGACGCCCGACCTGCTGTTCAGCTACGACCCGGCCACCGGCTGGATGGAGAGCATCAGCTACAAGGGCGCCACCATCAGCAACGGCCTTGTTGACGACACCTGGTATGCCTATTCCTCTTACTACGTCAGCGGCGGCAGCACCGTGAACGACTCGGTGGCGCCGCCCGTGGTCAAGGAATATCCCGGCGGCGGCGAGGCCGGCCCGGTCTGGGGGATGTCCGACAGCGGCTTTGCCAGCCGGCTGCTGGCCGACGGTTCCTGGGACGGCTGGACGCAGAGCCTGTGGAACAACGACACCTGGGAAGAAGTGAACGTGCCGCCATCCGCCCCCTTTGCGTCCGTCCCCGAGCCCACCGCCGGCGGCCTCCTGCTGGCCCTGGGCGCGGCGGTTTCTTCCCGGCGCCGGTGGTGGCACGGGCGCGGCTGAACGGATCCGCCCCGGTGCGGAGTCCGCACGCCCTTCGCGGCGGCGGCGGCCGTGCCGGTGGCGGAGCGCGAGGGCTCTCCACGCATGAACCTTGGCCGGCGCCAACGCAGCCCATTCACCCTGCTGGAATTGCTGGTGGTCATTGCGACCATTGGCGTGCTGGCGGGGCTGCTGCTGCCGGCGCTGGGTCAGGCCCGGGCCAAGGGGAAGGCGGTGGCCTGCCTCTCGAACCTGCACCAGCTCGGCATTGCCATGCATGGGTATGTGGGCGACTTCGACGGCAGCTTCTGGCCCTACCGCCAGGCCTGGAACCGCCAGTGGCTCTATTTCTGGGGGCTGGACGCCGATCCGGTGGACCGTTCCGCCGCGCCGCTGCTTGCCTACCTGGAGCATCATCCCGAGGCGTTCCTCTGCCCGGAGCTGCCGTGGGGCAGCTACGTGCCGCAGGGGCGGGCCAAGGCGCCGACCACCGCCTACGGCTACAACTGCTTCGGGCTCCGGGTGCCGGGGGGGATGCCGACCATTGACCCGGCGACCGGGAAGCCCCGGCCGCCCCGCCGCGCCGAGGGGATTGCGAAGCCGGCTGAATTCTTCATCTTCGCCGACGCCGCCATGCGCTGGAAGGTCGGGGGCCAGGAGATTTTGCAGAACAGCAGCTACCTGGAGCCGGTCACCGGCAATCCGATGCAGATGCCGACCAACCACTTCCGGCACGGGAACAAGACTCATGCCCTTTGCGCCGACGGCCATGCCGCCGGCTTTGACCCGGAAGGCTGGCCCCGCCCCAGCGCCCCGCACCGGCTGGGGTTTGTCGGCACCGCCAACGATCCGCACTACGACCAGTGAGCTGAAGCGAGAAGGCGTCCCCATGTCACGGAAAAGCTCCCGCCGCGCCGGCGCCCTCGCCCTCCTGCTGTTCCTTTGCGGGTTTGCCGCCGGCGGTGGAGCGGGCTGTGGGCGGAAGGCGCACGCCCCGGCGGAGCTGGCGCTGGACTCGGCGGCGGGGCGGGCGGTGGCGGGGCAGTTGGCGGAGCTGGAACGGGTTGGCGCGGCGGAGTTCGTCCGCCGCCATGGTGTCCCCGGCAGCCCCCATGCCGCCGGCCTCGAGTGGGCCCTTGGGCAGGCGGCGGCGGCCGAGAGTTGCGAACTCCGCGGCCTGGAGCGGTTTGGCGGCGGGGTGTTCCGGGCCGTGGTGCGCATCCGGACGGGCGGCGAGGAGCGGGAGGCGGCCTTCCTGCTGGTGCGGGGGGAGGGTGGCCGGCTGTGCTGGGCGGGCCCGAACTGACGGCGGGTCAGCCGGCCTTTTCGGCCAGTTCCAGGAGGAGGGGGACGAGCTGCTTCTTGCGGGAGAGCAGGTCCTTGAGGATGTAGGCGCCCTGGTCGGTGCGGGGGTAGGTCAGGAGGGTGAGCAGGTCGCGCTCGGCGGCGATGAACAGGTAGGAGGTGAGCTGGGTGATGTCGGTGACCATGAGGGCGGCGAAGCGGTAGCCGTGGGCCTGGCGCTCGGCGGCGAGGGCGGCCAGGATCGGCTCGTGGCGGCCCATGATCTCGTCGGGGCAGGTGACTTCGACCTGGCTGACGGCGAAGCGCAGGTCCTGTTCGCGGTACTCCTTGCGGTCGAGGCGGAGGAGTTCGGCGATGGGGAGCTTGCCGGCCTGGCTGGCGGTGCCGAGGATGTCGCGGCCGAGGGTGGGGAGGTCGAGGTCGGCGATGGTGGCCAGGTAGTCGGCCATGGCGCGGTCGGCGTCGGTGGTGGTGGCGGATTGGAGGAGGAGGGTGTCGGAGAGGATGCCGCAGAGGAGGAGGGCGGCGAGGTTGCGGGGCAGCGGCACCTTGTGTTCGCGGTAGAGGCCGGCGACGAGGGTGGAGGTGGCGCCGACGGGGCGGTTGATGAAGGTGATCGGGTAGGGGGTGGCGAAGGTGCCGAGGCGGTGGTGGTCGAGGACTTCGAGGATGCGGTAGTTCTCGACCCCTTCGACGGCCTGGGAGAGTTCGTTGTGGTCGACCAGGATGAGCTGGATGTTGGGCTCGTTGATCAGGTCGCCCTCGGCGAGGAGGCCGGTGACGCGGCCGTCGTCGTCAACCACCGGCAGGCAGCGGTTGACGGCGGCGGCGAGCTGGGGGCGGAGCTTGCGGACGGCGTCGCGGCGGTGGACGGGGCGGACGGTGGCGTCGCCCATGAAGCGGACGGGGGTGGAGTAGATGATGAGCAGGGCGGTGGAGGAGGTGTCGAAGGGTGAACTCATGACCGAGACGCGGCGCTGGCCGGCGAGTTCCTTGAGCCCCTTGCCCAGGCTCTTGCCATTGGTGATGATCAGGGCGCGCACGCCGCGTTCGATGGCGTAGCGCTGGACGTCTTCGCGGTCGCCGACGAGCACGAGCATGTTGTCGGCCGGCTCGGCGTCGAGCATGCTCCGGAAGCCGTCGAGGGTGGAGGCGGCGACGCTGATCATGGCCTTGAAGAGGCGTTCCTCGTCGAAGGCGAGGATGGGCTGGGCCTTGAGGGTGGCGAGGAGGTGGTGGACGCTGGTCTGGATGACGGTCTTCTTGTGGGGGTTGACGCGCTCCAGGAGGTTGCCGGCGAAGGCGTGGTAGTGGAGGAGGGAGTGGTAGCGGCCGTCGCCATCCACCACCGGCATGACCTTGAGCGGGCTGGCGTTCATCCGTTCCAGGGCCTCCCAGAGCGGCACGTTCAGGTCCACCACCGGCGGTGGCCCGGCGGTGTAGAAGCCGGCCTTGGGGATGAGGTCGGGCACCAGTTCGGGGACGGGGACGGCGAAGCGTTCGAAGATGTACTCGGTCTGCGGGTTGAGGTTGCCGGCGCGGGCGGCGACGCAGTTGGCCATGCCGAGCTGCCGCTTCAGGTGGGCGTAGGCGGTGGCGGCGACCACCGAGTCGGTGTCGGGGTTGCGGTGGCCGAGGATGTAGACGGTCTTGGTCATGGCAAGGATCCCAGCAGGCGGTTGATCCGTTCCTGGAGCGTGGGGTCGAGCGTGGCCGCCCGGGCCGCCTGCCGCCGGGCCGCCGGGCGGTCGCCGTACCAGTCGCAGAGCAGGGCGAGGCGGTAGAGTTCGTTGGCGGCCGCCCGCCGGAGTTCCGCCTGGGCGCCGGCGCCGGCCGGGGCGGGCATTTCCAGCCGCTTCTGGATGTAGAACTCCAGGAAGAGCTGGTATTGGACGGGATGCAACTGGTTCCAGCCGATTTGCCGGGCGCGGTCGCCGAGGCGCAGGGTCAGCGTCCGTTCGTTGGCCAAAGTGACCACGGCGGGAAGGGTGCGGCCGTTGGCCAGGCGGACGCCGCGGGGGCCGTCGTAGGGGAACTTGAGCAGGCGGATGAGGTGGGCGCGGAGGCCGCCGAGGGCTTGGAGCTGCTCCTTCTCCGTGGCCTGCCACTCCGCCGGCAGCGTCCGGAGGTAGGCGCGCAGCTCCGCCTCGATCGCCTTGAAGTTGAGGTCGGCGGGGCGGGGGCGCCTGGCCGCCAGGGCGTCGGGGAGGGCGTGGCGTGGCTGGCCGCCGCCGGTGGCGGTGGTGGCGGTGGGGGCTAGGGGGGGGGCTAGGGTGGGGGCTGGGGCGTCCAGGAAAGTGCCGGCCAGGAAGTCGTCCAGGCTGGCCGCGGCCGGTGGTGCCGTGCCCGGTCCGGTGGCGTCGGGCGGGGCGGGCGGCCGGCCGGCCGCCGGCGGCGGTGGCAAGGGTGGCGGCAGGTCAAGCGCCGCGAAGGCGTCGCCGGGCGGTGGTGGCGTGACGGTCTGGGCCAGGCGCTGGACCAACGGTTCGATCTGGGCGACGTACCAGGGGCGGCGCAAGGCTCCGCCCAGCACCAGGAAGGCGGCGGCGGCGAGGGCAATGAAGATGGCGGCCAGCAGCAGGTAGAAGAGGAGCCCGTGCTGGTGGGCGCCTGCCGGCGCTGGCGGCGGCGTGGCCCCGTTCTGGCGCGGGCCCGGCCGGCGCATTCCGGCCAGGCTGACCACGCGCTTTTTCTTGCCGCGCCCCGCCTTTTGCAGATCCTCCAAGGTGCGGATCACCGGCTCGTAGGAGTCCGGCCGCTGTTCCGGCTCCGCCGCCAGCAGCGACTGGACCAGTGCGTAGAGGGGCTCGGGAAGCCCGGGGCGGCGGGCGCGCAACGGTTCCGGCTCGGGCGCCAGCCGTTGGCGGTAGGCGGCGGCGAGACGCTCCGGCGCGACCGGCGGCACTCCCGCCAGCGCCTCGTGGAGCGTGGCGCCGAAGCTGTAGAGGTCGGCGTGGAGCGTGGCGGCGCCGCGCAACGCCGTTTCCGGGCTCACGTGGGGCAGGTCGCCATGGCAGGCCTGGAGGTTCTGCGCCGGCTCCCGGTCCTCGCGCCAGCCGGCGACGGCCAGGCCGAAGTCGGCGATCTTGGCCCGGTCCTCGGCGTCGAAGAGGATGTTCTGCGGGCAGATGTGCTGGTGGAGGATGCCGCGCCGCTGGGCGGCGTCCAGCCCCTGGGCGACCTGGAGGAAGGTGGCGCAGCAGAAATCCAGTGGCAGCCGCTCCCCCGCCGCCGCCTTGAGCCGCCGGGCCAGGGAGGTCCGCGCCAGGTATTGCATCACCAGGAACGCCTTGCCGTCCGCCTCGCCGCAGGAATAGATCGGCACGATCCCGGGATGGCTGAGGGCGGCGGTCTGCTTGGCGGCGGCCAGGAAGCGGTCGGCCAGCAGCGGATCCGCCGCCAGCGGCGTGCGCAGGATCTTCAGCGCCACCTCCCGGTCGAGGGTGGCGTCCAGTGTCCGGAAGACGTCGGCCGTGCCGCCGCCGCCCAGGAATTCCTCCAGCATATAATTGCCGTAGGGCTTGGGGACGCAGAGGGGGACGCCGCAGGCGGGGCAGGGCACCTTGGTGAAGGGGGCGATCTCGGAGACGTCCAGCTTCTGGGTGCAGGAAGGGCAGAGCACTTTCAGCTTGGGCGTGGGGGCGGGAGTGGACGTCATGGGGAAGGGGGGGGGGAGGGGTGGAAAAAAAAGGTCGCCGCGGCGGCGGGTGGATGTGACCCGTGAAATATGGAAGGCGATTTTGGCGGGCCGGTTTCAGTTGCGTTCCGAGTCAAGCAAGCTTGATCTGCAACGCTGGATCGGTCTCGGCCTCTTCCACGATCCGATTGTATTGCTCGACCAGCTCCCGAACCGTGCACCGTCGGCCCGTGGCCGAAAAACGGCCAAGCTCGTAGACGTTTCCCGCCAAGAACTGTTCCGCGTCGAGGAGGGCGATGCGTTCGGCAATCCCTTGAAAGGATTTGCTTTGGGGTAGCATCGTCTTCAGTTTTTCAAGCCAAAACCGTTCGAGGACGGAATAGGGGATTTTTCCACCCTGTGGCCAATCGTTCAAAAACTCAACATAAATATAGGTGTTGGCGACACTTCCGCGGCTTGTCCTTCCGCCAGTTCGCGGAAAAATTAACGGATAGCCATATTCTTCGAAAATCTTTTGAATTGATGCATGCCCAAGATTTTTAACATGGCCAGTTGGTGCCAAGAAAAGATTTGCCGAAAGCGGAGGTTGGTGTTTTCTGCTTTCTCTCGTTAGCTGCAAGAAAAGGCAATACTTCCGGCCTTGATTGGCTTAACTGATCGTAAAAAAAAGTTCAGCCTGTTTGATGATTTTATTCGCCATTGCTTCCCTTAAATAGTTGCCGTCCAAGTTTCAACTTCCTGAATCATTTTTTGCTGGGAAAAATGAATTGATTGACATGGATGTTGAAATAGACATGGCTTCGGTTTTTGGACAAAATTCGTCACAACATAAAGAAAGTATCTATCGGCCAAGATGCTGGCAGTTCGATATTCGTTGGCGGACAATGAAAGGGAGCCTTTTGCGGCGGACAACCCCTTGACCTCGACGGCAACATAGGGAGAACCCTGCAGCGTCAGCTTAAAGTCAAAACCACAGCCCAGCTTTGTGCAATCCATAATGTTATGGTTTACAAACACTGCCATGGCCTGGTAATTTTGCCGAAAATATTCTTCAGCGGCTTGACCTGTTTGCATCCTTTTTGCAAATGACTGCGTTTTTTCAATTTGTCCCTCCACTTCTTCAATTTCTCCTAATTGAGAGATCGATACTTTTATAGCCATTGCGAGATCGCCAAGGTTCAGGGCGCCAAATTCAGCCATCATCGCTTGGCATTTACTGCGCATTTTTCGATCAATAAATCCGCGTCGTTGATTTTGAAAATACGGATCAAATTCGTCTCGGTATAACTTTATTGAAGATGGATTTTTCCCTATGCTAAAAGCGAAGGTGTTGAAGGCCTCCTTAAAACTCTTAAAACCAAGAAACCCCAAGCCCTTACGGTCGTATTTAGACAAATAAAGTCCACAAAGAATAAGAATTTCTTGAGAATTCAAATGTCTCATGGAAATCCTTCCCCAAAAACTTCACTTCCCCCATCCGCCTCTCTCGCCCCGGCAATGGATCCCAAGTGGAAGTGGCCGCCCCCGTGGTTGGCTTGATAAACGGCAGCTTTCTTGGGGCAGATGTCGTTGGCCCACAAAGGGGTGAAGTAGGGTGACAACGCCTCGGTCACCAACCCGCTGCCGGCAAAGAAATCGACGAACCCTGGCTTCATTTCATCCGTGTCCATGGCTGATTCCCCCATACTATATCGCCGCATGGTCTGGCTGGCGGCACCACCTGGGGCGGGCCGGGCACCCTTGGCTGGCACCAACGACATAATAACATGTAATAGCCTAAAAATCAAGCCATGGTTTTCCCTGTGGCCGCGAAGCTTGTCCGGCAGTTCCCGCTGCATCGGGGGGGGGATGGGAGTCAGGCGGCTGGGCGGAGGGAGGGGGGCGCGTGGTGGGCGAGGAAGGCGGCGGCCCCGTCTTTGCCGAGGTATTTCTCCAGCAGCCGGCGTTCGCTGTGGGCGAGGTCAACGAGCACGAGGCCATCGAGGGTGTTGGCGAAGGCGGGATCGAGGTTGAGGCCGAGGATGACGCCGCCGAGCTTGAGGTATTGGCGGAGGAGGACGGGGACGCCCTTGCCGTCGGGCTCGATCTGGGCGACGAGGGCGGAGAGTTCGTCGAGGCCGGCGAGCAGCGGCGCGGCGGCGCGGGGGTCGACGTCGCCCAGCCATTTCAGCCGCAGGTTGTTGCGTGCCCTGACCGGCGGCTGGCCGGCGGCCTGCCAGTGGTGGCGGCGGAGGAAGGCGGCGAGGAGCTGGCGGGAGAGGGGGCGGTAGTCGTTGCTGATGCTGACCGGGCCAAGGAGGTGGCGGTATTGGGGGTTGGCGGTGACGAAGCGGCCGATCCCTTTCCAGAGGAGGAGCAGCGGCGAGAAGCTGCGCTGCCATTCTGGGCGGACGAAGGAGCGGCCCAGTTCCAGGGTTGGTCCGAGGCGCTGGAGGAGGGCGGCGGGGTAGCGGAAGAGGGTGCGGGTGTAGAGGCCGCGCGGGCCGCGGCGGCGGCGGATTTCGTCCATCTGCCCGAGGCGGTAGGCGCCGACGATCTCGCCCTTGCCCTGGTGCCAGACGAAGAGGTGGAGGTAGTCGTGGTCGAAGCGGTCCAGGTCCAGGGCGCGGCCGGTGCCTTCGCCGACGGCGCGGAAGGTGAGTTCACGCAGCCGGGCGATTTCCCGGAGGATGAGGGGGATTTCGGCAGCCGGGGCGCAGTGGACGGTGAACTCGTCGGTGGTGACGAGGCAGCGTTCCGGCGGCAGCGCCGCCAGTTCGGTCCGGAGCCACTCCGGCGGGTCGGCGGGGGCGACTGGCTGGGTGCGGCGGGGGAGGAGGGGAAAGGAAGGTGGCCGCCGCTTCGGGGCAGGTGCCGTCGTTCCGGCGTGGTGGGGCTCGGTGCGCAGCAGGTTGGTGCGCAGGCGCAGGTATTCGACGGCCTCCTGGTCGGTGGCGAACAGCGCCAGCCGTTCGGCGGAGATGGGGGTGCCGATGCGGACGGCAACCGTCGCGCCGCGCTGGTTCAGCAGTTCCCGGGGGAGCAGGGCGGTGCGGAGGCGGGCATGCACCAGCCCGAGGGTCTGGAAGAGCGCGCTGTTGCGGCCCGCGAAGTGGACCGGCACCACCGCGGCGCCCGAGCGGCGGATCAGGCCGGCGATGTTCGGGTTCCAGGCCGGGTCCGCCACCTGGAGGCGGCGGCGGCCGGCGGCGAGGTGGGCGACTTCGCCGGCGGGGAAGACCGCCAGCGCCCCGCCCTGCTTCAGCCAGGCGAGGCAGGCGCGCATGGGCCCGAGGTTCCGTTGCCCGGCCGCCGCGCCGCCGAAGGGGTCAACCGGGATCAGCGCCGGTCGCAGTTCCGGGATTCGCGCGAGCAGGAAGTTCGCCATGAACTTGAAGTCGGGCCGCACCTGCGCCAACAGATGCCCCAGGACAACCCCCTCGATTGCGCCGAAGGGATGGTTGGCGACGAGCACCAGCGGGCCGCTGGCCGGCACCCGCGCCAGCTCTGCCGGCGCCACCGTGGCCTGCACTTCCAGCGCCGCCAGCGCCTGGGCGAAGAACTCCTGTGGCGTCCCTGTCCGCCCCGCCACGCCGGCGTAGAGCCGGCCGAGGGTGCGCAGCCCCGACCAGCGTTCCAGGGGGCGGGTGGCCAAGGTGGCCAGCCGTGGCGGCAGCCGGGACGGCAGGGGAATGGTGAAGGCGCTGGCTGGTGATTGGGGGGCGGCTTCCAAGGCGGGCATGGTCTGGCTCCTTCCCGGCGGCGGCCGGGGTTGGTCGGATTGCCTTTACCATGGTCCCGGCCGGTGAGGCGCCGGTGAGCGTTGGGTGAAAAGTGGGTGAGGGTGAATTATTCACCACGGGCGCCGCGGAGCGGCACGGGCCGCGTAGGCGGCGGCAAAGCGTCACCGCATGGAGCACCCGGAAACCGCGCCAGTTCCCCCGCGGCGGCGGTTCAGCCCAGGAGGCGGGCGAGGTCGTCGGCGGTGAGGCGGCTGGGGAGTTCGCCGGGGGCGGCCTCGGTGTCGGCCATGACGGCGGCGAAGAGCTGGGCTTTTTCCTGTTGGAGGAGGAGCATCTTCTCCTCGACGGTGCCGGCGGCGACGAGGCGGTAGGCGATGACCGGGCGGGTCTGGCCGATGCGGTGGGTGCGGTCGATGGCCTGGCGTTCGACGGCGGGGTTCCACCAGGGGTCGTAGATGACCACATAGTCGGCCTTGGTCAGGGTGAGGCCGGTGCCGGCGGCCTTGAGGCTGAGGAGGACGGCGGTGGGGGCTTCGGACTCCTGGAAGTCGCGGACGATGCGTTCGCGCTCGGGGATGGGGGTTTCGCCGGTGATGCTGACGAAGGGGAGCTTCATTTCGCGGAAGCGTTCGCCGATGAGGGCGAGCATTTCCGTGAACTGGCTGAAGACCAGGAGGGAATGCCCTTCGCTGACCAGTTCCTCGGCGAGGTCGGCGAGGCAGTCGAGCTTGGCGGAGCCGGTGTTGAGGGGGATGCCGAGGTTGAGCCGTTCCGCTTCGGGGAGGAGGCGGGGGTCGCAGCAGATCTGGCGGAGGCGGGTGAGGGCGGCGAGCAGCTCGATGGGGCCCTGGGTCTTCATGATCTGCTGGGCGAGGGCGAGGCGGGCGTCGTAGGCCCGGCGCTGGTGGTCGTCGAACTCGACCTGGAGCAGCTCCTCGGTGCGCGGCGGCAGTTCGCGGGCGACGGCTTCCTTGACGCGGCGGAGGATGAAGGGGGCGACGCGGCGGCTGAGTTCGCCGGTGCGGCCGCTGCCCTCGTAGCGGGCGAGGAAGCTTTCCGGGTCGCTGAGGTAGCCGGGGATGACGAAGCGCATGATTGACCAGAGGTCGAGCAGCCGGTTTTCGAGGGGTGTGCCGGTGATGGCCAGGGGTCGGGGGGTGCGCAGGCGGAACACGGCCTGGGTGACCTGGGCCTCGGGGTTCTTGATCTGCTGGGCCTCGTCGAGGATGACGAAGGCGAACTCGTGGTCGGCGAGGCGCTCGATGTCGTTGCGGAGGAGGGAATAGTTGGTGACGAGCACGTCCCAGCCGTTTTCGCCGAGGATGGCGGCGCGGCGTTCGGGGGTGCCGCGGTAGGCTTGGCAGCGGAGGGATGGGCAGAAGCGGGCGGCCTGCTCAAGCCAGACGGCGACGACGGAGGCGGGGCAGACGACGAGGGCGCCGCGGGGTTCGCCGGCGGCGGGCGGGTTGCGGAAGAAGGCTTCGAGGACGGCGAGTGCCTGGAGGGTCTTGCCGAGGCCCATGTCGTCGGCGAGGATGGCGCCGAGTTTCCAGGCGGCGCGTTCGGCGAGGAACTGGAAGCCGAGCTTCTGGTAGTCGCGGAGGACGGGGGCGAGATGCTCGGGGAGGGTTGGGGGTGTTGGTTCGGGCTCGTCCCGCAGCCGGTGGAGGATATCGGTGCAGTCGGGGGCGGCGGTGGCGGTGGTGGTGGCGATGGCCTGGAGGGCGCGGCGGGCGTGGGGGAGGGTGGCGCGGCCGCAGCCGGCGGCGTCGAGGTTGAAGTCGGCGAAGCGGCCGCGGAGTTCGCGGACGGCGTCGGGGTCGATGCGGAACCAGCCGCCGGAGCTGAGGCGGAAGACGTTGGCGCCGCGGGCGATGGCGTTTTGGACTTCGCGGTCGCTGAGGCGGAGGCTGCCGGCGCGCCAGGCGAGCTGGAGGTCAATGAACTGGGTGCGGTCGCTGAGGCGGAACTCCGGTTGCAGTTCGGCGGTGGCGGGGCCGAGCAGCGGATGCAGCTCCGGCAGGTAGCGGGAGCGGACGGAGGTGGGGAGCTTGTGCCAGAATTCGACGAACTTCTGGACGTTCTCCTCGGCGCCGGTGATGACCCGGCTGCCGTCGGGCTGGAGGGTGGCGGGCAGGTCGTCGAGCAGTTCGCGCACCGTTTCGAGGTCGGGGGCGGTGTAGCTGGTGATGAGCCAGCGGCCGCCGTCATGGCGGACGGTGAAGATGCCGGTGCCGTCGTCGGTCAAGGGGACCTTGCCGACCTTGGCGGTGAGGACGATGCTGGCGCCATCGGGCTTGGCCTCGATGGCAATGGGGGCCTTCTGCCGGCCTTGGCGGACGTGCTTGGACTGGACGAGCAGGTCGAGGCGGCCGTGGACGAGGGTTGGGAGGTAGTGCAGCGCCTGGGCCCGGGTCAGGCGCAGCGTCTTGCGGCTGAAGAATTCGAGGAGGTGCTCCCGGGGGACGGGGTAGTCCAGCTCCAGGAGTTTGCCGGCCTCGGTGAAGGCGTCGCCGCCGGCGGCGAGCTGCTGGAGGATGTCGCGGAAGCGCAGTTCCTTGCCGGCGGGGGTGACGACGACGGCTTCGAGTTCCACCATTTTGTCCGGCAAGTCGGTGAGGCGGAACTTGAGGGTGGCGCGGCCGATGCCGCTGCCTTTGCCGGCGGAGACGAACTGCTGGGTGGCGCGGTCGATGAAGCGGTCGTGGGCGTCGGCCCAGCGGTGGAGCCAGGCCTTGAAGGTCGGGCGGTCGATCTTGAGGATCTGGCTGCGGTTGGGGATGTGTTCCGGCCCCTTGAGGGTGTCGTGGAGCCAACTGAGGAACTGCACGTCCCGCCCCCGGTATTGCTTGACGTTGCGCGGGCGGCGGGGGTCGTGGGCGCTGGAGGTGAGGGTGCGGACGCTCTGGATGGAGAGCAGTTCGCGGCCGCCGAGGGTGCGGTAGAAGCGGATGAGGACGGCGTCCGGCGAGGTGTGCAAATCCGCCTCGACTTCGAGCTTGACGGAGCCGTCGCGCAGCTTGGGGCCGGCGGGGGTGGGGGCGAGGAACAGCTCGTCGCCGGGGGCGGCGATTTCCGCCAGGGCCGGTGCCGCTGGCGCTTGGCGGGCGGCGGGTTCGGCAGGGGCTTCCTCCAGGCCGGGCAGCATGGGCTCGGCCATGGCCGGGGGCGGCGCGGGGGCCGGGGCGGGTTCGGGGCGGCGCCAGCCTTCCGTGGCGAGGACTTGGCGGAAAAGTTGCGCCAGCAGGAAAGCGTGGGGGCAGCAGCCCTTGGGGTAGCCGCAGGTGCAGTGGCTTTTCCAGCCGTTGCCGGGGTCGTGGCGCCAGACGGCGTGATGCCGGCCGAAGAAGGCGGACAGGCGGTCCTCCGTCCACTCCAGGCGGGCGGGGGGGTCGGTCTTCATGATGCTGCTGGCGGTGATCCGGATGCCCGGGGGGACCTGGGCGGTGAGGTCGGCGGCCGCCGGCCATTGGTCAAGCCAGGCGGGCGGCTGCGCGGGGTAGTCGAAGGGAAGTGCCATCTTCATCCCAAACTCATGATTGGCGCCTGGCCACCGCCGTGCCCTTGCCGATGCCCATGGCGGTGGCATTTCCATCCACCATCCGGCCGGCATTCCTGGACACAGGTGCCGCCGCCCGCGGGTTCGGGTTCCCTCCCGGCTTTCCGCTCGAAGCCCGCCGCTGGCCGGCAGCCGCCCCAAAAACCGGGGGTGGTCCAAGCCGAAAAAGGTGGCGGGGATGGGTGTTGGGGGAGAATATAGCCTGTCGCCGCGAAAATGCGCGCAACCGCGGCTTTTTCGCTGGCCAGCGAGGGACAGCGCTGGCTGTCGGTGGCGAGCGGATATCTCCGGCGATGATGACCCGTTCCAGGGCGCCGGTGGCGCGGCGGCTTCAGGGGCCGGGCGGTGGCCGGCGGTCCGCCGCGATGCGGCCGATGAGCCGGAGCAGGCCGTCGAGGATGGTGAGGGGGTGGGGGGGGCAGCCGGGGATGTAGAGGTCAACTGGCAGGATGGCGCCAACGCCGCCCAGGACCTGGTCGTGGCCGATGTAGGGTCCGCCGGCGATGGCGCAGGCGCCGACGGCGATGACGAGCTTCGGTTCCGGGACGGCGGCGTAGGTTTTTTTCAGGGCCAGCTCCATGTTGCGGGTGACCGGGCCGGTGACCAGCAAGCCGTCGGCATGGCGCGGTGAGGCGACGAACTGGATGCCGAAGCGGCCCAGGTCCCAGCCGACGGTGTTGAGCACGTTGACGTCGGCCTCGCAGGCGTTGCAGCCGCCGGCGCTGACTTGCCGGAGCTTGAGCGACCGGCCGAAGAGTTTTTTCAGTTTGGCGTCCAGTTCGGTGGCGAGTTCCAGCGTCTGCCGCTCCTGGGCCAGGACCAACTCCTCGCGGTGGCGGGTTGCCAGCCGGTAGTCGGTGGCGGAGAAGGCGATGGTCTGTTGCGGGCAGGCGCGGGCGCATTCCGGGCAGAAGAGGCACTTGCCGAGGTCGATGCGGGGGTGGTTGTTGGTGGCGGTGATGGCGCCGGCCGGGCAGGCGTTGGCGCAGGCCTGGCAGCCGTCGGGGCAGGGGGTTGTGGTGAAGGTTGGGCAGCCGCGCAGGCGGTCGGGCAGGGGCGGTGGCGGGCCGTCGGGGAACGGGATGGTCCGATGCCGCTGTTGCAGGCGGGCGAGAATCACCTTGAGCATGGCCGGTTCCTTGTCCGCGCCGGGTTGGTGGGCGCGGGGTGGGTGTGCCTCAAAGGTCATGTCCGCAATAGGACAGGTTGAAGCTTTTGTTGCAGATTGGGAAGTCGGAAATGGCTTGGTCGCGCAAGGCGTAGGCGAGCCCTGGCCAATTGTGGAAGGAGGGGTCGACGATCTTGTAGCGGGCGAAGCGCCCTTGGGCGTCGGTGATGGCGGCGTGGCAGACTTCGCCGCGCCAGCCTTCGGTCAGGGCGATGGCGAAGCTCTCGGGGGCGAGGGGGCCAAGCGGGGCGTGGCTGGCGCCGGCGGGGATGGCGCGGAGCTGGTCGTGGAGGAACTCGATGGATTGCTGGATTTCCAGCCAGCGGAGGTAGGCGCGGGCGAAGACGTCGCCGGTTTCACAGGTGGCGACGGGGATGTGGGCGAAGCGGTAGATGCCGGCCGGCTGGTCGTGGCGGGCGTCGCGGGGCAATCCGGAGGCGCGGGCGGCGGGGCCGACCAGTCCCAGTTCGCGGGCGACCGCTTGGGGGAGGGTGCCAATGCCTTCGAAGCGGGCCATGACGGACTGGCTGTCCCAGAGGAGATTGATGGCGACGGCGGCGTCCTTTTCAAACTGTTTGAGCCGGCGTTGCAGTTCGGCGGCGCGGGTGGCGTCGAGGTCGAAGCCGACGCCGCCGGGGCGGAGCAGGCCGCGGCCGAAGCGGTTGCCGCAGAGCACTGCCGTCAGGTTGAGGAAGTCGCCGCGGATCCGGCCGCAGTAGCTGGCGGTGGGGAGGAAGCCGATGTCATTGGCCAGGGCGCCGAGGTCGCCGATGTGGTTGGCCAGGCGCTCCAGCTCCAGGGCGATGCCGCGCAGGGTCTGGGAACGGGCGGGTTGGGGGCAGTGGGCGAGGGCTTCGAGCAGTTGGCAATGGCTGGTGGCGTGGGCGATGGTGGCATCGCCGGCCACGGTTTCGGCGTAGGGGAGGGAGCGCGGGGTGGGGCCGCCAACCAGGGCCTGCTCCACGCCGCGATGCTGGTAGCCGAGGGAGATTTCCAGGTGGAACACCCGTTCGCCGTGGCATTGGAAGCGGAAATGCCCCGGTTCGATGACGCCGGCATGGACCGGGCCGACGGCGACCTCGTGGACGTCGTCGCCCTCGACCCGGAAGAAGTCGCCGCCGCCGGGCAGGGGCGGTTGGTCCGCCGGCCGCTCCCAGGCGTCGCGCCCCGTCCAGGAGCGGTGGTGGCGGAGCGGTTTGAACCAGGGGTGGCCCAGCGGTTTCAGGCCGGCTTGTTCGGCGATTTCCCGTTCGAAGAGATGGAGTTGTGGGCAGCGCGGCGTGAGTGAGGGGAAGGAATCGCCGGCGACCTCGGTGCGGGCGGCGTGGAGCTGGTTCTGGCGGTCGTCGGCGAGGACGGCGTAGAGGGGTGTCGGCCCGGGCGGCTGGGTTGGGGCGGCGAAGAGTGCCACGACGCGCTGGCCGGCTGCCACTCCGGCAAGGATGGCGTGCCCGAAGTCGGCGAAAGGCAAGTTTGGAATGGCCGTCAGGGGGGTCGCTTCGCCATTGGCGATGGTGGTGGTGAGGGGTGGTTGCGGGGCGCGGGTCATGGCTGTGCCTCCAGGAAACGGGCGGCGTCGGTGAGCAGCGCGGCCAGGGGGGCGGGGATGTGCAGCCCCAGCGCCAGGACGAGGGCCATCAGCGCCGCCACCGGGGCGCCGGTGAGCAGGCCGTCGCGGTACGGGGTTTTGCGCGCCGCGGCGGGGGCGCGGCCTTGCACGACCTTGAGCACGGTGGCGCCCATCCCCACAAAGATCGCCAGCAGGAGGAAAAGGAAAATTCCGCCGATGAGGAAGCGGCCGGTGGCGAAGGCGCCGTTGAGGATGGCGAACTCGCTGATGAAGGGGGCGAAGGGCGGCGAGCCGGTGATGGCCAGGAAGCCGGCGAGGAACAGCGCTCCGGACAACGGCAGCCGGCGCATCGCCCCGCTCACCTCGTCCGTGCTCTTGCTGCCGTAGGCCCGGTGGATGTTGCCGGCGGCCAGGAAGAGCACCCCCTTGGCCAGGCCGTTGGCGACGACATGGAACATGGTGCCGAAGAGGGCGGGGCCGCCGATGCCGAGCCCCAGGACGAGGATTCCCATGTGCTCGACGCTGGAATAGGCGAGCAGCCGCTTGTAGTCGCGCTGCCCCACCATGAAGATGGCGGCCACGGCCATCGAGAGCACGCCCATGAAGAGCAGCAGCCGGGAGGTGTAGGCGCCTTCCCCGGCCGCGGTGCAGACGTGATGGATGCGCAGGATGGCCAGGAAGGCGCAACTGGTGATGCCGCCGGCCAGCATGGCGCCGACGACCCCTGGCGCCTCGCCGTAGGCGTCGGGCTTCCAGGTGTGCATCGGGGCCAGCCCCATTTTGGTGCCGTAGCCGACGAGCAGCAGGACAAAGGCGGCGTGGAGCCAGGGCTTGGAGAGTTGCGGTGCCTGCGCCACCAGGGTTCCGTAGGTGAGGGAGGACTCGAGCCCGGCATGGAGCGCCGCGTAGGCAAGGAAGAAGGTGCCGAGCAGCGCCAAGGCGATGCCGACCGAGCCGACGAGCAGGTACTTCCAGGTGGCCTCGATGCTGCGCCGGGTGTGGTTGAAGTAGATCAGCGGCGCGGTGGCGAGCGTGGTGGTTTCAATGCCCACCCACATCAGCCCCAAATGGTGCGCCCAGGCGACCAGGCTCATGGCCCCGAGGAAGGCAAGCAGGCAGCCGCAGAAGATGCGGTTGGGGCGTTCCTGCCGGTAATGGAGGTAGCCGACGGTGTAGAAGGAGCAGAGGCAGAAGAGGGTGCTGATGACCAGCAGGACGACTTTGCCGGGGGGATCCAGCAGCAGCCAGGGGGCGGCGCCGGCCGCCAGCGCCGGCCGGGCCAGCGCCAGCGCGGTCAGGGCCAGGTGCGCGGCCGCCGTCACCGGCAACAGCCAGGGGCGCAGCCGGTTGCCGGGGACCGCCACGGCGGCGGCGGCCATCAGGAGGGGGAGGGCGAAGGAGAGCAAGGCGATGGCCATGGGGTCACTCCTTGAGCGTGACGAGGTGGCGGGTGTCCATCGAGGCGAACGCCCGGTTGATGTGGTTGACGATGATGCAGGTCACGAAGATGCCCACGAAGAGGTCAAGCAGCATCCCCATTTCCACGACCAGGGGCATGGCCTCGGCCAGGAGCATGCCGAAAATGAAGATGCCATTTTCCAGGACAAGGTAGCCGATCGCCTGGCTGATCGCCTTGAAGCGGGTGGTCAGGAGGATGAAGCCGACCAGGATGGTGGCGATGGCGGCGGGCACGAGCAGCGTCTGGCCATGGCCGCTGGCCAGGGGGAGGCGGTTGGCGAAGAGCAGGGCGCCGGCGGTGGCCAGGGCCCCCAGGATGAGGGAGGGCAGCAGGCCGATCAGCGGTTCCATCTCGCGCTTGATCTGGGCCTCGCGCAGGGCGCGGGTCATGATGCCGGGGATGAGGGCGCCCTTGAGGATGACCGTGGCGGCGGCCACCAGGGCCACCGGGGGGGAAAGGTGGCCGTGGACGAGGAGGGGGAGCAGCCCCAGCAGGATGCCTTGGGCGGCCACTGCGTGGATCACCGCGAGGATCCGGCTGGTGCCGAGGGAGAAGATGTTCAGCACCAGGATGATGACGAGGATGGCGTTGATGGCGTTGGTCATGGCAGTCACCTCACCAGCAGGATGAAACCGAAGCCACAGAGAAGCAGGGCGCTGACCAGCAGGTAGGGCACGTGCCGCATCTGGAGCCGCGCCATCACCGATTCCACAATCCCGATCAGGACCGCCAGCCCCAGCATTTCCGCGATGAACAGCGGCCATTCCTGCCAGGGGTAGGCCGCCTGGAAGGGGGCGGCGACGTGCAGCAGCAGCGCGCCGAGCACGAACAGCTTGAGGGCGGCGGCGTAGAGGATCACGCCGAACAGCGGCCCGCCATGGTCAAGCACCATGGCCTCATGGATCATGGTCAGTTCCAGATGGGTGTTCGGGTCGTCGACGGGGATGCGGCAGCTTTCGGTCAGCAGGATGGCAAACAAGCCGAGCGCCACCAGGATCAGCGGGGCGGTGGCGGCCGGGGGGAAGCCGCCCGCCGGGCCGTGCAGCATCTGGGTCAGGGTCAGCGTCCCCGAGAGTTTCGCCAGCACGAGGAAAGCAAAGAACAGGGCGGGCTCGGAAAGGCAGGCAAAGGTCACTTCCCGGGCCGATCCCATCCCCGCGAAGGCGGAGCCGGTGTCGAGCGCCGCCGCCGTGGTGAAGAAGCGGGCGAGCCCGAAAAGGTAGGCGAAAAGGATCAGGTCGCCAGTGAAGGCGATGGGGGCGGCGGCGCGCCCCAGCGGCAGCAGCAGCCCCGCCAGCAGCACGGTTGCCAAGGTGACGACGGGGGCGGCGCGGAAGACCCAGGTGGTGGTCGTGCTCAGCACCAGCCCCTTGCGCATCAGCTTGGCCAAGTCGAAGTAGGTCTGGAGCAGGGGTGGGCCGTTGCGGCCGGCAAACCAGGCCTTGGTCTTGTTGACCACCCCCAGCAGCAGCGGGGGGAAGAGCAGCAGCAGCCCCAGGTGGATCAAGCGTTCGGTCATGGACTAGCCTCCCCAGAGGAGCAGGGTGATCAGGATGGCAAGGATGTAGAGCAGGTAAAGGTGCGTCTGTGCGGGTTGCAGGAGGTGGAGGCGGGGCAACTGCCGCCCGAGCAGGGCGAAGAGCGGCCGCACCAGCCGGTCGAGGATCGCGTCCGGCACCCGGCTGGCGAAGGTGGCGCCCGGCGGGAAGAGGGTGCGGAGCGCCAGCTTTGCCGGCTTCGGCCAGAGCAGGAAGCTGAAGAGGCCGACCAGGCTTTGGCCGAAGGAGGCGCCGGTGTATTGCATCCGGGGCGTCGGCCGGGCGTAGCCACAGTCCCAGGTGGCGACACTGGCGCGGGGCCGCCCGCGGAGCAGTGCCATCACGGCCAGGGCCAGCACTGCGGCCAGCGCCACGAGCCCCAGCCCCAGCCTGGTGATCCAGGGCAGCGGCAACTCCGCCGCCGCCGTTGCCAGGCCGGGCATGGGCGTCCAGGCGTGGGCCGCCGCCGCCAGCAGCGGCGCCGCGAGCATCGGGAAGAGGCCAAGCCCCACGCAGCCGGCCGCCAAAAGGCCCATGGGGAGGAGCATGCTTGCCCCCGGGTCGTGGGCCTGGCGGGTGGCCTCCGTGCGCGGCGAGCCCAGGAAGACGGTCCCCGCCAATTTCACGAAGCCGGCGGTGGCCAGGGCCCCGACCATGGCGAGGGCCACCGCCCCCAGCGCCGCGGCCGGACAGCCCGCCGCCCCTCCCAGGCCGAGCGTCCGGAACAGGCCGACGTAGAGCAGCCACTCGCTGGCGAAGCCGTTGAGCGGCGGCAGCGCACAGATGGCCACCGCCCCCAGGAGGAACAGCGCCATCGTCCGGGGCATTTGCTTGGCCAGCCCCCCCAGCCGGTCCATCTCCCGGGTGTGGGTGGCGTGGATGATCGCCCCCGTGGCCAGGAACAGCAGCGACTTGAAGAGGCTGTGGTTCCAGACGTGCAGCAGCGCCCCCCCCAGCCCCAGCAGCACCCAGTCCGCCCGTTCCAGGGAACGCCCCAGCAACGCCAGCCCCAACCCCAGCGCGATGATTCCGATGTTCTCGATGCTGCTGTAGGCCAGCAGCCGTTTGCAGTCCTGTTGGCCGAGGGCGTAGGCAATGCCCGCCACGCCCGTGGCCGCGCCGACGGCCAGGAGCGTGCCGCCCCACCAGGCGGCGGGGGTGGGCAGCACGGCGGTCATCCGGACCAGGCCATAAATCCCCATCTTGAGCATGACCCCGGACATCACGGCCGAGACATGGCTGGGGGCGTTGGCGTGGGCGCCGGGCAGCCAGACGTGCAACGGCATCAGCCCCGCCTTGAAGCCAAAGCCGATGAGCGCCAGCACGAACAGCGTCCCGGCCAGCGCCGCCGGCAGCGGTGGCGCCGGCACCAAGGCAAAGGAGCCGGTCGCCTGCCGCCACAAGGCGAACATCGCGATCAGGCAGAGCGTCCCGGCATGGGTGGCGACCAGGTAGACCCAGCCGGCGCGGCGGACCTCGGGGTTCTCCTCCTCCAGCGTCGCCGCGAAATAGGCCGCCAGCGCCATCGCTTCCCAGGCGACCAGGAAGAGGACGCCGTCGCGGGCAATGGCCACCAGCGCCATGGCGCCGGCGAGCAGGCCATAGAAGCAGCCCAGGCGGCGGCCATTCTCCGGATGCGCGGCTTGCGGCCAGTAGCCCAGCCCGTAGAGGGAACCCAGGAGGGGGACGACAAAGACCGGCGCCAGGAAGAGGATGCTGATGGCGTCGAGGGCCACCCGGAACCGCCCCCAGGGCAGCCCCCAGGGCAGCTCCAGCGCCGGCGGGGCCGCCGCGCCGAAGGCCAGCGCCAGCCCGGCCAGCCCGAGAAGGCTGCCGCCGGCCATCAGCGCCGTCGCCAGGCGCTGTCCGGCCGGCGACCGCGCCGGGAGCAGGCAGGCGGGCAGGCCGCTCAACCCGAGCAGCCCAATCGCCGCCAAGACCAACCCAAGACTCACCATCATGGCCAACTCCTTCCGTTCCAAATTGTTGTCAGCCGCGGGCAAACCAGTGCGCGAGCCACGCCTTGAAGGGGAGCAAGCTGCCCAGCATCAGGATCACCGTGGCGGCGATGTAGAAGACGTAGTGCTGGATCAACCCCTGCTGGAACTGGCGGAACCAGCCCAGCCAGCGGCCAATGGCCCCGGCGGCCGGGAGCAGCAGCCGGTCCAGCACGGGGTCGGCGATGTGGCTGCTGCCGTGGGCGGCCCGCGGGAACGGCCCCTCCAGGCGCGGGCGTTCCTCGTGGGGGCGGAGGAGCCAGCCAAACAGGGCGACCAGGGTTTGGGCGAAGGAGGAGGCGGTGTATTGCATCCGCGGGGTCGGCCGGGCGTAGCCGCAGTCCCAAGTGGGGACGCGAGGCGCGAACCGGCAGCGGCGGGCGGCGGCCAGGGCCAGGGCGGCCGCCAAGCCGAGGGCCAGCAGCACTGCCCAAACGGCGAGCGTCCGCAGCGGGGCGAGCGTGCCGAGGCCCAGCCGCGGCGATTCCGGCTGCCAGCAGGCAATCGCCGGCTCAAGGATGGGGCCAGCCAGCATGGGCGCGAGCCCGATCAGCACGCAGCCGGCGGCGAGCGCCAGCATCGGCAGCCGCATGGTGAGGGGGGGATCGTGGGCGGTGGCGCCGCCGCGCGGGTTCCCCAGGAACACCGCGCCGCAGACTTTCACGAAGCAGGCCACCGCCAAGGCGCCGGTCATGGCCAGCACGGGCACGCCAATCCCCGCCGCCGCCGCGCCGGCGCCGCCGGTTGCCGCCGTGCGCAGCAACCCCAGATAGAGCAGCCACTCGCTGACAAAGCCGTTCAGCGGCGGCAAGCCGCAGATGGCCACCGCCCCGAGCAGGAACAGCGCCGCCGTCCACGGCATGGTTTTGGCCAGCCCGCCCAGGCGGTCAATCAGCCGGGTGCGCGTGTGGTGGACCACCGCGCCGGCGCCGAGGAAGAGCAGGGACTTGAACAGGGCATGGTTCCAGACGTGCAGGAGGCAGCCCGCCAGCCCCAGCGCCACCCATTCCGGCCGGTGGGCCGAGCGCCCCAGCAGCGCCAGCCCCAGCCCCATCAGGATGATCCCGATGTTCTCGACGCTGTGGTACGCCAGCAGCCGCTTCAGGTCGTGCTGCCCCAGGGCGAAGGCGACCCCGAGGAGGCTGCTGGCCATGCCCAAGCCGAGGATCAGCACCCCCCAGGCGCTGGGCGGATCGGGCAGCAGGGAGAGGAAGCGCACGAGCCCATAGATGCCCATTTTCAGCACGACCCCCGAGAGCATCGCGGAAACGTGGCTGGGGGCGTTGGCATGGGCGCCGGGCAGCCAGAAGTGCAGCGGCATCAGCCCCGCCTTGAGGCCAAACCCAAAGAGCGCCAGGAGGAAAAGGGTGTTCAGCACTCCCAGCCCCAAGCTGCTGGGGGCAACCGCTTGCAACGCGTACGAGCCCGTCGCCCAGCGCCACAAGGCGAACAGGGCGAACAGCGCCAAGGTGCCGGCATGGGTGGCGACCAGGTAGATCCAGCCCGCCCGCCGGCACTCCTCCCGCTGATCCTCGGTCGCCACCAGGAAAAAGGCCGACAAGGCCATCACTTCCCACCCCAGCAGGAACGCCAGGGCATGGCGGCCAATGACCAGCAGCCCCATGCCCGCCACCAGCAGCCCCCAGAAGAGGGAGAGCTGCCGCCCGTTGCCGGGGTGGCGGCGCTGCGGCCAGTAGCCCAGCCCATAAAGCGCGCCCAAGCCGCCCATCAAAAAGACCGGGACGAGGAAAAAGGCGCTCAGCGCGTCCATGCCCACCACGGCATTCCCCGCCGCCGGCCAGGGGAAGGCCGCCACGGGCGGCGGCGCCGCGCGCCACCCCGCCCAGGCCCCGGCCAGGCCGGCAAGCGCCGCGGCCCCCATCAGCGCCGCCGCGGCCCGTTGGCCCCAGGCGGACGCCCGCGGCAGGCACAGCCCCGGCAGCCCGCTGGCGGCGGCAAACAGGAGGGCGATGATGACCAGGGCAAGGGACACCGGCGAATCCTTTCACGCTGAGACGCAGGGCAGGGCGGGGCCGCCGTCGGTCACGCGCCCCCGTTGGCGGCGGGCAGGGCGCTTTCGGCCGCCGCCACCGTCGCCATCAATTCGTCGCGTGACGCTTGGCGGCGCACCGCCTCCTTGAACTCCGGGGTGCGGAGCGCGAAGCCGAGCCGGGAAAGCAGGTGGAGGTGTGCCCGCACGGTTGGGCTGATGAGGGTGAACAAGGTGTTGACGGGCTGCCCGTCAAGCGCCCGGAAATCAATGGGCTTCTCCAAAAAGCACAAGGTCACGGTCGGTTTGGAGACATGCAGGACAACCGGATTGCGGACATGCGGGATCGCGATCCCCTCGCCGATGCCGGTGGAGCCCAGCATTTCGCGGGCCAGCAGCACTTGGTACAAGAATTCGCGGTCCACTTCGTCGGGGAGCTTCAAGACCTCGACGATTGCCCGGAGCACGGAGGGCTGGTCCGTGCCCCCGACCCGGTAGGCGACGCCCCCCGCCCGCAGGGCCTCGGCAAGGCTGGGCAGGGTGGCCTTCCCCTGCGGATCCTCCTGGAAGATTTCGGGGGAGACTTGGATCCGCCGGGAAGTCGCCCACTCCAGCAATTCCGCCCGGTTGAAGCGGAACTGGTCACTGATCCGGTAGGCGGGGATTGCCTCCTGCTTGATCCAGCGGTAGATGGTTTTTTCGGAGACCGCCAGCAGGCGGGCGACATCTTTGACTGAAAGCTGCATTTGACCCCTCGCGCCAACAGTTGGGGCGGCCAATGGACACCGGCGGACAATGTAGGGGCATGTCCGCCAAGGTCAAGCCGGCGGCGGAAAGGGCGCGCGCCGCGGTTGGCGGCGGGACGCTATATTGTCCACTCATTTTGTTGCCCGGCCAGTTCCGTACCCGGGAGGCGCCCCATGATTTCCGGCACGATCCTTGACAGCTTCCTCACCGCCCTGCGGCTGCTGACCCGCCTGCCGGCACCCGGGCCGACGTCGCGCGACAACCGGCAGGTGCTGGCCTGCTTCCCGCTGGTGGGCACCCTGCTCGGGCTGCTGCTGGCGCTGGCGGCGGCGCTCCTTGGCCATGGCATTTTCCAGCCCGCCGCCGCCTTTGTCTGCGCCTTGGCGCTGCCGCTGGCCGGCTGGTGGCTGACCGGCGCCCGCGGCCTGCGCAGCCTGATCTGGCTGGTCTCCAACTGGGGCGGCAATGGTTCCGGAAACGGGGCGGTGGACGACTATGGCGGGGTTGACTGCACCCCTTATTGGATTCTGCTGGCGTTGCAGGCGGTGCTGCTCTGCCGCGTCGCCCTGACTGGACTGCTCTGTTTCCCGGGGGATGGGCGGGTCTGGTGGCTGGCGGTGCCAATGACGCTGGGGCTGGCGGCCCATGCGGAACTGTTGGCGCGCACGGCGTTGGCGGTGGAGGAACGGGGGCGGCTGCCGCTGCATTGGCTGGTGGCGGCGGGGGTGGTGCTGCTCACTTCCCTGCTGGTTCCCCGGGCCTTTGTCGCCGGCCTGCTGGCTTTCGTGCTTGCGTGGGTGTTGACCGGCGTGGGGGGGCGGCTGCTGGCGGACCGCTGCGGCGCGGCGGCCGGCTACGGCTTCGGCGCGATCCGCGAACTGGTCGAGCTGGCGGCGCTGGCGGCCGGGGTCCTGGCCTTTGCCGGCCTCCCCTCAACCTGACTTGACCGCCGGCCGGGAGCCTGGACCATGGGGAAGAGCCTCAAGAAAACGATCTATCTCAGCGGCCCGATCATGGACGTGCATGATGGGGAGGCCCGCGAATGGCGCGAAGCGGCGAAGCGGCTGCTGGGGCGCCATTTCCGCATCCTCGACCCGATGCGCCGCAAGTTCGTGGACCGCCAGGTGGACAGCGCCAACGAGATCGTCGAGTTCGACCTGCAGGACGTGCGTGACGCCGACATCGTGCTGGTGAACTACTGCAAGCCCTCCATCGGCACCGCCATGGAAGTCTTCCACGCCTCCCACAACCTGGGCAAGTTCGTCGTCGCCTTCTCCCCCTTCGCCTTCCAGGATTGCAGCGCCTGGATGGTGCGCTTCAGCACCAAGATCCTGCCGGACCTGGAATCCGCCGGCGAATATCTCATCACCCATTTCATTGACATTGACGAATGAGCACCTCCCCGCTTCCCGCCGCCTTCCCCGAGGTCATTGTCCACTTCCGCATGGAGGATGGCTGCGCCGACCTGGCGCCGCGCAAGGCGCACCATGACGACGCCGCCTACGACTTGCGCGCCCGGGTTGATGCGACCTTGGCGCCGGGGAAGATCGGGCTGGTGCCGACCGGGCTGTTCCTGGAACTCCCCGAAGGGGTTGAGGCCCAGGTCCGCCCCCGCAGCGGGCTGGCCTACAAGCATGGCATCCTGGTGCCCAACTCCCCCGGCACCATCGATGCCGGCTACCGCGGCGAGGTCTGCGTCATCCTCCTCAATGCCGGGGAACAGGAATTCCCGGTCCGCCGCGGCGACCGGATCGCCCAACTGGTGATCCAGCGGCTGACCCCGGTGGAGCTGGTGCCGGCGGCGGTGCTCGGCGGCACGAAACGCGGCGCGGGCGGCTTCGGCAGCACCGGCGTGGCCTGAACCGGCCCGGATCCGGATCGGCAGCGGATTTGCATATCGGCCAGTTGCGGCCATAGTATTGGCCCCTTTATTTTTTCCAGCCCCCCAGATTTTTTGCCCCGCCAAGGAGACGGCCATGTCCATCCATTCCAGCCTTCGCAACAACGACAAGATCACCGTGAAGCGCAGCGTCCTCAAGCGGTTCGAGCGCATCGAGGTGCTGAAGAAGCAGGGCAAGTACAAGGAAGGGCAGCGTGCCTGGGGCCTGCCCAAGACCAAGACCGTGTAAAAGCCCTCAACCCTTGCGTTCCGGGCCGGCCTTACGGCCCGGCGAATGCCGGCCGCGGTTCGCCAGCCATGGCGCCGGTCGGCATTTTTGTTTCCTGCCAGATCCCGAGCAGGATGAAGAGCAGCAGCAGCAGGGCGATCGCCGGCAGCAGCCAGCCCGCCCGGCCGGGGGCCAGGCCGCTGCCGCGCCGGTCGGCAAACCGCCGGCAGGCGCCGGCGCCCAGGTAGCGCACCAATTTTTGGCGGGTGGCGGGGCTACGGGGGGCGGCGGGGTGGCGGGCAACCATGGGCGGGACGGTCTCCGGAAGATGCCCACAACGTACCACCGGAAGCGGCCGGCGCAACCACCCGCGCCGCGGAATTCCGGGGCGGTGGGTTGGCAGAATCCCGGCCGCTGTTTATAGTATCTCGTTTGTTTGCCTGCGGCCGTTCCCCGCGCCATGACCTCCAGGCGGAATCCGGGTCCCGGCGGCCGGGGGTGATTTTCTCGACTTTGCAGAACTCCAACCGCTTCAAGAGCAGGCAAGGAAAGGTTGACATGTCGGTCAAGATCAGACTTCGCAGAACCGGAAAGATCAATCAGCCGTGCCATCGCATCGTGGTGACGGACATCCGGTCGCCCCGGGACGGCAGCTTCATTGAGTGCATCGGCTTCTACGATCCCCGCCACAAGGTGGAACAGATCGACCTCGCCCGCGTTGACTACTGGGTCGGCAAAGGGGCCAAGGCCTCCGACACCGTCGGCGCCATTGTCAAGCGCGCCCGCGAAGGCAAGCCGATGACCCCGGAACAGGCCAAGGAAAAGGCCGCGACGCCGGCCGCCACCCCCGCCGCCGGGAACTAACCCACACGGGGCGTTGCCGCCCGGGCCATTCCGGGCCGCGCCCACAACGGGACACGGACCATGTTCGGATTTCTGAAAAAACTGTTTGTCGCCGCCCCCGCCCCAGCCGCGGCCGGCGCTCCGGCGGCCGCCGGTGCCGCTGGCAATGACGCCTTCGTCGAGTTTGTCGTCCGCGCGCTGGTGGACAATCCGGCGGCGGTCAAGATCAACCAGGAGACCCGGGGCGACGGCCGGGACGTCACCCTGCGGATCGCCTGCGACAAGAAGGATGTGGGCAAGATCATTGGCAAGAGCGGCAAGACGATCGCCGCCATCCGCATGCTCGTCAACGGCGCCGCCGGGCGCAGCGGGCAGCGGGTGAATGTCGAAGTGCTCGACTGAGGCGCCTGGGCGCCGGGGAGTCATGCGGATTGATTTCATCACCCTTTTCCCGGCGCTGCTGGCCGGGCCGCTGACCGAATCCATCATCGGCCGGGCTTGCCGGGAAGGACGGGTGAACGTCGGTTGCACCGACTTCCGGGAGTTCACGGCGGACCGCCACCGGTCCGTGGATGACTCGCCCTACGGTGGCGGTGCCGGAATGGTGCTCAAGCCGGAACCGTTGGCCGCCGCGGTGGCCAAGCTGCGGACTCCGCAAAGCCGGGTGATCCTGCTCTCCGCCCAAGGGCGGCCGTTCAACCAGAGGCTGGCGGAAACATTTGCGAAGGAAACACATCTCGTTTTTGTCTGCGGCCATTACGAAGGCGTGGATGAGCGGGTTCGGCAAACCTTGGTTGATGACGAAGTGAGCATTGGCGGATTCGTGCTGACCAACGGCACCTTGGCCGCCATGGTGGTGGCGGATGCCGTGATCCGGCTGCTGCCGGGAGTGCTGGGGTCGGCCGAGTCGGCGGCCCGCGAATCGTTCGGAGAAGAAGGACTGCTGGAATATCCCCAATTCACCAGGCCGGAAACTTGGCGTGGCCACACGGTGCCGCCAATCCTGCGTTCCGGCGACCATGGCGCCATTGGCCGCTGGCGCCGCGAGCAGCAATGGCTGCGCACCCTGGCCACCCGGCCCGATTTGATCGACAACGCTTGGAAGGAGACGAATTCATGAACACGATCCAGAAAATGCAGATGGAAAACCTCAAGGCCGACCTCCCCGCCTTCAATGTCGGCGACACCGTCCGGGTGGACGTGCTGATCAAGGAAGGCGACAAGGAACGCATCCAAGCCTTCACCGGCAACGTCATCGCCAAGAGCGGCCGCGGCATCACCGAGACCTTCACCGTCCGGCGCGTCGCCTTTGGCCAGGGGGTGGAGCGCATCTTCCCGGTCAACTCCCCCCGGGTCGCCAAGATCGACGTCATTCGCCGCGGCAAGGTCCGCCGGGCCAAGCTCTACTACCTGCGCGGCCTCATCGGCAAGGCCTCCCGCATCCAGGAAGCGGCCAAGGAACAGCAGGCCTGACTGGCAACCCCTGCCGCCCACCAATGGCCTGCCGCCGGACAGCCGCCGCCCGTCAGGGCGAAGTAGACCTGCTCGCCTTCGAGCGGGAGGCTGCCGCCGGCGGGTTTGCGCGCATTGCCGGGGTTGACGAAGCCGGCCGCGGCCCCTTGGCCGGGCCGGTGGTGGCCGCCGCCGTCGTCCTGCCCGCCACCGGGCCGCTGCCCCCCGTGTTCGACTCCAAGCAGCTCACCGCCCGCCGGCGCGAAGAGCTGGCCGCGGCTTTGGAAGTGTTGCCGGGCATTGCCTTCGCCATTGCCGCCGTCCCCGCCGCCGAGATCGACCGGCTGAACATCCTCAAGGCCACCCATCTGGCCATGCGCCAGGCGCTGGAACAGCTCGACCCCGCCGCCGAGTTCGCCCTGGTTGACGGCCTGCCGGTGCCCGGCCTGCCCGTGCCCAGCCGCGCCATCGTCAAGGGCGACGCCCGCAGCGCCAGCATCGCCGCCGCCAGCATCCTCGCCAAAGTCTACCGCGACCGCTACATGGCCGCCGCGGACGCGCGCCACCCGGGCTATGGCTTCGGCCAGCACAAGGGCTATGGCACGGCCGCGCACCTGGCGGCGCTGGAGCGCCTCGGCCCCTCGCCCGAACACCGCCTCTCCTTCGCTCCCGTCGCCCTGGCCGCCGGACTTGTGCCGCGCCAGCCTGAACTCCCCTTCGCCCGCCCCGCAGGAAGCTGACATGGTGTTGCAGAGACTGAAATCGGATCCGCCCGTCACGGAAATCATTTCCCGCCTCGCCGGCCACGGCTACGAAGGGTGGATCGTCGGCGGCGCCGTCCGCGACCTGCTCCTCGGCATCCAGCCCAAGGACTACGACATCGCCACCTCCGCCACCCCCGAGGAGGTGAAGAAGGTCTTCGGCCGCCAGTCCCGGATCATCGGCCGCCGCTTCCGCCTCGTCCACGTCATCCTCAACGGCAACACCTACGAAGTCTGCACCTTCCGCCGCGACCCGACTCCGGGGGAGCGTTCCACCCGCGACGGCGACGACGGCGTCATGATCTGGAACGACAACGTCTACGGCACCCGTGTCCAGGACGCCTCCCGGCGCGACTTCACCGTCAACGCCATGTTCTTCAACCCGCTGGGGGAGGGGGAGCTGTACGACCCGCACCGCGGCGAGGCCGACATCCGCAACCGCGTGGTGCGCGCCATCGGCGACCCGGCCGTGCGCCTGGCCGAGGATCCCGTCCGCATCATCCGCGCCCTCAAGCTCGTCGCCCATTTCGATTTCACCTTGGAGCCGGCCTTGGAGCAGGCCATCCACGAGCAGGCGCCCAAGCTCGCCCTCAGCTCCACCGCCCGCCTCTTCGAGGAGCTGCTGAAGGTGCTGGGCAAGCCTTGCGCCCTGAAGATGTTCGAACTTTGCCGGCGCTTCGGCGTGCTGGCCGCCTTCTTCCCGCGGGTGGACGCCTGCTGGGAGACGGCGGATGGCCACCTGCTCCGCCAGCTTCTATCCATCCGCGACCGCCGCCTCGCCGCCGGCGTCTACGCCAAGTCCCAGACCATGGGGCTGGCGACCGTCGCCCTCGCCCCGGTCGCCAGCGCCCTGCGCCAGCTTTCCGGCGCTGCCGCCCCGCTGTGGCTGCCGGCTCCGGAAATGGCCTCCTGTGCCCGCGACACCCTGCGCCGCCTCTTCGAGCCGTACGCCATGCCCCGCTTCCTCCAGGCCCGCGTCCGCGACACCCTCATGCTCCTGCCCGCCTTCCTGGAGCCCGGCCCCGACGACTTCGTCGTGCGCCATCCGCAATACCGCTACGCCCGCGAACTCTTCAGCATGTTCGCCGAGCACCACGGGTGGGATGCCGCCGAGTTGGAGCAGTGGCCGGCCCCGCCGCGCTTCGTCGCCTATACCGGCGAAGCCGCCCGCGGGGGCGGCGGTGGCGACCGTTCGCGCCGGCCGCGCTACCGGGGCGGCCGCAGTGGCGGCCGGGGTGGCCGGCCAACGCCGTCCGCCGCCGGCCCCGGCGGGGCCGGCGCCTAACGCCCCCGGCTTCAGCCGGTGGGCATTATTCGCCAGGCGGAATTCCGCTGCCGGCTCAGCCCCCGTGTCCGGGCTGGCGTGCGGCCGGGGGTGTCGCCTTGGCCGCCGGGGCGGCGGCAGGCGGCTGCTGGTAGCCCCAGTCGAAGAGGCCGGCCACCAGCCGGTCGCGGTTCTTGGCTGTCGAGCAGCCGGTGGCCACCGCGATCAGCCGGCGGCCGTTGCGCAGGCAGGTGGCGGTGACGCAGTTTCCGGCCTTGTTCGTCAGCCCGGTCTTGAGCCCGTCCACGCCGGGGCAGTTCAGCCGGGAAATGAGAGTGTTGTGGTTGAACAGCTCGGTCGGCTTCGGCGTGTCCTTGCGGATCCAGTCCATCTTGATCGCCGAGATCCGCATGAGGTCGGGATACTCCAGCAGCCGCGCCGCCAGCAAGGCCAGTTCGCGGGCGGTGGCCTCGTTCTCCGGCGCGTTCCGTGCCGGCGGCAGCCCGTGGGCGTTGTAGAACTTCATGCCTGGGCAGCCCAGCTCCTGGGCGCGGCGGTTCATGGCGGCGACGAAGGCGGCCGCGTCACCCCCGCCCAGATGCTCCGCCAGCAGGTGCGAGGCGTCGTTGGCGCTCTTGATCATCACGCATTTGAGGAGTTCCTCGGCGGTGAAGATCTCCTTCGGATCCAGCCAGACCTGGCTGCCGCCGATCTTCGCCGCCGTGGGGGTGACCGGGATGCGCGTCGCATAGTCCAGCCGCTTCTCCTTGTGGATCGCCTCCATGGCCAGCAGCGCGGTCATCATCTTGGTCATCGAGGCGATGGCGGCCGGCTGGTCCGGGCTCTTCTGCCAGAGGATCTGGCGGCTGCCCAGGTCGACCAGGATGCCGGTGCGGCAGTCCTGGGCCAAGGGCGCCAGCTTGGCCGGCAAGGGGGCGGCCGGCGCCACGCCGAGCGCGAAACGCGCCATCGTCAGCTCGGGCGGCGGGGGCGGCGGCTGCGCCTGGCTGGCGGCGGCCGCTTCCGGCGCCGGCGCCGGCTCGGCGCCGCGGTTGCGCAGCAGGAACCAGGCAAGCCCGCCCACATGGGCGAGCAGGACGAGGGCGATGATCCATTTTTTCATGGGCTAAAGGGGGCGGCGGCGGCCGGTGGACGGTGGGGTTGATGGGGCGGGGCAATTCCGGATAACATAATGGGCCCCCGGCGGTTTTGCGGGGGATTGTCATCAGTCCCATGGGACTCATGGGACTCATGGGACTCATGGCTCCCACCGGGGCGGCAGCCCCGCCCCCCCGGCCGTCGCCTGGAGCCAGGCGGCGACGCTGCGCCAGCCGTCGAGGGCGCTGGTGACGATGCCACCGGCGTGGCCGGAACCTTCGCCGACCGGCAGCAGCGCCGGCCAGCCCAGCGCCGCGCCGTGCGGAGTCCGCACCACCCGCACCGGGGCGCTGGTGGTGGTCTCGATGCCGAGCAGGACGCCGTGGCGCACCCAGCCGGGGTGTTTGCGTTCCAGGAGCCCCAGCCCTTCGCGCAGGCGTGCCGCCACGGGCGCGGGCAGCAGCGCCTTGAGGTCGGCGGGCACGGTTGGCCGGCGGCAGGAGGTCGCCGGCAGTCGCCGGGAGGGGCGTCCGGCAAGGAAGTCGGCCGCCGTCTGGGCCGGGACGGCATAGGCGCCGCCGCCCAGCTCGAAGCAGCGCCGCTCCAGCGCTTCGCGCCAGCGGAGCATCCCTTCGGCGTCGCCCGGCAGTTCGGCGGCGCCGACGGGGGTGACGATCCCGGCGTTGGTGAAGGGGGAGTCGCGCCGGCTGCTGGACATGCCGTTGACGTTGAGCAGGCCGGCGGCGGCCGCGCCGGCGACCACCTCGCCGCCGGGGCAGCAGCAGAAGCTGTAGACGCTGCCGCCGCCGGCCAGGGCGGCGGTGACGTTGTACTGGACGTGCCCCAGGGCGGCCCGGAGCCGCGGGTCGGGGCCGTGGAAGAGGCGGCTGGCGAACTCCGCGGGATGCTCCAGCCGGCAGCCGATGGCGAGCGGCTTGGGTTCCAGCGGCACGCCGGCGGCGAGCAGGAGGCGGTAAGTGTCGAAGGCGGAATGGCCGCAGGCGAGGATCAGCGGCCGGGCGGCGGTCCAGGCGCCGTCCAGGGCGATTTCCAGGCCGCCGCCGGCGGTGGCGGTGCGGCGGAGGCCGTCGAGGCGGGTGCCGAAGCGGAAGCGGGCGCCCATGGCCTCCAGCCGGGCCCGGAAGCGCGGGAGCAGCCCGAGCAGGCGGTCGGTGCCGATGTGGGGCTTGGCGTCGTAGAGGATTTCCGCGGGCGCGCCCAGCTCCGCCAGGGTCGCCAGGATCTTGCTGGCCAGCGGATCCTTGGAGCGGGTGTTGAGCTTGCCGTCGGAGAAGGTGCCGGCGCCGCCTTCGCCGAAATAGAGGTTGGACTCGGGGTCGAGTTCGCCGGCGGCCCAGAAGCGCTCCACGGTGGCGGCGCGTTCCGGCACCGGCTGGCCGCGGTCGAGGATCAGGGGCGGCAGCCCGGCCTCGCACAGCGCCAGGGCGGCGAAGAGCCCGGCCGGGCCGGCGCCGACGACGACGGGCGTGGCGCCGGGGAGGCGGACGGGGGCCAGGGCCGGCGGTGGTTCCTCCCGCCAGGGCGCGAACGTTGCCGGCGGGCGGGCGTCGGCCGCCAGGCGCACGGCCAGGCGGTAGAGGAACTTGACCTGGCGGTGCTGGCGTGCGTCAATGCTGCGCCGGAGGATGCGGAGTTCGCAAAGCCGGTCCGGCGGCAGCCGCAGGGCGGCGGCGGCGGCGGCGCGCAGGTCCTGGGCGGCGAGCACCGGCAGTTCGAGTTGCGGCAGTTCAAGCCACACGTGCCCGGCCTCCGGCTTGGGGGGAAGGGCGGCCGCCGGCGGCGGGCTCACAGGCGGCCATCGACCATGGCCTTGGGGAGGAGCGACTTGATGTCGAAGATGACCAGGTTGGACTTGGTGAAGCGGCCGAAGTCGAGTTCCTTGAACTGCGCGTGGGCGACGGCGACGATGACGGCGTCGTAGCAGCTCTGTTCCGCGCTGGAGGGCAGGGGGATGAGGTCGAGGCCGTATTCATGCTTGACTTCGCCGGCGTCGGCCCAGGGGTCGGTGACGCTGACGCGGACGCCGAACTCCTGGAGTTCGTGGATCAGGTCGATCACCCGGGAGTTGCGGATGTCGGGGCAGTTCTCCTTGAAGGTGATCCCGAGCACCAGCACCCGGGAGTCGCGGACGGTGTGCCCCTTCGTGATCATCAGCTTGATCAGCCGGTGGGCGACTTCCAGCCCCATGGCGTCGTTGAGCCGGCGGCCGGCGAGGATGATTTCCGCGGTGTAGCCGAGGGCCTGGGCCTTGTGGGTCAGGTAGTAGGGGTCAACGCCGATGCAGTGGCCGCCGACCAGGCCGGGGCGGAAGGGCAGGAAGTTCCATTTGCTGCCGGCGGCCTCCAGCACCTCGGTGGTGTCGATCCCCATGCGGCTGAAGATCATCGAGAGTTCGTTGACGAAGGCGATGTTGATGTCGCGCTGGGAGTTCTCGATGACCTTGGCGGCTTCGGCGACCTTGAGCGAGCTGGCGAGGTGGGTGCCGGCGCTGATCACGGTGCGGTAGAGGGCGTCGACGGCCTGGGCCGCCGCCGGGGTGGAGCCGGAGGTGACCTTCTTGATCTTGGTGACGGTGTGGAGCTTGTCGCCCGGGTTGATCCGCTCCGGGCTGTAGCCGCAGAAGAAGTCCTGGTTGAAGGCCAGCCCGGAATGCCGTTCCAGGACGGGGACGCAGTCCTCCTCGGTGCAGCCGGGGTAGACCGTGCTCTCGTAGATGACGATGCCGCCGGGGCGCAGCGCCTTGCCGACGGTCTCGCTCGCCTTGAGCAGGGGGGTGAGGTCGGGGATCTTGTGGTTGTCCACCGGCGTGGGGACGGTGACGATGAAGATGTCGGCCTGGCGCAGCGCCGCGGCGTCGGCGGTGAAGCTGAGCTTGGTGGCGGCCTGGAGCTGCTCCGCGGTGACCTCCAGGGTGCGGTCGTGGCCGGCGCCCAGCTCGCGGATGCGCCCGGGATTGATGTCGAAGCCGAGGGTCCGGAATTGCTTGCCGAACTCGACGGCCAGGGGGAGGCCGACGTAGCCAAGGCCGATGACGGCAAGGGTGGCGGAGCGGTTTTCGATCTGGTCGAGCATGGCGGGGGCTTTCCTGGATCCACGGACAGGCAAACAAGCACGGCCCGGGGGAGGGAGCCCCCACGGGTGACGGCATCGAGTTTGGAAGTATAATCGGGGAAGGCGATTTTGGAAATCCCGCGCCGCCGGCGTTGCCGCGGATCGTGGCCCGGAGTGGTTGCCCTTTGCCGGCCGCTGCCTATATTCGATTTCCAACCCCGGAAACACTCAGCTTCACCCGATCCTTCGCCGCATGGACTACGCCCTTGCCAGCCAGCCCCAGCTTGACCTTGCCCTCCATGACGGCACGGGGTTCTACCAGTCCGGGCGCAGCCTGTTCACGGAAAGCTACCTCCGCCGGCAGTTGCTGAAATCGCCGGACCTGCTGCCGTCCCCGGAGGTGGCAAGGCCGGTCTACGAGCGGCTCCGGGCGCTTTGGGACAAGAATGCGGTCGCTTTGAAAAGGCGTAGCGAGGCGTTCACCCGTTCCCAGTTCCTGGACGTGGTCTTGCCGGAATTCGGCTGGTCTTTCATTCCCGAAGCGACCTTGCCCGCCACGGCCGCCACGCTGCGCAAGCGCCCCGACTACTGCCTTTTCACCAGCGGCGCGGCGCAACAAAACGCGGCCGCCAGCGACAGCGCCGAGGGGGTGTTCCGCTTCGCCGCCACCGTGCTGGAAGCCAAGAAGGCGGGGCATCCCCTCGACCAGGTGTCCACCACGGAAACGCCCGGCTGGTTCCCCAGCCAGCAGGCCATGCACTATCTCCAAAACGCCAAGGACGCCCAAGGGCGGCGCTTCTTCAACTGGGTCATCCTCACCAACGCCGAACAATGGCGGCTCTATGGCGAGCACACCGCCGTGGGCGACAGCTTCTCCTTCCACCTGGTCAAGAACGGCTTCTTCTGCGACTTCGAGAGCTTCCGCGTTTTCATGGCCCTGTTCCGGGCGCAGGCCTTCGAACAGGACGCTGCCGGCCGCTGCCTGCTCGACCGCCTGCGGGAGGATGCGCTGCTCCACCAGGTCGAAGTCGAAAGGAACCTGCGCGGCCGCGTGTTCGACGTGCTGGAGGAACTGGCGCTCGCCTTCTACCAAAACCCCGCCAACGGCCTGGCGGCGGCGGACTTGCCCCGCCTGTACGACGTCGCCATGATCTTCCTCTACCGCCTGCTCTTCGTGCTCTATGCCGAAAGCCGCGACCTGCTCCCCGTCAAAACCTCCGGCGAAGGCGCCAACAAACTCTACCGCGACAAGTTTTCCCTGACCCGCTTCGTGGACCTCCTGCGGAACCCCGCGGCCTACGACAGCGACGCCTTCGACGAACTCTACGAAGCGCTCCTCAAGCTCTTCCACCTCATCAATGGCGACCGCCCGGAGCAGAGCGCCGCCTGCAAGGTGGCCCGCTACAACGGCGGCCTGTTCAATCCCGCCAGCCATCCGGAGATCGAGTCCTGGCGCGTTGGCGACAAGGCCCTCGCCAACGTCCTCCGCCAACTCATCTTCGCCCAGCCCCCGGCCCGCGAGGGCAGCCGGCAGCCCCGGATTTCCACGGACGAAACCATTGACTACGCCACCATGGAAGTCCGCCAGTTGGGCGACATCTACGAGGGGCTCCTCGGCGGCAGGCTTGTCCCGGACAAAGGCCGTCTCACGCTCAAGGACGAAAACGGCAAGAACCACCGGGCCGGCGTCTTCTACACCCCCGACTGGGTCGTGGAATGGCTCATCCGCGAGGCCCTCCAGCCGCTGCTGGACCGGATCGAGGCCTCCCCCGAAGTCGCCGCCGCCCGCGCCGCCAAAGCCACCGAAAAACGGGAAACCAACGCCTTTGCAATGGCCGTGCTGAAGCTGAACCTGGTTGACCCTGCCATGGGCAGCGGCCATTTCCTCGTCCGCGCCGTGGAATGGCTGGCGAAGGCGATCTTCGACCATCCCACCACCCGGCGGATGACGGAAAAGGTCGTCAGCCGGGGCGACCGCCAGCGCTCCAAGGCGGAAATCCTCCGCGCCGGACGCATCCCCGTCACCGGCGGCAACTCGCAGGAAGAGGCGGAGATCGCCTACTGGCGGCGGCGCGTCGTCGAAGCCTGCATCTACGGCGTGGACATCAACCCGCTCGCCGTCGAACTCGCCAAGCTCGCCCTCTGGCTCACCTGCATTGCCGCCGACGAACCACTCAGCTTCCTCGACCACCATCTGCGGCAGGGCAACTCCCTCCTCTTCGCCCGCCCCGGCGAACTCCGCAACCTGCCCACTTCCACCGGCGCCTCCGCCCTCGAACTCGGTGACCAACTCACCTCCACCCTCCGCGACGTCATCGCCGTGACCGTGGACATCGAGGCCACCGCCAGCACCGAAATGGAACTGGTCAAGAACAAGGAAAAGCGCTGGCGTGAGGTCACCGCCAAAGTCGCACCCTTCCTCGAAACCGCCCATGACTGGGTCGCTGCCACCCTCGGCCTGCCGCTGGACGAGTTCGACTACCGCAACCTCGCCCTGCTCCGCCACGCCCCGGATCAACTCGCGGCTGATGACTTGGAAAAGGCCCGGGAACTCCAACAAAAATTGCTTCCGGAACGGACAAAACTCGTGGCGGAAACCACGCCGTTCCACTGGGAACTCGCCTTCCCCGATGTCTTTTTCCATCCCGATGGCACGCCGCTTCCGGAAGCGGACGCGGGCTTCGATGCCGTCCTGGGCAATCCCCCCTACGTTTCCACCCACACCAGCGCCGGCGACGCCGCCCGCCGCGCCCTCCAGCACCGCTTCGGCTACCTCGACGACCTCTACGTCCACTTCACCGACCTTGGCTTCCGTCTGCTCCGCCCCGGCGGCACTTTCGGCTTCATCGTCGCCGACACCTTCTTCACCCTCGCCAGCAAGCAGCGGCTGCGCGACCTGCTCCAAGCCAACACCTTGCTCCGCCTCGGCCAATGCGACCCGTTCGAGGCCACGGTGGACGCGGCGCTCCTCGTCGCCCGCAAAGCCGCCCCGCCGCCGGAACACCAGCTCCTCTTCGTCCAGGCCCGGCCCCGCCGGCTGCCGGACGGCGGCATGAGCCGCCCGGACGAGGCGTTGCCGCTCCTGCCGCCCGTGGAAAAACTCGAACTTGCGGAATCCGCCGACGGCACCCGCCACGGCGAGTTCCAGTCCCTGCGCCTGCACCAGGTCCCGGCGGCGCTTTTCGCCACGGCGCACAAAGGCGTCTTCTTCGAGCCGCGCCCCGCCACGCTCGAACTGTTCCGCCGCTTCAACGGCCCGGTGAAGCGGCTCGTCGCGGAATGGTGGCCGCGCATCGAGACCTCCGCCAAGTTCGCCGCCAGCCGTGCCGCCATCGCCGCCTATCACCAGACCCTCCAGCCCGGCGACGTCACCCTCGTCGGCCTCATCGCCGAAGGCGGGCAAGGCATGCGCACCGCCAACAACGCCCGCTTCCTCGGCTACCTCGACGGCACGCCCCAGGCCGCTGAACTCCACGCCAAACGCGCGGCATGGACGGAGCGCTGGCTGAAAAACGGAGCCATCGCCCCGCGCTTCCGGGAGCTGCTGGAAAAGGCCGGCGGCAATCCCGCCAAGCCGCTGGCGGACGCCGCCGCCTGGGAGGCCGCCGTCGAGCCGTTGCGCGAAGAGTTCACCGCCCTTGACCTCGGCTTCGGCAAGACCGACCTCTACCGCGTCGTCCCCCCGGAACTGGTCGCCACGGCGGAGGATTTCCAGTTCACTTGGGACGCCCGCCGGGAGGAGCTGTTCGCCGCGTGGAAGACGGAACCCAAGCTGGCCGGATTCTGGAACGAACAGACGCTCTCCGGCACCGGCAAGCCGCCGGGCGAACTCCGCAAGGCGCGGAAAATCGCCGCCGCCGATTTCTGCGCGCTCTGCCCGGGGCTCCAGAACTGGCTGGCCGAAAACAAGCTGCCCGCGGGCCTGCTGGGCTTGCGTTCCGGCGAAACCTACGCCGATCCCGATGACGCCCCGCGCACCGCCGTCATCTACAATGGCTTTTGTGGCCGGCGTCGCTTCGCCCCGTTCCGCAAAGGCGATCCCGAAGGCAACCGCTGGCTCGACAATGAGCCGCTATACATTGACTGGCTGCGGCCGAACGTGGATTTTCTCTCATCATCGCCGCTTGCCCGCTGGCAGGGACACAAGATGTTTTTTACGGAAGGGCTTACCTACAACATTCATGGGCGCGGAGTCTCTCTCAAAGCAAAATACCAGCCCGCCTGCGTGTTTGATGCCAGCGCGTCCCGCCTTTCCTCCGCCTGCCCGCTGATTTCCGCCCAATATCTGCTGGCCATGTTCAACAGTTTTATCGTCTCCCACTACATCAAGAAATTCCAAAACAACACCTGGTACGAGATTAACGACTTGCGCCAACTCCCAATCGTAGTTCCGACTGTAACCGCCGGCAAACGGATCAGGAAGTTGGTGGACACGGCGGTTTCACTCAAGCGCCTCCAGTTCGCCAACCAGGAGCCGGGCAATGAGCTGGCGGTGGCTGTCCGCAGGCTTTCCTCTGAGCTGCTTGCCGGCGCGCCGGCCTATCTGTGGCCCGGGGCGCAGATGCAGTTGCTGGCGACAACGGACGATTGCCTGGCGGTGGTCGAGCTGGCCGTCAACTGGGAGGCCGAGAAACTCTACGGCGTCGAAGGCCTCGGCCCGTTCGCCGAGTTTTGAGCCAATGAACGCCATTGCGTCAGTTTCCAGAATTTCCGGTCCCAGGAAGTGGAAAACCGCTTCCTGAGCCGGCTGCCGGCGCGGGGCGGGGGTCAGCGGGCGGCCAGGTCGAGTTCGCGGGCGGCCCGGGTCTCGTCCAGGCGCGTGATCGGGCGGGTGGCCGGCGCGGCGTGGAGCGCCGCCGGGTTCGCCTTCGCCTCCCGCGCCAGGTCGAGCATGGCCGCGATGAAGGCGTCGAGCGTCTCCTTGCCTTCGGTCTCGGTCGGCTCGACCATCAGCGCCTCATGGACGATCAGCGGGAAGTAGATGGTGGGCGGATGGAAGCCGCGGTCGAGCAGCCCCTTGGCGATGTCGAGGGCGCTGACGCCGCACCGTTCCTTGAGCGTCTCGGCGGAGAGCACGCATTCGTGCATGCAGGCCCGCTGGTAGGGCAGGTCGTAGGCGTCCTGGAGCTTGACCCGCAGGTAGTTGGCGTTGAGCACCGCCGCGTCGGCGACGCGGCGCATCCCCTCGCGCCCGAGGCTGAGCATGTAGGCGTAGGCACGCAGGATGACGCCGAAATTGCCGTAGAACGGCGAGAGGTAGCCGATGCTCTCCGGCAGGTGGTATTCCAGGTGGTAGCTGCCGTCGGCGCGCTTCAGCACCCGCGAGGCTGGCAGGAACGGCACCAGCCGTTTGGCGACGCCGACCGGGCCGCTGCCCGGGCCGCCGCCGCCGTGCGGCGTGGCGAAGGTCTTGTGCAGGTTGATGTGCATCACGTCGAACCCGAGGTCGCCGGGGCGGACGCGGCCGAGGATGGCGTTGAGGTTGGCGCCGTCGCCATACATCAGGCCGCCGGCCTCATGCACCAGCCGGCAGATCTCGCGGACGTTCGGGTCGTAGAGCCCCAGGGTGTTCGGGCAGGTCAGCATCAGCCCGGCGGTGTCCGGGCCGAGCGCGGCCCGGAGCGCGGCGAGGTCAACATTGCCGTCCGCGGCGGTGGGGATGGTCTGGCACTCGAAGCCGGCCATGGCGGCGCTGGCGGGGTTGGTGCCGTGGGCGGAGTCGGGGATGAGCATGACCTTGCGCCCCGGGTCGCCCTGCCTCTTGTGGTAGGCGGCGATCATCATCACTCCGGCCAGTTCGCCGTGGGCGCCGGCCATGGGCTGCATGGTGAAGGCGGCGAAGCCGAGCAGTTCATTGAGGAACTGTTCAGCCGCGAAGAGCACGGCCAGGGCCCCCTGGGTCAGGGCGCCGCCGCGGCGGAGCTGGGGCAGCAGCGGATGGAGCTGGGCGAAGCCCGGCAGGGCGGCGATGCGCTCGTTCATCTTCGGGTTGTACTTCATGGTGCATGAGCCGAGCGGATAGAAGCAGGAATCGACGCTCAGGTTGCGCTGGCTCAGCGCCATGAAATGGCGCACCGCGTCCAGCTCCGTGACCTCCGGCAGTTCCGCCGGCGTGGTCCGGCGCAACCCCGCGGGCAGGGCGTCCCGGGGCGGCACATCCAGCGCCGGCAGCGTCACCCCCCGCCGTCCCGCCACGCTCTTTTCAAAAATCAACTTCATGACAAAACCTTTCAACCGCTGACTGGCGCCAACTTTTCACTCAAGGAAGATAGCCCGACCTTTTTCAACCGCTGACTGGCGCCAACTTTTCGCTAAGGAAGATAGCCCGACTTTTTTCAACCGCTGACTGGCGCCAACTTTTCGCTAACGGGGGAGAGAGTTGACGAAACGTTTCCATTCAAGCTGGTTTGCGTGACCGAAGTTGATCAGTATAGTGAACCCCGGTTCCCGGACAATGCGTTAAGGTAGATTTTCAGGGGGGCAGGACAGGCGGACAGGAGTCAAAATGAGTGGCATCCGGAGACGGTTTGAGCCGGCGTTCAAGGCGCGGGTGGCGCTGGCTGCGGCCAAGGAGCTTAAGACGGTGGCCGAGCTGGCTGGGGAGTTTGTGCTTCAGCCCAGCCAGATTCAGGCGTGGAAGCGGCAATTGCTGGAGGGTGCCGTCGGCGTGTTTCAAGACGGGCACGTCCGCGGCCACGCCGCGGGGCGTGTGGAAATGGAACGCGATGCGCTGTAATCGGAAGATCGGCCGCCATGGTTGGCGAACCGAACCACACCGATCAGGGATCCCAGTTCACCAGCGAGGCATTCACCAGCCGGCCACTGGGAGCCGGTGTGCAAGTCAGCATGGATGGGCGGGGGCGGGCCTACGACAACATCATCGGCGAACGGTTTTGGCGCAACGTGAAGCATGAACACCTTTATCTCCACGCGGCCGGAACGGGCCGGGAGTTGCACCAGGGAATCCATGACTACATGGAGTTCTACAATCACCGGCGGGTGCATGAGTCGTTGGATTATGCCACGCCAGACGAGGTATACCAGAAAGAAATCGTTGCGTAAAACACGGTTCCGCCCCGCGCTCCGTTCAGCCCTTGGCCCTGCGGGCCACCCCTTCGGGGACGGGCTTCACTCCGCACGGGGCGGGGTTCCTCTGGCTTCCCTTGGCCTGGGGTTCCCACCTGACATCAAGGGAAAGGCAAAAGCCCTTCGGGAATCTATCTTAATTTCTTCGTCAAGTTGTACTTGACAAGGGGTTCACTTCAGTAGAAAGGAGCCATGTACGATGACAGCCTTTGATCCAACCAAGTTCACTGCACCGACTGCGAAGCCATTGCCGGTGATTTTCCTTCTCGACGTCAGCGGCAGCATGCACGGGGCAAAAATTCAAAACCTCAATGACGCCGTCAAGGACATGCTGGACACTTTCCGGGACACGGAAAACGGCGAGACTGAAATCCATGTCGCGATCATCACCTTTGGTGCAGAGGTGAAACTGCATCAGGCATTGACCAGTGCCAGCAACATTGCCTGGCATGACTTGTCTGCATCGGGCGGCACGCCCCTCGGCACCGCGTTCAAGATGACGAAAGCGATGATTGAGGACAAGAATGTTGTCCCCTCCCGGGCCTACCGCCCAACGGTGGTTCTGGTGTCGGACGGGCAGCCGACAGACGACTGGAAACAGCCACTGACTGAATTCGTCACGGGCGGTCGCTCATCCAAATGCGACCGCATGGGAATGGCCATCGGAGCAGACGCGGACGAAGGCGTCCTCGGCCAGTTCGTCAAAGGCACTCAAAATCCACTCTTCTACGCTGAAAACGCCAAACAGTTGCGGGACTTCTTCAACTTCGTCACGATGTCCGTCACGATTCGGACGCTATCGCAGAATCCCAATGTGGTACCAGAGCCAGCATCGATGGAAGTCAAGCCTGCCACGATTGAGGCGCGGACGGAGAGACCCGAGAAGCCATCAGCGCCCAAACAAGCCGACGATGCTGCCTCAGGCGAAACATCTGATGAAGGATACTGGTGATGTTTGACCCAAGCAAGTTCACAGTGCCGAAAGCCAAGCCGCTGCCGGTCTTCCTCCTCTTGGATGTAAGTGGGACTTCGAAGATCCAAATCCTGAATGCGGCAGTGAAAGAGATGATTGACTCCTTCGCTGCCGAGGAGAGGATGGAGACCGAGTTCCTGGTTTCGGTTATCGTCTTTGGCGACAGAGCGGTGCAACACCTCTTCCCAACCCCCGCCTCGTCTGTCAACTGGGCGGACATGACGGCTGATGGCTCCACCGCGATGGGGGCAGCCTTTGCGTTTTTGAAAGGCATGATTGAAGACAAGGCTGTTGTGCCGTCCCGCGCCTACAGACCGACTGTGGTTCTGGTGTCGGACGGGCAGCCGACAGACGACTGGACGCGCCCTTTGGATGCTCTGATCAGTGAAGGTCGCTCGTCGAAGTGCTTCTTCATGGCCATGGGTATCGGCGACAATCCCGGAACTCAGGTTCTTGAACGCTTCATTTCCCAGACTCCCATCTTGGCCGAGGTGGGAGGTAATGCAATCCGTAACACAGTTTTCACTGCAACAGATGCGGACAGGATACATGAGTTTTTCCGTAAAGTCACAATGACGGTGACCACGCGCAGCAAGTCGCAGAATCCCAACGCAGTTCCGACATCGTCACAAGTCGATACCCAAGAGGGAGGTTATTGGTAATGCCACAGGCAGTCGGAGATCCTGATGAACTGGAACGTTTCGCGCAGTCTCTCCAACAGTTCATTGATTCGCTCAATGACGCTGTTGGGAATCTCAACGGTGCGTTTTCTGCACTGGGCGATACTTGGCAAGATCAGAAGCGAGCCCAGTTCGAAGAGGAGTATCATGCGCTCGTCCAGCAGTTGAGGCAGTTTGACGCCAACGCGTCGGAGCAGATTCCTTACCTGACCGCGCTGGCAGCACGATTGCGCGACTACCTGCAATCATAGGTCATAACGATGGCGCAAGTCTCAATAGGTCAAGTCGAGAATCTGGAGGAGCTCATACGCGGACTGGAGTCCGTTCGTGAGTCTCTCGAGACTGCCTGCCGTGAGCAGATCGCGGCGGCGGAACGCCAATGCGCCGAGGCCTGGGATGAGATGCAGAACAGCGAGAGCATGCTGGAACAGGCCAGTGAGGCAGAACAAGCGGCGCATCAGGCGTTGGCTGAAGCTCAGCAGGACTTGGGATCAGCGGAGAGCGCGCTCAGCGCAGCGCAATCTGCGCTGTCTGCTTGCGAGGCGCAGTCGCCAGATGAAGATGGTGACGTGCCCGACTGCTCTTCTGAGGAAGCCGACGTTGACGATGTCGAGTCGGCTGTCCGGGAGGCGCAGGCCACCGTCGAGGCGGCGCAGGTGGAGCTGGACAAGGCTGTGGAAAATCGCCAACGGATGGAGCATCGCCTCGATATCTCCAAGCAGGCATTGGCGATGGCGGAGCAGGTCTTCGATCAGACCCAGCACGAATGCGCAGGCCGGATGGGATCGGTGGGCACTTCCATTGATTCAGGTAGGGCACGGCTGGCCGCCGCACAGAGTGCCTTGGATGCCTACCTGGCAAGCAATCCGGCAGCCGCACGCTTCCACGAATGGCTTCACTGGCAACCTACACAGGGGAAGCCCATCACGCCGGATGTCATTCGTGACCGCATGAACATCTCGCGGGAAGAGCAGCGACTATTGCAGGAATACCTCTACGACCGCAATGCCGCATACCGCAACATGGTAGACAAGTATCGCGGCGACTGGTCGGCTGCGAAGGGAGACGTCGAGCGCAACATCGTCAACAGAAACGCCCGCATCCACTTGAGTGGCGAGTATGCAGAGCAACTGGCCCGGCATGCACTCGCTCCCCTGGGCGGCAAGATCGAGACACAGGGGCGAACCCTGGTTGGTGATGAGGGGAGGTACACAAAGACGGACCTGATCGTGACCAACTTGCGGATCCCCGTCGTCCTTGGCCGCGGCGAAGGTATGGGAGCGCCAGTTGACGGGTCGTTGGCGTTTGAGGTGAAATGCGGCAAGGCGGATTACCTTTATGCGCAGAAGGACCACATGCTCTTCCAGGCAGAGGGTCATAAGCAAGCTGACGCTCACTGCACGCTGTGCTCGCGTGACATCCACGACCTGCCGCCCGAGAGGGAGAAGGAACTGCGCGATGCGTTGCGCGCCGCCGGGTCCCCTCTGGTTGGCATGATGCCAGCCAAGAACGACATAGACCATTCATGCCTCGCATTCATACAGCCGAAACAGGAGGGTGATCTGCAATGAGAATACGACTCGCCGTAATCCCGCCTGATGATCTTGCCGACGTAATCCGTCTAACCGGCCACCTGCGCAACGCCGTCAACGCCGGGGACATGGATGTCGTGGAAGCCGCCACCGAGGAACTGCTGGCTATGACGGCCAAGACGCGCTCGGTAGACATCTCCGAGTCCGAATGGCGCAGCTTCCTGGCTGAAGTCAGGAGCAACAACGCAGCGTTCCAGTCCGACTATGTCGTTCCCGGAAATCTGTGCTCCCAGTTCTTTCCTGGTGAAACGACGGACGCAATGATTCTCCAGCTTCCGTTTGCTGAGCGGGAGGGCGATGATGTTTGACGACGTATTTGGAATCGTCGAACAGTGTACCGACACGTTTCGCGGCAGTGTGCGCGACACGTTCGGGGCATCCATCATTGCTGATGTGCTAGACCCTATTCGAGACCAGGTCGGCTTGCTCCGCTCCTTCAACGAGGAGTTTCAACGTCAATCTTTGGCTATTGGGCAGATTTTGCAGGAAGCTCGTTCAATGACCATTAGTGAGGGTTTTCGGCAATGAAGATGGGAAACGAACAGTCCGGAAAGTTCGCCGCTCGATTGGCTGGAGTTGCGGCAGACTATGATGCCGGGATCGCCCTTATTGACCGGGAGTTCGACGAGGCTTGTCGGCAGATTGACCAGTCCATCGGCAACATCCGTTGCGAATCTACCAAGCGCGTGGATCACTCCAAACGCGAGTATTCTCAGGAAACCACACTCCGCCAGCAAGCTGAATCAATTGAGCGAGAGATATCTAAACGTGAGATTGAAATCAGCGCCATCAATCGTGGGATTGCCGAAGTTGATGCATCCATCGGAGCGTTGACACAGCAAAAGAGGAGTCTTGAGCAACAGATACAGAACCGTTGGCTGATCGAGAGACTTGTCTACTTGTTCATAGACGACAGAGACAAGCAGCAATGCGCGACACTGCAAGCTGACCTCGATAAGCAAACAACTGACAAGGCGGCACTCGAAGAGACAAGACGAAAGCTCGAGTCCAAGCGCTCGGCGATGCTAAGCGAAAAGGCCGGTTTACAGACGGAGTTGAACAGCATTCGCCACAGACTGGTCGCATTGAGAGTGTCCGCCGAGAATGCAGATGCCCAAGCGACCCTCCTGGCAGAGAGAGGCAGGGAAGCAGAGGCACGCAGGCAATCGCGCAAAGAGAACCTCCTGAAAAGCATGTCCGCCGCGTGGAAGAGAGCATCGGACGAAATCAGGTTGGAGTCGGAGCGCATTCGGCGACAGCAGCCGCCGTTCGTGTCCTTGCGCGGGGATGACTCATGCATCCCCACGCAACTGCCCCGCAATCTCTTCCTTGGGGATCAGGAGGTGTCATTCAAACACCTCCGCGGTCTGATTCCCCACGACATTCCGTTTCCGTTCGAACGCGCGCTTGTTCTGCCTGAGGACAATCAAGCGCAGCGACGGCTGGCACATCACGTCCTGCTTCGATTGCTGCAGGCCATCCCGCCAGGGCGACTTGAGCTTACACTCATTGATCCACTCAAGCTGGGGCAGTCGTTCGCGCCCTTCTTGCCGCTCCTGAACGTAGAGCAGTTGATGCCGCAATGCCGTGTGCTCACTCGTGCGGACGAGATTGAGCAAATGCTCGGCAAACTGACGGACGAGACGGAAGATTTGATTCAACACAGGTTCAGGGGCAGGATTTCGAATTGGACTGAGTTCAATGAATCAAATGCTGACAACCCACTGCGATACAAGGTAGTGCTTCTCTTCGATGTCCCCGAGCAGCTCTCTGATAAAAGCCTCTGGTATCTTGAACGTTTGGCCGAGAGTGGACCGCGTTGTGGAATCCTGCCCATCATCGCCGTGGACGGTCAGCGCATTGAGGACAGACGGTTCGAGAAACTGCGCGCAGCGCTGAGCCACTCGACCCACCGACTGGATGCGTTTCTCCGTGTCACGGACACCCAGAAGGAAGCGCTGTCGTTCTCGTACCGACCGGAGGAGTGGCCACGGCAGGATGTCTTGGACGAATTCCTGTCGGCGCTGAGCCGGCGCTACGTCGAGGCCGGACGCTTCAGCAAGTCGTTTCCCGACCTGTGGGCCGAATATGCCAAGGGTGCCACAACGGTTGGCGGGTTCGACATCCCCATCGGCTGGACCCCCGCCGGAGAGATCGTGACGCTCACGCTCGGCGCGACGAACTCCGAACATCACGTGCTCTTGGCAGGGAAGACCGGTTCAGGGAAGTCCAACCTCCTCCACGTAATCATTCATTCGCTGTGCGAGAAGTATGCGCCACAGGAGGTCGACCTCTACCTCCTGGATTACAAGGAGTCCACGGAGTTTACGGTTTACGCAGCCCCACCGCTACCCCATGCACGGTTGGTCGCGACAGAAAGCGATCCGGAGTACGGGGTAACGGTTTTGCATCACCTTGTGGGTGAAATCGAGGCCAGGGCAAAGCTCTTCAAGTCCCTGGGAGTGCGTGACTTCGTTGAGTACCGGAACGCCCATCGGCAATCCCTTCCTCGAGTGCTTCTGCTCATCGACGAGTTCCAGGTCTTGTTCACTGAGGGACGGCAAGTGGCAGAATCGGCGGAGAAGCTACTCTCGCAGCTTCTCAAGCAAGGGCGATCCTTCGGCATTCATGTCCTCCTGTCGACGCAGACGCTAAAGGGCATCAATGCGGTGTCGATGGGCTCTCTGATCTCCCAGTTGGGTTGCCGGGTTGCGCTGGCCTGCGGCCAGGAAGACTCCGCCATGATCCTTAGCGGAAACAACTGGGCTGCGGCAGATCTCAGGAGTCCACCCGAAGGCATCATCAATAACTCGAACGGCGCGAAATCTGGGAACATCAAGTTCTTGATCCCGCTTGCGGAACGATCCCTTGGTATGGCTCATCTCCAAGAACTGGCAGACCGAGCCGCGAGGCGCGGCATCGAGAGCAAGGCCCGGGTCTTCGACGGTGCGAACCTGCCCCGCCGACCGGCGTACGGTGATTTCCATTCCAGCTGCGGTCAGGGCGACGCACTTCTCCTGGGCGAACGGCTGACCTTCACCGCCGACCCGCTATTCGTTCCCTTGGTCAATCGTCAGGCTTTCAATGTACTATTCAGCGGCTACGACGATCTGATCCACGATGGACTGCTCGCTTCGTCGCTGGCGAGCGTAGCGGCAGCCAGGGTATTCGATGAGATAGTCTACTTCAACGGGCGAGGCATTGAGCCTGGCAGAGGTTTTGGGGAGATCTCAGCAGTGCTGGGCGAACGGCTAAGTACTTTCAAGGATGCCAGCGATCTGCCGTTGCAGCAGATTGCGGACGCCCTCGGAAGCCGCCGCACGCTACTCATTATTGATGGTTTGGATGCTGAAAAAGCTTTGCATCCTACACAGACTTTCAGAGCACCGAAACCAGGCGAACCATTGACACCCGCCGATATCCTGAAGCGCATTGCCGAGGAAGGATCGCGAAAGGGAACATTCATCTTCGCGTTCATTGAGAACTGGAGAAGGTGCGCTGTTCCGTGCAAGGATCTGCTTAGCCTATTCGAGATGCGCGTCGCTTTCTGTATGAACGAGGACGACGCTGGCGCACTTGTCAGCGGAGGTATCGGCAAGTTCAAGGGCATCGAGAGGCCTAACCGGGCGGTGTTCGTCAACCGGATGACCAATGAGATTCACTGGTTTCGTCCATATGCTGCAACAACGGGGGCGGGAACATGATTCTCCATCTGGGCTGGGACACATCGGGCAGCATGGCGGAATGGGGGAAGACCCTGATCGCGCGAGGCGTGGTGCGAGCGATTGAGCAGTACCTGCGTCTCGGTTACGGGTGTGCGGAGCTGCGCCTGGTCGCTTGGGGAGACGTTGCGACAGTTGTCGAGTGGCAGCCGGACCACGAATTCCCTCCGGAAGTGCTGGTATGCAAAGGAGAGGCAAACGTCGGTGCCCTGATTGCCCATATTGCCAAGCAACCCATCGGCAAGATTGTGTTGCTCACCGATGGATTTTGGGCGCGGTCGGATGCAAGAGCTCTGAAACGTTGGAAGGATGGCTTGCCGGCGGACACAATCCGCCTTATCAGGATTGGTGCTGACTCCAATCCGCAGTTGAAGGGGGATGATGTCTTTCCTGCCGAGGGGTTGTTTGCCGCTCTGGACGGTTGGTTGGGGGGAGGCGCGGTATGATTGTCTGGAGAAGTTTCGGAGCAAGCGTCATCGGGCCAGGGCACATCGCCGCCGGAAGCCCCAATCAGGATGCATGGGTGGGCTTTCACCATTTATGGGGCGATGGTATCGCGGTCTCCGATGGCCTCGGCTCTAAGCCGCTTTCCGATTTTGGCAGTCGCGCCGCCTGCCTTGCTGTGGCTCGCGCTGTACATGCCTGCCGCAACATTGCCCTGTTGAACCAAGCAATCCTGGCTGACAGGATCAGGAGCAAATGGCTTGCCCTAATTGCCCCACTCGATCCGCGTGACTGTGCCGCAACTTGCCTGCTCGCATTTCGCCGCAACGACGGATTAGTCACCATGGGGATGCTTGGCGATGGTCTCGCCGCGGCCGTGAAGGCGGATGGTTCTGTCGTGTCACTCGCAGATGACAAGTCGGAAGGGTTCTCCAACATCACGGTCGCGCTGTCGCCGAATGTGAACTCGAATGACTGGCGATGGCTGTCCATACCGGAAGATGAGTGTCACTCAATTGTCCTCTGTACCGACGGGGTCTCCGATGACTTGTCCGATGTGGATGGCTTTGTCAAGGAGCTCTCTGACGCGCATCGCGACCTCTCGTCGGTCTCGGCTGCGCGACGCGTCCGCGAGGCACTGACGAAGTGGCCGACACCGAAACACAGTGACGACAAGACCATCGCTTGCCTTTTTCGGCAGGAGGTGGCAGATGAGTAAGCATCAGGAGCCCCCGACCGCGAAACCGCTGGTCGATGACTACGGTAATATCCACTATCCCACAGAGGAGCTTGCGCGCGGCGGCCAAGGCGTTGTCTATCGCACGACGGATGCGGACCTGGCGATCAAGCAACCTCTTGACGTTTCGGGAAACCCGGACAAGAACGCCAATTTGCGCGAGCGTTTCCAGAACATCCGCCTCCTGCCGTTGCCACCACGCGTTCAGGTCTCCCTACCGCTCGCCATCCTCCGCGATGAACCGGGCTATGTGATGCGCCTCTTGAACGGCATGCACCCGTTCAGCGTCTTTGATCTGAATGGAAAGACAAAGAGAGCACTTGCTGAAGAGATCGACAATAACCGCCTGGAACTTCCCAAGTGGCTCGCGGCCATTCCCGACAGGGACATGGCGTTGCGCCTGCACCACTATGCCAGAACGGGTTCGACGCGACGCCGTCTTTTCGCGCTCTCGAGATGCGCCTGCATTCTCGCTCGCCTCCATGCTGCGGGCCTGGTCTACGGCGACATCTCACCGAACAACGTGTTTGTCGGCGAGGGGGAGTCGCGCGATGTCTGGCTAATTGATGCAGACAATCTGCGGCTTGAAATGAGTCAAGGCGGAGCTTCCGTCTATACACCCCACTACGGTGCGCCGGAAGTCGTTCAGGGGCACGATCAAGCCCGCCCACGCACGGATTGCTGGGCTTTTGCAGTCTTGGCGTACAGCGCGCTCACGCTGTCCCATCCCTTCATCGGAAAGAAAGTCCTGGAGCCTGAAGATGACGAAGGTGGATGGGATGCCAACCCTGTGGAAGACGGAGCCCCTGCTGACCTGGATGAACAGGCCTATGCGGGCTATCTGCCATTCATTGATGACGAGGAAGACGACAGTAACTCTGCGGTCACCTGCCCGCCGCTACCACGCAACCTCGTGGCAGGTCCGGGGCTCCGACAGCTTTTCCAAGAAACGTTCTCGCCGGGCAGGACACAGCCGCATCGCCGCCCATCAATGGCGTTCTGGGCATTGGAGTTGGCCAAGGCTTTCGACCAATCATTAACTTGCCCCGACTGCGTGATGAGCTATTTCGCCAACGATCACGTCAAATGCCCGTACTGCGATGCGCCGCGCCCCCCGTTCGCCCGCGCAAAGACACCTCGCTGGCAGCTCCTTGTTCCTGCTGATACCAGTGAATTCGCCCTGCCGCACCGTCTCTTCTGCTCATTCTCGCTTGAGCACAATGATGACGCTGAATACGAGGCCACGCTGGATTTCGCCAGAATGTCCGCGCAGCCGGTAAGGGGAACGAAACCATTCCCGCCGGAGCTATCAATCCAATTTGTGGAGGCGGTGAAATGAAGTTTGCAGACATTCCCGCCAACATCCTCACCTTTCGTGTGAAGCAAACGGACGCACACACCGCCGCCCTGAGGGAGCAGCCGGTCTTTTCCGTTGCCCCTTGCCCGAGTCGTCCGGGAGAGTTTGAGATAGGTCTCAAGGACACTATCGCCATCGTGAAGCCAATGCCCGCCGCCAATGCCCGCCGCCTCAGTGACGAGTTATCCAGCGGCAGAGACTTCCTGGCGCAACTGGCCAACCCGGCTGCCGATGGCAGCATCGAAGTGCAGATTGCTCTTTTTTCCGGAGTCTGCCTGGACATGGGCGATGTCGAGGTCGGCATCGATGAGTATGTCGAGCAGGCATACCCCAAGATTGTCCGCCAGAGAGTATCAGGCAAGAGGCTCTATGAGGAACTCGCCACAGAGTGTTGCTACACTCACGGTGATCGACCGTATTTTTTCTTCTTTGCCGGACCCGCGATTGACAAAGCCCTGCGCGACACGGAACGCGCAGAGTTCGGCCATGCCCCGGAGGAAGCCCAGGCAGATGAAAATCAAGATCAGCTGGAAAATAAACCCGAAGATGCCCTGAAAGAACAGTCCTCGAACCGGCCGGAACCCAAGCGCGAGAATTCGTTTTGCATCACAGGCGACGGTCTGCGCTTTGTCGCTACCGAGACCGAACGCCCTGATGGAACGCCCATCTACATCGTCACGCGCATGACGAAGTTCAAGGCGGAACCGGACCGCGCACTGCGTCTCGCTAAAGGTCGGTTGACCTTTGTGGATTGGACAAAGGCCGGTCAGATTCAAACGTCGACCCGGGCACAGATGTCGGCGCTTACGAGGGATGGCGGGAGCTATTTGAAAAAATGGGACGCGTTCGTTGATAAGGAAGGCGAACTTCTGCTCAAACGCGCTCGCGAAGTGGGTGCCATCCAGTATTGCGACATGGAACCCGGCCGCGATGAGAGGAAGGTAACGGTTCGCATCCCTCAAGCAGAAGACTCCGTATACGCCGCGCTTGAGGATAAGGCCAGGGATAAAGAATCGCTTGAGCTAGCTGATGAATTGCCGGAGTACCTGAAGAACCCACAAATGACATTCGCCGAATTCACAAGTACTATCGACAAGGAAATGGAGGACGCGACGCTTGACGGTAAGCGAAAGAGTCGACGACGGGAAAGTCATGAGGATAACGATTCGTTAAAGATCATTGAATACGATGCTGTTGACAAAGAACTAACACTCGAAGCCGATCACCTGCCTCCGTCCGGCATGCTGATACTCTCTTTGCGTGGCCAGATCGCGCAAATCAAGCGGCGTTTGTACGCTCGCAGGGCCATCCTTGAAGGTCGCGACGCGAATGGACAGCTTGGCCCCCTGATCGAAGACAAAGGCGTCACCATGCCAACCCGTGCGCCAAGCACGATCGAGCCGCTAAGCGCGTTCGTGAGCGACAGGGTGTTCAGCAATCCCCCAACCGAGATGCAGCGAAAGGCGATTGAAATCGCATTGAACACCCCGGATATCGCTCTAATTCAAGGTCCGCCCGGCACCGGCAAGACGACCGTCATCGCTGCGATCATCGAGCGCCTCAATGAACTTTCCGACAAACGCGGGAAAACCATCAAAGGCGTGGTGCTGCTGACCGGACTCCAGCACGACGCCGTCGAAAACATGATTGCCCGCCTCTCGCTCAACGGACTGCCTGTTCCCAAGTTTGGCAGACGATCCGGAGCAGATGAGGATGGGTTTACAGAGTTTGAGAAGAAATTGGAAGCGTGGTGCGATGACCGGATTGTGGCGCTTCGAGAAAAGAATCCGAAAATCAAGGAGGTAGAACACGAGGAAGGAGTCAAGAATCTTTGCCTTCAATATCGCGATACGCCGACAAGGGCTCTGGCTGCTAGGTTGGCGCAACACATAGCAGAACTTGGCGTTCGGATTCTCGGCGAGGAGTGTGCTCGTCGTGCCTCACAACTCGCACGGAAACTGACGCGTGAGGAACAGTTCAACGCGAAGTCTGATCCGTTACTGGATGTCGTTCGACGCTTACGCCACCGCCCCGAAGCGTTCACCGACGATGGCCCGGACCGCGCGTCCGAAGTGCTTGACAACGAGGATTTGAAAGATATTCTCGATGCAGAGCAACGAGCATTACTTGAGACGGCAAGCCTGTGGAGTACTGGCGACGGCATCCCGCCATTCCTGAACGAAATGATTCAATTGAAGAAGAGCCTGCTATCTCGCTTGACCACACCGCCCGTTTTCCGTGTGGAAAAGCAGAACGATGAGATCGTCGCACTGGTAGACGAGGCGCTTAAGAGAATCCGGGAAACAGGTGTTTCTGCCAAAGATGCCAGATCCGCCGCGCTGGCGGAATTCCTGGCTGAGCTTGAAAGCAATCCATATGGGATGATGGACGCGGTATCGGATTACGCTTATGCCTTTGCAGCCACCTGTCAGCAGAGCGTCAACACCCAGATGCAAAGGCAAAAAGGAATCAGAAAAGTCGAGTCTCCAGAGCAGTTTCAGAAGCTTGAGTACGAGTACGTAATCGTGGACGAGGCCGCCCGTGTTACGCCCCCGGATCTGATGGTGGCGATGGCGCAGGGGAAGAAGATCATTCTGGTTGGTGATCACCGTCAGTTGCCGCACATCGTTGACGAGAATGTGATCAAGGAGTTGACCGAAGGCGAGGAGGAAGATCTGCTTTCCCAGGAGGCAGGCTTCGAGCGCGATGAAGCTGGCTGGTCGAAGATCAGTCTGTTCGAGCACATGTTTGTCAACCGGTTACCTATGCTGGAAAAACAAGATGGGGTTCGCCGCCGTGTCACGCTTGACAAACAATACCGCATGCACACGCTTCTGGGAGATTTCGTCAGTCGCAATTTCTATGAGCGGTTCGACAAGCCGGGGGCGAAATCGGAACGGTTTGACTCGGGAAGACCGGAAAGCGACTTCGTTCATAGCTTGCCGGACACAGATGGCACACCCGCTATCTGGCTGGATGTCCCCAAGGGCAGGCAAAGCAAAGTCGGCACCAGTTGGGTCCGGCGCGTCGAAGCCAAGGTCATAGCCCAGCGGTTGCAGGCGTGGATGAACTGCGATGCAGGAAAGGACCTGTCCTTCGGAGTCATCTCCTTCTACAAGGCCCAGGCAGAGCTCATCGAAAAGCAACTGGGTAAACTGACCGGTGACGGCAAGCGACTACGCATCGGCACGGTAGATTCGTTCCAGGGCATGGAGTTCGATGTTGTCTTTTTGTCTATGGTCCGAACCATGCCGGATAACTGGAAGCCACGATCCGATGACGAGGATAAACAAGCTCGCGGACTGTTTGGCCACCTTTGCCTGTACAACCGTTTGAACGTTGCCATGAGCCGTCAGAAGAAACTTCTGGTTGTGGTCGGCGATTCCGGATTGCTGCAAGGAAAACTGTCGGCTGAGTATATTCCGGGGCTGGTTGACTTCTACGACTTGTGCCGGACGCACGGGAGGGTTTTGCCATGCCTCTGAAACTTCTTGATTACGGCAATCCCAATCCCTTTGGAGAGACCATCGGAAACAGGAGGGATCTCGCATGGCCGGTCAACGTCTATCGCGTTACGCTGCCTTCGGAATCGGATGATGGAGAAGGCGTGAATGCCTTCGATCGCGTCATCCTGAAGCTTATTGACGCAGGCGGCTACCGCGAAGCCAAGATGCTGGCGGAGGAAACCTGCATGCCGGAATCCCTCGTGCAATGCGTGCTGTCGCGTCTTCAAGACCGGGGATTTGTTGACCGATATAATCAGATCGTCAAGCAGCAACGGAACAAATGGGCGAATGACGAGGATCGTCAGCGGGTCTTCGTCACGGTGCTTATGTTTCGAGAACTTGCCACGGGCAAGATTCTGCCGTTTCTGCATTTTCTGAGCCAAGACACGCCGCTGAAAAAGAAAGATGAGAAAGAAGAGCGAACCTACAAAGAGAAACGGTATCATAGAATTCACGATGACCGTGCATTGGCGGCAGAAGCTCCGACACCTGCTGATGTGATTATTGCGCTTCGGGCGATGAAAAAGCGATCACGGGCCTTTAGAGACAATCCTCGTCTTCCGCCGGTTCGGCAGATCACCATTGTCCCAGATCCGGAGCCATACGACCTCGATTGCCCCATTGCGATTCAGAAGAGCGACAAAGAGTATCGAATCGCCGACCCGTTCGGATCGGGGTTTTCCTTGGTGCTTGAAAATGCATTCCGGAGATTGCTTGAAAGGGATGCTGAACTGTCTCAATGGTTCCTCAAATGGAAAACATCATTGCAGAACCCGCGACCTGAGAGGCCGGACAAACCAAATCAGAGCCCCAAAGAGCCTTTTGAGAACGACTCCAGTTATCAACTGTTCCCATATCTTCTGGCGCAGCTGCGCCATAACTATGACCGTGATGGCCGAAGATTACCTCGTTCCATCATGAACATTCATGCGTCAATCGAGTGGGCGCTTTTCTACTGTAGTGCCAGACGCCCCTATGATTCAGCGGTTCAACTGCTCAAGCTCACAGAGCAATCCAAACACGGGCAACTCCTGCAAAAAGCTGCCGAAGCAACCTCGTTAGACATTCCGCAAGGTGGTTTGTACCCAATTACACCGAAACAGCTTGATGATTTTCGTTCGGGCAAGGCGGTTCTGGGAACTGTTCTAAGTATCGCGCTATTAATGGCAGAAGGTGATGCGTCTCACCCATTGCGACGGATTGCGGGTGCGCATAAGGATTTCATTCTGCGCTTGCTCAAGATAAAAAAGCAGCGAGATGAGTTGCGCCACGGAGCTGGCAAGCTGCGTTTAAGAGGCAATGAGCTGCCGGAGGATGCCTTCATGCGGGAGGTTGTGACCACGCTGCTCCCGACTATCCGATTCTCGGATATTTCCATTCTCGCTGAGGGTGGAGAAATTGATACAGACGATCTGCTGGATGCCCGCACCAGCATTCAGAACGAATTTACTTTCGCATTCTACAACCGCTTGGGCATCAACCTGCAGGATCGGTTGATAGCCGCCGAACGGTTCTGGCTGTCATGCAATGACGGCGACGATGCGCTTGTCTTTGCCAACGACCTTTACGCCGTCCTGCAAGCTGCATTCCGCAGGTCTCTAACGGGTGTGGTGCCGCTAGAGGTCCAGGAGTCCGAGTATATTTCTACTGCGACGATGAAGGCAACGGCGAGCGGATTCGGAGATCTGCCGCAATGTCTGCTCACCCCGAAGCGGAGCGCAATTAGAGAGACCCTCCTTGGTAATGACATATCCCTTGGTGCCTGTGCAGTTGCATTTCTTCTGGTCTCTGATGCCGACACCACCTTGAAAGCGATTGCAGAGGCCAATCCTTCCTTCTTTACCGATGTGGCGCTCATCACTGACTTGAGTGCTCACGGCGGCATACCGCTGCCTTTATCCAAAGAGCAAATGCTCGAGCTACGGAAAGCGGCTTACTCATCGATCAAAACACTACTGGAGGTCTGACATGGGGTTCTTTGGAAAGAGCGAAGCCGAACTCAAGAAAATCGCCGAAGACTTGGACAAACGCCAGACCGAGCTGAACAACCGCGAAAGCGCGTTGGATGCAACACAGTCGAATGCTCGGCATGAGAGGGCGCTGCTGGATCAGGCAAGGACCAGCTTCGAGTCCGAAAGAGAGTCCTTCCGTGCAGAGGTCAAGAAGCAACGCGATGAAATCGCGTCGGAGAATTCCACCATCGAGGAGCGACGCCTCGAAATGGCGAAGCAGGAAGCCGCTGCCAAAGCAAACTTTGTGGAAAGGCAGCGGGAGGCGTTCAAGGAGGTCATCGAGAAACGAATGACCCAACTGGACGCCAGACAAGGAGATTTGGACGAGGCAGAGATGCACCTGGCAGACCGACTTGCAGAATTGCACAAACATGAAGCTGACATTGCCAAACGGGAACTTGCCGTTACCGAGCGCGAACAGAAGGCTGACGCCGGGTTCGCCGACAAGGCCAAGGCGTTGGCCGACGAAGCCACGCGCCAGCACCAGGCAAACCAGGAAGAGGCGAAGCGATTGGGCAAACAAGCGGATGCACTTGCCGAAGAGCGCCAGCGATTGGAGATCGCAAAGGCTGAATTGGTCAAGCGGGAGCAAGGCATAGTCGTTGGCGAGCAGAGGCGCGATGCAGGGTTTGCCGATGAGCGCTCCGCCCTGGATGCCGAAATGCGGGAGAGGCGCGCCAGGGTGGAGTCTGAGATCGCTGAACTTCTAAAGAACCAGCTGTCCGCCCTGGAAGAGCAATTTGCCAAGTTCAAAGCGAAACGCCTTGAGGATGTTGGACAGGCGGAACAGGCGGAACGCGACCGAATCCGTGCAGTGATCGCAAGCGAGATGACGGCGTGGACACGGCAACAGGAGGACACGCGCAAAGGTTTTGATGCCGAACGCACCGAGCTGGAGAAGCAGAAGGGAGCCGTTTCCGCCCTGCAGAGCGAACTTGAGGGTCTTCGAGCTGAACTTGAGCGCAATGAAAAGGCGCTGGAAGTCAAGGAGTCACGTCTGGAGCGACAGTGGCAGAAGCGAAATGATGGGATGGACGATGTAATAGCTGACCGACTGGAAGAAGAGCGTCAGTCGATGGAGACCATGAAGCGGGAACTGAAGGCAGAGAATGACCGCTTGCGCGAGAGCCTTCGCATCCAGAGCGATCTTGTCGGTGCGTTCGACCAACTGAAGCGGCAACTGGGCGACCGCGACCCGGCTGAAATCCTTCGCGAACTCAACAGTAAGACAGACGAGTTGAAACGGCTACGCGATGAACTTGCCACGCGTCCGACCGAGGAGGTGCGCGCGCGGTATCAAGAGATGGCGGCCGAAGCGGAGCGACAGAGCGCGCGCGTCGCGGAGCTCGAGAAGCAGTGCAATGACAGTGCCGCACTCGTTTCCGAAGCCGCTGACCTTCGGCGCAAGAACACCGAACTGGACGCAGACAAAAAGATGCTTTCACAGAAGGCGTCGATGTTTGAGGGAGCCGCTAACGAGGCGCAAGCGGAACTTGAACGTCTACGTGCAGCCTATGAACGCCCCGCCGAGGGCGCCGCCCGCCGCAAGGAGATCGAACTCCCGCACATCAAGGCGGAGAAGATCAGGCAACCCAAGAAAGACGATACGATTGACGAGCTTACGTGGCTCACGGGCGTGGGGAACGCTTGCGACAGCTATGGGCTCCATTTCCATCCACGTATCCTGCGGGCGTTCCACACCGCGCTGAAGACCGCAGAATGGTCACCAGTGACAATCCTCGCAGGGGTCTCCGGCACCGGCAAGTCCGAGCTGCCCCGCCTCTATTCGCACTTTGGTGGGTTGATGTTCGAGCCGCTCTCTGTCCAACCGAACTGGGATTCGCAGGAATCGATGCTCGGCTTTTTCAACTCGATTGACAACAAGTTTGACGCTCAACCGGTACTGCGATTCCTGGCTCAAAGCCAGAAGGCCTGGACCGACGGAACAAACGGCGATGATGGCTACCCAGGCTTGCAGAACGCCGTATGCCTCGTCCTGCTCGACGAGATGAACCTCGCACACCCGGAACTCTACTTCGCGGAGTTCCTCAGCAAGCTTGAGCTCAGGCGAGGCATGAAGGGATCGGATGTGCCCTTTCTGCCGGTAAAAATCGGTGCGGGATTGCCTCCCTACCAGCTCCCGCTTGGTCGCAATGTTCTGTGGACGGGTACGATGAACCAGGACGAGACAACAAAGTCACTTTCCGACAAGGTTCTGGATCGTTCGATCATCATCCATTTCCCGCGTCCCACTGAACTCAAGCGACGCCTGACACTCGCACCGTTGGATGAGAAGAACCGAGGTCCACTCCTCCATAAACTGCAATGGCAATCCTGGTTGGCGCAAGGCACGTCGTTCTCGGATGAAGACGTAAAACCATTCAAGGACTTCATTCAAGAGATGAACACGTCGTTGGCGGTTGCCGGACGCGCTATCGGGCACCGTGTGTGGCAATCGGTTGAATACTACATGGCGAACTATCCCGATGTTCGTGCCGCGCAAGCGGACTTCATCGAAACACTAGCCAGGGCTCGCAAAGACCAAGGCGACAGTGAGAAGAACCATGCTTCACAGCCTGTTGAATACTACATGGATAAATACCCGGAGGTGCGAGCCGCACACGAGAAGATCGATACAGACCGGCTTGCCAAGGCGCTTCATACCGCCTTTGAGGATCAGCTCGTTCAGAAGGTCATGCCGAAGCTTCGTGGCATTGACACACGTGGAAAAAGCATGACCGAATGCCTTGACAAGATACGCGGCCAGATCATTGAAGGCATCGGCGGCAATCCTTTCGGCCTTGCGAAGGACTTCAGTCTCGCTTGTGAGCTTGGCTACGGGCAGTTCATCTGGCAATCGGCAAACTACCTGGGGGACGCATCCCCCGCTGCGCTTTCATCGGAAGCGTCTACGAAGACCGTCCCTCAGGTGACCGGAGCCGTCGATGGCCCTGATTCTGCCAGGGACGCTCAGTCGCAGCAGGATTCCCCGCCGGGCTCGGGCACGGATGCGGACATCTCGGCACCGCCAGCCAGTTTCATGCCTGACGACCCTGATCGCGAAGCAAAATGGCTCGCGATGACGCTCAAGCAGAAGCGCATGTTTGCCGGAACTGGCACGCCAAAGCGGACGAAGACCAAACCATGACAACCAGGGTCATGCACGCGTTTGAGACCGAGTTGATGGAGACGGAGAATTCGCGCTTGCCAACGACCAATACTCGAGATGGCAGATGACTTTGATTGAACTATACCAGTTGCTACGCAGGAATGGGGCGAGAAGCGAGGCGGCCCTGCTGATCAGGCAAGCCCACTGGTTTGCGGCGAACGCGGAGTTCGACCCCAAGACCGGGGAGGCACTTCCGCAGGCGTTGTCAGCATTTCTGGCCAAAGTTGCAGAGCCGAACCCGAACGGCAGAACGCAAGACCGTCTCTATCGGATCACGGAGCATGCCCGCCTGTCTGTGGAGAGGCTCTTTCGCACGTTGAACGAAAGTCCCCGCCGCGAACACGCGCTGCTGCCTGTTCGTGCCGTGCGCGAGTTGGACGCTGCCTGCTTTGTAAAGCTGAGCACGCGTCCCGGACGGAACATCCGAGAGAAGCTCGCAGGCAAACCCTATTTACAGGCCGTTCGGCGTTTCCAGTCCATCGACATCCCGGAAAACCGGCTGCTGAAAGCCTATGTCTCCCGGCTGGCGGAGTTGCTTGAGCTGCGTAAGGAATGTCTGCATGAATCTGAGGATGAGCTGCTTCCCAAGATCCAATCATGGCTTTTCACCGACGAATCACGCGCGATCGGTCGTTGGGACAACCTGCCGCCAAACAACACGCTTCTCTCCCACCGCGACTATCGCCGTGTGTGGGACGCTTGGCGATGGCTGCAAGCATTGGATGACGACATCGCCCGGGACTTCTCGCAAATCGAGGCCCGGAAAGAGACGATGCGCCGATGGAATGAATACGGCCGAATGTACCGGACTGGGTCACACTATGTCGCGGAAATGCCGGTTCTGTTCGACTACGAGAGGTTCACAATCCGAACATGGAGTCCCGAGCCGTTTGTTACGAAGGCGTTGCGCAAACTCCAGCGATCCTTCGCTGTGAAATCGGTCACAGAGCCAGCCTGCATCGATCTTTCTAGGATGCACCCGTGCTACTCAGACACTGCAAGCAGCTCTCATGTCCTGAGTGAGAACTATCTCTGGCAGCAGTGGCGAAACGATGCGGGAAGCGTTGACATCGCTCTCTTCAACTCTGACGCGGCATGCCTTCACCCGGACGCACAATTAGTGGCGTCTCCAGACCTGTTCTTTGCCAGTGATATGTCTCCCGATCACCTTGATCGCGCCGCCCGCGCCTTCGCAAGCAGATTGAGAGAGGTCTTTGGCAGCGACACGCTCATATGGCTCGTCCCCGATTTCCTCAATGACTTTGACTTGGAAATCGTCCGTCGCAACGTGAACGCTCGCTTCCCATGCGCTGAACCACTCCCTCGCAGTGTAGCGGCCGTGTTTGAGCAGGTTGACTATGCCAAAATCAAGGGCAAGGATTTCGCTGTAGTGGTCGCTGATACCATCGGCGGGAAGACGTCCATCACGAAGCTTATCGCCTGGTTCGACCGCGAGCTCCAGAGGCTCCTCCCCGAAACCAAGGGATATTACTGGAAACGTTGCCCGCCGGTCCTTCTCTCGTCCCGAGATTCAGCGCGGACCGCTGAAAGAGATCAACGTTATGGCATGGCTACGGTGACCCCCGATGGGCAGTGGTTTGAGGAGGCCCGACCGGAGCGACAGGGGTATATCGACGCCAGCGCTTTGAAGCGCGATCCGCGCATCGAGCAGTTCGCGTTTTGCATAAATGTGACCAACAGCCCTGTCCGTGGCGGCATGCGCCTGCATGCGTTACAACAACGCGCAGGCAACATTCCCCTCTGGCGTGATCAGATTCCCGAGCTTTCCATCAAGGTGATGAAAGACGGGCGCTACCAACGCTTCTACCTCGTTTCGCGGGGAAGAACCGTCAGACCTTTCCGCGGTCACTCTGTTCCGATCCCAGTAGATGAGAAATTTACGCTTCCGGCCGGAAAGGCATTCTACCAGTTCCCGCTTTTCCAGGGCGAAAGCGCAAGGGAGCTTGGGTTTTCGGCGCGGCTCGACTCGCCCGCTTTTCCCCTTAAGTCGGACACGGCATGCGATCTCATCCTGACCTTTCAGTACGGCGACGACGAGCCCTACTCACTGGTCTTCGAACCCCTAGACAGGTCTTTCCCGCCCGTCCGCGCCACCTGGCAGCGCACGGTCGAAGAGATTGTAACCGACGCACCTGGACCGGAATATCCAAACCCGATATCGTGGGACGACTTGCGTCGCTGGCGCGATGCTGAGGGGAAGGAGATCGACTTACCCGCATGGCTTATTGGCTCGTTGACACGCCTTATTGAGCTCATTCCCTGTCGCCGACGGATATCGATATCTTCATCTTGGAGTTCTAAAGCGGATGATAGTGGAAGCACGTACTGGTTTGCGTTTGCGGCTACCGAGAATGGCGAAAAGTGCTACTGCAACTCAAGGAACTTCGACGCACCTCAGGACGGAGATCTCAATGCTCTGTTCCCTCGCGGAACGGTTCTCTATGGTAACATCAGAAAAACACACGGGGGATTGGCCGCTTTCGATATCTCGACAGAAGATGTCATGCACTACTCTGCAGAGGTAAAGCGACGGCTGATTTCGTTCCGCGAACGCAGCCTGCAGAACCGAATGTCGACGATCTGGGCTGATGGTCGGTCGGTGGAAGATGACGAATGCTCCATGGAGTTCCGAAGCAAGTTTGATGCGTTGATTGCTACGCTGATGGAAGCCCTGCCCGCAGAACTCATAGACCGCAAGATGATGTTTTTGCTCGCTTGCCTTCACAGGAATACACTGGACCAATGCGTCCAATGGGTCACCAACCAAATTGGAGGCGGTCGTATTCGTGATCCCAGTGCTGTTGGTTTCGCGCTCGGCGATGTCTCCCAGAAGTGGCAGCAATATGTTTTTGACCAGCTCGCATGCAATCCAGGAAACGACGCCATCAGCGTGTTCGCCTATGCAGTCTGGCGCGAACAACAGTTCGTCAATCTCTTCTCGCTTGGTGAGTTAAGGGCGCTGCTCGATGCACTGTTTCGGCGCCTGGCGAGTATTCGCCCCGTGGCGATAGGGAATGGCAGAGAGGGAGAGAGGCGGGCCATACGGAACTGGGTTCGAGCGACTGCCGAGCCGCTGGAACTTCTGTTGGGGCTATTGCGCACCCGAGCTTCAAACGATCCTGAAATCAGAATGCTTCTCCAACCTCATCAGAAGATCACAAAGCAGTTTGCTGAACAGATTGATCGGGTAGAGAAGATTGTCGCGGAATCGAACATCACCTTGTTCTCCCGCGTCCAGATTAACATTCAGAAGCCGGAGGGCGTCCGTAGTCCTGACTTGCTCTACGCATTGCGGTTGTACCTCACGGGCGACGACGGCGCAAACGCCATTCATATCACCAGCATTTCAGATAGTGCTGACGACTGAACGGAAGGAACGAGTCCATGAAACACTATTTACTCACTTGGTACGGCATAACCGATCTCCGCGCTGCGCTCGGGCTCGAGCCGACCGATGGCCCGATTCTCAGCGCCATCAAGACCGGAAAGTACACCGATACTGTCATCCTGGCTTACACCAACCCCAGCAAATCGGCAGGCGGCTTCACGGATGATATCCGAGCGAAATGGGAGAGATGGAGGAGCTCGGACTTGGAAACTCGTCTTCAGTTTCCTCGCGACAAGGCACAGCAATTCGTGGATGCTCTGAGCAATACGCAGTCGGGGCACGTCCTTTTCACGGACTGGCTGAAGATGGAGCTGGCTTCCAACAATATCGCCTGCAACATCGAGGTCATCCCGCAGGAACTGAAACACTTGAACGATGCCCAGGCAATTTTCGACGCCGCCGCATCTGCGGTAAGCCTCGCCCTGGCAGATCCGTCCGAAAAGACGATCACGACGTATGTCAGCCCTGGGACACCGGTCATGGCCTATACCTGGGCGCTGATCGCGCGGGCGCATCCTCAGCACAGAATTGCTGTAATCGCCAGCTCGGATCCGCGGAAGCCGCCGGAGACCATTGATCTGCCCAAGGATCTGCTGATGCCTCTGGTCACTGGTCCGCAGACGGCCAAGCCCAGCGAGTACGACGTTATCATTCATTTGCTCGGACGGGAACGGATGCCGATCTATTTCGGCATGCTGCAGTTCAAGGCGTCGCTGCATGTCTTTTTGACCACGCAGGATTATCAGCATGCCGGGCAGATACTTTCGCGTTGCCTTCCCCCCACCTGCCAGAGCAAAACCGTAACCATACAAGACCCGTTCAAACCCGCCGACACGCGGAGAGCCATTGAAAGCCAGGTATCGAAGCTACCGTCGGCATCGACCGTTGCCATCAACTTGACCGGTGGCACGAAACTCATGTTTGCGGGTGCGTTGGCCGCCTGCTGGGAGCGTGGCATCGAACCGTTCTACTTTGAGATCAACGACCATAACATCATTTTCATTCGAGACGGTGTTACCGTTCCATTCGTCGGCGCAAAGTCCGTCACCGAGTTTTTTGGTGTCAACGGATTCGATGTCATCACGCCAGGCTACTGGGACGACAGTCCTGCCCGCGCGGCACGGCTGGATATCACCAAGGAAATCTGGGATGCGCGAAGGACGCTTGGTGCCCTCTACCAGACCGCCGATTTTCGGGGGTACAGGGTCCATTGGGGAAGGCCTCGGAATCCGGCCTTTGATTGGAGGTGGGGGAGTTCTCGTGCTTCCTTCAGTGACAAGGGAGAGGCGACTCTCGTCCTGAATGGCAAGGCGATGTTTGTCCCTGAATGTGAGGATTATGGCCAGTATCTGGGCGGGGGGTGGCTTGAGGAATACGTCTGGACGTTGCTGCGTGTGCTTGAGGCAGAGGGCGTGATCCACGATCTGCGGATCGGGATAGAAGTGGACTACACGGGCAAGAGCCACCACCCGAAGGGTCCGCCGAACGGCGAGTTTGACTGCGCTTTTACGGACGGAAAGCGTCTGTGGCTCGTGGAGTGCAAGGCGGGGAACGTCAAGCAGGATCACATTCAGAAGCTTGAGAACAACCTCAAGACCTATGGCGGCATCGCCGCAAAAGGGATTCTGGTTTCGTCGTTCCCGATTGTACCGACGCTCGTGAATCGGGTGCGGTCATCAACAGCGATTCACGCCGTTCAGGCTGGCGAAGTAAACACCGATACGCTCCGGAGAATTATCGGAGTGTGACAGCGCTACCACTTATGCCAACTGGGACAAATGCGCCTCCGGCCACACCCCGCCACGGGGGCGTTCGCCCTGGCGGATCCGCGCCATGTGGTAGACCCAGGCGGCTGAAGTGAACCCCTTGTCAAGTACAACTTGACAAGGGGTTCACTTCAGACGGCACCCTCCAGCAATTGCCGCTTCCACGCCTGAATCTGGCTGGGCTGAAGCACAAACTCCCCAGCCAGCTCGGCCACCGTCTTAAGCTCCTTGGCCGCAGCCAGCGCCACCCGCGCCTTGAACGCCGGCTCAAACCGTCTCCGGATGCCACTCATTTTGACTCCTGTCCGCCTGTCCTGCCCCCCTGAAAATCGACCTTACCGCATTGTCCGGGAAACGGGGTTCGCTATAGATAGCCCGACCTTTTTCAACCGCTGACTGGCGCTAACTTTTCGCTAACGGGGGAGAGAGTTGACGAAACGTTTCCATTCAAGCTGGTTTGCGTGACCAAAATTGATCAGATAACCGACCTTTTTGCGGGTTGCCTTCAGGTAGTTGAGCCGTTGCGCTTCATGTTCCGGAACCAGTTGCTGGACAGCCTTGAGTTCCACCACGATTTCATTCATTGCCAACAGGTCTGGTTTGAAATGCTTCGCCAGTTTTTCGCCTTTGTAGTAAACCGGGACGTGAACTTGCGACTCAAATGAAATCCCGCGGGCGTTCAATTCTTTCTCAAGGCATTCCTGGTAGATGTCCTCGCCAAAGCCCGCACCGATTTGATCATAGACCTCAAACGCGGCCGCAATCAGCGCATATCCTTCTTGTTTGAACAACCCAGCCTCATTCATCACCCGGCCCCCACATGAAACCAGAACGGCATCTCGCCAGTCTTCGTTAGCGTTCCGTTAGCGGAAGTCAGCGGTTTATATCACGCCGGACGGTCGCAGTCGGCAAGGACGGCTTCGAGGGCGGCGGCGAGGCCGCGGATTTCCTCGCGGGTGCGCTTTTCCGTCACGGCGACCAGCAGCTCGGTGCGGCGCGCCGGGAAGTAGCGGCCCAGGGGGAAGCCGGGGGCGTAGCCCTTCTCGATCATCCGCCCCACGACTTCGGCGGCGTCGTAGGGCAGCTTGACCACGAACTCGTTGAAGAACGGGGCGGCATCCGCCTCGACGCCGGGGATCGCCAGGAGCTGTTCCCGGGCGAACACCGCCTTGGCGGCGCAGAGCTTGGCGACTTCGGCCAGCCCCTGCTTGCCGACCACGGTCAGGTAGGCCAGGGCGCGCAGGGCGCAGAGCCCTTCGTTCGAGCAGATGTTGGAGGTCGCCTTCTCGCGGCGGATGTGCTGTTCGCGCGCCTGGAGGGTGAGGACGAAGCCTTGCCGCCCCTGGGTGTCCACCGTGCGGCCGACGATCCGCCCGGGCATCTTGCGCAGGTGGCCGCGGGTGGTGGCCATGAACCCCAGGTACGGCCCGCCGAAGGAGAGGGGGATGCCGAGGGACTGCCCTTCGCCGGTGACGATCTCGAAGCCGAGGTCGCCGGGGGGCGTCAGCAGCGCCAGCGCCAGGGGATAGGCCGAGCAGGCCGGGATGACGCCCTTGGCCTTGGCGGCGGCGGCCAGCGGCCGCCAGTCGGCGATGCTGCCGAACACGTCCGGGTACTGCACCAGGACGCAGGCGGTGCGGTCGTCGAGGTGGGCGCTGAGCGCCGCGGGGTCGGAGGATTCCCCGGGCCGGACGATCTCCAGCTCCACCGCCAGGTTGCGGGAATAGCACTTGAGCATTTCCTGGTAGATGGGGGAGACGGCGCCGCTGAGCACGGCCCGGCGGCGGCCGGTGATCCGCACCGCCATCATCATCGCCTCGAACAGCGCGGTGCCGCCGTCGTAGAGCGAGGCGTTGGCCACCTCCAGGCCGGTCAGCCGGCAGATCAGCGACTGGTATTCGTAGATCGCCTGGAGCGTGCCCTGCGACGCCTCCGGCTGGTAGGGGGTGTAGGCGGTGTAGAACTCGCCGCGGCCGGTCATTTCCTCCACCGCCGCCGGGATGAAATGGTCGTAGAAGCCGCTGCCGAGGAAGCAGGTCAGGTCCGTGGCGTTGCGCGCGGCCAGCCCGGCCAGGTAGCGGGTCACTTCCAGCTCCGCGGCGCCGCGGGGGAGCGCCTTCAGGTCCGGCGCCGGCTCCTCGCCGATCGCCTGGCGCCACAATTCGTCCATGGAGGCGACGCCGATGGCTTGGAGCATCTCGGCGCGTTCCGTCTCGGTCAGGGGGATGTAGGGCATGGCAAGCGCGCCTCCGGAATGGTTCGGAAACCGGGAAAAAGCCGCGGGTTTCGCCCACGGCTATTCAGGTCATTGGCATGGATTCGTGTTTCCAGGCCCCGTCATTTCGCGGTGAACTTGGCGTAGTCCTCGGCGGTCATCAGGGCGTTGAAATCGGCCGGGCTGGCGCCCTTGAGCTTGCAGAACCAGCCCTTGCCCTCGGGCTCCTGGTTGACCAGGCCGGGCTCGCCGTCCAGCTCCTGGTTGACGGCGGCGACCGTGCCGCCGACCGGGCAGTAGACGTCGCTGGCGGCCTTGACGGACTCGACCACGCAGAGCACTTCGTTGGTTTTGACCTGCTTGCCCAGCGCCGGCAGTTCGACGTAGGTGATGTCCCCCAGCTCCTCGGCGGCGAAGGCCGTGATCCCCATGGTCGCCACGTCGCCCTCCAGCTCGACCCACTCGTGCTCCTTCGAATAGCGCTTCATCCTTCTTCCTCCTGGTTGGTTGGTGGGCGGTTCCCCGCCCGGCCGTTGTCGCATGCGTCTTGAAGTTGTTGTTGGGTGGAACCCGGAACTCAGCTTTGGGCGCGGGCCGTGCCCTGGCGCCAGAACGGCAGTTCGACGACCGTCGCCGGCAGCGGCGCGGCGCCCTCGCCGAGCAGGAAGATGCTTCCCGGCGCCGGCGCTTCCCCGCCGTGGACGTAGCCTAGGGCGACGGCGCGGCCCAGGCTCGGGCTGAAGGCGCCGGAGGTGACGATGCCGCACGGCTCGCCGGTTTGCGGATTCCGCACCGGCGCCCCGGCGCGGGCGGCGCGGCGCCCCTCCAGCCGGAAGCCGGCCAGCCGCTTTTGCGGAGTCCGCAGCGTGGCGGCGCGGGCCGGCTCCAGCAGCGTGGCGAAGCCGGCCTCGACGGGGGTGGTCTCCGGGTCGAGTTCATGGCCGTAGAGGGGGTAGCCCATCTCCAGGCGGAGCGTGTCACGGGCGCCGAGGCCGACGGGCTTCACCTGGGGCTGGGCGAGGAGCCGTTCCCAGCATTCCGCCACGCGCTGGCGCGGGAGGTAGAGTTCGACGCCGCGCTCGCCGGTGTAGCCGGTCCGGCTGAGCAGGACCTCCATGCCGAAGAGCGGCAGCAGCGTCCAGTGGAAATAGGGGGGGATGGCGGTTTCGGGGACGCCGCACGCCGCCAGGACGCGGAAGCTTTCCGGCCCCTGCAAGTCCAGCTTGCCCAGCTCGTTGCGGAGATCGCGGAACTCGACCCCGGCCGGCAGCCGTTCGCGGAGGAACGCCGCGTCGGCGTCGGCGGTGCCGGCGTTGACCACCAGCATGAACTCCTCCGCCGCCAGGCGGTAGACCACCAGGTCGTCCAGGGTGCCGCCACGGCTGTCGAGCAGGAAATTGTAGCGGCAGGCGCCGGGTTTCTGGGTGGAGGCCCGGCGCGGGAGCAGGGCGTCGAGCGCCGCGGCCGCCCCCGGCCCGCGCACCTGGAATTCGCCCATGTGGCAGATGTCGAAAAGGGCGGCAAGTTCGCGGCAGTGCCGGTGTTCGGCGAGGATGCCGGCCGGGTACTGGATCGGCATCAGCCAGCCGGCGAACTCCGCCAGTTTCGCGCCGAGCTGGCGGTGGTGGTCATGGAGCGGGGTGGTGCGCATGGCGGGGGGCTCCCCAACGGCTGGCGGCCGCGGTGCGGGCAAGGTGCGGGCAAGGACAAATTGGGGGGTAATGTAGCCTGTCCCCCGGCGGAGGGTGCAGCGTTTCGTGCGGCGGCCCGCAAGACCAGCGGCAACCGGGATGCCAGCGGGCAAGAGGTGGTGGGGCAACTGATTGCCTGTCCCCGCCAAAAAATGCGCTAAAAAACGCGGTGGGGTGCTGGGATGGCGGGTGCCGGCGGTTGCAAGCGGCACTGCCCTGGCTATAATGTCTCATTATTGATACGCTGGGGCGGATGGGAGGCACGGCCGCCCCGCGCCCGCCGCCGCCGGGCACCCTTTCCTGAGCTTGGACACGCCGTTCCGCCATGACCATTCCCCCTTTGCGAAACCAAGAGAGTCCCGAGCCCGCAGCCAGCGAGGCGCCGCCCCTGGAGGGGACAACCCGGCCCCGGCCGGGGCCGTGGAGCGCGGCGGAGTACGACGACTTGTTCCGGGGGGTGTTTGCCGGCAGTCCCGAGGCCATTTTGCTGGCCGATCCAGACACGGGCGTCATTTTGGACGCGAACCCGGCCGCGGAACGGTTGCTGGGGCGGCCGTGGGCGGCACTCGTTGGGCTGCACCAGTCAGCCCTGCATGCCCCTGCCGCCGCCGACTCCAGCCGCCGGCTTTTCCGGGAGCAGGCGGCGGTCTTGGCCAGCGGTGGCAGTGTGCCGCCGGTGGAGACGGTGGTCGTCCGGGCGGACGGCACGGTTGTGCCGGTGGAAATCCTGGGCAGCGTTTTTGCCATCGGCCGGCGGAAGGTCATGCAGGGGGTGTTCCGCGACCTCACGGCGCGGAAACGGGCGGCGGCGGAGATTTGCCGGCTCAACGGCGAATTGGAGCGGCGCATCCAGGCGCGCACCGCCGAGCTGGCGGCGGCGAACCAGGAGCTGGAGAGCTTTGCCTACTCCGTTTCCCATGACCTGCGGGCGCCCTTGCGGGGGATTGCCGGCTGGTGCCAGGCCCTGGCGGAAGACTGTGGGGGGCGGCTGGACGATGCTGGCCGGGAACATCTGGCCTGCCTCCGCGCGGAGATTCTGAGGATGTCCCAACTCATTGCGGCGCTGCTTGATCTGTCGCGGGTGATGAGGGGTGGAGAGCTGCGGCGGGAACGGCTGGACTTGAGCCAGTTGGCGCGGGAGGTCGTGGCCGGGATCCGCCGCCACGAGCCGGAACGGCGGGCCGAGTTCCGGATTGCCGACGGGCTGGCCGCCGAGGGGGATCCGGCGCTGGTCCGCAACCTGCTGGCCAATTTGCTGGGCAACGCCTGGAAGTTCACCGCGAAGCGCGCCTGCGCCCGGATCGAGGTCGGTGGCGTGGCGGGGGCCGAGGGGGCGCCGCCGGTGTTCTTCGTCCGCGACAACGGGGCCGGGTTCGACATGGCTTATGCCCACAAGCTGTTCCGGCCGTTCCAACGGCTGCATTCCGCCACGGACTACGAGGGCACCGGCGTTGGGCTGGCGACCGTTTGGCGGATTGTGGCGCGCCATGGTGGCCGGATTTGGGCGGAAGGGGAAGTGGGGAGGGGGGCCACATTCCATTTCACTTTGGCGGCGGCGCCGGCCGGGCCGTCATCCGTCCACGAGTGAGGGTGGAACCACGCCCGCGGTGGCCGGGGGACGGCCTCACCTTGTGGTCGGTGGAAACCGGCAAGCCGCTCCGGCCCTGGGAAATGCTCTGCGCCCGGAAATGACGAAGCCCGCCGGGGGAGGGCGGGCTGGCACGGCCGGCGGCACCCCGCCTGGGCGGGGAGGCTGCCGCGGGCGCAGGTCAGAGCATCTTCAGGGCGTTGAGCAGCACGCCCGCGGCCACGGCGGAGCCGATCACGCCGGCGACGTTGGGGCCCATGGCATGCATGAGCAGGAAGTTGTGCGGATCCGCCTCCTGCCCGACCTTGTTGACCACGCGCGCCGCCATTGGCACGGCGGAGACGCCGGCCGCGCCGATCAGCGGATTGATCTTGCCGCCGGAGAGCTTGCACATGATCTTGCCCAGGAGCACGCCGCCGGCGGTGGACACCGAGAAGGCGACCAGCCCCAGCAGCAGGATGCCCAGGGTCTGGGCGTTGAGGAACTGGTCCGCCGCCAGCTTGGCGCCGACCGAGAGGCCGAGGAAGATGGTGACGATGTTGATCAGCGCATGCTGGGCGGTGGAGCTGAGGCGCTCGACCACGCCGCATTCCCGGAAGAAGTTGCCGATCATCAACATGCCGACCAGCGGCGCCGCGTCGGGCAGGATCAGGGTGCAGAGCATGATGATGGCCAGCGGGAAGACCAGCTTCTCGGTCTTGGAGACCTGCCGCATCTGGGTCATGCGCACCTTGCGTTCCTTCTGGGTGGTCAGGAGCTTCATGATCGGCGGCTGGATGATCGGCACCAGGGCCATGTAGGAGTAGGCCGCCACCGCAATGGCGCCGAGCAGGTTGGGGGAGAGCTTGGAGGTCAGGTAGATCGCCGTCGGGCCGTCGGCGCCGCCAATGATGCCGATGGAGGCGGCGTCCTTCAGGGAGAAACTGATGGCGGGGAAGGCCCAGGAGAGCAGCAGGGCGCCGAGCAGCGCGCCGAAGATGCCGAGCTGGGCGGCCGCGGCGAGCAGGGCGGTGATCGGGTTGGCGATCATCGGCCCGAAGTCGGTCATGGCGCCGATGCCGAGGAAGATCAGCAGCGGGAAGACGCCGGACTCGATGCCGACGGAGTAGACCAGGCCGAGCAGGCCGTCGGGGCCGGAAATGCCGGCCAGCGGGATGTTGGCCATGATCCCGCCAAAGCCAATCGGGATCAGCAGCAGCGGCTCGAAGCCCTTGGAGACCGCCAGCCAGAGCAGCGCCATGCCGACCGCGATCATGATGAGGCGGCCAGCCCCCAGCTCCCAGTTGTTCTGGGTCTGCGCGACCAGTTCGTAGAGGCCGGTGCTCTTCCAGAGGTTGCCGAAGAGGCCCTCGGTCTTCAGCCGCTTCTTGGTGCCGGCGACCACCGAGTCGTGGCTGAAGGCGACCTTGCGCAGGATCAGGATCGGCGTCTCCGCCGACGCCACCAGGGTCTGCCCCAGGCTGAGGTTGACTTGTTCGGGCAGGTAGCTCTCACCCGCCTTGAACTTGGCCTTGCTCCGCCCCGCGATCTTGAGGATGCAGAGCTGGCGGCCCGGCTTGACCACCTTGTCCGGCTCGACCGACACCTCGTAGACCGTCGCCGGCTGGTTCCAGATGTAGTAGACATGGATCAGGGGCGCGACCAGCTTCTTGTCCTGCCCCTGGGTCTGCATCTCCGCCAGGCGCCCAGGCTCGATCTCCTCCTGCTCGACCATCCTGAAGACGTTGTCCTCGTAAATGATCTTGCCGGTGCCGGCGGCGGCGGCGCCGCCGAGCCCGCCGAGGCCGGCGGCCAACAGCAGCGCCGCGACAAACATCAGGGAACGCAATTTCATCGTCGTTGACTCCAGATTCGGTTCCGGTGCGGGGAAAGGGGGCATCCGCCGGCGCCGTCTCCCGGACGCCGGTGGGCGGCAAAGGCTAGTTCAGCCGAGGACGGCCATCACCTGGTCGGGCTGGACGGTGGCGCCTTGGGCGACATGGACGGCGCTGACCGTGCCGCCGACGGCGGCCTTGACCTCGATCTCCATCTTCATGGCTTCGAGGACGACGATGGTGTCGCCGCCCTTGACGCTGTCGCCGGCCTTGACCATGACTTTGAGGATGGTGCCCGGCATCGGTGCCTTGATGCTTTCGCCGGCGCCCGCGGCGGGGGCCGGCGCCGCGGCGGCCGCCGGGGCGGCAACCGGTGCGGCCGGGGCGGCAACCGGTGCGGCCGGGGCGGCGGCACCGGCCTGGACATTCACCCGGTAGCTGCGGCCATCAACCACCAGGGTCTCGCCCTGCGCCGTGACGTGATAGCTCTTGCCGTCCACCGCGACCGTGTATTCGCCGGCCTCGGCGGCGGCCGTGGGGGCGGCGGCGCCGGCGGGGGCGCCGTACTTCTTGGAAAGCGCCGCGAGCTGCCTCTTCTCGTCGTCTTCCTTGTAGTAGATCCCGTTGGGGCGGATGCCCTTGAGGAAGTCGAGCCCCTTGTCGGTCTTGCCTTCGCTGCAGCAGGCGACGATGAAGATGTTCTCGTCGGTCAGCGGCAGGCCGGCGGCCTCCAGCTTCCGGGTGGCGGCCTTGATCCCCAGGCTTTCGTTGCGGTCGTTGAGCAGCCGCGGCTCCTCGGTGGTCGGCGCCAGCTTGAGCTGGTCGGCGGCGATCTTGACGATCTCCGGATCCGGCTGGGCCGGGGTCTTGCCAAAGTGGCCGAGCACCATCTTGCCGTAGCCGTCGGCGATCTTCTTCCAGGGGCCGAGCATGACGTTGTTGAAGGCCTGCTGGAAGTAGAACTGGGAAACCGGGGTGACGGAGGTGCCGAAGCCGCCGCGCTCGACCACTTCGCGCATCGCCTTGATGACCTCGGGGAACTTGTGGAGGCAGTTGTTGTCGCGCATCATCTGGGTGTTGGCCGTGAGCGCGCCGCCGGGCATCGGCGAGAGGGTGATGGTCGGGTTGGTCTCCTTCGCCTCGGGCGGCAGGAGATACTTGGACATGCACTCCTCGAACACTTCCTCGGCAACCAGGTACTTCTCATAGTCGATGTCGAGGGTGTAGGCGGTGCCCTTGAGCGCGTGCCAGACGGTGAGGATGTCCGGCGCGCCGGTGCCGCCGCTCATCGGCGACATTCCCACGTCGATGATGTCGGCGCCACCCTCGATGGCCGCCATCAGGCAGCTCATGCCAAGGTCGGCGGTGCAGTGGGTGTGGAACTCGATTTCCTTGTCCTTGTGCCCTTCCGCGTCGAGGATTTGCCGGGCGCGCTTGACGGTTTCATGGATGATCGCCGGCGGGCAGGTGCCGGAGGCGTCCTTGAAGCAGACGCTGTGGAAGGGGAGGCCGGCGGCGAGGATGCCCTTCAGCGTCGCCATGTAGAATTCGGCGGTGTGCGCCGTGGTGTCCATGTTGGGCGGCAGCCCCATCAGGGTGATCGCCACCTGGTGGTGCAGCCCGGCATTGGCGATGCAGCGGCCGGAGAAGTCGAGGTTGCGCACGTCGTTGAGCGCGTCAAAGTTGCGGATCGTGCTGACCCCGTGCTTCTTGAACAGCTTGGCGTGGAGATCAATGATCTCGCTGGGCTGGGACATCAGGCCGACGACGTTGATGCCGCGGGCCAGGGTCTGGAGGTTGATCTCCGGGCCGACCACCGCGCGGCAGCGGTCCATCATCTCGAAGGCGTCTTCCTGGCAATAGAAATAGGGGCTCTGGAAGCGGGCGCCGCCGCCGATCTCGAAGCTGGTGGTGCCGGCGGCGACCGCGGCCTGGAGGGCGGGGAGGAAGTCGGCGGTCTTCACCCGTGCGCCGAGCACGGACTGGAAGCCGTCCCGGAAAGAAACATCCATGAACTTGATTTTTTTCATCGTGCGGTTCTCCGAGGGGTGGGGTAGGGGAAGGCCACGGGGGCGGCGCGGGTCACTTGCCGGCCTGGAACCGCTTGATGGCGGCGGCGATGGCGGCCACGGGGGTGGTGTCCGCCGGCTGGGCGGCGGGGGCGGCCGGAGCCTTGGCGGCCGGCTCTCCCGGCTTCAGGAAGGCATTGATCCACTTGGCGTTGAAGAGGACAAGCAAGACCATCGAGCCGAGGAAGGCGAACACGGCGAGTTGTCCGAGCACGAGCAGGACGAGGCCGTCTTGAACCAGATCCATGGGTGGAACCTCCGGTGGCGGGGCTTGGTGAAAAATTTCACTTACTATAGCCGCGCTTCGCCCCGGCGCTACCCTGGGCGCCTTGCCCTAGTACACTGTAAAACTAAAACTTTCACGAAGCCACGAAGGACGCGAAGTCAAAGCGAAAATGACCATCGGACAACAACCGGGCGTTGCCCCAGGCCATGATGACTCCGCGCCTTCAGCGCTCCGATCCACCGACCTGGAATTATTCCGGCTCGGGTTCTCTCAGGGGTTCGGCACCGGGCCAGTCCCTTCGTGGGTGTCCCAGAAGTCGCGGATGTAGCCCCACGCCTCCGCCGCCGTCTCGCAAAAGCGGATGATCTCCAGGTCGTGGGGGCTGATGAGGCCGTCGTCGACAAATTTCTGCCAGTTGATCAGCCCCTCCCAGAAGTGGCGGCCGAAGAGCACCACCGGCATGGCCGGCATCTTCCGGGTCTGGATCAGGGTCAGGCATTCGAACAGTTCGTCCATGGTGCCGTAGCCGCCGGGGAAGCAGCACAACGCCTTGGCGCGCAAGAGGAAATGCATCTTGCGGATGCTGAAGTAGTGGAAGTGGAAGAGCAGCTCGGGGGGGATGTAGGGGTTCGGCTTCTGCTCGAACGGCAGGCTGATGTTGAGCCCCACCGACTTGGCGCCGACGTCGAAGGCGCCGCGGTTGGCTGCCGCCATGATGCCGCCGCCGCCGCCGGTCATGATCACGTAGTCGCAACCGCGGTCGTCCTGGCTGCATTCGCTGACCAGGGCGCCGAAGGCGCGGGCGACGTCATAGTATCTGCTGATTTCCAAATGGTTGCGGGCCCGGCATAGGGCCGTCTGGTGCGCCGCGGAGCCGGGGTTCGCCGCGGCGTCGGCCTCCGCCGCCTGAAGCTGGCTGCAGGCGGTCTCGGGGTCGGGGATCCGGGCGCTGCCGAAGACGACGATGGTCGACTTGATCTTGTGCGCCTGCATGTAGGAATCCGGCCGGAGGAATTCCAGTTGCAACCGCACCGCCCGGCAGGCGTCAGTCTTGAGGAACGGCACATCCTCGTAGGCCTTCAATTGGTTGTAGACGCGGTAGGGGGGCGCACCGGCCTTGTCTCTGGATGTCATGGGAAACCGCTCCTTGCCGCGGCCGCAGGTGAACTGGGGAAACGCATACCATACCGACATTTGGCCGGCCGGCAATCGTCGGCGCCTGCCCATCCGTCCGTGCCGGCCGCTAACCCTGTAAAACTAAAACCTTCACCACGAAGTCACGAAGGACGCGAAGTTAAAGCGAAGTTTTTTCCGCAACCATCCCACAGGGGATGGAAACACGGGTTGGAGTTCACGCTTCAGCGTGGGCTGTTTGGCTCGGGTTGGAGTTCACGCTTCAGCGTGGGCTGTTTTGGGGGCAGGCGGCGTTTCCTCTGGACGGCCCACTTTCCGCCCTGCGAGGGATCGCCTGGACGGCAGGTCCCACACTGAAGTGTGAACTCCAGCGGGGGCGGCTCGGGCAGCCAGTCGGCGCGGAACCCCGCGGGGCTGGCGTCCGGGCGGCAGAGGAGGAGGCGGCACTCCGGATCCCGGGCCCGCAGCCGCGCCGCCACCGCCGGGCCGGCGACGAAGATGGCGGTGGAGTAGACGTCGGAGTCGAGGCCGCGGCGGGTGATGACGGTGACGGCGAGGCGGTCGGCGGCCGGCCGGCCGGTCCGGGGATCCATGATGTGGCCGATGCTTTTGCCTTCCAGGATGATGCGCCGTTCGTAGTCGCCGCTGGTGGCGATGCAGGCGTCGCGCAGTTCCACCTGGGCCAGCACTTCGCTGGGGCGGAGCGGGTGGCGGATGCCGATGCGGTAGGCGTTGCGGCCGGCGGGGGCGTCGGGCAGGCAGGCGATGTTGCCGCCGAGGTCGATTAGCCCTTGGCGGAGGCCGCCGGCGAGGGCCGTGGCCCGGGCCAGGTCCAGGGCATAGCCCTTGGCGAGGCCGCCGAAGTCCAGTTCCATGCCGGGGCGGGGGAAGCGCACGGTGCGGGCGGCGTCGTCGAACTGGAGCTTGTCCAGTCCGACCAGTGCCTGGGCTTCGGCGATCTCGGCGTCCGTGGGGAGGGTTCGGCGCTGGCGGTGGAGCCCCCAGAGCTGCATCAGGGGGCCGACGCTGACGTCGAAGGCGCCGTTGGTTTCGCGGTGGGCCTCGCGGGCGGCCTGGAGGACGGCCCACAGTTCGGGGCTGCAGGCGAAGGGGGCGGTGGCGGCGGTGCGGTTGAGGCGGGCGAGTTCGCTGGCCGGGTCGAACTTGTTGAGGCGGTTGTGCAGGGCCTGGAGCTGTTCGAGGATCTGGTCGGCGACCGGCGCCGCCTGGGCCGCTGGCGCGTGGAACTGGAGCCGGCCGAAGGTGCCGAAGACGGTGAACTCGCGGAGATAGGGTGGCGGGGGTGGCGGCGGCGGGGTGGGGCGCTGCCGGCGCCAGAGGTGGGCGGCCAAGGCCCCCAGCAGCAGGAGGGCGGCGAGGAGCAGGGTGGGCAGGCGGCGCTTCATGGTGCGGTGGCGTGGAGGAAGAGGGTGGTGGTGGTCCAGGGCACTTCCCGGCCGGCGACGGCGGCCGTGAGGGCGGCTCGGAATTGGCGGAGGTCGTCGGCGTCGAGGCCGGCGGCCAGGAGGCGGCGGGCGTAGCTGCCGGGGGTGTCGGCGAACCAGCGGTCGAGCTGGGCGGGGGGGATGCGCCGGGGGTGGGTGGCGAGGGCGCGGTCGCTGCGGACTTCGCAAAAGCCGGCGGCCGCCAGTTCGGTGGCGAGCGTGGCCTCGTCCCAGTTCACCAGCGGATCGGCGGGGTCGGTGTAAATGAACTCTTCCGCGGCCGCCCAGCGGGAAACTGGCATCCCTGAAGGTAGCACAGACATTCCTGTCTGTGAAAAACGTGGCGCAGACATTTTTGTCTGCGCGAAAGCGTCATAAAGCGCATACCTGCCAGCCGCCAGCTTTGCCTTGCCGGGATTCCCGCGAATGTACGCCCGATAGTGCTCGTACTGCGCCTCGCTGCGCACAATATGGTCATGCGACTCGTCTTGCCAGAAGGCCCCTGTTCTGCCGAGGCGGGCATTGATGAGTTTGGCGCTGGCCCCCTTGATGCCTTTCAGGAGCGTCGCCAGGGTGTCGCCGGCGGTCGGTTCGATCAGGAGATGGACGTGGTTGGGCATGACCACATAGGCATGGAGGTGGTGGCGTTCGCCATCGAACCGGTGCAGGCACGTCATCAATTCGGCACGGATCTCCTCGGCAGCCAGTTGGCAGCCGCCGATTCCTTGGTCGAGCCACCTTTCCATGGGTTCGGTGAACTGGCGGTGATACTCTTCCCAGGCGGCATCGTCCCAGGGCTCGGGATGGAGGGCGAGCCAGGCATCGCGCCGCCGGCGCCAGCCGTCAAGTTTTTCTTGGGGCAGCGAATCCGCCAGGCGGAAGGTGACAAAATAGACGCTGTTCGCCCGCTGCCAATGGGGCAGCTTGCGCCGGGTCTTGAGGATTGTGTCTTGCGGGGAGATGGGGTTGCAGGCAGGAATGCCGGCTTCAGGTTTCGCACAGGCAGGAATGTCTGTGCCACGTTCCTCACAGGCAGGAATGCCTGTGCTACGCTCTTTACAGGCAGGAATGCCTGTGCCACGCTCTTCACAGGCAGGAATGCCTGTGCCACGTTCCTCACAGGCAGGAATGCCTGTGCCACGCTCTTCACAGGCAGGAATGCCTGTGCCACGCTCTTCACAGGCAGGAATGCCTGTGCCACGCTCTTCACAGGCAGGAATGCCTGTGCCACGCTCTTCACAGGCATGAATGCCTGTGCTACGCTCTTTACAGGCAGGAATGCCTGTGCCACGTTCCTCACAGGCAGGAATGCCTGTGCCACGCTCTTCACAGGCAGGAATGCCTGTGCCACGTTCCAAGAGGGCGGTGAGGCGCTGGCCGTGGCGGGGGAGGTTTTCCGCGAGGCTGAGGGTGCCGCCGGGGGCGAGGAGGGCGCGGAGTTCGCGCAGCAGCGCCGGGCGGTCGGCGGCGCGCGCCAGCAGGTTGCGGCCGACGGCGAGGTCGAAGCGGACGTCGCCGTCGCCCCGCGCCGCCAGGAGGTTGCGGAGTCCGCAGGGGGTGCCCACCAGGATTTGCGGCTGCCGCGGTTCGGGCAGGGTCTGGGCCTGGTCGGCCAGGGCGCGGGCGGCTTCCGGAGTGCTGGCCAGTGCCCAGACGCCGCCTTCGGGCGCGCGGCGGAGCGCCTCCCAGGTGAAGAGGGCGGTGTCGCCGCTGAGGTCGAGGATGAGTTCGTGCCGTTGCGGAGTCCGCACGGCGAAGACGCGTTCGCGGAGGGTTGCGAACTCCGCACCCAGGCCGTTGAGGGTGCGGGCGAGCCAGCGGTCGGTGGCCTTGTCGGTGGGGGAGAAGGTGAGGATTTCCGGCGGTGCCAGGCGTCCCTCGCTTTCGCGGAGGGCGGCGAGCTGGAGTTCCCGGCGCTGGCGCACGGTTTCCGCCAGAGCCTGTTCGTGGCCGAGGCGGCCGGGGGTGTAGAAGAGCTTGCCTTGCAAGGAGTCGGGCAGGTATTGCTGGGCGACCCAGTGGTCGCGGTAGGCGTGGGGGTACTGGTAGCCGGCGCCGTGGCCGAACCCCTCCTTGTCGCGGCTGGCGTCGCGCAGGTGGCAGGGCACTTCCCCCTCCTTTTCCTTCTCGACGATGGCGAGGGCGTCGAAGAAGCCCATGACGGAGTTGGACTTGGGGGCGGTGGCGAGGTAGAGGCAGCAGAGGGCGAGGGGGTAGTTGCCTTCGGGCAGGCCGACGCGGTCGAAGGCTTCGGCGGCGGCGTTGGCGATGACCAGGGCGTTGGGGTCGGCCAGGCCGATGTCCTCCCCGGCGAAGATGAGCATCCGGCGGAAGATGAAGCGCGGATCCTCGCCGGCATAGACCATTTTGGCGAGCCAGTAGAGGGCGGCGTCGGGGTCGGAGCCGCGCAGCGACTTGATGAAGGCGCTGATGGTGTCGAAGTGGTAGTCGCCTTCCTTGTCGTAGAGCACGGCCCGGCGCTGGATCGACTCTTCGGCGACGGCCATGTCGATGGCGATGGTGCCGGCGGCGTCGGGCGGGGTGGTTTCGACGGCGAGTTCGAGGGCGTTGAGGGCGGCGCGGGCATCGCCGTTGGCGACGTCGGCCAGGTGCGCCAGGGCGTCGGGGTGGAGTTCGACCCGGAGCTTGCCGTAGCCGCGCTCCGGGTCGCGCAGCGCCTGGCGCAGCACGGCCTGGAGATGCGCCGTGGTCAGCGGCTTGAGCTGGAAGATGCGGCTGCGGCTGACCAGGGCGCGGTTGACGGTGAAGTAGGGGTTCTCGGTGGTGGCGCCGATGAGGATGACGGTGCCGTTTTCGACCCAGGGCAGGAGGGCGTCCTGCTGCGCCTTGTTCCAGCGGTGGACCTCGTCAATGAAGAGGATGGTGCGCCGCCCCTGCTGGCCGCGCCGGTCCTGGGCCTCCTGGGTGATCCGGCGCAGGTCCTGGACGCCGGCGAGCACCGCGTTGAGGGTGACGAAGTGGCTCTTGGTCGTGTTGGCGATGACGCTGGCGAGGGTGGTCTTGCCGGTGCCGGGCGGGCCGTAGAAGAGGAGCGACGAGAGCTGGTCCGCCTGGATGGCGCGGCGCAGGAGCCGTCCTGGCGCGAGGATGTGTTCCTGGCCGATGAACTCGTCCAAGGTGCGTGGCCGCAGCCGCGCCGCCAGCGGCTGCTCCTTGCGGATCTGCCGTTCCCGGTTGTAGTCGAACAAGTCCATGCCCCGCAATGTAACCCGGATTTCCGATTGCCGATTTTCGCTTTTCGCTTGTCCGCCGCCAATTTTCTTCAGCAAGCTTCACGGATCGGCACAAATTCCCGGATGGGGAGGCGGGGTTGGGATTCAGGGATCGAGGGGGAGGAAGCGGCCGGGTGCGGTGAAGAGCAGGGCGGTGTGGATGGCGGCGGGCGGCAGCCCGAGGAGCGCGGCCAGGGCGCCGCGGTAGAGCCGGAGCTGGGGCGCGTAGGTGGCGGCGGCGGCGGCCAGGGCGGTTGCGGAGTCCGCAACGCGGTCCGACTTGAAGTCGAGCAGGGTGGCGTGTTGGGGGCGGCCGGTGGCGTCGGTCTCGATGACGGCGCGGTCGAAGGTGCCGGTGACCCAGGCGCCGTCGAGGATGAGGTCGAAGCTGCGTTCGCGCCAGAGGGTGACGCCGGGGGCGGCGGGGCGGGCGAGGGCGGCGCGGATGGCGGGGTCGGCGAGGTTCTGGCGGAACTGGGCGGCGCCGGCGGCGGCAATTTCCGGGGGGATGGCCGGCTGGCGGGCGCGCCAGCGGGCGATGACCGCCTCGGCCGGTTCGGTTTCGGGCCATTCCAGTTCCTGGAAGAGTTGGTGCAGGGCCGAGCCGAAGAGCTTGCCGCCGGCGGCGGCGGGGGCGGCGGGCCTGAAGAGGAGGGCGGCGTCCAGTTCCCGCGCCTCGGCGGCGGAGGGGAGGCGGCGGGGATGGCGTGGCCGGGGCGGCGCGAGGGTTGGCGGCGGGGGCGGTGGCGGTTCCGGGGCGGCGGCGGCCGGGGCGGCGGCGCGCTCGAACCAGGCGGCGGCGCCGGTGAAGTGGCGGCAGGTGAAGTTGGCGGGGAGCGCCAGTCCGGGTGGCGGGGCTGGCGTGGCCCCGTCGGCCGGCGTGGCGGGCAAGGCGTTGCGCACCAGGGTGGCGAGGCGGACGGCCTGGCTATTCTGGGGTGGCCGGTCGAGGATGATGGCCAGTTCCTGTTTGGCGCGGGTGAGGGCGACGTAGAGGGTGCAGAGCGCCTCGAAGCTCTTGGCGGCCTGGGCTTCGTGGAGGGCGGCCTGGAGCGGCCCGGCGTCTTCCAGGTCGGCGAGGAAGCCGGGGTTCCGGAGGAGCCAGGCGACCTCGGGGCCGGCGGCGCCGATGGTTTCGCCGATGAGCAGCTCGTCCTGGAGGGTGGCGATGCCCTTCTCGGTTTCCTCCAGGGGCAGGAGGACGAGGTCGAAGCCGAGCCCTTTGCTGTGGTGGATGGTCATCACCTGGACGCGGTTGGCCGGCGCCAGCTCCTTGCCGCTGTAGGACTCGATGAAATCGGTGAACTCCCGGCCGCCGCGGCCGCCGTTGGCGTCGAATTCGCCGGCGGCGGCGAGGAGGGTCTGGAGTTCGGGGGCGTCGGCCTCCTCTGGGCGGATGGCGGCGTTGGCGGCCAGTTCCCGCAGCCAGTGGCGGAGGGCGGCGGCGAAGCCGTCGGTGTGGAGCCGGCGCAGCCCGGCGCGGAGGGCGGCGGCGTCATCCGTGCCCAGCAGATGGCGGAGCGGCGACATGCGGAGGTGTTCAAGGGCGAGGCGGTCGCCGGGATGCTCCAGCCAGCGGCACCAGGCCAGCAGCGCGGCGACCAGCGGCTGGTCGGCAATCGCCTTTTCACCTTCCCAGACCACGGGGATGCCGGCTTCGTGCAGGGCGGCGGTCAGTTGCCCGCCCTTGGCGTTGCTCCGCACCAGGACGGCGGCGGTGAGGCCGCGTTCCCAGGGGCGGACGCGCCGCAGCTCGGCGATGACCGCGTCCGCCTTGCCGTTCGCCGCCTCGTCGCTGGCGGCCTCCCTGGCGGCCAAGGTGGATTCGAGGACGAAGGCGCAGCCGGGCAGATCCGGTTTCCTGGATTCGTGGGGTGCCCAAAGTTGCCGCCAGCGGTCGCGGGCCGCCGCGGCCAGCCCCGGGGTTTCGGCGAAGCGGCCGCAGATGGCGTTGACCAGCGCCAGGACGGGCGGGCCGGAGCGCCAGGATTCGTCCAGCGGCTGGGTTTTGAGGGCGTAGCGGGCGATGATTTCCGGCATCAGGCGGGAATCGCCGCTGCGCCAGCCGTAGATGGCCTGCTTGATGTCGCCGACCATGAAGAAGCTGCGGCTGCCCGGGTCCTGGAGCAGTTCGTCGGCGAGCCCGGCGATGGCGTGCCATTGGGGGCGGGAGGTGTCCTGGAACTCGTCCAGCGCCCAATGGTCGAAGCGGCCGTCGAGGCGGTATTCGACGTCGAGCTTGCCGTTGCCGGCGGCCTGGGGGTTTTGGGTGAGGGCGGGGGCCTGGTCGCGGGTGAGGAGCAGCGTCAGGTCGGCGAAGGTCAATTTGCCGGCCTGGCGGACGCGCCGCTCGTAGGCCGCCTCGTAGTGGGCGAGCAGTTCGTGGAGGCCGCGGGTGTTCTCCAGGGCGGCCTGGAGCAGGCAGGCGAGGCCGTGGCGGGTGAGGGTGGCCATGGCCTGTTGCGTGGGTGGGGGGAAGGCGACCTTCTTGAAGTTGGCGATGGTCGCGTCGCCGCATTCCAGGGCCGGCAGGGCGGCGGCGCAGTCCTTCAGGACGTCACGGACGTCGCCGGCCAGTTGCCCCGCCGGCTGGAGTTCGCCCAGGGCCGTGGCCCACTCCGCCAGTTTCTGCCGCTGGTGGGGGGTGGCCGTGAGGGAATCCAGGCTGGCCAGGAACTGGGCGCTGGCCTGGCTCAGCGCCGCCGGCGGTTCCAGCGTCCAGGGGGGGCGGCCGCCAAAGATGGCGGTGGGGTCGCCCCAGCGGCGGGGGGCCGGCGTTTGCAGGTGGCGGGCATGGAATTCCAGGATCACCTCGTCGAGCAAGTCATGGCAGCGCTTCGACTCCCGGCCGAAGGTGGCGCGCTTGAAGGCTTCGAGGAAGGCCCGCCGCTCCGCCGGCTTGGCGTCGCCGCCGAGGAGCTGGCGCAGGATTGCCTGCCGTTCCGCGGCCTGGGCGTGGTCGGTGAGCAGGGTGAAATCGGGGGAGATGCCGAGTTCGAGGGGGAAGCTCTGGACGATGCTGGCGAAGAAGCTGTCGAGGGTGCCGATGGCCGAGCGGTGCATGGTTTCCAGGCAGCGGCGGAGGATGGTTGCGAACTCCGCACGGCTATGGGGGGGCAGCCCCGGCATGGCCGTTGCCAGGCGGCGGTTCTCCTGGGTGGCGCCGGTGTCGGTGGCGGCGGCCGCGGCGAGGCGTTCGACCAGGGCGTCGAAGATTTCGCCGGCGGCGGCGCGGGTGAAGGTCAGCGCCAGGAGCCGTTCCAGCGGCACGCCGGCGCCGAGGAGGGCGACGAGGCGGGTGACCAGGGTGAAGGTCTTGCCGGCGCCGGCGGAGGCCTTGATGGCGAGGTTGGGCAGGGGTGGCGGCATGGTTGGAGATCCGGGGGGAGTGGACGCAAGTGCCTGTTGCTGGAGCCGGGCTTACCCGCGCCCCGCCGGGGCGCAGAATGATGTTGGGTGTCGGTTGTCCCCCGGTTGAAACCGGGGGCTTTACAATTCCGCCCCGCTGGGGCGGGGGCGGTGGCCCCGGCGGGGCCAGGGTGTGTAGCCCCGGGCTTCCAGCCCGGGGGTTCGGGGATTTTTCCCTTTCTGTTGCGCCCCAGCGGGGCGCGGTTATCCCCAGATGTATCGCTCGTCATAGGAAATGCCGTGCTTTTTCAAAAATGCCACAAACTCTTCCTGGAAGCTGCAAACCTTATGGTGCTCTTGCTGGTTTTCGATGTACGTCTTCACGTTTGCCGTCGCCGACTCACTGACGGAGAACGCTCCGTAACCGGCTTGCCATGCAAAGTGGCCGATGACCCGCTTTTCCTCGTTGATCCATGTCGAAGACCCGCCTTTGATATGGCGAACCATTTCGGCCACCGCCATGGCCGGCGGAAGTTTCGCCAGCAAATGGACATGGTCGAACATGCCGCCCGCCGCGAGGAGGATTCCGTTTTCAGCCCGGATGATGCCGCCGATGTAGGCAAAGAGTTCAGGACGAAACTCCGGCGCGATGACGGGTTCACGGTTTTTCGTGGAGAAAATGATGTGAAACAGGAGATTGGTGAATGTGTTCGCCATAGCCGGGGTTTCTAATACCAGCGCCCCGCTGGGGCGCAGAATGATGTTGGGTGTCGGTTGTCCCCCCGGTTGAAACCGGGGGCTTTACAATTCCGCCCCGCTGGGGCGCAGAATGATGTTGGGTGTCGGTTGTCCCCCCGGTTGAAACCGGGGGCTTTACAATTCCGCCCCGCTGGGGCGCAGAATGATGTTGGGTGTCGGTTGTCCCCCGGTTGAAACCGGGGGCTTTACAATTCCGCCCCGCTGGGGCGCAGAATGATGTTGGGTGTCGGTTGTCCCCCGGTTGAAACCGGGGGCTTTACAATTCCGCCCCGCTGGGGCGCAGAATGATGTTGGGTGTCGGTTGTCCCCCGGTTGAAACCGGGGGCTTTACAATTCCGCCCCGCTGGGGCGGGGGGGCGGTGGCCCCGGCGGGGCCAGGGTGTGTAGCCCCGGGCTTCCAGCCCGGGGGTTCGGGGATTTTTCCCTTTCTGTTGCGCCCCAGCGGGGCGCGGGAGGGGGTTACGAACCATCGGCATTCAGCCAGCCATCGGGTGGGGCGAAGCGGTCGTGCCATTCCCCGGCGGGGCAGAGGCGCTCGAAGCTTTCATGGGCGACTTTGGCCGCCGGTGGCCAGAAGGTGCCGGCCTGGAGGGCGGCGGCGACGCCGCGGGCGCAGGCCAGGGCGGACTCCAGCGCGGCTTCGTCCAGTTCCGGGAAGGGGGCGACGCCGGTTCCCAGGACGGCCTTGGGCAGGTTGAAATGGGCCGCCGCGACCACGGCGTCCGCCCCGAGCCGGTCGCGCAGGAGCCAGAGGTAGAGGGGGAGCTGGAGGTCGGTCCAACGCCGTTGTCCGCCGCGGGTGCCGGCGATTGGGCATTGGGCGTAGGCGGGGGTGTCGTCCCGGCGGGTTCCGGTGTGGGTTTCGGCGGGGCGCTTGGGGGTGTCGGCGGTCTTGAAGTCGAGCACCCGGTAGTGGCCGGTCTGGTCGTGGCGCTCGACGCGGTCGGGCCGGCCGCGGACGGTCATGCCGGGGATCAGCTCCTTCTCCAGGGGCTGTTCGGTGAATTCGGGGAGGATCCGCCAGCCGGCCTGGCGCTGCTGGGCCTGGACGCGGGCGGCGTGGCGCAGCCGCTGGAGGAGCTGCTCCTTCTGCACCAGCAGGGCGGCAGTGGCGTCGGGGGCAAACTGGCGCTGGAACCACTCCTCCGCGTGGGCGCCGAGGCAGCGGGCGATGAGGTCGGGGTCGGTGGAATCGCGCAGTTCGCCGCGGGCGAAGCTTTCGAGGGCGTGGTGGGCGGCGCTGCCGAAGCCGAGGGGATCCAGCTCCAGTTGCTGGTCATGGAGTTCCGCCATGCGCAGGACATGCTTGAGATAGAAGCGGAAGGGGCATTCGAGGTAGTCGCGGAACTGGGTGGTGGAGAGGCGCGCGGGCGGCGTGGCGCGGCGCGGGGTGAGCCGCCAGGCGGGTGCCGTTGCGGCGGCGGGGGCGGCCTCGGCCGGGGGGCGGCCGAAGAGGCGGCGGGCGCGGGCGGGCAGGAGCGGCTCCGGGCAGCGGAAGAGCAGGCGGGAGGGCTTGAGCGCGTCGCCGTCGCTGGAGCTTTTGCCGAGCAGGACGGTCACGGTGCCGGCGGCGCGGCGGGATTGGATGAGGGTGGTGAAGAGGTAGAGGTCGCGGGCAAAGCGTTGTTCGGCGTCGGGGATGCCCAGAGCGTGGCGGGCGGCGTCGGGCAGGAAGAGGTGGCGAGTGACGACGGCGGGGAGGAACTCTTCGTTGCCGCCGGTGAGCAGGAGGTGGGGCGCGTCGTTCCAGGGCAGGTCGAGCCAGCCGTCGAAGACGACCGCCGGCGTGTCCGCCTCCGGCAGGAGGGGCAGCGTTTCCAGGCCTTGGCGGAAGCCGGCGCGCAGGGCGGCGGCATCGGCGATCTGGCCGTGGATGATGGGGGCGCGCAATTCCGCCAGCAGCCCGGTGAGGCGGGTGGCGGCTTCGGCGAAGGCGTGGTCTTCGGGGCGGCGCGGGTCGAGTTTGCGTTCTTGGTAGAGCTGGCCGAGCACGCCCGGCAATTGCTCGGGCCAGTCCTCGCCGCGGAGGGGTTCGAGGAGTTCGTCGAGGCGGGCGATGGCGAGGCGGACGGCTTTGGCGCCGGGGTCGGCTTCGGCGCGGCGGCGGAGGTCGTCGAGGGTTGCGCAGAGATGGGCGTTCTGCAGCTCGTCGGCAGTGGTCAGGAGTGGGCGGGGGTCGGCGCTGCCGGCGCGGCGGCGGAGGTCGTCGAGGAAGTCCGGGTGGCGCAGGAGTCGGCTGAAGCTTTCGAAGCGGCCGGTGGCGGCCAGTTCCAGCAGGTCGGTGGCGAGGCTGGCGAGCGGCTGGCGGGCCAGCGGCTGTTCCACGGGGTTGAGCACGGGGATGCCGCGCTGGCCGAGGCGGTGTTCCAGGTGCGGCGCGACTTCCGGGTCGAGCACGCCGAGGGCGAGGAGGCCGGCGGCGTTGGCGGGGGTGAGGTCTGGGGGGAGGGCGGCCAGGGCCGCCGCCGCCTGGTGTTCCGGCTTCATGGCCAGGCGGATCTGGTTGTCGGGCAGTTCCAGTTGCCAGTCGCGCCATTGGTCCGGGCGGGGGCGGCCCCAGTCATCGAACCGTTCCGCTTCCGTCGCCGGGGCATGGATCCAGGCTTCCACTGCCAGGCCGGCGGCGGCCAGCCGTTCCAACGCCTGGAGCGCCAGCGGCGTCGGATCGGGCACGGCCGCGAGCAGCACGCGGTTGACGCCCGCCGGTGGCCGCGGCGTCCGGGCCTGGGCGAGCTGGGCGGCGATGCGGTCTTCGCCGCCCGCGTCGTGGACGGCGGCGAGGTAGAGCGTTTCCAGGCGCGCCAGTTCCTGCCAGCGCTCCGGTTCGGGCTCCGTCAGCGTTGCCGCGGCGTCCGCCAGGGTGAGGCCGGCGTCGCTCAGCAGCCGTCGCAGCTTGAACCAGTGGGCGGCGGTGCCGAGGCGCCAGTTCCAGTCGTGGGCTGGCGCGGATGGGAAGAGATGCGTGAACTCCGCCGGCGGCAACCGGCCGAGCAGCGCCGCGGCGAACAGCAGCGCCTGGGTTTCGGAGAGGAGGTTTGCGGACTCCGCGGGCTGGAAGAGGATTTCCGGGGTCGCCACGCGGGGGGAGAAGAGGCCGCCGGGCGCCGTGGCCGCCAGCCGTTCCCGCAGCCGCCGCCCGGCCTGGCGGGTGGGGACGAGCACGAGCCAGCCGCCCAGGTCTGGCGGCAACCCGGCGCCGGCCTGGGCTCCGGCGGCATCGGCCAGCAGCCGTTCCGCCACGGCTTCCACCACTGGCCGCGACCAATCGAGAAAAATGCGCACGGGGCTCATGGGGCGTCGGGGCTCCTCAGCGGGTGGAGAGGACGACCAGCAGGCTGCCGCCGGCGGGGTGGGGGATGCCGCCGAGGATGACCGGCTTGCCGGGGCGGAGGCGGACGCGGGTGGTGAGGATCGCCTTCTGCTGGCGTTCCAGGATCACCGAGCAGAGGCCGTCCGGCGTGGCCTCGGTGAAGGTCAGGACCAGGCCGGAGCCGAGGGCGACGCGCTGGCCGGCGGTGGGGGTCACGTCGCGGGCGGCGAGGAGGCGGAAGGCGTCCGCCTTCAGGTTGGCGCGGAGCACGGGGAGGAGGTCGGCGAGTTCGGCATGGTCGCCGGGGGCGTCGCCGCCGGTGGTGGCGTGGAGGAGGCGGACGCGGATTTCCGCGGCGGCCCGGTCTTGGGCGTGGAGGCTGGGGGCGGTGGCGGGCAGGAGGAGGAGGAGCCAGGCGGCGGCGAGGAGGAGGCGGCGGAGGGGCGGTTTCAGCATGGCGCGGGTTCCTTTCTATTCCAGCCCGGCGAGGAGCACGAGGGTGGCGCGGCCGGCCGGATCCTCGACGATGATGACGCCGGTGCAGTCGTCGCCGAGGGCAAGCAGTTCCACGGCGGGGCCGGTGGCGGCGGCGGCGGCGGCGTGGGCGGCCGGCCGTTCCGTGGCTTCGAAATGGAGGATGACCGCGGCGGCGAAGATGGCGCCGGCGAGGACAATGGCGGCCAGGGCGAAGCGCAGGCCGGTGGCGGTGGCGGGGGCGAAGGCGGGCGGCTGCCGTTCCAGGCGGTGGTGGAGGCGCTCGCGCCAGCCGGGTTCGGCGGGGCGGTGCGGGATGGCGTGGCGGGCGCGCAAGGCGGTGCGGATGTCATTCCAGGCCGGTTTCATGGTGCTGCTCCAGGAGGATCCATTTGCGCAGGTTGCGCCGGGCGTGGAAGAGGCGGGACATGACGGTGCCGATGGCGACGCCGGTGGCGGCGGCGATTTCGCGGTAGCTCAGGCCGTCCACTTCCCGCAGCAGCAGGGCGGCGCGGTGCTCGGCGGAGAGGCGGGCGAGGCCGCGGTCGAGGCATTCCCCGAGTTCGCGCTGGCAGACTTGCTCCTCGGGGGTGGGGATGCTGCGGTCGGGGAGGCGTTCCAGGTGGGTGGGTTCATGGCTGTCGGGGCGGCTGCCGGCGCTGACCGGTTCGAAAAGGGAGACTTCATGGAGTTGCCGGCGCTGGCGTTGGCGGAGGAGGTCGAGGGTGGCGTTGCGGGCGATGGTGCACCACCAGCGGCCGAGGGCGGCGGCGCCGGTGAAGCGGGGGAGGGCGCGCCAGCCTTTGAGGCAGGTGTCGAGCACGGCTTCGTCGCACAGTTCTTGGCCGGCGAGCCGGCAGGCGACCCGGATGACCAGGGGCCGGTAGGGCTCGAACAGCTCCGCGAACGCCTCCCGGTCGCCTTCGCGGGAACGGCGCAACAGCTCGGAAATGCGGTGCCGGTCGGGCTCCATGCGGCTTCCTGCTTGCAGTGAAGGGGAACGGCCGGCGGCGGCGGTTTATTCAGTGTCCCGCCCGGCCACCCGGCTACTGTGGCCGGACCGGGGCGGAATGCAAACGCGGCTCCACCGATTATCGTACCCCCGTTCCGCGCCCTTCATGGTGAAGGGCCGCCGAGCCCTGGAGACGGAGCGCGAATGATCCATCCCACCGCCATCGTCATGCCTGGCGCCGTGCTGGGCGCGGACGTGGAGATCGGGCCGTATGCCGTGGTTGACGGCGAGGTGACTCTCGGCGACCGGGTGCGGGTCGGGCCGCATGTGCATCTCACCGGCCGCACCGTCATCGGCGCCGGCACGCGCATCCACGCCAGCGCCGTGCTCGGCGGCGAGCCGCAGGACTACCATTACCAGGGCTGGCCCACGCAGACGCGCATCGGCGCCAACTGCATCATCCGCGAGTTCGTCACCGTCCACCGCAGCGCCGTGGAAGGCGGTTCGACCGTGGTGGGCGACGGCTGCATGTTGATGGCCACGGCGCATGTGGCGCACGATTGCCAGGTCGGCAACCAGGTGGTCATCGCCAACTCCGCACTGCTGGCGGGGCACATCACGGTGGGCGACAAGGCGTTCATCAGCGGCAACGTCTCCATCCACCAGTTCTGCCGGATCGGGACGCTGGCGATGATTGGCGGCGGCTCCGGCGTCGGCAAGGACGTGCCGCCCTACTGCCTCTACCAGTACGGCGCGGTCCGCGGCCTGAACGCGGTCGGCCTGCGCCGCGGCGGTTTCGACGCCGCCACGCGGCTGGCCCTGAAGCGGGCCTGGAAGCTGTTCTTCCTCTCCGGGCTCAGCCGCCCCAACGCCCTGGAGGCGCTGCGTGAGGAGGCCGCCGCCAACCCCGCCGTCGCCCTTTTCCGCGACTTCCTGGTGACGACCAAGCGCGGCATTGCCCCCGGCCCGCGCGACGCGCTCGACGCCGCCGAGGAGTGAGCCCCGCCGCCTGTCCCCAGGCTGCCATGACGCAGTGACGCAGTGACGCAGTGGGCGGTTTGGCACAGGCAGGAATGCCTGTGCTACGCTCTTCACAGGCAGGAATGCCTGTGCCTGGACATTGGCAAAAGTCCCTTGACCGGCGGGTCGGGCCGGCGGCCCTTCCCGCCGGACGGATCGACGCTATTTTCTAAAATGTGTAACTTTTATTGAATTGCACTTTTATTCTGATATGGTA